>Ga0210399_10002707_pt1 | contig 13790 bp, 6 predicted proteins | sample IncBWC14MmetaG_FD_150865 | JGI IMG/M metagenome (GOLD analysis project Ga0210399, IMG submission 150865) | Forest soil microbial communities from Barre Woods Harvard Forest LTER site, Petersham, Massachusetts, United States - Inc-BW-C-14-M | ecosystem: Environmental > Terrestrial > Soil >... | reverse complement strand
AACGTGACCTCCAGCAGCGCTACCAGAATGTGCAGCAAATCCTTGCCGACCTCGATGCTTACCAGGGTGCTCGGCCCACGCTAGCCTCCATCGTCATCCCCACGGCTGCCCCCATCGCTGCTAAGCCCACCGGGCTGGCAATTCCTTGGAAATGGGCAGCAGGTGGGCTTGTCGCGGTGCTGCTGGTCGCAGGCGGGATTGCCTTTAACCTTAAAGGTCCCGCCAAGTCCAGCGGCCCGCACGCCCCGGTGAGTGTCCTGGTGGCGGACTTCACCAATCACACCGGCGATCCCGTTTTCGATGGCACCCTGGAGCCGATGTTCAATGTGGCGCTGGAAGGGGCCAGTTTCATTAACGCCTACAATCGCGGCAGCGCGCGGAAACTCGCCCAGAAACTCCCCAATCCCAGCGACAAGCTCGATGAGCAGCCCGCCCGGCTGGTGGCGCTGAGTCAAGGCATTAGTACCGTGATCGCGGGTGAGATCAGCCGGCGCGGCAATAACTACGCTGTTTCCGCAATAGCACTGGATGCCGCGACGGGCAACATTATCGCTAAGGCCGAGGCCACGGCCGCCAACAAAGATGAGGTTGTGGGCACCGTTCCTAAGCTCGTAGCCCCGATTCGTAAGGCGTTGGGCGACAATACGCCAGAGGCGGCCCAACTCGAGCAGGCCGGAGGGGCCTTTACCGCCGCGTCACTGGAAGTCGTGCACCAATATGGCGTGGCGATGGAACAGCAGTTCGCAGGAAAAACCGAAGACGCACTAAAGTCCTTTGCCAAAACAGCGGAACTCGATCCCAATTTCGCGCGCGCCTACTCTGGAATGACCGCTGAGGCCATAAGACTTGACCGCCGTGCGGACTCGGAAAAGTACATCAAGTCGGCCATGGAACACGTGGACCGCATGACTGATCGTGAACGCTACCGTGTGCGTGGCCTGTACTACGGGGCGTCAGGCAACTGGCAGAAATGTGCTGAAGAATACAGCGCGCTGGTGAAGGCTTACCCAGGCGACAACATTGGCCATAACAACCTCGCTGTTTGCCTCAGTGAGTTGCGGAATCTCCCCAAGGCTATCGAAGAGGCGCGGCTGGACAACCAAATGCGTCCCAATGTCTTGGCACACGTAAACGTGGCTATGTTCCTCTCCTATTCTGGCGATTTCCAAGGCGGAGAGAGAGAAGCACAGGAAATCCAACGGCTCTACCCCTCTACAGACGACGGCTATCAGGCTCTTGCTTTCGCACAACTCGGGCAGGGACAATTGCCCCAAGCCGAAGAAACCTACACCAAACTCGAAAAGCTCAGTCCCCATTCCGCTTCAGTCTCGGCTTTGGGCCTCGCGGATCTGGCCGTCTACAAAGGCCGTTTTGCAGATGCCGTTCGCCTGCTTGAAAAAGGCGCAAGCTCTGACCTTGCCGAAAAAGACAACGACTCGGCGGCCGAAAAACTTGCCGCTCTGGCTTACGCTCAGATGTGGATGCAGCGTAAAGGGCCTGCCATCGCTGCTGCGGAGAAAGCCCTGGCCAACGGCCAAACGATTAAGATTCGGTTTCTGGCGGCAAGGGTCTTCGTTGAGGCGGGACAGCTGGACAAAGCCCAAAAACTGGCCACGGGACTCGCCTCCGACGTGCAAAGCGAGGCTCAGGCCGATGCCAAGATGATTGAGGGCAATTTGGCCCTGAAGCGCAAAGACGCGCGGCAGGCGATCAAATCCTTCACCGACGCGAACGCTCTCCTGGACACTTGGCTGGGCCACTTCGAGCTTGGGCGAGGGTATTTGGAAGCGAATGCCTTTGCGGAGGCTGATTCCGAATTCGACCAGTGTCTCAGGCGGCGTGGCGAGGCATTGTCCCTGTTCATGGATGCCTTGCCCAGTTACGGATATCTTCCACCCGTATATTACTATCAGGGACGCGTGCGCGAAGGGTTGAAGAGTGCGGGGTATGCGGATTCCTACCGCAATTATCTGGATATCCGGGGGCTGGCCGGCGAAGACCCGCTGCTTCCCGAAATCCACCACCGGTTAGGTAAGTAGAGCTTCCACCACGTTTGGTGAAGCTAGTGCGCTGCCAACCTTCTTTTTGCGTACTTGCCCGCAGGATCTCACTTCACGCTGTAAAAAGAGAAATGCCCGGCAATCGCCGGGCTTCCCCTTCTTAATGTTTGCCTTGCAATTCAGGCAGGTGCCTAAGCTCGCGGCAGCGAGAACCCCGCACGAACGCAGCGAGTCTTGGCGCTTTGCCTATCCTTCAGACGCCGATAGAGATACTAATGCTTCGAGTACCATGCGACGTCGTTCGGGGAAGTCAACGGCGTGGTGACCGCAGCGGTGCCGAGGTTGTTCTCAGAAACCCCGCTCCCGTTCACAACGACCAGTTGAGTGTTTGTACAGCTCACGACAGTGAATGTCCCGCCGCCGCTGTTGTTTCCGGCATTCGTAAATCCGGCTATGGTTACGAGCGAACCAACCGTAATGGTTGGCGAAAAGGTTCCGGTATAGGTGGTGTTTCCATTTTGGTCGACGGCACTGACCGCGGTGAGGGAATAAGTCAGTGTGGAATTGACCGTCGTTACGCTGGATGTTTGCGGGACGGCCAGCTGCAGTTGCGGTGTTGTGCTGTTTGCGCCGTTCAGGGCGACATACAAGTTTGTATTTCCCGCGCTTGGAGGATTGGCCATCCCGCTAATGTTGCAACAGAGCGGAGATGGCGGTGGATTGCTAGCCGTGGCGGCACTGCTGGCCGTACTGATGCCCATGTTTGCAGCACCCGGATTGATGATGTTGTAGATCGCCTGAGCGCCAGAGTCCGCCAGGTCAATGCTGCCATCTGGGAGCGCGGCTATACCACCAACTGTGCCAATTTGAGTGAGTTGAAGCGTTACGGTGCCGGGACTGGCGGAGGTCTCAGCGATGCCGGCCCCGTTGTTTACAACCAACTGAGAGCTTGAGCAGCTCACGACGGTGAATGGTCCCCCATTGTTTCCAGTGTTCGAAAATCCGGAAATGGTGACGGAGGAACCAACTGGGAGCGTCGGCGAAAAAGTTCCCGTATAGGTCGTGTTTCCACCTGACGCATCGCTGGCCGCGGTAAGCGAGTAAGTCGCTGTTGATTTCGTTGTCGTGTTGTAAAGAACCGTCAGGGTGCCGTTGGGGGCGACCTGGTCCAGTTCGACTTGTCCAGAGATGCCGCCGATGCTATCGCTGGCAACGTTGAGGTTTCCCGAACTGTCAAACGACATGCGAATGTGATTCGGCACGCTGTTCGAACTCGGCAACGACGCAAACGGACCTGCGCCCATCTGCGTACCTGACGAGTCGAATTCGTAGATCGCATTCGCAAGGTTGTCTGCGACGTATACGTTCCCCGAGCCATCCACTGCAAGGGCGACTGGATTTTGCAAAACAGCGCCTACGACGGGGACGGCAGTGATGAAGGGATCGGTCACGACGCCGAATGGATCAATTTTGATAACTCTTGTCGTACCATTTACGCCCACTGAGTTCGCAGCCACATAGATGCTACCTGTGTTGGCGTCGACGGCGACCCCCGTTGGCGAGCCATTCGAAATGGCGGCAATCGTACCTGCTGCTCCGGTTGATGTGATGCGGAAGAGCGTACCGCTCAGGGGGCTGGCAGTCGATGCACCGTCAACTACAATCAGATCACCATACTGTGCGTCAGTCACGCTCAACATGAACGCCAGCATCGCGACGTTCGGAGGTGAAGCCGAATCCATGACTTGCACCGTAAAGTTGTAGGCCCCGGGCGCGGTCGGCGTTCCGGAGACTACGCCGGAATTCAAACCGAGCGACAAACCGGGCGGGAGTGCGCCAGCAGTGATGCTCCAGGTGATCGTCCCTGTGCCACCACTTTCGTCCAGCGAATTGCTGTAGAAGGTCCCCACCGTCGCGGCGGGGGAAAGAGTCTTGGTGACGGAGGGCGCGGTGCTGTCGGAAACGAAAATATTCACTTGCAATGTAAACAGCAGTTCCCCCATGTTCCCTGCGGAGTCGGTGGCTATCGCCGTGAAGTTGAAGGTGCCGGCAGTAGTCGGCGTGCCGGACAGGGTGTTGCTGTTAGCAGGGTTTGGCGCTATGCCGGGCGGCAGTCCGGTATAGCTCCATGTGACCACACCTGTAGCCCCAGTCTGGTAAAGCACATTGGCGTAGGGTATCCCCGCCGTCGCGGTAGGTAAAGTCGGGGTGACGTAGGGTGGCATGGCGAGCGGAGCCGCGTCGGACACGAAGATCAATACTTTGGAAGTGAAGGCCAGGGACCCCATGTTCGTCGCAGAGTCGGTAACTTGCACCGTGAAGTTGTAGTTGCCTGCGGTGGTCGGAGTGCCGGAGATTTTGCCAGTGCCCGGATCCAGCGACAAGCCAGGCGGGAGTGTGCCCGTGTAGCTCCACGTGAGCACCCCTGGAACAGCACCCGTTTCGTAAAGCGTGTTGCTGTAGGGGATATGTGCCGTCGCCGTGGGAAGATTCGGGGTGACGTAGGGTGGCACGGCGAGTGGAGCCGCGTCGGACACAAAGATTAACACTTTGGACGTGAACGCTAGCGACCCCGTGTTGCCCTGCGAATCCATGACTTGCACCGTGAAGTTGTAGTTGCCTGCGGTGGTCGGTGTGCCAGAGACCGTGCCGTTAGCCGCATTTAGCGTCAGCCCCGGCGGAACTGCTCCCACAGTAATGCTCCATGTAGGCGCCCCTACGGCGCCATATTGCTGAATGGTATTGCTGTAGGGAATCCCTGCCGTTGCCGTGGGGATAGCTGGCGTGATGGATGGGGGCGCACTGTCAGACACAAAAATGTTCACTTTCAGTGTGAACGCTTGCATCCCAAAGTTCCCCAGCGAATCCACGACTTTTGCCGTGAAGTTGTAGTTCCCGGCCATGGTCGCTGTACCGGAGATAGTGCCGGAATGCAAACCGATCGACAAGCCGGGCGGGAATGTGCCAGCAGAGATGGTCCATGTGAGTGCTCCTGGAGCGCCACCAGATTCCTGAATTGTATTACCGTAGGGGATTCCCGCCGTCGCGGTAGGTAGAGTCGTCGTGAGAATGTGCGGGGTGTTGTCGGATTCGAAAATCGTGACCTGCACCCCAGTCCTATCAACTTGCTGACTGTCGAAGTCCGCCTCCAGAACATAGCAACCCGCGTTGAAGTTCGTGGTGTCCCAGTTGAAGGTGAACTGATTGTTGTTGTTCGTGAGATTGCTGCCTCCGGACGACAGGATCGTATACGGTTGCGGGTAAGCTCCCGGCCCGCCCGGATAATTTAGAAATACGGGCACGGTAGCGACCGTTGGACAATTTCCATCGTTCGGCAAGGGGCCAATCGCGACGAGCGCCTTGTTTGCAGTCACAGGTACGGTTCCGTTTGTGGGATAGAAATCGTCGGTTACTGGAACGGCTATCGTGACTTTGTCACCCTGTGTGGAGGAGGCGCCAGCCGCTGGTGACGCGAATCCCGTCACGGAGAGCGCGCTGCTCCCGCCGCTCAACGCATAGCAGCCCGTCATCAGGTTCTGGCCGGATGCAGGCACTGTGTTCGAAGGAGCGCTTTCCTGACCTGGGTTCGGGGAATTGGGGCCGAGGACAGCGGTTATAAAATACTGATAGCCGCCCGGATCGCAGGTGACCGTGTCGGTGTAGGTGGTCGCCGGGGGATTACCGGAAATCGTGGCAATCACCGTGAAGGCACTTCCATGCGCCGAGCGGTATACCTTGTACGAGCCGATCTGGCCGAACGTGGGTGCAAGCCAAGACAAATGTATGAGGCGCGGTGACACATCCTCAGTCGCCGTCAAGTTTCTGGGAGAACGCGTGACCGTGTTGACTAAGTTTTCATCAATTTCGCCGCCGCCCTTAAAACTCTGCCCACCGCCCTTAAAACTCTGTCCTCCGCCGGCAAAGCTCTGTCCTCCGCCCTTAAAGCTCTGACCACCGCCTTTAAAACTCTGTCCGCCGCCTTTAAAATTCTGTCCACCGTCGTTAAAAAGCTGCTCGGACGTAACAGAAAGGCTGCCGGTCGCGCCAATTTGCCGCAGGTCAACTCCGGTGGTGGCTGCGCCGGTATTCGTTATTGTGGGGATCCAGTCATCGTACCCGCGCAACTGCTCATTCGTATTGGGATTTTTCGTGCTGTCGCTACCGCCGTCGAAGTTAATGTCTTGGCCAAGCTTCCAGGAGAGCGAACCGGTCGGGCGTGTCACACGTGTCATCTGCGGTTCGAGGGGCCCGATCGTTGAGCCATCGCAATGCGACCCCGCAGGAGTGGCGGTACCACCGACATCGCTCGTTGAAGCATACCAACTGGTACTTAAGTATGCCGGAACAGGACTGGTCAGCGGATTAACGGCCGCGGCGGCCTCGTTTAGCGCAGTGAGCGTCTGCCCCGAATAATCCGGCACATTCGTCCCCGTGCCATTGTCCAGAAGATCTACCTGGAACATGTAATTCATCACGCTCTGGTGGTTCGGCTTGCAGTTGGTTTCGATCGTAGGTACATAGCTACCAGGGGCGTCGTAATAGAAGCCGCCATGCGTTAGGCCAATGGAATGCCCCAGCTCATGCATGAACGTGCCGGCCTTTGTCGAAACCTTTTGCCCGTCAGTTGTAATTGATGTTGGATCCCCCCAGAGACCTAAAGCGATGAGAGAGTCTTCCCCGCCGACATCCGAAGAGCCGGATGCCGAGTTGACCTGGCCGATTGCAACGGAAAGGTTCGGGTCGGTGGAAAGAACGTACTGCAAGTTTGTTGCATTGCCCCCGATAGCGATTGTAAAGCTAGTATCCCCAGGATTTGTCTGCTTCTGTATGCAGTACGTCCCGTTCAGGTTGGAATTGGTGCCCGCGCCAACAATGGTGACACGGCCAAAGCTGCACGTTGGGTCGAGTATGGGATTCCCATGCGCGTCATACCCGGCATAGGTAAGCGTACCTATGGCCGTTGACGTGGTGAACACGACGTTATTGCCCGTTTGCTTCACGCTTGTCAGTGTGCCGTCCTGGAGTCTCCATTGCGTAGTCCCAACGGCATGGGCAAACAGGACATAGTGCCAGCTGTCCTTACGCCCGTGCTGGAAACGCGGGATGCAATCCGCAGCGGCCGGTGAGGTCGCACAGTCGTTAAGATCCAAGGGGCTGTCAGGGTCGATGAGTTGGTTCTTGATGGAAAAATAGCCGCCCTTCCATGTCACCACACCTGGTTGTTTGGGAAATGCACAAAGCTCCAGTGGCGGGCCGGGAATGTCCGTGCACGCTTGTTCTTGAATCGCGTGGATTTCCGGCATGTTAGTCGGCGGATTCACGTGAAGTGTGATGCCCTGCGCGGCGAACGCGCTGGTAACCTTGTCAATAGCACCCGAAGGCCGCGGGTCGAAGGAATAATCCGTACCATTTGTAGGGGTGCACGAGTCAGCGCCAGTTGGGGTGCTGCAAATGTAATCGAGCTGAACGAATACATCCTTATGCCCTGGAGTGGCCTGGGGCAGATCCACCCAGTTAGCATCTCCCTGAGTGCAAACGCCCTCATTCACGGAGGCATCGCAGTACCCCGGGCGGAGTGGACTGTTGGGTGACTTCGGCGCCTTCCACACGTTCAGCAGACCATCGCCGTCGCTGTTCTTAACCGTGGTGCTGAGAATGACGGTTCCCCAGGACACGCACCCGCCACCGGTCGGCACGACTTGAACTGTGGCGTTGGCGCTGTCCTCGAGCACTGGATTTGCAATCTCCGGATAATTCGGGTTTCCGAAAGTCCAGGTCGGATTGTCCCAGCTGCCGTAGTAGCCCGGGAAGGGAGGCAAACCGTGTCCTGAATGAGAGGGAAGCACAATGCTGTTTAGGGAAACGGATTGGGACTCTTTGCTCTTGCCTGCGCCGGCGATGAGAGTCAGTTTGGCTACCGGGTTATGGTTAGCGTCATAGAATCCCTGAACGGTTTGCGTCATGTTTAGCGAGACATTGCTTTGGCCATAGGCGCCGTCGTAAATCACAATGGAGTTGAGCGGAACATTTGGGGAGAGAATGCGATAGATAATGACGAGACTCGCGCCCAGCGTGAGCGGGCTGCTCGGGCCGACGCTGGGCAGCCGGACTTCGAATTGGCCGTTCGCCAGGATGTTCCCGTTGACGTCTTGCGGCAAAGCGCCTAGAACATTTGCGCGGTAAGTCCGTGTGAGCTTGTCTGTCGAAGGTAGTGAGCAGCCGCCTTGACTCCAGGAGACCGCGTTATGGCCGGGTAGGGGCACGCCTGTAATCGGATAGCCGGGTGCCGGGGGGCCACTGTGGATCAGCGGCCTGAAATACCCATTCTCGCCGGTACCCGCCTGACCGGGAGTGGTCCCAACCTTCTCAACCGTTTGCCAGTAAAGAAAGGCGGCCATTACTTCGGCGCCTGCGGGAACAGACGTTGGGCCGTGAATACCGGGGTTCGCATCAGGGATGGTAAACGTTCCAATGGCGTAGCCGTTGGAAAAGTTTGTCGTCATTCCTTGCGCACCAGCGACAACGTAGTCGCCCGTGACAAAGAAATTGTTGCCGAAGTTCAGAGGATTCGCCTGTGCGAAGCTCACTTGCACACACGCCAACGAACCGAGAACAACAAGGAAACTGCCAATGAGGAGCCTCTTTACGCTGTCCATTTGACCACCCTCGACTTTTTCGAAGTCCTGTATGAATCGCTCTGCCAAGACGTACTACAAAGTTTTCTCCGCGAGGCACCGGCTCGGAGCTTCATTTTTGCCAATAACTTTTCTGCAGTAGGGGCCGACCTGATTTTCGGGGACGCTTGACTGACTTCCTCAGGAAGCGAAATCAGTGCACATTCTGGCGTTCCGAGAATGGACTGTCAAGCAAATAGAACTCATTTCTTTCCGGTCTTCCCGACAATCTATCGCTGTAAGTGCGCTAACGTTACGTACGTACGTTACGACTCTTCTTCGCCGAGCGACTGCACCCGGCCTGTTCGTCCGAAAATAGAAACTGGAATTTCTGCCCCACAATTGCGGCAAGCATTATCCAGTGCGGGTCCTTTATACCCACACGTGCATTCAATATAAAACTCGTTCCGTATTATTCTGTGTTTCGTTTTCCGGCGCTATTTGGCGCGTTCCTTTTCGCAGATATCCCGCGAGCTACGGAGGCTGAGATTCGGCCTTCCTCCGAGCGAATCTGCAAGAAAGTTTATCTGCGCTTCCTGCTTCTTCGGGAATTTCTTGTCTTTTATGAGGGTGAAGATGTCCGAAATCCGTCCCGGCACAAAATTGCCTGTATAGGGCTTCGCGAACTCCTCAAACGCTGCTTTCACTTCCTCTTCTGTTTTTGCCGCTAACAGCGGCCCGCCGAGTTTTGACCATTCCTGTTGCAGTTGGATATGCAGGTCGTAGGCTCGTCCTGTAACCCAATTCCGAGGTATCTCTTGCATCCCCGAACGTAACTGCCTCCGCCCTGATTTCGATGCCACAGTTTTCAGTTCGCCCCTCACGCCCAAACCACCTATTTTGTCGGCCAGTCGCTGGGAATCTCCCTTTAGAGTGACCATAAACTCTTGGGAATAAATCCACCGACCATCGGCAAACTCCGTTGCTTTCTATGGTCCGCCGACTAGCCAACTCCCGATAAGTTACTGGACAAATGGCTACTAGTTACTAGGATCAAGATGTCCGGTTCCCGACGCAGGGTCGAAAAACGTGCCGAGATCGTGGTCATGCTGTGATGGTTGGTTGAGAAGGGTTCGGTTCGATTCGGTAACCAAGCCTGCGGAGTGCTTGGATCATTTTTCGGGTGCGCTTTTGCTTGGAGGCTTTGCTGACCTCTTGGCCTCGTTCCTCGTACCGGATTCCTCGGTGCAATATCTTCCAGACCAAGCGGCAAAGTTTGTGGGCAATTATTCCAATCGTTTGGTTGTGTCCGAGACGCGGCACGTAACGGCGATAGAGAATCTCGAAGATACTTCCTTTGAGTTTGGCCGCCGCATTGGCGGCTTGATTCAGAATCCGCCGCATATGCCGGTTACCTTGCGGCGACCGTCGGCTGCGGTTCACTTCCGCGCTCTCTTCATCGCCGGGGCATGCGCCTACCCACGAGGAGAGATGCTTCTCGGAAGGAAAAGTCGCTGCGGTGGCACCCACTTCGGCAATGATCTGCTGCGCTGAGTCCACGCCCAGCCCGGGCACCTCCGCCAGTCGTTTGACCTGATCCTCATGCAGACGGATCAGATTGGCCATCTCCTGGTTGAGTTGCTCAATCCGCTTGTCGATGGATGCCACCTCGTCTAGCACCATCCTGATTAGCCTCCGGTATACCGGGTTCAACTCCTGGCACACGCCGAGCGCGTCTTGTAACTGCCCCTGCGTGGAACGTAAGCCCCGGTCAGCCAGGGCTGCAAGAGTCTCTCGGTTGGTCTCCCCGTCCGCTATAGCCGCGAGCATGCGTCGTGCGCTAGCCCCTAGCAGATCGGAGACCAAGCTGGATAGCTTGATGTGTGCTTCTTCCAGCAGAGCCTCCAATCGATTCTGCAACTGCACGCGGTTGCGCGTCAGCTGGTACTTGGTGCGCACGACCGTCCGCCATAGACGCTGTTCGACATCGGGCACAAAGCTGAGAACCAGCTCGTGGGCCACCAACCGCTTCACCAAGCGTTCGGCATCACGGAAATCCTTCTTGCGGCCGCGTCGCCCGCGGTTCGACAGCGCCTGCGCAAGATGCAGTCTTCCCGAGGTGGCGAGTGCCCCTTCCCGCGTCTGGCAGATGGGTTTCCAGTACCGCTCCAGGGTTCCCCAGACGGGTTTCCAGTACTGTGCGGTCGACTCCATCACCACTTCCTGGACCTGCTGCTCGACCAGCCACGCCGACAGTGAGCGTAGTGCCTCGGGCAAGCTGCCAAAAATACGCCGCGTGAAGTCGTACTCCCCATCGACTTGGACGTCGGAGACAACTACGTGCAGCATTCTCTTATGCACATCGATTCCCGCTATCTTATAAGGCATTGTTTCTCCTTGTGGCGGGAGCGGAGAGCATGGCTCAAGGTACGTTAGTCAGGGTCACGAGCTATCACCGCTCCCCCGAAGGGAAACCGCGGCGACGCTCAATCATTCGCTCAACACGCATGCTCCGGATCAGACAATATATCGGCCTCGGCTTATCCATTGCGTCGTCGATCTTGCCGCTCCGAGCCGCTGCGTATATTAACTCTGACCGATTTTCATAAGATTTCGCGGGCCGAAAGGCCCTAATCGACAATATAAAAGGGCGCCCCTTTTGGAGTAGGGTTTTGAGTATTCGGCTCGAACCCCTCCAGAAAGGAACACCCTTATGACTAGCACTAAATATATCGGCATGGATGTGCACAAGGAAAGTATTTCTATTGCGGTCAGGAATGATGCTGGAAAGATCGTGATGGAATGCGTGATCGAGACCAAAGCGAACATCATTCTGGATTTTATCCGCGGCCTGCGCGGAGAGTTACAAGTCACCTTTGAAGAAGGAACCTGGGCTACCTGGTTGTACGATCTGCTGAAACCGCATGTAGCGAAACTGGTGGTCTGCGATCCGCGAAAGAATAGCAGACAGGGGAACAAGAATGACCGGATCGATGCACGCGAGTTGTCCGACCGGTTGTACATGAACAAGCTCCGCTCGGTCTATCACGGCGGAGCAGGCGTCCGCACGCTGAAGGAACTGGCACGCAGCTATCTGACCATCAGCAAAGATCTCGCACGAGTCATGAGCCGGGTGAAGGCGATCTATCGCAGCTGGGGTATTCCTTGTGCCGGCAAGCAAGTCTATGCGCCGCGTCATCGTGCCGAGTGGCTCGCGAAGATCACCGAGGTGGGAGTGCTCCGCCGGGCCGAGTTTTACTACCAACAACTCGATGCTTTGAGGCCATTGCGTCACGAAGTACGGCGCGAGTTGTTAGCCGAAAGTAAGAAGCACAAGGCGACGAAGCTGCTCTGCCAGATCCCTTCGATCGGTCCGATCCGGGCGGCGTTGTTGATCGCACTGATCCAGACACCGCAGCGCTTTCGCACCAAGCGACCGCTCTGGAAATACAGCGGTTTTGCCATCGAAATGCATAGCAGTGCCGATTACCGTTCGGTGAAAGGACAACTACAAAAATCCAGGAAGCGCATCTCGGTTCGCGGACTCAACCGCGACTGCAATCACGATCTGAAGAACCTGTTTAAGAGTGCCGCCACCATCGCTTCCGTCAAACCGGGTCCGTTCCAGGAATTCTACGCGGCTTTGCTCGCCAAAGGGATGAGACCGGAGATGGCACGTCTGACCTTGGCGAGAAAGATCGCCACGATTGTTTTGATCGTATGGAAGAAAGGGGTGAGCTTCGACGCCAAATATCTGAAACCACAAACAGCTTGAGTGTCTCTGAGCGAGTCCGCTCCATCCCCAGGGATCTTCTCTGGCGGTGGCCGTCGGGTTCTCGAGACACTCTGGTTCGAGAGCGAGTCTCAGCTGGTAAGTTAGGCGCTGCGTGCTTCGGGCACCAAGTCTCACAGCCGACCCTAGGCCCTCTCGGACAACCAGAAAAAGCTATGGGCCACGAGTCCCGGATAGAACTATGGTCGCCAAATTTGACCGCCGTTCTGCTTTGTTGGTTTCGGAACAGACAGCTTCGTTGCGGACAGGCAATGAAAACCGCTGGTAGAGAAATCCCCAACCGCTGGGCCACATTGTTCAGCAACCGAGCACCTCGTGCGGGTGGTCAGAACAGATCCTGCTCAATCAAGTGGGCTGCGAAGCAAGAAAACGGCCAGCCGTTGGAGAGGTGTTTTTTCTTGACTTCTACCTTTATAGAACTTACCAGATTGCCGTCAACGCCTGAAGGAAAACCCAAAATGCGCTCTGTCACAATCCAAGCACCGATAGGGCCGCAGTCCAACTGCAGATAAGCCCCAAACAAAACCCTTTCTGCTTTCCCGATAGACACCATGAGAGTGGCAGTAAGGGCAAGAGCGGTGAGCGTGAGTGGACAAACCAAGCTTCTGAATGAAGGAACTAGTGGGCCTTTCTATTTGTGAATGCGTGATCATCATGTCGAACCTCTGACTGGCCCCTGGTTGCATGTTTTGAGACTCAGTCGACTCAAGGGGAATCTTCGAAACAGCTTGAACGACCGAGCAGATCTCGGACAGTTGAACGAATTCTTTTCCTTTCAGACTGGATTGCATGAGTAATGTGGCATCCGACTTTACCAAAAGGATCCAAGGGCCGTGGCCTCGTCGTCCCTAATATCCAGGACCGTATACAGCTTTGTTTTCTGCATCACGTCCTGTACGTCTTTTGTAGGGCAAAGCAGCTTCAGTTCGCCCTTGTGATTCCGCACGCTTGTAAAAGCACCGACAAGACAGCCTACGCCTGAGCTGTCGATGTAATCGACACCGGCAAAGTTGAACAGAATCTTGTTGTGTCCCTTGCTTAACAGGTCGGTCACCAAACTGCGCAGTGAGGCGGTTTCTTGGCCCAGAACAATCCGGCCCCTGATGTCCACAATGGTAACGGAACCCGCTTGTCTGGTGGTTGTAGTCAAACGCATCGGCAAGCTCCTCAAACACCTTAATCCCCAAACTGGGCTGAATCGGCATGGTTGCCACAAAGTACCGTCGGGAAAGAATGCCGCGCTACTGGGGAAATCCCTAGGCGAGTAACGCAAGAAGCTCTTAACCTCTTCCATGCGTGATCTCCACGGAATACAGCTTGTCTTCCCCGAACCGGAGGGGCGTATTTCAATCGTTTACAACTCGCTTGGGTGACCGCGGTACA
>Ga0210399_10002705_pt1 | contig 13794 bp, 14 predicted proteins | sample IncBWC14MmetaG_FD_150865 | JGI IMG/M metagenome (GOLD analysis project Ga0210399, IMG submission 150865) | Forest soil microbial communities from Barre Woods Harvard Forest LTER site, Petersham, Massachusetts, United States - Inc-BW-C-14-M | ecosystem: Environmental > Terrestrial > Soil >... | reverse complement strand
AGAGCTGCATCTGTTCCGGCTTGCCGTTCTTGGTTATTCCGCGGAATACCCGGATGTCGCCAATCTTGCTCTCGGCAACGAACAAATCGCCATTGGGCGCAGTGCGGATCAGCCGCGGCTCATCGAGCCCGCCGCGTACAACTCCACGTGAAATCCTTCGGGAACTTGCGGCCACGCTCCAACCGGACGAGCCACCAGTTTCGGGCTGTTGCCGGCGGATGGCGTAAGAAACGGAGTTGGAGGTCATTCAAAGTGATCTTGCGAATGTTCCCCGGCTTCTCGAAACGATAGTCGGTGAAGGGCGGCTTTGGCGCCGGCAAATTCGACGATGCTTCGTTCGCGCTTTCACTTGTAACAACAGCATTCTTGGCATTTTCCAGATTCTTCACGTAACTGATAATGTGCCATCTTTGCTGTTTCGGCAGATTCGCCCACGAAGGCATCCCGTTCGGCACATCTCCCTTGGTGATGAACCAGAAAAGCTCGCCGTCCGAGACAGACTGGACCTTCCCTCGCGCAATCGATGGAATGTTTCCTGATCCCTCACCACGCTCCCCGTGGCATCGAGCACAGCGCAGATGATAAAGCGGCCGCCCAGCAGCGGCGGCCTTCGAAACGCCGGCGTCCGGGTTCGTCATTTCCTTCGTGGACGGGGGCGCATTGTGGAAGGGCAAATTCTGAGCGATTGCGCCGATGCAGTGAAAACGACCGCGATAAGAATCGCGGTCAAACCTACCGTTCCGGAGACCCTGGGATTCAGCATACCTCCACTTTGCCTCCAACCACAAAGCCGCCGACGCAATTCGCATTGTGAACTCAGACAGAGCAAACCTGTCAAAGACCTTGCAGAACCGTCGGTCAACAACGGTCACTTCAATCAATAGTTTGGTTTGTCCACCGGGCGAAGTTCGAGCAGAAAAGACGCTTCACGTCCCGCTGAATCTCCTCCCGCGTGACTCCACGACCATCTCGCAGAAGCAGATGATAGGACTGCGCGAGAATGGGTGCCATCGTTGCGCGCGTATTTCGCCATTTATAGATGACCTGCTCGAGTACGCGCGCATCGGAGTGTTGCGCAATGAAGCTCGCCCCCAACAACTCGATGCGTTCCCGAGTAATCTCTTCGACAATCGACGGATTGTTCAGGAACCACCAACACCCGAAGGGCATCAGGTTGCTGAATTTTCGCGCGTAAACACAGAGTTCATGCTGATTCTCACGGCTGAGAACGCTAACCAGGAATCGGTTACTCGGAAAATCGCGACAGAGGTTTTCCAGCGCCACGAGATTTGCTCGTCCTACCGCGTCCCCCGCCAAACGAAGCCGAGGGTTGACTTGCTTGCGCACGCCAATCATCAGCGACATCGGTAGATCGAGTTCGCGGCAGGACGGGAGTACAGCCTCGCTTAAGATTCGGCTGAGAATGCTGTCATCCGGGAATTGAAACGTATCCGGCAATGAAACGGCCATATAGACCGGGCGGATTCGATCGTGCCAGTCGGCGAGAAATCTGCGAACTTCAGCAATTGACCGCCCGCCAGCATTTGCATCAACCTTGTAACCTTGGGCCTCGAGCTTCGACCAATGGTCGGACCATCCAGACAGAATCCGATCAAGGCGCAGTACCGGCTGAAAACGAGGATCGCTGGCGACACCCTTTAACCATGCCGGACCTTCGTCTGGATCCAGAGGATCGTTGGTCATAACCGCGACTTTCACTCCGGCCATGTCGAACACTCTCTGGATGTGAGAGTCGATCCTCTGTTCGGCAAAAAAGGCTCGAGCTTCACCGAGGTGAGTATCCCGGGTCGGTAAGCCAAAAGCTTGGAGAACCGCGATGACACCCCGTGTGGCCTCAGAGATCGGAGTGTTCTCAACAAAAAGGACATGCCAAATGTTGTCTGCCTTTTGCGTCTTCGTCAGGGCCCAGTACTGCTTAGGCGCCATATCGGAATAGCGAAAAAACTCAGCCTCCAGGTAGTGGTAGGTAATGAGCTCATCGATACCCCACAATCCCAGATTCCCCAACGCCGGGGAAAAAAGGTGCGTATGCATGTCGATGAAAGAGGTGGACGACAATACATCCTCGACCGTTGCCAGTATCTGATCTGGAAGAATATGGTCGGCAGACGAGTCTTGGGTTCGAGGTGCGGACTGTGCGAAAGAAGAGGCTTCCATTCGGTCTTACGATGATACAACGAAGATGTTGACTGCCCCATCCGAAAGCATGGATCCAAGCGGTGATTCGTCTTGGCCACGGATGTCGCGGACTATAGGTTGCGCGTCGTACTCTGTCAAAGAAAAAAAACTGAAATGAGGATTCAGCAAGACTTAAAAGAGCGCTCGTTACATTTGAGCGACGCGCCGCTGCTGACGAGGCCCAATCCCCGTAGAAGCTCGGTCGGCAAATCGGCTTTCCGCCGCCAAACGGCTGTGTACTCGCCGAAACGAGACCTAACCTCCATAAACAGTGCCTTCAGAAAGACTCAACGATGAAGGACGCTCGCGCACTTTATAATTCGGCTTGCCGTCGTTTGGTAAAGCTCACCTGCAAGAACAGTACGAGGTTCGATGGGTCATCCTCTTTTAGAGCTCACTGGCAAAACAGCTGTTGTGATAGGCGGAACAAGTGGCATCGGACTCGCGCTCACTAAAGCACTTGCGGAAGCGGGCGCGGATGTTGTCCCGACGGGTCGCCGATCGGAGCAGGTGAAGGCGGCCGTCGCCGCCATCGAGAAATTGGGGCGACGTTCCCTCGCTCAGACCTGTGACGTCAGAGATAGTTCCAGCATCGAAAAGTTGCTGCAAGCCGTCTGCGCCACATTCGGAAGCGCGCAAATTCTCGTGAACTGTGCAGGATGGACCAAGCGCATGCCGACTTTGGAGTTCCCGGACGCGGACTGGGAAACGATCATGGACATAAATCTCAACGGTACGATGCGCGCCTGCCGCGTGTTTGCCCCCCACATGATCGAACGGCGATACGGACGTATCATTAATGTAGCGTCGCTTTCGTCCTTTGTAGGCCTCTACGAGGTCGCTGCTTATTGTGCGAGCAAAGGGGCCGTTGCATCCTTGACCAAGGCTTTGGCAGTTGAGTGGGCCCGATACGGAATATGCGTGAACGCGCTCGTGCCCGGTGTACTACGCACTGATCTGAACGCAGCTTTGCTCGATGGGACGGAGCGCGGACGAGAATTCCTGTTGCGAACACCGATGGGTCGATTTGGAAAAGTTGATGAGCTTGCTGGAGCTACGGTTTTTCTCGCGTCCGACGCAGCAAGCTTTGTTACTGGACATTTATTGGTGGTTGATGGTGGCATTCTGGCAAGTGGAGTTAACCAGTGAAAGTACCAACGCAACGACGGAACAAAGCCAAGCCGGTTCGCAATAGTCAGTTTTCGGTGGGCCATTCACGATGAGCGACGCAGTGCTCAAGTTGCATCCCGAAGACAACGTCCTGATCGCTTTACGAGACCTCCACAAAGGCGATCAGGTCGCGTTCGGTAACGCTTCGTTCGTTCTTGGCTCTGATGTTGCGGCCAAACACAAATTCGCGACGAAAGACTTGGCAACTGCCGATAGCATCGTGATGTATGGGACTCTCGTAGGCAAAGCGACACAGCCCATCCAGAGAGGTTTCGGGTTGACTACCATCAACGTTCGGCACGACGCCTTGCCCTTCCGGGAAAAATCGAGGGAGTACCGGTGGAATCCCCCGGATGTCTCGAGGTGGCGAAAGCAAACATTTCTGGGTTATTGCAGAGCCGACGGTCAAGTGGGTACTCGCAACTACTGGCTGGTTGTTCCTTTGGTTTTCTGCGAGAACCGCAATGTCGACGTTCTCAAGCAGGCGTTCGAAGAAGAACTGGGCTTTGCCGCCCCGAAGATCTACAAACGGCAGGTCGCTGATCTCGTCAGGCTGTATCGCGAGGGCAGACTAGATGAGATTGAGCGATATCGCCCTGAGAAGAGTTCAGCCCAGTTAAACTCCCACCTATTCAAGAATATCGACGGCATCAAGTTCCTGATGCATCAGAGCGGGTGCGGCGGCACTCGAGAGGACTCAGGGAATCTTTGCGCTCTGATCGCTGGCTATCTGCACCATCCGAACGTAGCTGGAGCCACGATTCTCAGCCTTGGATGCCAGCACTCCCAGGTAAACATTCTTCGCGATCAAATCGCACATCGCGATCCCTGCTTTGCGAAGCCGCTACTCATTTTCGAGCAGCAGCAGAGCAGCTCGGAGTTCGGGATGCTCTCGGAAGCCATTCGGCAAACATTTTTGGGCATGGTGGAAGCCGATCGAACAGAACGCATCCCCTCTCCGCTTTCGAAGCTTTGCATCGGTCTGAAATGTGGGGGGTCGGATGGATTCTCAGGAATTTCCGCAAATCCTGCGATCGGTCATGTGTCGGACCTGATTGCCACCTTGGGCGGCCGAACGATTCTTTCGGAATTTCCAGAGCTGTGCGGTGTCGAGCAGTCGCTGATCGATCGCAGCACAACCAAGGAGGTCGCAAACCGCTTCATTTTGCTCATGCGCGACTACGCTGCTCGCGCCAAGGCAGTCCGCTCCGGATTTGAAATGAATCCCTCCCCCGGGAATATCAAAGATGGTTTGCTGACCGACGCGATGAAGTCCGCGGGGGCCGCCCGTAAAGGTGGCACCTCTCCAGTCACGGCGGTTCTTGACTACCCGGAATACTCCACGAGCGCCGGACTCAACCTGCTGTGCACCCCCGGCAACGATGTTGAATGCGTGACCGCCCAGGTAGGCGCTGGGGCCTCTGTTGTTCTTTTCACTACCGGATTGGGAACGCCGACCGGCAACCCCATCACTCCGGTCGTCAAGATCTCGACAAATTCTGAATTAGCCAGCCGCATGCAAGACATCATCGATATCGACACCGGACCGATTGTCTCTGGTGAGAAGACGATCGAGGGAATGGGGGAGGAAATTCTAGAGTCGATCGTGCAGGTGGCCAGTGGAGAGGCGAGAACGAAAGCAGAATCGCTCTCGCAGGACGACTTTATTCCTTGGAAGCGCGGGGTCTCTCTCTAAAACGCAACCGAATCGAGTTAGCTCTGGGAGCTAGCGATCGCAGAGCGTGTTTGCAGAACTTCTCCAATCAGGAACAGGTCCGTTAGCAAAGCGCGTAGGTGGATGGAGGCATTCAGATTATCGACTAGCTGTGAACTGATGCTCGGCTGCGCAAGAACGATCCGAATGGCCGCCAAAGAATCCTGAGCATCGCGCTCGAGCATTCGGACAAAATCCTCATAAGCGCCAATCGGATCGAGTCCTTCTGTTGTCACCGCTTGACGACAACTCGCGGGCAGCCCATCAAGCGCCTGAACGGCGCGCTGCAAAAACTCTCGAACCTGGCTGTTTGATTGTCCGCCCTCATCCCCGGGCAGTCCTTGTCCGGCGTAGGCCAACAGAAACTCGTAACACTCTTCGATCGTGTCACAGCGCTCCAGGAAATCAATCGGCATCGGCGATACCCCGACGTTCCGCTGGTAAAGGAGGTCCAACTACCCAGCGTCGCGGGTCATGCTCCTTCAAATAAAATTCCCGACTCATTGATCCGAACAACATCGACTCGGTGATGGCCAGTTTCTCCGGACGCACAGCGAAATATACGTGAACAATCACAAGTGTGATTAGCCCAACACCGGCCAGTCCATGAAGAACATACATCATGCCCCAGGTCATGTCACCGAACAGATACGGATTGCGGGGAAACAAGGCCGTGCGAACCCGGAACATCATGAAAACACCAGTGAGGATCACGGACATCCCCGTGACCAGGGCCGCAGCATGGTAAAGCTTATTCTCCAATGGGTACTTCGCGAACTTTCTGGGCAACTCTGCAGGGCGCCCCAGAAAACGTCGGGTCCTTCTCCACGCATCTTCCAGGTCGGCGCGGTCGGGCCAGATCGCCCAAAAATCCATATAAAAGGTAGCGTGGACGATGTGGAAGATTACCGACGCTGTGAGCACCAGACCTGCGATCCAGTGATAAGCCACCCAATTGAATTGAATGCCGACTTTCGGCAGGAATGCAGTGAAGAGCAAAACGAACATTGCAGCCGCCATCACCCAGTGAAATGCTCGAGCCGCAAAGGAATGGCGCGGAATTTTCGCTGGCAACGCCGCCGTCACCGGCGGGGACAGCGCAAACTCCTTCTCCTTCGCAAAATACCGCATGTAGATAGCATGGATAACCAGGAAGCCGAGACCGGCGATTCCCGCCACCCAGATCAGGTACCACGCGATATGAATCGGGACATCTTGTCCAAATGGACTCGTCGCCCACTCTATGACGCCCATGTGGCCTCCTGCACGCCTCCAATAGCTCGCTTGACCAGGTTGCGCATCAGCGGAATCTTGTATGCGTTGAACGTGAGTGGCACGGCTCCCTGAACCGCGAGTTTGCCGGCCAATTCGCCGGTCGCGGCGTTTGCGGCCTTGCCGCGTACCGCGTCTTCGACAGCTTTCAACCGCAGCGGTCGGGCGGCAGCAGCGTTCACCGCGATCCGCGTCCTTTCGATAACGCCCCTCGAGATCACCATGGCGGATGCGACGTTCAGCAAAGGGAAATCCCACACGTTCCGATCCCGAACCTTTTCGAAGTAGAACTGCGCTCCCGCCCATGTCCCTGGAATGCGAATCGCAGTGAGCAATTGTCCCGACTGCAAGACGGTCATCCTCGTAATGTCAATATCGGGACCAAGGAAGTACTCTTCCGCATCCACAACCCGCTCCCCCTTAGCCGTCCGAATCACAAACTTGGCATCAAGCGCAATCAGGGCCGGAGCGGAGTCGGAGGGATTTACGGCAACGCATCGTTCGGCGTGCAAAATCGCATGCTCTCGATTGCGGCCGACAGGAGTGTCGGCATAACAGATGTTGCCGCCGGCACGGTAACAAGGCCATCCGGCGCGGTAATACCAGCAACGGGCATCTTGTGACACATTTCCGCCAATCGTTCCCTGATGGCGAATCTGGGGCGACGCCACGGTTTCCGCCGCTTGGCTGAGCAAACCATACTTCTGCTTCACGATCGGGTGCGCAATTACTTCGGTCAGCGTGGTCATCGCACCGATTTCGATTCCATCCTCCGCCGTGCGGATTCCGCGGAGTTCCTGAATCCCGCTCAGATCGACAACGGCCCTCGGCCTCTTGATGCGATCCTTGAGCCAATCGAAACTGTCGAGACCTCCGGCGAGAACCCAGGCATCTTCCCCGTGTTTCTCCAGAAGTTTCTGCGCGTCATCGATCGTGCTCGGCTGAAGCAATTGAAACGCCGGCATCACGTCTCGTATCACAGCCATAGTTCTCTCCGTTTCGGCTCTTCCCTAAATGTGAGCCGTCAAGGGATCCTGCATGGGACGGCCAGCTTCCAACGATGTCAGAATCGTGTCGAGGTTCACGGGCGTGCGCCGGTAAATTTCGTCGCCGAGCGCGTCTGAAAGCGCGTTCAGGATGGCCCCACATCCGCCGCCCACCGGCGGTTCCCCAATCCCACGAGCGCCTACGGGCGTTTCCGGGTCCGGAATGTCGAGCGCTGCCCATTGCATGTCCACCGGAACGTCGAGAATTGTAGGAGGCTTCGTGTGATAGAAGCGCCGCGAGATGGTGTGACCGTAGTGCGGATCGAACACCCACTTCTGTCCAGTAGCATGTCCGATTCCAAGAATCGATCGTCCCAGGATCTGGCCCGAGAGCGACTTGGGATGGATGACCGTTCCCACGTCGGCCACGGCAAGAAAATCCGTGATGTAGTACTTGCCAGTCTCTAGGTCGACTTCCACCTCGGCAAAACTCGCGACGTACGAGAAGGATTGGCCATCGTGCGGATACTTGTCTTTAGCCGCGGCGACTAGCCCCTGGCCGGCAAGTGCCGCAATCGAGGCCTTGGTATATTTGTTCACGTCGGGAGGCGCTTCGTGGCCATCGTAAGTGCCACCTAGTTGGACGGCCCGCTGCGCAGCTTGTGCGAGCGTCATACTTCTGCCCCCACCCTTGTGAGACACGCGTTCGTTCGCAACCTCATATTGCTCTGGTTTACCGCCTAGCGTCTTCGCAGCGATTTCCCGGAGCTTTTGCCGGCAATCCATTGCGGCGGCGTGCGCCGCACGAGTCATCGCGTGGGTCGTCTGGCTGCCTCCTGAAACGCACGTCCAGGGAAGGTTCTTTGAGGTGTTACCCCAGGCAACATCGCACTTCTCCCATGGAACCCCAAGTTCCTCGGCGACCACGCGATGAACATCGCTGAGGGACTCAGTACCCAAGTTGCCGATTCCAGACTGGATTGCAATGCGGCCGTCGGGCTTGATCAAGAACAGACCGTCGAAACCGACCGAGCCCGCGAAGAAACAACTCGACGATACTCCGACTCCACGCACTTTCGTGCCGCTTCGCTTCGGGCGACTGAGTCGTTCGTTCCACTTGAATTGTTCCGAACCCCGATCGAGTGCTTCCTGCAGAAACGCGCTGGTCGAGTATGCCCTTTTTCCATCGCGAAGTGGTCCCCAGGGAGCCTTGCCGGCGGGAGCGTTGACACGGCGAATCGCAATCTGATCAATCGAAAGCTTTCGGGCTGCCTTCGCCAGAATCGGCTCCATGATCACAATGCCCTGCATTCCACCCGGCGCACTCTGCGGACCGCGCGGCGGGGTATTAGTGAGGACGGTGACGCCGCGCCACCGCATCGCAGCTGGTTGATAAAGCAAAGAAACGATCGCTCCAGACGCATTCGCGTCACCCACCGCGTCGTACGGGCCGTTGTTACAGATCGCATACATATCAAGCGCGGTAACTCGCCCGTCCTTGGCAAAACCAACTTTCATCCGACCCTGAAAACCCGGACGAGCGCGTCCGATGAAGTGCTCTTCTTCGCGGCTAATACGCATCATGACGGGAGCATTTGCCTTCTTCGAAAGCAGCGCCGGGATGATCGCGAAAATGTACCCCGTCGCCTTACTGCCGAAACCGCCCCCTGTGTACTCGCTGATTAAGACGATCTGGCCGGGATCCATGTTCAGCCAGCGCCCAAGGGCGCTCAGAGTCTGGACCGTACTCTGCGTCCCCATGTGGACGAAGACTTTTCCGTTTTGCCAGTAAGCCAGCGTAGAGCGCGGCTCCAGCGTCTGGTGGCTGGTATCGGGCGTGACAAACGTTTCATCGAGAACCAACGCCGCATTCTTGAATCCCGCGTCAAGATCGCCATATGACCACTGATCCTGCGGCTTGCCCATGGGCAGACGACCTTCCTTGGCGTCAGCAAAATCGGCCGCAGTCCACTTCAGTTCGCCCACATATGGCGGCGGCGGAGAAGGAGGCTTCTCTCCCGGCTTTGCCTCCGCCACAGGCGGCTTGATCCAAATGTTTCCCTCGCGCCGTGCATTCGGTCCGCCGGGCCGAAGGCTGTCGAGCGGATCGACCGCAAACGGCAGATGTTCGAACTCGATCTCAATCTTCTCGATGGCTTCGGCTGCGGTGAACTCGTCCACGGCGGCCACCGCGAGAACTGGCTCGCCTTGGTACAGGGGCTCCATCGTCAAGGCTTTCTCGCCCTGCTTGTTCGCCTTAATGACTGCTCCCAAGTCGGTAACACTGTCAGCGGGAGCCGGCAGATCTTCCTCAGTGAGGATGGCCTTCACGCCAGGCATGGCGAGAGCTTTCTTCAGATCGAGCCGTTTAACCCGCCCATGGGGGACAGGACTCAACAACAATTTGCAGAACAGCATGCCATCCGCTCGAAAATCTTCCGCGTACTTGGCTTGTCCGGTGACCTTCGCATACAGATCGGGAGTCGTGTAGTCTTTGCCGATCAACTTGAACTTCGCTCCGAATTTCTGCTGAGCCGGCTTCCCTTCCGGATTAGGCATGGTTCACCTTCCTAATGTTCTCGGCGCCGCGCATCATCGCGGTAAGAATTTTGTCGTAGTCCTGACACCTGCACAGATTGCCGGAAAGCCCGTGCGCCATTTCGGCACGCGTGGGATTGGGATTCGTTTTCAAAAAACCCACCGCCGACATGATGAATCCCGACATGCAAAAAGCACATTGAAACCCTTGTTCGTCGATGACGCCCTGTTGGACCGGATGCAATTTACCGTTTGCTTCAGCCAGTCCTTCGATGGTGACTATTTTTCTGTCACGTACGGTATGGGTAAGGACCGAGCAGGAGTAAAGCGGGACATCGTCGATCAAGACGGTACAGGCTCCGCACTCGGCCCGATCGCAACCGAGCTTGGTCCCTGTAAGTCCGAGCTTGTAGCGTAATGTCCAAGCGAGAGTTTCCTGCTTCATCACGTCAACGCGGCGTTGCTGGCCATTGACATTGAGAGTGATAAGGCGGTCGCCAGGACTACCGCTGGCTTGACCGAGCAGCACAGACCCTCGAAACAAATAACTCGCCGACGATACGGCAACGCCACTGCCGATTACGCCTTTAATGAAGTTCCGTCGTGAAAGTCGCCTGGCTTTCTCATTTGCCGGATTGTCTGCTTTCGGATCCATATTCCGTAACTCCTGGTTTTCTCCGTTGATCCCCAGTGCTCCACGTGGGCACCGCGCGTTGGCGGTCAGAAGCCGATCAATAAGGGCCTGTGTTGACCGAAACCCCACATGCGATCGCGTTCAACGAACACGTTGGCCTCGTGGCCGATTTCCATTTGCCAAAATGATCGCACGGCCGCGGGCAATTTTGCGACTTTTATGTCGTTCGATTTCGTTGAACGTTTTCTTTAATTCTTCTCGCTTTTCATAGACTTGACACGTGCCACCGCAGAACTTAGAGTCACGCCCGCATTCCATCCGATCTTCCTACCAACCTGCCCGAGGTGATTCATCAGATGTTCTTCGATGCTTGGACCTATCGTACTCGCAGTCTTTGGCTGCGTGGCGGCTCACGGACAAGGACCAAAGCCGTACGGGCCGCCGGTTGGAGTGGACAACGCGAAAAAGATCACAGCCGTCGCCCTCGCCGAGGCGCGCAAGAATAACTGGTACATGACCGTCGCTGTAGTCCGTCCCAGCGGTACTCTGGTTTACTACGAGAAGATGGACAACACGCAAACCGGTAGCGCGAGCGTGGCGATCGAGAAAGCGCGAACTGCCTCGCTTTTTAAACGTCCCAGCAAAGCGTTTCAGGACATGGTCACGGGAGGTGGCCAAGCCTTCGCATCCTCGGCCTGCCAGGAGCAGTTCCCATCGAGGGCGGCGTCCCGTTGATTGTAAACGGCAAAATTGTCGGGGCCATCGGAGTTTCTGGAGATAGCGCGGACCATGATGGAATCTGTGCACAGGCTGGCGCAGATGCCTTGAAATGACCCTTCGCGATCCAAGCTGTTTCGCGAGCAGTCATCGCCGCACACCTAAAGTGCTTCCGCTTGTTGCAGGGCTGATTTCATTCCGGCCCAGCTTTGCACCGTCGAAGCCTCTGCCGTACCCGCTCCCCGCCAATGCGTTTCCAGGCTAACCACGCGATTGTACCCGTCATTTATGAAAGCTTGAAACTGGCCAACCCAATCAATCGAACCTTGTCCGACGGCAGCCCACTGATGATGGCCGTTGTTGCGAGTTGCGTCTTTACAGTGACAGTGTCCGATCCGATCTTTTGGGAGCAATCCATAACCATCGGGATACGGTGTCTCACCGGCCATTGCCGCATTCCCGGGATCCCAGTTCAGCATGAAGAACCGTGAAGTTACCGAGGAAAGGACACTGGCCGCTTCTGCCGCCGTTGCCGTGTTGCAGGCGAACTCGTTCTCGAGCACAAGCGTGACGCTGCTCTTACCCGTTCTGTCAGCGGCTCCCTGTAGAACTTCATTGATCGCCTGTCGATAGGGAGCCTGGTCTGCGATTCGCCAAAAATCGAAGCAGCGCACGAGGTTTGTCCTAAAAGCACGCGCCAGCATAACGCTACTATCCAACACCTCGTCTTGTTGGCTATACGTAAAGCTCGCGTGAAACTGATCTCGTTGTTCGCCGGATTCTGACTCGGGAGCATCCGGCCAATTCACCTTAAAGAGCGGGCTAGCGATCGCAGTCACCCGGAGGTTAAATTCCTTCAGAAGACGCAACGCCTCGCTGATCTCGTTCGAATCGAGTGCGAGAACATTCTTGTTCCAGAGACTGCGTAATTCGATGTGTCCCAACCCAAATTGTCGTGACGCGACTTCACATGAACGAGCGAAGTCCTGTGAAATTTCGTCGCTGAGTACAGAGATCTGAAATCGAGCGGTTGGCATCCTAACTCTTCACAACCAAAGTCTAACGGGCATCCGCAGGGACGCTCGCAAGTTGTTGGGCAACTCGCAATTCTTGAGCTGCCGTTTCAGTCTCACCACTGGCTTTCAACGCCTGCGCGAGTTCGTAGTGAGCAGCGCCATCCTGGGGCTTCCAGGCAAGAACCGCCTGGAACTCACGAACCGCCGTTTTCCAATTCTGTGAGCGATCCGCCAGCTTCCCGAGCGCGAAGTGTGCTTCGCTCAGGCCCGGTTCCAATTGACTCGATATCGTCGACCGCAAAACACACGTGCATGAACCCGACGCTTTGCAAATCCTGAGAGCGTGGATAAAGTTCGATGAACTGTCGATCATTCACTTTGATAAAGAGCTCGGTAACTTTGCCGCCGTCCTCGAATTCAAAGGCCTTCTCAAATCCGAGGCTCTCATAAAACTCGCGGGATCGCTCGAGGTTGGCAACACGAAACGCGACATGCGCAATCCCAGCCAAATCCTTGGATTGCGCAGAGGCGCAGCGAATTGCCGTGAGGAGGAGACTTAACGCTAAAAAGACGGTTCGCGTTCGCATGATGAGTAATCTGGCAGTCGTTCAAACAGAATTTAAGTCTGCAGCTCCGCACCCGGACCGACCGCGATGAGGAAATACGTTGCTTCCGTATTTCCTATGTTGCGGATTCCATGTTCGTCGTTCGATCGCGCGAAGCCGACCGACCCTGGTCCAAGAGGATAGGCCTTTCCATTTACGGTTAACTCGATTGTGCCGTCGCGTACCAGCCACATCTCGGAGTGAAGATGGTGATGAGTTGCCGCCGTCGGTGCGCCGCCGGGCGGTAACGTTGTCTCGTGAACCTCGATTCCCTCTCCGGTCGCCAGCTTTCCCCGCATGATCATTCGGATCTGGGCATTGTTGTTGGCGATGTGTAGAGGCAGCTGGTCGTAGTGAAATGCTCCCGAGTTCAGTGAGTTTTCCTGGGAGCCGGCCGATTGACTCGCGATCGGAAGTATCGCTGGCAGCAAGAGGCACATCTCACGACGATTCAAGATCATTGCTAGATCTCCTCCAATTTTCGGGGACACGTTGTCGCGCAGAGAAACAGGGGTGTGCGCTCCGCTCCTGATCTCGCAATCTTCGTCCGAACCGGCGCGCATAATACCAGAAGGGTTTCGGAGTGTGATCAGGATATGCCTCGCCGACTTGATATGAAGTGCTAGTTGGGACTCACAAAGGCTTCGGCAACACGGGAGGACTTTTGATCCGAACCATTCCAAGCGTCCAATAAGTATGCATGTTCCCGCTCAGTCACACATTGCGCAAGCGTCAGCCAGTTCGTGGTTACTTCTTTAAGCTTTGTTAAAGCTTATTTTAGTATTTCCGGCTTGACACTAATTAGAGCGCTCCCTAGCTTGTGTGTTTGCCGCGATGCATTACACTGCAAGACTATTGCCGCCCGGAGTTCCTTCGCCTGGCTTGGCCGATAGCACACAATTGCGATTCGAGGGACTTACGATGGTGAAGCTGGGCTACATGA
>Ga0210399_10002703_pt1 | contig 13802 bp, 9 predicted proteins | sample IncBWC14MmetaG_FD_150865 | JGI IMG/M metagenome (GOLD analysis project Ga0210399, IMG submission 150865) | Forest soil microbial communities from Barre Woods Harvard Forest LTER site, Petersham, Massachusetts, United States - Inc-BW-C-14-M | ecosystem: Environmental > Terrestrial > Soil >... | reverse complement strand
ATCGTTTTGTCACTCCGCAGCTTCGCTTTCACCCTATCGAGCGCACCCTGCTTTGTCAAACGAGCGCGAAACGCTTCCGCGGATTCACCGGAGTGGCCGGCCATGTGTTCGATCTCATGGTCGAGTTCCTCGTCGGTTACCTCGATTTTTTCCTCGGTGGCGATGCGGTCGATAACCAGTTCGGCCTTCACGTCATCCTTGGCGCGTTCTTCCTGGCGCCGGCGGAGGCTCACCCAATCCACATTGACTGCTCGGGGATCCACGCCTTGTTGGGCTAGCGAACGAACCACGCGCTCGAGTCGCACGTCCATTTGATGCTCGACGAGCGTTTCGGGTACTGGGAAGTCGTGCAGCTTCACCAGTTCGCCGATGACTTTTTCACGCTGCAGATCTTTCTGGCGATGATCGCGCTCGTGCTCCAGACTTTCCCGGATTTTGGTTTTCAGCTCCTCAAGCGAAGTGGCGTCGCTGACGTCCTTGGCAAATTCGTCGTTCAATTCGGGAAGCTTCTTGGTCTTGATACCCAGCACATCCACCGAATAGTGGAAGAGCTTTCCAGCCAGCTTGGCATCGGGATAATCCGTGGGGTAGTTGACGTCAAAATCTTTGTGATCGCCGACATTGGCGCCGCGCAGGTTTTCGTTGAACGGCTCCATGGTCTCTTCGGCGCCGACGTGGCAGAGCACGCTTTCGGCTTCCAAAGGCTCGCCGCCGCCTTCGGGCGTGCCATGCAGCTTCACCTGGACGAAATCATCGTTCTGGACGGCGCGACCCTCGACAGGGGTGAACGCCGCCGCGCGCTGCTGCATCTCCGCGAGTGCCTTGTTGACATCCTCATCGGTCAGGGTCATTTCCGGCATTTCGATTTCGAGGTTCTTGTAGTTCACGAGCGTAAATTCCGGCAGCACATCGAACGACGCGCGGAACTTTACCGGCTGCCCTTCGTTGAATTCCAGCTTGTCCACCTGGGGCTGCGAGACGGGAGAAAGCTTCTGCTCGGCCACGGCCTTCTCAACGGTTTCCGGCACCAGGTTCTGCAGCACTTCGCTCTTGATGTCTTCGGCGAAGCGGCGCTTGATCAAAGAAATGGGGGCCTTGCCCGGGCGGAAACCCGGAACGCGCGCCATCTTGGCAAATTCCTTGGCGACTTTTTCAGCGGCCTTGGAAACCTCTTCGGCGGGAATTTCCAGTTCGAGTTCTCTACGGCAGCTAGCGTCCGCCATGCGTCTTCTCCCTTAAAGGAAATCAAAACCTTGTGAAATCTATATGGGTGTCGCCAGGCTGGCAAGTGGATGGTGCGAGGCCAAAAACACGCATCCGGGTTCCTTCACACCATCCCGCGCATGCTGCGGAATTTTCATGGATTACAGTGCGGAACCCAGCGGAAATCCTGCAAGCGACCACGAACGTCAAGTATAGGTTAGGGTGGGGTTTGGGTCAACGAAGGCTCCGGGAATGGGGGCCGCGTGGAATAATTGCTGGTGAGTTGTCCGATAGACGATGTTGCGGGTTTTCGCGGCTCTCTTGGCGGTGGGTGCGCGTTACGGCTCAGGGGAGCCAGTGAATTTTGTTTTGACGTTGTGTTTTTTTGGGCTGGGAGAGCTTAAGTCCTTTTCCCACTTCGAAGTGTGGGCAGCTCTCTTTCTTGTTTTCGCGGGAGCCTTGCGTTAATCTTTTGTGGGACGGGTTCGACAACCCCATTTCAAGCACAGGACAGTTCAAGGACAAACAGGAGGTCCGCTGTAATGAAGAAACTGTTTTCGATTATGGTATTGGCCGCATTCTTTGCGGTGATGGTTGTAGCGGCAGATGACGCCGTGAGCGTCCTTCACGGAGTGGTCACCAAGGTGGACGACGCTGCCAAGACGATCGTGGTGAAGACCAAGGATGGTACCGAGCACACCATCCATTTCGTGGACAAGACGGTGGTCAAAGGTGGAGAGGCCGTCGGGACTGGCGCGAAGGACACCTTCCAGGGAGTGAAGGAAGGTTCTGAGGTTGTTGCCCACTACACGGTGAAGGGAACGGAAAACACGGCCGTGGAAGTCGACAAGGTCGGCAAAGGCGGCTTTAAGGTAATGGAGGGGACGGTAACGAAAGTTGGCGAAGGCGGCAAGACGGTTACTGTGAAGGCCGCGGACGGGACCGAGCAGACGTTTGAAGTGGCCGGTCACGGGACCAAAGTTGCTGCCGTCGACACCGCAAAAGGAACCGAAAAAGGCGCCAAAGTGACGGTGTACTACACCGAAAGCGCCGGAAAGAAAGTGGTGCACTTCTTCGAGAAACTGTAGGGCCTTCGGAGAAGATTTAGCAACAAATAAAGAGTCATTGAGAGTTTTTCTAAGAAAGAATCCCTGCCAGAAAATATCCGGCAGGGATTCTTTTTGATTGGAGAGCTCAGTCCGCAGCCATCGGTCGCGCCAGGGCGTTAGTCATATCCGCGTGGAGCAGGCGGTGAAACAAGTGCTCCCCGGCTTCGCGGCGTAGCGAGAGGCGCCCCGCGACATAGGCGCGGGAGGAGAGGCCACGCTGCACCGAATCGCAGATCGCCATGTCTTCATCCTGAACCTTTTCGCTGACGGCGATGCTTTCCTGGTGATGTTTCGCGGCGGCGGAGCTGATGTCGGCGAAATAGTAGTCGAAGATGACGGCACATTTGTTGACGCCGAGCGGCAACACGAGATTGGTGTCCATCACGCCGGAGTATGCATTCAGCATGAAGTTGGGGTAGACCCACAGATAAAACGCCGTGCCCTGGCGCGTAGAGCCGATCGAAGATTCAAGCGCGCCCGAACTGTCAAGCGGGCTGGACTGGAGGCAGGCTCGCTCGAAATTCTCGATGGTGTACTTGGTGTACTCGACGACGCTGCTCAGTCCTTTGTGCGCGTGCGGCACGTGGTAACCTCCGTCGAGATAGTTGTCCACGTAGACCTTCCAGTTGCAATTCAAAGTGTAGATGCGGCGATCGAAATACTTGAGCGTTTCGGAAATCTTGAGCGGCGCCACAAGCTCGGGAACTTTGCCCAGGAATTCCCGCAAGGATAACGCGCGCCCGTCGAGATTGACGAAAACGAAATTCTCCCAGGTGTCCACGCGCACGGGAACCAGGCCGTTATCGGCGCGATCGAAATTGCAGACGCCTTCAAATTCGACCATGCCTTTCAGCGTCCCGTCGTTGCCATACGTCCAGCCGTGATACGGGCACCGGAAATTCTTCGCGCAACCTTGCGCTTCGGGGACAACGGCGGCGGCATGATGGCGGCACACATTGTAAAAGGCGCGCAGCTTGCCGTCATCGCCACGCACGACCACCAGCGGTTCCTTGTTGACGTCGATAGTGAAAAATTGGCCGGGTTCCTTCACCTGGTCCAGATGGCCGACCATCTGCCAGTTGGCGGCAAACACGGAATCACGCTCAAGTTGCGCCAGGCGCTCATCGAAATACCAGGGAGCTGGTATGGTCCACGCTTTTTCCAGCGGATTAGCCGGGTTGTAAAGATTCAGGAGATCGCGAACGCTGCGCTCGTGCATAGCAGATGACTCCAGTAGAAATTAAGGAAGAAGACTTTGGCTTCATTCTCCTGCAGGACGACGGAGGGGCGCAAGAGGAAGAGAAGAGTGTCCTTTGGGGACGAACGGAGGGATGAGCAGGCGAATCCTTAATTTGGTGCGGGAGAGAGGATTTGAACCTCCAAGGACTTACGTCCGGTAGCTCCTAAGGCTACTGCGTCTGCCAGTTCCGCCACTCCCGCACCGGCAAAATAAATGATACTTGGTATAGCGGCTTTTTGGCCATAGCCACGCGGACTGGTTGTGCTGGAATCCCCCTGCCATGTGGAGGATAATGGGGCGCCCCGCGGTTTGCTTGGGCGACGAACCCAGTTCATGATTGTCCAACAGAATAGCGACCCGATGTTGGTGATCCGGCAAACGGATCACGCCATCCTTTCCGGCTTTTTTGCACGCGAATGGGGAAATGACGTCTTCCCGCGCCCGGAGCCTTTTTCATCTTTTTGCCTGGCGGCGGCCGAACACGACAACGGCTGGCAGGAATGGGAAATGACGCCGGGTGTGGATCCCAAATCGTTTGCGCCGTACACCTTCATGAGCGTGCCCACCGATGAGCACGTTTTGTTGTACCAGCGGGGAATCGACCGGGTAGTGAAATCAGATTTGTACGCTGGGCTGCTGGTGGCAAGCCATTGCACGGGACTCTATGACCGGGCCAAGGCGACCATGCCGGGCTATTCCGCGAAGTATGTGAAATCGCAGGAACAGCATCATGCCAGCGATTTCGTTCAGCGGTTGCGCTTGCAGCAATTGCGCCTGAAAGTGGACTTGCGCAACGACTCAGCAACCAAGGACCTGACGGATGAAAAGCTCATCACAGCGAATGTACAGAGGGTTGCCGCCCTCGATCGGTTGTCCTTGTATTTCTGCCTGGGAGCCGACCACGATACAACCATTGAAGGCGTCCCCATGGACGACGACGGGGCAGAGGCGGATTGGGAGTTGCGCGCCGCCGGAGCAAACGAGTTCACGCTGGACCCGTACCCCTTCCGCAGGGAGCCGCTGGAATTTGCACTGCTCGCTCGGCGCATTCCCCGGCGGCGGTACATGGACGATCTGGACCTCCAGAGCGTCTTGTCGGCAGCTCCTTTTTTCCAGCTCAAGTTTGCGCTGCGTCCCGGCATGGGCCGGGATCGCGCCTTCGCCGCCCGCCGGTGAAGATTCATCCGTGAAAAGTTTTGATCTTCTTGCTTTGCACTTGACTTTCATTCACAACACGTACATCGTTTAGAGCTTTGCCCCTCTCTGCGGCCGCAGCCGGACAGACGTGGGGTAAACCCGTTCTCTATGACCAAGGTCCGACTGTGTTTCCATGATCGCTGTTTCGATGGCACCGCATCCGCGGCGCTTTTTTATCGCTTCTACAGGGAATGCTTCGATCCCAAGGCCGAATTCAGTTTCAGCGGGATGACCCACAAGGCCAAGCATCCGTGGGAAGAGGGGATATTCGACGGCGACGAAAATGCCATCGTTGATTTCAAATATTCCAATTCACCCAAAGTTACCTGGTGGTTTGACCATCACCAGAGCGCGTTCCTGACTCCGGCGGATGCCGAGTATTTCAAACGGTTTCCCGGCAAACATATGTATTACGACCCGGAATACAAATCCTGCACGAAATTAATCGCCACCGTGGCGAAGGAAAAGTTTGGGTTCAATACCAAACCGCTGGCCGACCTGATTCACTGGGGAGACATTATTGACGGCGCGCAATTTCCCACAGCGCAGTCAGCCACGGAACTGACGGAGCCTGCGCCGCAATTGGCACTGGTGATTGAAGCGGCGCCCGATAACGGAGTACCCGCGCAGTTGATCACAGAGTTGGCGTACCGCCCGCTGGCGGAAATGGTCAAGCTCCCCGTCGTGACGAAATATCTGGGGCCGCTGTTGGAGCGCCACCGGAAATCCATCGAGATTCTGCGCGAACGCTGCGAATCGAAGGATGGCGTCGTGTTTTTTGACGTGAGCGATCTGGATCTCGAGGGCTACAACAAGTTCATCCCGTATCTGCTGCACCCGGAAAGCGTCTATTCGGTCAGCGTGAGCGCCTCGCCAGTGCGCGCCAAGGTATCGCTCGGCACGAATCCCTGGAACCAGGCGACCGCGGACCAGAATCTGGCAACGCTGGCCGAAAAGTACGGCGGCGGCGGCCACCCGCGCGTCTCCGCAATCTCCTTCGACCCGCAAGACATCGCGAAGGCCAAGCAAGTGGCAAGGGATTTGGCAGCGGTGTTGCGGACCAAGTAGCGGGAATTTGCCCTCAGAGCAGCGATGCGCGCGCCAGCTTCGGAATAAACTTTCAATCTATTGCGCCAGGTGAGAGTCGACAAGAATTTTCAGAGTGTGTAAAATAGTAGTTTCCCCGTGGACCGGTAGCTCAATGGTAGAGCAGTTGACTCTTAATCAACGGGTTGGAGGTTCGAGTCCTCCCCGGTTCACCATCTCTTTTCAATGAGTTAGCTTCGTCTGACTTCTCGTTCACAAAAAACTGTGCCCAATTTTGTGCCACTTAGCGCATTCGACCGATGTCCCAGAACCCCGTTTATGGCCCGGAGGCCCACCCCGGGGCCGCTGGAGACTAATCGATCGAGTAGTTAGCCACGCCGACGGTCTTTGCGTCACTTCATAACGCTAGGAACGACGAAAAAGCGCGAGATGCGTAATATTGTCGCTACTTGTCGCTTGTGGAACTTAGAGAAGCTGACTACAATACCGCCACCAAGAAGAATCGATAACGTCGAGACAATGTTCTCCGGACCAGTTGAAAAGGGTATGTGCAAGCGATTCGGGCCACCGCTCTAGGCGTCGCGCCAGCGGGGCGGCGGAGGCGGATATAGCGCCAGACCTCACATCCGACCAACCCTGGCAATGTCGGTGAACCTCTGCAGGAGGTGAACTATGGGTCCCGTTCGACCGAAAATGACGTGCCGTACTGTACTAGGCATTGTGCTGGCATTTCTGGGCACCTTCGCCCCTTTTAGTTCCAGCGCGTGGGCTCAGAAATACGTTTTTAGCAACGCTTCCTTTGCTACGGGCCTTCGACCTGAGTGGGTCGTGACAGGCGACTTTAACAAGGATGGAATCGAAGATGTCGCCGTCGTCAACGAATGCGGCAACGACAGTACTTGCCTCTCAGCTGGAAGTATTTCCATTCTATTGGGCAATCCCGACGGCACCTTTCAAAGCCACGTTGACTATGCGACCGGCAGCGTTCCAAGGTTCGCGATTGCAGCAGATTTCAACGGCGACGGGATTCTTGATCTTGCCGTGGTCAACACAGGCTCCAACACAATTTCCATTTTCATTGGCAACGGTGACGGTACGTTCCAATCCCACGTTGATTACGCAACGGGCGCTGGTCCGGTTTCCATCGTTGCTGGAGACTTCAACGGGGATCACAAACTCGACCTCGCCGTGGCCAATTCGGGTTCTTCTTCCGTTTCGATTCTCTTGGGCATCGGTGACGGCACATTTCAATCCCATGTGGACCACGTCACTAGCTTCCCTCCGAAGTCTATAGCCACAGCCGACTTTAATGGCGATGGCAAGCTCGACTTGGCCGTAGCCGACCTCAACGTGTCAGTTTTGCTGGGCAATGGTGACGGGACGTTTCAATCTCCTGCGGAATACCCCGGAGCTGGCGCGACCTTTGTGGCTGTCGGCGATTTCAATGGAGACGGGAAATACGACTTGGCCTCGGCCGACAGCTTTGACGATAGGGTTTCGATACTTCTGGGCAACGGCGATGGGACTTTTCAAACGCCGGCAGTCACTTATGAGGTTGGAGGAGGCCCAACTTCGGTCCTTGCAATCGACCTAAACGGGGACGGGCACCTGGACCTGGCAGTCGGCACAGGTACGGGAGGCGGAGGTCCAAATGTCGCCGGAACCCTGTCCGTTCTGCTGAATAAAGGCGATGGGACCTTTCAGCCTCACAGGGACTTCGGTGGGATGACTGCCGTCTCTGTTGCGGCGGGGGACTTCAATGGCGATGCGAATGTTGACTTAGCGGTCCCTAATCCCGACTTCAATAAGGTGAACATATTGTTAGGCGATGGTCGCGGAACTTTTGGCTCGATTCTCGACTATGGGACACAGGTAGTCCCTCCAACCCAGGTCATCGCCGGCGATTTCAACGGTGACGGGAAACTCGACCTTTGCGTCGCACTGCAGGCTTCAGGAATAGTGGGCGTCTTCCTTGGAAATGGCGATGGCACTTTCCAACCACCCATGCTCAACAACGCACCTGGGGGCGGCCTGTATATAGCTGCTGGTGATTTTGACGGAGACGGAAAGCTGGATGTGGCCGCATTTGTCGGATCCGAGTTGAACAATATGCAGATCCTGCTCGGAAACGGAGACGGAACCTTCAAGCCCCGACTCGCTTTTCCAGTTTCCAACAACCCCGGCCAGGTGCTAACGGGCGATTTCAACGGGGATGGCAAGCTCGACTTGCTCGCCGTTGGATCCGGTTTCGACGTTCTGCGGGGAAACGGCGACGGCACTTTCCAGTCAGCCTCGGTCTTTTCCTCACATCTTAGTTCCGGAGCTCTAGTTGCGGACTTCAATGGAGACCGGAAAGAGGACTTGGCGGTGGTCAGCTCTGGATTCAATACCGTGACGATTTTTCTTGGCAACGGAGACGGCACTTTTCAGCCCGGCGTCGACTACCCCACGGGAACAACAAACACCGCGCCAGTGGCAATTGTCGCGGCCGACTTCAACGGTGATGGCAAGCTCGATCTAGCGGTCGCAAATACCGCTGCCAACACGATTTCCGTCTTTCTTGGTAACGGGGACGGCACATTCCAGCCGCACGCCGACTTCCCGGCAATTCAGAGCCTCAGATCGCTGGCCGCCGCAGATTTTGACGGAGATGGCAAAATTGACCTAATGGCCGTGGGCAACGGCATCTCCTTCCTTTTTGGCAACGGCGACGGCACCTTCCGGACACACCTAGACTACCTGACCTCCATCAATGTCGCCTCTGCAATATCAGCGGACTTCAACGGGGACGGCCGACCTGATTTGGCGATGGCAAATCTCTTCGCGTCAAGCGCGTCGGTGCTTCTCAATCACGCGACCGTGGCCTTACGTCCAAACCAGCTCAATTTTGTAAGCCAGCAGCTGGGGACCTCCAGTGCGCCACGGACCGTCACCATTTACAATCCAGGAATGCTGCCCTTGCACCTCCAGAACATCACACTGAGCGGCGATTTCTCTCAAACAAACACTTGCGGCGTGAGTGTCGCGCCGGGAGCGAATTGTATAATCAGCGTTACATTTACCCCAACGACTGCAGGCCCGCGCACTGCCTCCGTCACTATTACCGACGACGCTCCCGGGAGCCCGCAGATGATCAGCATCACAGGCAGCGGGGTCACAGTGCCCGTTGCCGGTGTATCGCCATCGAGCCTCACGTTCACCGAGTATGTCCAACCCAGCATCGTCGTCGGGCAACCACAGCCCGTTACACTCACCAATAGTGGAAGCGCGACGCTTAACATCGCGAGCGTCACAGCCACCCCTGCCGATTTTCCCTTGGAGGGGGGCACTTGCTCCAACAGCCTGGGAGCAGGTCAGAGTTGCATGATTTTCGTTCTTTTTGAGCCAACCTCGGCTGGCGCAATAGCGGGTACGCTGACGATTACCGACGACTCGGGTAATAGTCCGCAAACCGTATCCCTTTCTGGCACTGGACAGGACTTTTTGGTGACCGCCAGCGGGGCGACGAACGCCACAATTACGGCCGGCCAAACTGCCACCTATTCGATAGCAGTCGTACCTCTGGGTGGATTTAGCCAATCGATTGCGCTCAGTTGCAGCGGGGCGCCAGTATTGTCCACGTGTATGGTTACGCCGAGTACCGTTCAACTGAACGGGACCTCAACAGTGATGGCTTCTATTGCCGTGACAAGCACCGCTAGAGGGTTCCTGGTCCCCCACTGGCCAGTCACACCCACTGGATTGAGGTATCAACCAGCGCAACAGATTTCCGCTTTGCTGGGAATGTCTTTGCTGCTAATCGGTCTGCTCTCCTGGAAGCGAAAGAAACAATTCAAATGGACTCCCCTATTTACACTGGCGATGGTATTGGTGTGCCTCGGGATGACACTCACAGCCTGCGGGGGCGGGTCGGGCGGAAGCGGTGGAAGCACGGGGACACAAGCTGGAACTTACACGATCACGACGTTCGGCAGCTTCACATCTGGCTCGACGACCCTGACGCATACAACAAAATTAACGCTGGTCGTTCAGTAACAGTAGAAGCTACTGGGTGGCCCAACTCCTGGTTAGTCGGATTACCGGACATCTGCCATCAGCACACCTGCGGTTCGGGTGAGCGCGTTTATCAGGCGCGGCATCGGTCCACCAACATGGCATGACTAGATTACGACCCGCTAGTTCACTTCAAGCATCTGCTATTTTCAGTCGCAATCACACTCAGTATTTCATGTCTTCTCGGCGCTCCGACTGAAATAACTATCTTATTGGCTCTTTCCCCGCCTGCAGCCAGTGCTTCTTTTTCCGTGTCGAACTTTGCCCTCGAAGCTTCCATGAGCCGGTCATTGCTCCCGCGAATTTCGTAAAACCACTTCATGAGTCTCTCCTGCCCGGCAGTGTAGCAGTTTATTACGCCCAGTAGTTTATTCACTGCTGCGGTCGGTTGATAGCACCAGAAGGCACCGGCAGCCAAAAGTTGCTTGTCCGATTACCGCGTTAACCAGGAGTTACCCTGCCGAACGAGCGTGATTTGCCCGTAAGTGGACTCGGGTCTCTTCCCACAATCGCGTTTCTGGTTAACTTCCGGGCTGCCGAGAATGCACCCAGATAACGGAACATGAAAAAAGCATCAAGGACCGCACCATTGACTGCGCTCTATTGCGGGTATAAGCTCCAGCGCGTTCTTGGGAACGCCAAGCAGCCTGGAACGTCCTCTGTCGGCTGCCCATCTGAGAGCGTTCTTACCCATCGCTGCTTGGTTCAAGAGAAATCCGGTAGAAAGGAAAAGCATATGAAAAATCCATCGAATCGGTTGACGAGGCCAACCAAATGGCGTTCCTTCCGCAAGGGCGCCGCAATCAGAAGGCAAGCAGGCTTCACCCTGATCGAGCTTCTCGTAGTGATCGCGATCATAGCGGTCCTTATCGGGTTGCTGCTTCCTGCGGTGCAGAAGGTCCGGGAGTCGGCCGCGCGCCTGTCCGAACATGAACGCACGGCGGACCTCGGCAAGGCAATCGTTGCGTTTGGCGACGGGTCGGTTCAGAACGCCCAAGCCTTCATCTCGAGCTTGGGAGATGTCGCCGCGACCGCGACCGATGCGGGCAACACCACTATTGACCTCGGTTCCTTGCAATTCTTCTGCGATGCCGATACGACGATCACGGGCTTCCAAACCCAGATCAACAATCTTCTCAACGACGGAAACATGTCAGAGGAAGACCGCAGGCTGTCAGAGGAAGACCGCAGGCTGCTAAAGCAAACCAAGAGGGCGCTGGATGAGGAGCTGCCGGCAGTGCAGAAGTTGCTCGAGGTGCTCCGCGGAAACGCTGGCGTGTGTGCTGCACCTGCTGGTAGGTGATTGTGCTGGGACGCTGTCGCGCGGTTGTCGCAACACGGAGACTGCAATCCCAGATGGGTTCAACGTTATCCCCGCCCAGCGAATTCTCCGCGGCGCACGATGGGCGGGGTAGCCTCCTGGCGCGCAAGAGTGTAACAAGCTCAAGCCAGTCTCTTTCTTCCAGGTCAACCTAGCCTAGACATTGTCGCGCTGTTGCCAGAAGTCCGTCGCTGCCCGGCGGAAGCGGTCCCTTTGCCGTCTAATCGTTTCTCGTTTGCTTCGTCCTCCCGGCCTTAGTCCTAGTCCGTCACTGCCAGGGCTGCGGTGGTGCATCTGGGGCGCACTTGAAAGGCTCTTCTGGTCTTGTGGATCAACTCCGCCAAAACGTTAGCATGCCTGCGCTCGATCTCAAGTGCGCTCTGGAAAACGCGGGCCTTATGTCTACCATCGGGATGCTTGCTTTTCAGGACATAGTTCTCCAGCTTTTCGAATCGCTTCTTTACACCACTCAAAGAGATGAATCCTGCGAAACTCCCCACAAGTCCGGTTCTGGGAAGCTCTAGCTTGCTAACTCCTGGTTAGTCGGCTAACCGGAAAGGTTCCTCCCAGTACCACCCCAAGTTCGCCTGGCACTACGAAGGCGGCTTGAGCAGAGAGTTAAGCTTCTTGGTCCACCCTTTGTCGCTAAGGTCGAAACTGAGCGTACGAAAACAGTCACAAGCTGCAACCTGACAGCGCAATTCTCCGCCTTTGGAGAGGTCATTGCCGTCGTAGGCTATTACCAGATGGGGGGCAAAGGGATGACCGCATATTTTGCAGTTTCCGTTTTCATCGTTACAGGCGCCAGGGTCGGGTTTGTTCATGGTATGAGGCCAGACTTTAGCACAGGATGCGGCACAACTCCTGGTAAGTCGGCTTACCGGACAAGTTCCGTACCATTACTTCACATGTCCGGTTTGATGCCTCGCATAGCCAAGAGAAGGGCAGACGCAACAATTATGAAGAGCAGCGAACAGAACGCGACGCTCATCCGAAGTTCCCAATCCGGCTCGACCTTTTCATCTGTGAGATAGCGGCGATTTACTCGCTGGAGTGAAGAATACCGCCACAGGCCCCACAGAAAGACAGCCAGTATTATTGGCGAAGCAGTTAGTGCTACGAGGATGTTTTTGTGGAAGGCGTCAAAAGCCCCGGAAATCGCAACCAGTACGAACAGGAAACTAACAACTCCCACTGCTCGCATGTTGACCCGATTGATAGGCGTGTCCGGCTGTAGTGGATTCCGAAAGAAGCGCAAAAACGCTGAGGGCCAAACAATGAGGACAATACCTCCGCAAGCAAAAAAGAGAAGAACGATTGCGAAGATGACTACGAACCAAGTATCCGACATTGGCATAATCATACAACCGCAGGACTCAGATGCAGAAGCGCCTCAACTCCTGGTTTGTCGGCTTACCGGACATTTGGGTACTGGGACCGAGGCTAGGCCGGTTGAGGTCTTCCAGGGCGCAACTTATCCCTGAGCTATGTTTGTGGCTCGATTCCAATCCGATCATTAACCGCCTGTCGGAACCGCTGCTTGCATCCCAGGTATTTCTCGGTCGTTTGTACCGATACATGACCAAGCAAAAATTGGATTTGCTCCAATTCACCACCAGAATCATGACAGAGCCGGGCACAAGATCTTCTGAGATCATGTGGTGCGAGTTTGGAAACTCCAAGTCGTTCCGCGTATTCCTTCACAACGTGCCAGACGACTTTCTCTGTCATTTCCTTTCCCCAAACAGAACCATTCCGACAGACACACCGGAACAATTTGCCGTGCCTAATATCAGCTGCACCCAGCCACTCATCCAAGGTCTTCTTCACCCAATCGGGCATCGGTACAGTCCGAACGTGTGTACCCTTTCCAACCAGGTCGACAATGGCCCAGTGATCTTCCCGACGTTGGATGTGGTCAAACATTAAATCAATCAGTTCTCCGCGACGTAATCCACAGCCGAGCAGCACAGCTAGGATGGCGCGATCCCTCTTTCCCTTCAGGGTGTGCGCGTTGGGGAGTTGCCAGAGAGAACGGGCTTCCTCTACGGTCAACCAATTCCCGAGTCTCATTCCTAACTTTTTCGCTCCCCTCACACGACGTATGCCAGCGGCAAGTTCCGGGCTCAGGAGTCCCGTGTCGGCTGCTTCATAGGCCAGCCGTCGAACAGCAGCCAATCTGACATTGACGGTTCCTGGTGCGAGCAGCTGATCCTCAAGGTAAATCCGATAACGAGTCACGACGGTTTTATTGAAGGATAGTCGTGGCTCGGAGCAATACCAACATACAAAGTCATCAATAGAGCGCCGATAGCTTCGTTGAGATTCGGGAGAACGCAGGCTCACCAGCACGGCAGATTTGGCGTGCTCCAGGTCGGGCAGACCGAGCTTGGTTTTCCTACGATTTGTGATTCCCCGTTCTTTCTTCCTTCTCATGGGCACCGCCTCCCTGCGGCTGTTCAGAAGATTGCATATGCCGGGGCGGGGAGGTACTAGGAGCCACATGTCCGGTAAGCCGACTTATCAGGCAAGTGGAATTGAATAGGTAACACTAGCGCGTTTCGCTGGACTAATATTGAGACCGGTAAACACTGGTCGCTGGGCGCATTCGGCCAAGGGCCGGTTGGCCTGC
>Ga0210399_10002701_pt1 | contig 13803 bp, 14 predicted proteins | sample IncBWC14MmetaG_FD_150865 | JGI IMG/M metagenome (GOLD analysis project Ga0210399, IMG submission 150865) | Forest soil microbial communities from Barre Woods Harvard Forest LTER site, Petersham, Massachusetts, United States - Inc-BW-C-14-M | ecosystem: Environmental > Terrestrial > Soil >... | reverse complement strand
AGTGCGTTTTCTTGGCGGTCTTCTTCGCACAGGTCGCCCCAATCGCCCTGAAGGTGCCGGGCGAGGAACTCCTGCGGCTGTTGTCCCGCCTTTTGGAGAGCGGTCAATGCGCCGGGTGTTGCAACGATTTGACCTAGAGAAAAGAGACTGTGTTTCGTGATTGGTTGCATTTGGAACTCCTTTGAAGGGTTTTTATTTTTGCTTCCCAGGCAACGCGGAGCGGTGCATGAAAAACAAATGGTCTTCCTAGCCGTCCCAGGCGCTTCACCGTCCGCGCTGTCAAGGCCGCGCGGTTTGCGTTCATCGGAGCGAAGCGCAGAGCCTTGACAGAAGAAGCGGGCGGTGAGGCGCAGTCTTTCGGCGGGAAGAGCAATTGAAATTCGTAAGGAGCTTTTTTACCGAATGGAAGGTGTTGAACTTAGGAAGGCACACCCTGCCATCAGCGTTGGCAGGGTGTCTTGGCCTTCTGAGACAGGAGAGTTGCAACGATGACGGATGTTGAGGGGAGGGAGTTTTAGGCGGCCTGATCGTCGGTCTGAACGGTGGGCAAGTCATCAGTGAGTTGTTCGCCTCGGTCGAGCTTCCCGATTTTTGCGAGGTGAATTTCGGCAAGCCTGTGCTCCAGCTCCGGGTGCTCCTTATCGGAGATCATCCGGTATCGCAGCTCGCCTTCGGCGGAGATATGGTTTCCGCGTTTTAGCGTGGCCGCGAACCTTGCAAGGTTTCCCCAGGCAACCAGTCGGTGCCATTCGGTACGCTCTACGTTTTCCTTGGACTCTTTAGCGCGCCATCGAACAGTGGTTGCTAGGTTGAGGATCACGTAGGGCGTATTGTTTCGAGCCGTGCGCTTCTCGGCGTTCTGCCCGAGGAAGCCAATTAATCGAACGGAATTGTCGTACATGGAATCCCTCCTTAGGTGCTGTACAGCGTTATCCATGATACTATATGTATAGCAGCATGGAAATACTTGTTTTTGGGCGCAAAGAGGCAAGCCAAGGGCTCGACCTAAGAGGAACAAGGGAGACACGACGATGGAGCCGATCGAGGAGAGTCGGCAGAATTACGAAGGGGAGCGGCGTCGCCTGAACACACAGTTGGGCCTGATGGTTTTTGCGTTTCTTCCATTGCCAGCGATCTTAATCGCAATTGGACTTTCTCCACTGAAGATGTTGCTGGTAGTAGCGTCGTTGGGGATGAGCACAGGGATTCTGTATCCGTTGTGGTGGAGAACGAAGCACAATCCACTTCGTGCTTCGGTTGTGGAAAGGCGAGCGCGGCGGATTGCCTGGATTTGCCGGCCAGGCGCGTTTCTGTGCGGCATAGCAGCGATGCTGTGGTGGTCGTTAGGAAGCAGTGGAGCAGAATGGGTTGCTTTGGCATTCGCCGTTGGGGCTGCTTTATTGTTGTGGTTCTCGTATCTTTCCGACAAGAGATTGGAGCAAAAGCTGCGATCGGCAAGCCCTTGGCACTGAAGTACAAGAGGCCCGATAAAAAAATAGAGAATGTAGATTGTAAGTTGCCGCAGTCTCGGGAAGTCGGAATACTGTCACAGAAAAGTGTAGACCTACAGTCGGATGCTTCCTTTAAGGCGTCCACCCTCGAACCACAAGACGTGAATATCGAGTGAAGCTAGCAGGGATTGCACGTCCGCTGCGGGCCTGGAAGGAACCAGGACCGCAAGGTCGACGTTCTCTTTCGTCTTAAAGTGTGAAAAACGATAGTCGAAAAGCTGGCCAATTGCCTGACGAATCTGCGTGCGTCCGCTTGCGCCGGCGGACGCTGTCTTGGCCTCAATCAGGAGGTGTCGTCCGTTTTTCCATCCTTCGATGAGGACATCAAACCGATGCTCTTTGGGGGTAATGTGTCTCCACCTCAAAAAGTTGAGGAGACGATTTGTCAGTTCATTATGAACTTTTCGAATCGTAATTTTATCCGCCGCAATGTGCGCCAAACTTTCCAATTCAGACTTTAATCCGAGATCTGTGAGGTGCCTAGCGCGCAAGCGGTGAGCGCGCGGTCTCTGGATGTGCGAAAAATCCTCGGTGAATGAATAGACATCCAGCTCAAATGAGTTGCTTATGCCCTGACGGCCTATCAACTCACAAAGAGAAACGGCACCTTCAGGATCGTGCCGCTCCCCAATAATCCTCAGCAACCGCTCGGTCCTATCATTCATAATCGGAAACCTGCGGTGGGGGTCCAGGCACGCTAGCGCAGGTGCCAAGCAGTTGAGCGGCGAAACGCTCTTGTTGCGGATGTGGATAGGCCCCATTTGTCTGAGGGTTTCAAAGGCTTTTCTGATCTTATCGGTAGTGGAAGCATGTTCGTCTGTAATGCTTTCAAAAGCGTTTGCCACCTTCTCCGCATGACGATGAACGAACTTCAGGCTCTCGGTCCTAAGAGAGGTGTAATAGTGGGTGATGCCGGTGTGGCTCCTGAGGAGAGCAAGTGGCTCACGAAGACCAGGGAACCTCACGGACAGCGCCGCAGCAAGTTGCGAATCCGATTGGTACTGAACGCCTAAATAATTGGCGAGATTCCGGTTTCTCCACACTCTGGTTGAATCCCGACCGCTGCCATCTTTCCTGACATTGGTCCATCCGCATTGCACAACCAATGTAATAAATCTTGGGTCTCGGCGCTCCGTCTCGTGTGCAGCAGCCCATACAGCCCGGATGAGGTGGGCCGTGCGTACTTCGTTTTCTACTAGTTCGGTTTGGCTTGCTGTCTTTCGAAAACTGGGGAGATTCATCCGGTCGATTCTCCAGCTGTGGCGAAGGCGCTCGGCTAGACGCTCAAGTCAAGAAAAGTATACAGCGAGTGCACGGTTCAGCGGTGATCACTCATACTTGGGATTTGCCACCGCCCTTATTTCTAAAACTCAAAACAACCGCCGTGCGCGTCAGCGAACTTCAAGGCAGCAAGATGGAGGCCCCTAGAAAGGGGCCTCGTCGCCGTTGGTCGGCAGCTCAGGCGGCGCCGCATTTGCGTCGCGATTTTCCGCGCGGTCGAGCTTGCCGATCTTCGCGAGGTGGATCTCCGCGAGACGAACCTTGACCTTCTTGTGCTTCTTATCGTTGAACTCGCGGTAGCGCAACTCGCCTTCCACAGATAGGTGCGTGCCCTTTTTCAGGGTTGCGGCGAACGTCGAAAGGTTGGCCCACGCGATCATCCTGTGCCATTCGGTACGGTTCACGTACTCGCCCGATTTCTTGTCCTTCCAAGACGCTTGAGTGGCGAGTGATAGAACGGTGTATTCGTTTCCGCTCTTCGTGCTTTTCACTTCGGCGTCCTTCCCTAAAAATCCAATTAACCTCACGGTGTTGTCATACATGGAAAAATCTCCTTTGATGCCCTGAGTCTCTCAAGGCACACCACCCGGAGGGCGCGAGTGTGAGACAGCTCCCAAGTGCCAAGGTCTGCTTTCTTGGAGGGTGCCCGCGAAGCGGGAGGAACCGAGACCCCGTAGGGGCGCTCCCGCGAAGCAGAAGACCGCCGCGCCGCCGGGCGCTGGATTGTTTGCACTCGCGGTGCTTGAGAGTGAAAGCGGCTGAAAAGGGCGTACTAACGACAACATCGTTGATGTGGCATTTCTGGACGACCGAAGGAGATCCGACGCGGAACGATACCGTTTGAGTACTCGCCATGCTGACTTGGAAGGGCAGTGCGGGTCGGGACGTGAACACTCCGATTCGCGTGGTGCCGGATTGATGCGATTGCCGCTGCAAAAAGGGCGCGTCGAGTGTGAACTGCCCTAAAGCTACCACGCGGACGATTAAAGGTGAGTCCCGGAGTCCCAGACAGAAAGAACGGCTGCTCTCCGCAGAGGCAAATTGACGAATCTAGCGATTAGCCATTTTCTGGGCCATGTAAAGAATAAGTTTGCGGTCTTCGTCTGCCGTCTTACTCAAGAGCCGGCGAAGTTTGTTGAGATAGCGCGCATCTTTCCCGGCGCTCCCCCAGGCGATGTCGTCGGATGACTTCCGCTTGGGAAGGTTCGGAAGGACAGGCGGCTCGTCGCCGTCATAAAACAGTTGGTAGAGGGGAGCTTCCAGGGCTCGAGCCAGCTTCTCTAGTGTTTCTATGGCTGGAACGGTGTGCCCGTTTTCAACCCGAGAAATATAGCATCGCAGTAAGCCGGTCCGCTTTTCAATGTCCCCCTGCGAAAGCTTCTTCTCTTCGCGCATCTCACGCAGGCGATCTCCAATAATCACGGTGACGTTGCCTCCTCGGCCAGATTATGTCCGCCAACACTGTAACTCCGAATGCGGCGTCAAGTCATTCCTGTAGTCGCGGTCCGAGGCTGGCGAAGCCTTTGCTGGAGTCGCGGTCGCCCCGCTTCGCTATGCCATCTATTTGGGCCGAAACCAGCCATAGTCAAGCCGTTACTTTGCGAGTTCCTGCGAGAACAAAAGAAGAAACTCTCGGGGGGCAGTTTACCTCTTGGAAGGCCATCGCCGCCGATTTACAGTGAATTCATTTGGATCTAGATCCCGGTCAGCTGGAAGGGAATCATCCCATGCTTCTACAGGCTCTCGCATAACAAGCAGTGAGAGCACGGCGTCATAGCTTGGCAGCGGAATTGAGTGTTCCCAGATACGCGCACCGTCTCTCAATCCTTTTTCGAAGAGCCAAGCAGAACCAGGAACCGACTCCAGTTGACCGGGCACGGACCTGTTCTTGAAGCAATCAGCTGCAAACGTCGCATCATTCAGCTCGCCTCTGCGAATCCAACGGCTAAATTCCGGTGACGACTTATACCAACGAACGTGGTTCTCTTGTGACCATACGACCGCTGCGCGAAAAGATGTCAGGGTGACAAGCCGCATGATCGATGCTGTCAATGAAGTCTGACAAATACCAGCGATAGACCTGGCAGAGTCAAAGGATGGCTCAGTACGAAGATAGTCGAGTACAAACTCTCGTGGGATCAGGATCTCTACGGCGAAGCGATTTGCCTCTAGCTCCGGATGGTAGAGGTCATCGTCCCAATTCTCAATTCTCTCTTTCTGGCATGGAGCGGACAGATCTTGTTGGTCGGGCAGAATGAAATGCCCCCATTCGTGCGCCACTGTGAAACGTCTTCGAGATTCTTCTCGAATCCTTGAGTTGATAACAACATATCCGCGTGGAAAACCTTTGATGCGCAGCAGCGCACCCTCGTAGCTATCGGCATCCCGGTACACCACTTCGAGTCCGACCTCGCGGACGACATCATGAAGGCGCTTTCCGCAATCGATGCCAAAGCGCTTCAACACCGATTGGCTCAAGACCACAACGGGATCAGCTCTTTCGCTCATTCTCCTTCTTGACCTTCTCTTTGAGTTCCTGCTCCAAGGTGTCCAGATCTCTCTTATCCGACTCTGAAAGCTCGCCGGACTTGCGATATGCGCGAGCCACTTCAATATTTGATGGCAATGCAAAAGAGGATGCGAATTTGGCGAGCCAACGTTCGGCGAAAGCTAGGGCTGTCGCCGGCTCGCGGGGCATTTGGTTGTCTGGCCGCGTGGTGTCAATCGCCTGTCTAAGAGAAAGCGGTACGATCCGATCTGCAAATCGCTCTCTCTCCGTCATCTGCATTGCGGCTTTATGAAAACGCGCCTTCAAATCATCTGGATCGATCCCGCCCTGCCGCAATTCGTTCCGGACTTCCTCTGGGCTCAAAGAACTATCGCCTTCACTTAGTCGTTCGGCCATGCGTCGGATCTCATCAAACAAGCGCTCTGTCTTTTTCTTAGACATGTTCCGCCTCTGCTGCATTGCGATGAGCTGCAAGCTTCCTTAGCATTCGCTTTATTCGCTTCTTTCGATTTTCAATATCTCCGACTGTAGTATCGAGAAGTTGGGCCAGCTCCTGGTTGGAGTAGGCATTGTATCCCGAGGGGTCAAACTGGAGCTTGGCGATCTCTCTAAGCTCCGGCTCCCCATCGAATTGTCTGAGGATCCAGGCGACTCGTTCGCCCTTTAGGGTCTGGCCTTCTGGAGTGTCAAAGACCATCGCCATATGGTCAAGCGTGATGCCATCGCCATCGCCATCGCCATCGCTGTCGTCATCTCCCATGGAATCTGGGTATACGGTCGTCTTATAGAGGCTCGACTTCTTGAGGTCGAAGAAATCTCGCTCTAATACCCTCTGAAGGTACGCCAGAATCCCTGAGGTAGTTGGCTGACCCCTTTGCTCCGACCACTTTACGGTGCCATCTAAGGGGTCCAAAAGCTTTAGCAATGTGTTTTGCGCCAGGTCTGCGGCACTTAGCCCGCCTGGAAGCACTTTCTCTTCAAGACCAACACACACCAATGCCGTCGAGAGGTTCTGGGCATACAACGTCAGCCTACCAAGGACCTCGTCAAAATCTACGGCGGCGAAGGAAATCTCCGACATCTCGCTTTTTTCACTAGCGACAGTATATATGCGATTGAGTAAAGCCCGTTTTGCCGCGCGCGATTAAGAATGTTGCTGATGGCAAAATCGACCTATCACAATCGCATTAGAAGGTGGGGCAGCACCTAAAGCTTTTTTCATCGCAATAGAATTTAGGGGCCGCTGACTGCCATGCGACAATTGAAAGTGTCATGAAACCGTATCGTGTCCTCAGCCTCGACGGCGGTGGGATGCGGGGAACCTACACCGCAACGTATCTGTCGTGTCTCGCCGCGGACTTCGCCAAGAAGCGCGGCCTGCCTGGGCTCGATGTCGGGGCCGCATTCGACCTCATTGTCGGCACAAGCACAGGCGCGATCATTGCTTGCGCCCTGGCGGCGGAAGTTCCGTTATCACGAGTCGTGGAACTCTACCGCCAGCACGGACGCAGCATCTTTCCCCACAAGCTGCCGAGCCGCCTCGGCCTCGCTCTGGTCACGGATCTTTTTCGGCGACCAAAGGATCTCCAGGCGGGTAACGAAGCTCTTGGAAATGCGCTCGTGGATGTCTTTGGCAGCACCACAGTGGCCCAAGTTTACGCCCAGCGAGGGATCGCTCTCGCCATCACGGCCGTTGATCTTGCTCATCACCATGGTTGGGTCTTCAAAACGCCCCACAATGAACCGAAAACGAATCATCGGGACGACAACTATCGACTCGTCGACGTTTGTCTCGCGAGCTCGGCCGCCCCGGTTTTCCGTTCACTGGCAGCAGTTAAAACTGGCAGTGGTGTCTCGAGTTACGACGTCTTTGCCGACGGCGGCCTCTGGGCAAACAACCCTGTTTTGGTTGGGCTCATTGAAGCGCTGGAAATGACCCGGGATTCTGCCGATCGAGAAATTCAGATTTTCTGCCTGGGAACATGTCCTCAACCATCGGGTGAACTCTTGAAGCCGGGCCAAGTGCACCGCGGCCTGCTCGAGTGGCGCTTCGGTGGGGACGTTGCCAAACTTGCAATCAACGCGCAGGAATTTGCCTACGATCACATGGCTCGACTCCTATCCCCGTATCTCAATCGTCGATGCCAGGTCGTTCGCTTCCCGCGCCAGGATGTGCCGGCTCCACTTCTTGAGTTTCTCGACCTCGATGAGACGCGTCCAGCAGCACTGGACGCACTCATACAGCAGGCCCGCTCCGATGTAAACATGACCAACAGCAGCTGTAACGATCCGAACGATCACGACGGCGAGTTGGTCAATCGTCTTTTCATGGATATGCCGGCCCTTCCGGCCGGCGATGGAGGAACAGATGTTCAATTGTGCCGATGACGTAGTTTGCTATCACGACGACGAGGTTACTCTCCCGGGGAAGGAGCGTACCGCCATGCGCGGTCGGCGCGATGCCAATCGCAAGCGCGTGAAGGACGGCCTCGCAAACGGCTCGAAGCCAAAGCCGCGAGAGTTTGTCTCTCAAGGTTCCTACGCCATGAAAACCATGACCCAGCATCCCGACAACGCCTATGACGTGGACGACGGTGTTTATTTCGACGCCGAAGCCCTCAAAAGCGCCCGAGGCGAGGAGATGTCTCCCCTTGACGTTCGCAATATGATCCGCGACGCCGTCGACGACGGGTCCTTCAAGACCAAGCCCGAGATCCGCCCTAAGTGCGTGCGCGTGTACTACGACGACGGCTCCCATGTCGACATCCCCGCTTATCGGCGGAGAACAAAAACGAATTTTTCGACGGGGGCCGAGGAAGAGTATTTCGAACTCGCTGGCGCGGAGTGGAAGCGCTCCGACGCTCGTGATGTAACAGCGTGGTTTGACGACCAAAACACGAAGCAGAGCCCCGACCAGGAAAACGGCGGTCAATTGCGGCGAATCACCCGGCTGCTGAAAAAACTTGGAACCAGCCGCTCCAGCTGGCACGGCCGCATGGCCAAGGGATTTACGATCACCGCCCTGGCAGTGGAATGCTTCAAGCCCAACAGTTCCCGCGAGGACCAATCCCTCTACGACACGATGAAGGCGATCCGAGACCGGCTGGTCTGGGATAAGGAAGTCAAGCACCCAGTCACACCGGATGAAATGCTTACCTCTGGATCCGATGACACCAAGACCTCCTTCCTCAAGGCAAAACTCGATCAAGCCCTTGAAGAGCTCCAGGTCCTTCTCCGAAACGATTGCAGCCGGGAGCAAGCCCTCAAGGCTTGGGACAAGGTTTTCAATACGGAGTATTTCAGCGCGCGCGAGACCACCGAGAAGGTCCGCGCCGCGGGAGCCCCTGCAATTCTCAGTGCCGGACTTTTGAAGTCACGCAGCGGCGGCGTTGTCGGTGAACCCGTCCGGAAGGACGGCGGCGGGAGGTATGCCTAAGGCCGCCCGCACGGAAGCCCGGATCACACTCGAGAGCGCTGCAGAAGCGATCGAATCCCATCTCGGACCACAGGCGATTCGCCTCGGCAGCGAAGTTCTCAGAACTTATGCTCCCTTCCGAAAAGTCCGCTATGGTTGGCAAATCCTTGTGCAATTTTCGGACGCCCCCAGGCAACTGAACATACTACTCACCGCCGATACTCCCTTCCGCCCTCCCCTGATTGCTCTAGCCGACCCTCCCCCGAAACTGATATGGCCCCATGTAGAGGACGACGGTGTTCTTTGTCTCTTGCCGGAATCCGCAGCGGTGGATTACACAACTCCCGTCCCGGTTCTGGACCGACTCCTTGGCGAAGCGGTGCCGCTGATCGAAGCATGCATCGGCCCCGGGGGCCAGCCGGACGCTGAGTTTCGCCGCGAGTTCCTATCCTACTGGGGGCGCGCCGTCGACAACGCCATTCCCGCTATTTCGCTGCTTCGTCCTGAACCTCCGAGCCGTGCGGTGAGGGTGTGGCAGGGCGATCACACTTACGTTTTCGGGGAGGACGACAATGCGATCGTCAAGTGGATGTCCAACCGGTGGGGGCCCAGCGACAAGCGGACTGAGACCTCCTCCGCCGGCCTCGTCTGGCTCAACGAGCCTATCGCGCCGAAAGAGTATCCGGCGAACGGCGCGCATCTCAAAGAACTTCTCCACAGGGCCGATTCGAGCGCACCATCTGTCGTGCAGCGGCTGATCCGAGAGGATTTTCGTTCTCTTCTACTCGTGCTGGCAGCGCCTACTGACAACGGTCCGTGTTTCTGTGCCGTCGAATTGCGGCGCCCCACTTCCACTTCCATCGCTCGAGGGAATATCGACGTTATGACCAACGGCTTCCGCCGTGGCCACGTCCCGCCTTCGGTCGTACTGACACGCGCCCTCTCTCAGCCGAGTGCTGTCTCTCGCATCCGGGTCGAACGCGCGGACGTTGATTGGGTTCACAATCGAGGGCAGGACGGCCGGATTCGTATGCTCAACACAACGAAGGTTTTGCTCATCGGATGTGGATCCCTCGGCGGGGCCGTGGCGGAGCACATAGCGATGGCGGGCGTCGGTCACCTTGTCTTGTTCGATTCCGATATTCTCTCCTGGCCGAATACAGGCCGTCACCCGTTGGGGGCGAGCTATGTTGGCGTGAACAAGGCGATAGCCCTTGCCGAAGAGCTACGTAAGCGCCTCCCCCACATCATCGTGGAACCTATTCCAAAACGCTGGCAGGAGGCAGACGATTGGTCATCCTTGCTCTCAGGATGCTCTCTCATCGTCAGCGCAACCGGGGACTGGGCCTCGGATGCAGCGCTCAATGTCAGGATCCTTTCCGAGGAGAAAGCACCACCTGCAGTCTATGGATGGATTGAAGCTCAGGCGGCGGCTGGACATGCCGTCGCGATCGTTCCCGGCGCGAGTTGCTTCCAATGTGGTTTCCACCCAAATGGCAAACCTAAAATCCAAGCTACGACTTGGTCCCAACAGACGCTTCGGCAAGAGCCTGCCTGCGGAGCTGCGTTTCAGCCATACGGGCCAATCGAGCTGTCTCACAGCGTTGCGTTGCTGTCGGACTTGGCGCTCGACTGCCTCTTTGCCCACCCCCCAGATTCCACGCATCGAATCTGGTTCGGGTCCACCGCCCGTCTACATGAGTTGGGCGGTCAATGGGACAATACTCTGGCCGACAAATTCGGCGATCCTGGGCCTGGAGAACGGGTCGCGCGTAGTGTCTGGGTGCAGGATCCGCAATGCCCGATGTGCTCCTCAAGATGACGCTCTATCAGATCGGAACGTCCGGACAGAGACTCCTTTTCACTCCGAAAGTGCTCATGCACTTCCGGCGCCATCAGCAGCGGCGATTCTTCCAGCGCGAGGCTGGGGGGCAGCTCTTCGCGAACTTTGCGAACAAGGAGATCACCATTGTCGAGGCGACTGGGCCGCGCAGGACCGACCGGCGATCACGATACTCCTACATTCCGGACCGAACGGAGGAGCAGCGAGAAATCGTGGAGCGACATACCTTGGGACTGTACTACGTCGGCGATTGGCATACTCACCCGGAACGCGATGGCCGTCCCTCCTCCACGGATTTGTCCAGCATCAGCGAGACGGTCCGCAAGTCGCGCCACAGCCTCAACGGCTTTGTACTTGTGGTCGTTGGTTACAGCGCACTGCCGGCGAGCATGCATGTGTCTCTGCACGACGGTGACCGCGAGTTCGAACTGGAGTTCTTCGATCCCACGCCGTCTCACGGCAATGTGCTACCACAGACTTCAAAACCTTTCACTTCCTAGGCCTCTCTCTCTGCGTACATTGCGATTCAACCGGACGCGCATCATGTCGCACAGAATGTCAATTTGCATCCTCTGGCGTACAATCGGCCCATGCCCGCGAGCTACCCAGCCGACCTGGCACGACACGTACGCGCTCAGCTTCAATCACGAATAGAAAACCCACCAAGCCTTGAAGTCCTAAAGAAGCTATTTGAGGCCATGTACTTCGCGAGCCTCAAGAGTGAAGAGGCCGAGCCCATTTCGTGCCGGATCGCCTTCGTGGACCGGAACAGCCCCGACCCAAGCCCACCCGAACGAAAGGTGGCCAACCGATGGAAATATTTCCGGCTCGACCGCGGCGTGCGACTCAGTGTCCGCAATCTGGTGAAACTTTCGAAAGCCGTCGACCCTTGGGGTTCCACTCTGGCGGTGGATGCCGACCAAGAGGGCAAACTTTGGATCTGGGGACTGATTGATCAGAGCGTCCACTACAGCACATACCTCGTCAAGGAGGCGTCCAGCGGCCCCGAAATGCCAGGGATCTTCCAGGCTCTCATACAAGGCATAGGAGAACTGGCCGTATATCGCACCTATTTGCTGCTCGGCAGCCTCACACAAGACCTCCTCATCACCAAACAACAAATAGTTTTCCAGACAGGCCCCATCCATTCGAAAATCGTGCCATCCGTGCAGCAATTCCGTGAGAAGGTCAAGCAAACGGTTGGGCGCGAAGCCTACAAGAGCCGCCCGCATTGGGACGCGACTCTCGAGGACTTGTGGATTTCCGCCGTTTGCCGGATTCTGATCGGGATTCAGCGCTACGGGCACGGCGGCGCCGTCCTAATCTCGGACCTCCCCGACGGGCTGAAGCCCAAGTATTCTCTGAGCTATGACAGACTCGCGACTTCGCTACGACGAGTGGCGACCCGCTCGATTGAGAACACCAGTGCTTCTGATCAAATCCACGAGGAATATGTCCGCCGGCATGAAGAGCTCCTGCCGATGGAACTGCACCTGCGCGAATCCGCGAGCAACGAAGAGCTGCGCGATGCGAATGAGGAAGTTACTGGCTGCGTCCGCTTTCTGGCTTCCCTGTCTCGCGTCGATGGCCTCATCTGGCTCGACGGTGATTTGTGCTTGCACGGGTTCGGCGTCGAAATCACCGCGAAACGAGATCCCACCACGCTCCTCCTCGCCCAGGATTCTCAGGGTCGAAACACCCGCACGCTCCGCCTCACCCATTACGGCATGAGACATCGCTCCATGATGCGGCATTGCGCCGCCCATCCGGAAAGTCTCGGATTTGTTGTCTCCCAAGATGGCGATGTCCGCGCCATCACGTCTGTCGATGACAGCGTCCTCGTATGGGAAAACGTTCGGATTCAGTCGATTCGAAATGCCAGACCGGTGACCACAGACTAGGGCAGTTGCAGCTTTACCGGGCGTGGTGACCTGTGCCGGTTGTCGAAAAAGAAGGCCCGTTTTGCCACTCCGCTAAATTTCGCTCGTATGGTGTCATCTAGTGTCTCGGCTTGTGGGTCGTGTTGGATTCTCAATTACCGGATTGCTCCTTGATCACGGACTAACAGGAAGTTATTCAGGGCTCGCCGGCTTGCTCCTTGACCACGCTTCGGGGATTCTTGTCCTCCCGCAATCCGCCAAATGTTGAATGTCGCAACCTATCTCCTTCGGTCCATTCCAGGAATTCGATCTGAGCGACCGATTCTGGCCTCAACCAAATTGCTTTCTTCATTTTTTCAGCGTTGAGTTCCTCCCCAAATCGCGATCGTCTCGTCTCCGGCAAATTTACGAATGGACAGCTCGGCGTCACGAGATGTTTCAATTTCGAAAACACTTGTCGCCGGGAGGCCGGGACAAACCCGTTCCGAGTTCTTGCGACATACACCAGGTTGTTGCCGTCATAGTAACCGACGATCAGTGAGTCAAAGCCATGCGGTCCAGGAAAATAGCCGCCAATGACGAACTCTTGTCCACGATTCGCGCGATACTTGATCCAGGCGCCGCTTCGTTTTCCCGGTTGGTAGTGGCTGTTCTTTTGCTTCCCGACGATTCCTTCAAGCCTTTGCTCGCGGACCGCTGCAAGCAGGTCGTTTGGCGCAGCCTCAACATAGTCGCAAGTCCTGATTCTCTTGTCCTTGACCGCAACCAGAGATTTCAACAGTGCTCGCCGTTCGATCAGCGGAAGGTGTGTGAAGTCACGGCCCTTCCAGCACAGCAGATCGAAAATGTAGTAATGAATCCGCGATGACTCAGCACGGAAATTCTGCAGGAGGTTGAAGTCCGGGCGGCCGCGGTCGTCAATCGCAACCAATTCTCCATCTAAGACCGTTTCCTCAGGCAAGCCAGCCAACGCGTCCACGATATAGGGGAATTGTCGATTTAGAGATTTTCGTCGTCGCGAGAATAAAGTGACACCAGTTCCAGACTTCACCCCAAGAGCGCGATAACCGTCGAGTTTAATTTCCCACAGCCACTCATGGCCCTCAGGTAGCTTCGATACCGAGAGACACTCCATTGGCTCAATGAACGATGCTTCTGTTCTGGGTAACGAGTCCAAGCGTGCTCGCATTTCTTTTTGCGTCGAGCCTTTTAAGCTAGAAGTGGGCATCCTTGACTTTTCGCCTTTTATTCGCCTAGTATGGCGTCGAGGGCCGAATACGGCGTCGTCATGAGTTTACCCATTGCATCCACGAAAACAGAACGGCCCACAACTCCAAACCCCTGGGTCTTACCAGCCCGGGCTT
>Ga0210399_10002700_pt1 | contig 13808 bp, 18 predicted proteins | sample IncBWC14MmetaG_FD_150865 | JGI IMG/M metagenome (GOLD analysis project Ga0210399, IMG submission 150865) | Forest soil microbial communities from Barre Woods Harvard Forest LTER site, Petersham, Massachusetts, United States - Inc-BW-C-14-M | ecosystem: Environmental > Terrestrial > Soil >... | reverse complement strand
AAACGGCAAAATGACGGAGGGCTTCGCTTTCGTGGCCTATCCGGCGGAATACAGATCGTCCGGCGTGATGACCTTCATCGTCGGCAGCGATGGGGTGGTGTATCAGAAGGATCTCGGCAAGAAGACGGAAGTTCTCGCCAAAACCATGAAGGAATACAACCCTGACTCCAGCTGGCAAAAGGCTGAAGAACAGCCGGAGCAGGCGACCGCCGAGCAGAAAACCAACTAAGAGGCAATTCTGTCGCTGCCCTTGCGCCCCGGCCTTCAGGAAGATGCTTCGCCGGTAATTCGCTCTCTAACGCGGGTTACCCGTCTTGCGAATATAGATCTTCCCTTGGAAGTTTCTGAATTGGATTTCCGGGCCGCCTCCGTTGATCGTCCCGTGGATGGTCTTGTCAATCTTCACCCGGTATTTGCCTCCGTGCCCTCTGCCATCCTCAACCACCGGCTGCGATGACGCGGCCTTCAGCTGTATATCGAAATCGCTGAACACGTCCCCCTGGTCCGAACGAATACTGACATTCGCCTTTAAATCGGCCGGGAACGTGATATCTACATCGCCGTTCAGCGAACTGAAGGCCATCGCTTTCTGCGCGTCGACCTTTGTAAAGGTCGCGTATAGGCGCCCGTTCAACGCATGGGCCACCGCGCTGCCCGCGATGTTGTTTAGCGTAACCGAGCCGTTTATGTCATCCACGTCCAGTTCGCCGTCTACGCCCGTAACGACGATATCCCCGTCATTCACCGCGCGCAGCTTCAGCGAAGTGTGCACCGGCACCGAAACCGTCACATCGATCGGGTGCATATACGAATCCGTATTGATGTTCACCTCGTTGTTTTCTTCCTCCACGGAAAGGCCGGTGCTCGAGATCGTCAGCCGCTTCGGTCCGCCCTCGTTGCGCGAATTCTCGCGATTCCGTACGCGCGCTTCCACAACCACTTCCTTGCCTTCGTACGCCTTCACGGTGATCCCGCCGTTCACCAGACCGACTTTCACCCGCGCCGGCCGCGAAGGATCGCTCAGCGTCACCGGAATGCGGTCGCCGCCTCCTTGACCCTGTGCAAGCGCCGTCTCGGCGCCCGGCCCCAGTGTCACCGCCGCAATGGCCGCCAGCGCCAACCCTGCCGACAAAATCGATGAGAACCGCCTCGTTTGCTTATTCATGGTTTTCCAGAATTCGAATGTCTCCATTTAGATTTTCTACCTTGATCTGCGGACCACCCGCATTAATCCGCGCTCCCGTGTACCGGTCCGCACGAAATATCACCTTGGTGCCGTGATGCTCCTCCTGCATTCCCTGCACTGGCAGCGCCGTCACCGGGAAGTCGCTGTAAATTCCGCCGTTGAACGTCTTGAATCGAAAGTCCGCCGACAAATCGCGAACGAACGACAGCTCGATGCTCCCGTTCACGGTCTGGAAATCCGACGCCTCCCGCGGATTTTGCCGGAACGACACCTTCACCGGCCCATTCACCGTGCGCGCCGTCCCCGATCCCGCGATGTTGCGGATCTGTATGTCGCCGTTCACGTTGCGCACCAGGAAGCTGCCGTTGATATCGCGCACCGATACCCGCCCTTCATTCACGGTTTTTATCTTGATGTCGATGTCGCGCGGCACTTGCACCTGAAAATCCATCTTCACGATGTACCCCTCAGATTCCCGCGAACGCGAGCAGTCGTGGCAATCGCAGCGGAATGGCCCATTCACGTATAGCTTCAGCACATCCGCCTGCTGCGTAATGTCCAATGTGACGTCCTTGCGCGCCTGCGCGATCTTTTCCTTCGATTCCGCCCGGATGCCCTTGTTCACCGTGAGCTGTACTTTATCCGACGCCGTTCCCACCACCTCAATCGATCCCCAAACGTTGTCGATCTCCAGAGTCCGCCGCCCCGTTCCGGCGGGCATCGCAAACGCTTTCTCGATTTTTTCCTGTTCATGCTCCGTCAGACTCGGCTCGTCGTTGTCGATCTCCTCGTGGTCAACGTCCTCCTGATCTGAATCCGCGTCCATCTCCGGCTCGTCCCGATCCGCATCCGTGCCCGCCTGGGCCTCATCGATGTCCATATCCATGTCGACGTTCGTGTCGACGTCCATGTCGGCATCCACGTCCATATCCATGTCCGGCTCTCTATCAATATCGACATGAACGGCAGGAGATTTTTCCTGTTGCGCGAACCGATCAGCCTGTTTCTCCGGAACATTGCGTGCCGCTTGCGCAGGAAACAGCAGCAAAGCCATCCCGGAGGCCAGCACCGAAAGAAAATAGGTCTTGTTCATACGCAGCTCCTCAATTCAGCTTGCTGATCGCCCAGTCCGCCCGCTGCCGCACCGTCGCATTCAAATTCGGCGTCTCCCGCAGCTTCTCGAGTCGCGGAGCGGCCTCCGCATCGCGCCATTCCACCAATTGATCGATCAGCGCGACCTGCACCAACGGTGATTGTTGCTCCTGCAACGCGTCCACCACCGTTTGTTTCACCTGCGGCTGCCCGGCATGCCGGCTCAGCGCGTCCAGCGCCGCCAACCGTACGTCCACGCTCTGGTCGTACCGCAACGTATGCATCAGCGCAGAAAGCACCTGCGGATCGAGCTGCCCCTCGCGCCGCGTCCACGTCACGCCCTCCAGCCGCTGGCTCGCCGACTGCTGCTGCAGCATCGACAGCGCCACCATCTGCCGCATGTTGGTCAGTTCCGTGTGCATCGCCGCCAAATCCTGCGAGCCCGATTTCGCGGCCCCTAATTGCATTCCCAGGTACGTCCCCAGCGCGACCAGCGCGATGCTCCACGCCACCGCACCCACCGGCGAACGCAGCCACTGGAACACACTCCATCCGGATGCTCGTGCCTCCGCTGCCGCGCGCCGCGTCGAGCCTTCTTCTCCCCGCCCTGTCTGGTACGCCCGCAGCATTGCCTCAAATCGTTCCCGCCCAGCCGCGCTTGGCTGCTCGTCCGGAATCAGCGCCAGCTTCTTCCACAGCCCGGCCACCTCGTTGCACTCCACGCAGCTCTCCAGGTGCCGCTCCACGATTTTCTTCTGCTCCGCGCCCAAGCCCTCTTGCAAATAATCCGGCAAGAGCCCGGCGATTTCTTCACACTTCATGGCCTATCCTCCGCGGTGGAATATTTTGCCGCGTATTCCGCTGCGCGGAACCCGCTGGCGCAGCCTGCAATTGATGAAACACTTCCCGCAATTCCTGCAGCGCTCGGTGAATCCTTACCTTCACCGTCGACACTCCACAACCTACCAACCGCGCCACTTCCTCGTACGGCAGCTCCTGAAAACGGCAGAGCACCAGCAGTTCGCGCTTTTCTTCCGGCAGTTCCATCAGCGCCCGGTGCAGCAGTTCCGATTCCTGCTGTTGCTGCGCGGGATCTCCTGGCGCCACCGCCGGCGCCTTCTCCGGTTCGAACGCCACTTCCGGCCGGCTCTTCCGAAAATGATCGATCCGCGCATTCCTCGCGATCTGGAATATCCACGCGCGAAACGGAGTCCCCATCCGGAAAGTGTTCCGGTGCCTCAGAATCCGCAAAAACACTTCCTGCACCAGGTCTTCGCTCAGCGTTCGGTCCCCGGTCAGCTTGGTATAAAAGTTGTAGAGCGGCGCGTGGTAGCGGTCGAACAACACCCCTAGCGTTTCACCAGCTCCATCACGCACTTGCAGCATCAATTCCTCGTCGGTTTCCGACTGCATTCTCGGATCGTTTTCTCTGCCTGCGTCTTGCCCCTGCATACAGGAATACCGCCTAACCGGGAAAAAGTTACATCAGGAAGGTGTCTAGCGAAAGTTGCAAGGTATCCGGATACTGGCGTCGTTTTTCCCGGGGGCGGCTGCCGCGCCATTACTATGCAGCGGGCCGGTGAACTACGTTTATAGGCGTGCCTTTGCGCGGTATAAAAACCGTGGCTGGCGGCGCGATATTGAATTTTCTTGCGTAGCTGCCCTGATTGATGGCAATTCCGACTCGGCCCCGCGAATCAATATATAAAAGCGTTTCCCCCACCGGAACGTCCATGAACGTCTTCGCGTAAGGCAGCGCGACCGCCTTCTTATTAATTTGCATAAACACTTTGTCACCGAGGTTGTAACCCAGCTGCTTGAAATCCTCCCCCGGAATGTCCGTGATGAGTGATCCGTAAGGATCATCCAGCCCGATAACTTCTCCTTCGATGCCCTTCGCGGAAGTCACCGAAGCCTTTGGCGTCAACCTCACAAGCTGCTGCACCGGCGGTCCAACCAGGTCAAACTCCCAGCCAGCCGCCAGATGCGCCGCCGCCGGAGAAAAAATATCCCGCCCGTGAAACGTCGATGACAGCGGCGCCTGGATCATCCAATGCTGGTTGGTGATTTCCCGGGCCGACTCCAATCCGTCGCGGTCCAGCACCGGCGTGATCACTCCATTGTCCGGAAGAATAAAATACTGGCCCTTCCTCGATTTCACCGCGATCGCTTTCCGCGATGTCCCGACTCCCGGGTCGACCACCACCAGAAAAACCGTCCCCTCCGGATAGTACGGTGTCACTCCGTATAGATAACGCGAAGCGTCCTCAATCGAAAATGGCGTCACCTGATGCGTGATGTCTGTGATTCGAACGTCCGGCGCGATTCCGTAAATCACGCCCCGGCAAATCGCCACCGCGTCGTTCGCCGTGCCAAAATCCGTCATGAACACAATCGCGGGGCGCGCCGAGGAAGCCTGCGCCGACGCCGGCGCAGCCGGCTGACGCGAGCACCCCGCCAGCGGCAAGAAAAGCAGCAAAGCAGCCACTCTATACATGCGCGATTCACGCGAGCGCATTGTGTCTCCTTCGGCCAAAAAGTATACCCGAACCGCGCAAGGCATGCGCCTTCGGGTGTCACGACAATCGCAGATACTTTATGAAAATAAATGATTGCGCGGGAGAAAGCCTAGTCAGCGGACCGGCAAGCCGAACAGTTTAATTCCTGCCCCATATGCTCCAGGCGGCCTTGCGCGGTCGTTACCCAGTGATGGTCGGTGTACGGCGGGTCGTTCCGAACGTGTTTCTGATGCCCGCATTCCAGGTCCGCCACCCAGTTGCGGTCTACATCCATGCGAAAACCGACAATCTTGCGCGGAATTCCGGCCGATTGGGTTTTCATTGGCTTCATGCCTCCATTCTACGCGCATTCTTTCCCCCGCCCTCATATTTCCGGTGGCCGCTCCAGTTACGCCAACAACCACTGCTCGAAGTGCTACACTCCGTCTGCTATATCAATAACGAGCCCTTAGAAGGAGCACAGAACATGGAAGCGGGCAACGAAACAGCGGCTGCAATCCTGGTGCAAACCATCTTTCTCAAGGACGGACACCTGCAAGGCCTTCTGGGCGAGCAAGCCACCAAGAGCCCCTCGGCGGCGGCCGAGTTTTTGAAGCCCTTTTATCGCGCCGCCCTTGCCATGATCGCCAAAACAAAAGCGGACGACAAATCCTAGCAAGGCTCCCCGATGACACTGCTCGCGCTCCGGCGTACACTGCGAGGTTAGTAGCTGAACTTGGGAGGCAACCATGTCGATACGACCTGTGAAGCGGTTGATTCGCAGCAAGCCCACCACGGAAGGCGCAGGCGTGCACCTGCGGCGGGCATTTGGATTTGGCAACACGTCCGAGTTCGATCCCTTTCTGCTGCTCGACGATTTCCGCAATGACGTGCCGGAGGATTATCTCGCCGGATTTCCCTGGCATCCGCACCGCGGCATCGAGACCATCACCTACGTGCTTGCCGGAACCGTCGAGCACGGCGACAGCATCGGCAACCACGGCGCCATCGCCGCCGGCGACGTTCAGTGGATGACCGCCGGCAGCGGCATCATCCACCAGGAAATGCCCAAGGGCGATCACGCCGGCCGCATGCACGGCTTTCAGTTGTGGGCCAATCTGCCCGCGTCGCTCAAGATGACCCCGCCGCGCTATCAGGAAGTGAAAGAGCCTGACATTCCAGAAATCACCGATGACGACGGCACGCACGTGCGCTTGGTCTGCGGAAGTTTCTGGGGCAAACGCGGACCGGTTGACGGCATCGCCGCCGATCCCGTGTATCTCGATGTGTCCGTCGCGCCGGGCCGCAGAAAGACTCTGCCCGTTGAGACCACGCGCCACGCCTTCGCCTACGTCTTCGCAGGCTCCGGCAAATTTTGCAACGCCAGCGAGCCCTTGTCTGTGCCCACCGAATCGGTAGGATGGCTGGACACCGCGCCGCCCTCCGCCGCCGACAATCGCTCGTTGGTCCTTTTCGATCGCGGCGACGAAGTAGTGGTGCAGGCTGGCGACCAAGGCATCCGCTTCCTCCTCGTCTCTGGCAAGCCACTTGAAGAGCCGGTTGCCTGGTACGGCCCGATCGTAATGAACACGCAAGAGCAACTCCGCCAAGCCTTTACGGAATTGGAGAAGGGCACGTTCCTGAAAGAAGGCCGGACGAAGAAAGCAGGAGCCGAGTAGCGCGCAGCGACAGCGCTCGACGGCGTAGCTGCGTGCCCTTTGACTGCGGCCTGAAGAACAAAGCCAGAAAAAGCGCAACAAAGAGGGCGCTGAGGTCGGAGCATGGAACTCACAGAGGGTAGTACAGCCCCCTCCCCCCTTTTTTCATAAGTGTTCATTCTAAAGGTAGTTAAAGTCCTTTGTTTTGATACACTTTTGCAAGTGTTGATTCTAAAGGTAGATAGAGGAGGGCACAAGAATCGTCGAGAGGAGCGAATAAAAGCGACGTTGAAGGATAACGCACCCTTCGAGGCTCCCCTCGAAGCTCGGGGCAAGCAGGGTAAAGAGACGCAGAGGGCGCTGAGTTGACCATAGAAGAGGGTGCGGGTTGGTGAGTCGGAAGCGAGACATGCGTGGGTACCCCCCACCCGGGTGTTTTGGGAAAAGAGGCTGCAAGCTGTTGAAAACAAAGGACGGGAGTCGGAAAAAGAAAGCAAAGAGGCTCCAGGCGGTTGATAAGACAAGAGTTAGGGGTGGAGCGGCGGGAGAGGTGAGAGAGGTTTCTCCGAGACAACACGTGCGATCATTGCACAGATCGGTGCGGTTATCAATAGGAATCTTTTACTTGTAAGGTACTCGTTCGAACGGATTGCTAAGTCATTCAAACGCGGAGAGTTGCAACGAGGTTGGGGTGAAAAGGTAACAATTCAAGCCAGAAGATCGGCGGAATAGTAGCGGTCCCGTTATGGTATAGGAAGGGGGAAATGGTGAGGGAGGGGTCGATGTCGAAGGTTGTGTATGTGTCGAAGTCGCGGTTGGAGCGAAAGTTGGGGCCGGTGCGGGTGGCGCATTTGCCGGGGGAGGCGCGGCCGGTCATTTATAGCGTGCATGGGGCGATTGCCGAGCATTACAAGGTGGACCCGGCGAAGATTGGGGAGTCGCACGCGGCGACCATCGATTACGTTATTTCCGCTACCGCGGGTTGAATGCTGGGGACATTTGGAGGTGCGCTGGAAGCGCGCCAAATCGATGCCAGCAACGGGAAGCTGGCCGCGGAGGTTACCGGCGAGGTGGAAACCGAGGATAATGTACTGGTTATCCGGCGGATCCACGTGGCGATGCGGTTGGTTGCTGACCCAGAGGTAAAGGACAAAATCGAGCGCGTGCACGCTATGTATGCAATGAACTGTCCGCTCTACCGCACTCTGCACAACGCCATTCAGCTAACGTCGTCGTATGAGCTCGTGCCCAGCAGCGCCGGGCGCTAGTGTCCGTAATCTCCTCACGGGCGGCCCCTCCCCGGGCAGCGAGGACGGATTCATCGCGCAAGAAACGCGAGGTGGAGCGGCGGTCAACTTCTCCGGTAACGGCGTTATACGTCCACTGAGGATTGGGAATCCGATACTGGCCGCTAGGTCTATTGCCCTGACCGGACCCGCCTGCTATATTCCCCGGCATTCCAGCCCGAATTTCATGATTTTGCGAGTGATCGAAAAGCCAGGGTCGTGTTCTCGGGAGCCAACATCCAGCCGCTGCATCCTCCCGCGGGTCCGCGTTCCTAGGCTCCAGGAAGAAAGGCGCGTTGCCGTGAAAAGCAAGCTTGCATACCCTTTCGCGTTGGCCGTGATTCTCATCTCAGCCCTAGTTTGGCCGGCCGCGGCCTGGCCGGCCCACGGCGCCCAGATGGTCGTGGATGACGACAAAGTTGAGTGTCCGAATGCAGGTTTCACTCATATCCAGGACGCGATCGACGCAGCCGCTCCCGGCGATGAGGTTCACATTTGCAAAGGTATTTACCTCGAGCAGGTTACAATCCGCAAGTCCTTGACAATCGTCGCCGACAACGGCGCGATCCTCATGCCCTCCACCATGCAAGCGAACACAACCAGTCTGTTCGACGCTGCTCCGATCGCCACCGCGCTGCTGGTCGCGGACACAACCGGCGTTACCATCACCGGCCTGACCGTCGATGGCATCAACAACGGCATCTCTCAGTGCGCGCCCGACCTCATCGGCATTACGTTCCAAAATGCTTCCGGTGAACTCGACCGCACTGCTGTCCGCAATTTCAAGCTAACCGCGTCACTCAATGGCTGCCAGAGCGGCACCGGCATCTTTATTCAAAGTGGTAATGGCGGCCTCTCGGATGTCGAAATCGACCACTGCACTGTTCACGACTTTCAGAAGAACGGCATCACCGCCGATGAAAAAGGCACTGTCACCATCATTCGTCGGAATGTTGTCACAGGCATCGGCTCAACCACCGGTGCAGCGCAGAATGGCGTGCAGATTGGCTTTGGCGCCGCGGGGTCGATTCTCGACAACGTCGTGACTAACAACGTCTGGGCGCCGTGTACCGCCATCGCCACCTGCACTGCCGTTGCCACTAACATTCTCGTCACGCAATCCGACGATGTGGAGGTCTCCGGCAACACTGCTGGCATCAGCCAGGTCAACATCTTCGTTCACGGCAACGATGCTGCGATCGAGCACAACGAAACCTTCGCCGCTGTCGTTTTCGATGGGATTCGCTTGCAAGGCGATCAGTCCCGCATCCACCAGAATCATGTTTTCAACGGGGCAGAGTCCGGCATCTTTCTCTCCGGCAACAGCAACGTCGTTACAGACAACGTGATCGCCGAGGCCGCAACCGGCATCCTGAAAGAAACCGGCTCTTCCGGAAACATCATCGCAGGGAACCATTTCTTCAATACGCCCGTGCCGGTTCAAGATCCTCAATTCATCGACGTTGCCAAGCTCATTTCGCCGAAGCGTTGAACGGGGAAGCTCTTGCTTCGCGACTTGCGAGTGCCGCGGCGCGATTCCTGGCAACTATGCGCGCCCTACGGTGACGATTTCACTTGTCCGGTAACGGCGTTAATCGGGACTTTAGAAAGAATCAGTTTTGTCTTACTTGGTGCCATCGTAGAATGCGCCTTTAGCACTGTGTTGGGAGTCCTCACTATGGCAGGCGGAGCTGGCGTCATCTGCGGAGCCTTGCTGGCTAGCCTCTGTCTTCTGTCCACAGCTCTCCCTCGGACCGACGGCGGCCTTGTTGAGCAGTTCGAGAGCACGACGGTGTTCTGGGAACAATTTGAGGTCGCCAAGAAAATTGCCGCGCTTCATGACAAGAGTGTGCTTCCACGGCTTGAACCATGGCTCCGATGTGAGGACATGCGTCGCAGAGGCAACGCGGCGTTCGTTTTCGCAAGACTCGGCGATGCTCGGGGGTTTCAGGTTATCCAGGCTATTCTGGAGGACCGTTCGCCCAAACGGGCCGTGCTCGAGATCGACAGCGCGGGACATCCGAGTCCCGTGCGACAAATTCGTGCGGACCGCTACTACGCCGCGCACCTCTTTGGGTATCTGAAGGATCTGCGGGCAGTTCCCATCCTGGTTGCCTTGCTGAAGGACGAAGACGTCAAGGAGGCCGTTCCTTGGTCGTTGGGACAAATTGGCGATAAATCAGCCATCCCTGCGTTGAAAGAGGCACTAGGTTTCAAGAGTTTGTCTATGCGCGCCTCAACCCTCCTCGCTCTTGAGAAGTTAGAACGAGACACTCGTGATTAGTCGCGTTACCGACAAGTCGCGTACCAGGACTTCACTTTTCCGGTAACCGCGTTAATCAGGAATCTAGAGCCAAGACCATTTGTCCCGCCACGCAACGTCGGTATAATTCTTTAATGACAGATAGGAACGTACCCACGCTTTACGAATGGTGCGGAGGCGGGGAGCGAATCGAAACACTCTTCAAGAGATTCTACGAACACGTCCGCGTTGACTCTGTGCTAAGTCCGGTCTTCGCCGAGATGCCTGAGGAACACTTCCAAACTGTTGCTCATTTCGTTTCGGAAGTTCTCGGTGGGCCCAAGCTCTACACTAGCGACGGCAAGCACAGTCATTCAACGATGGTGGCGAAACACCTACAGAAGCATCTGACCGAGCAGCAACGAAGGCGTTGGGTAACTCTGCTGCTTGATACCGCGGACGAGATGGGCATGCCCGATGATCCAGAATTTCGCTCCTCACTCGTGGGTTACTTGGAGTGGGGATCACGCATCGCCGTCATCAACTCTGCGGTCGTCGAAAATCCAATCGGGCCTTCGGCTCCGATGCCGCAATGGGGCTGGGGTGAGGTAAAAGGGCCTTACATTCCGTAGCGAGCAGAGTTCTCTAGCGTTAGAGTGTGACCTTGACTTTGGAATTGGTTCCAACCTTTAGGCTGAGTTTCCGATAACGGCTGCCAGCTCAACCGGTCGGTGCAACACCATCCAATGCGTTGATTCGACAATGCTTCCCCGGGAGAAGTGATCTGTTTGGCTGTCCTCGGTCAAAACCTGGTCAGGGTAGTGTTCCGGCTGATCTAACCCTAGGGAGCGATTTAGCCTTTGTTTTCAATGCGAGTCGGGTTCGACTTGAGTGTTGCGTCGACCCATTGAGACCACCCGGTTTACCGGAAAAGTGCCCCGATCACCTTGGGCCAAATTCCACTTCTCCGGTAAACGCGTTAATCAGGACTTAGTGCAGTCGCTCTCGCTATCCCTGTGGCTCTTCTTGAGTCGGCCCGTGACCATCCGAGTTCCCGGCCTTCTGTGCAGAGTCTTGCTGAGGCAGTTTCAGTTGCTCTAGATCAAGTGCGTGACTGTCCTGGGGCAACACTGCTCAAGCCCCGATATGAAATCATCTTCAGCACGGTGCCGACTGAAACGACTTTGCTCGTCCACCTCGAATATCGTGAAACACGCGGCTAGCCAAGATGCTCCGCTATGTGCCCCGGAGGAACCGAGGCGAGGCAGGATGCGAACAGCCGATCAACAGAAATTTTTCCGCGGCTTGGGAAGGCGAGTCGGCGAGCTGCGAAGAGAACGCGGCCATTCTCAAGAGGATATGATCTCCTACGGCTTCTCGGCGCGCCATTGGCAACAAATCGAGACGGGCCGACCGATTACAGTTTCAACCCTCCTGCGTATCTGCGCTGTACTCGGCATTACAGTTGAGCGTCTAGTCCGAGGCCTAGATAGAGGAATTTACAAAAACTAGGTCTATCGGTCCCAGCTAATCTGCTCGTGGTCTTCCCAACTAGAGCGGGCTATAAGAGCCCGACTCGTAAGACCACTTTCGCATGGGCACACGGGACTACGTTGTAGAAGCAAACGCCGTAAGAGAATTAGCAGCAGTGGAAGCCTTCTCTCTGGAAAGCAGTTTGTCAGTAACACATAAGCAGGAGGGCGAGGTTTGCGCGGAACGGTGAAATGGTTCAATAACACAAAAGGTTACGGATTCATAGGGCGCGATGATGGTCCCGACGTCTTCGTTCATTATTCCGCGATTGTTGGTGACGGTTATCGCACCCTGCAGGAAGGAGATGTGGTTGAGTTTGAGATCGTGCAGGGACCGAAGGGTCCGCAAGCTGCTAACGTACGAAAACCTGGTGGCAAATAGCATGGGCAAGCACCACATTTTTATTTGCCGCGCCGCCGCCCTTACAAGAACTGGATCGATTTTACTGGCTTGCTTTCAACGGGGCAACACTGCTCAAGCCCCGACATGAAATCATGAGCCTCATTGGCGTAGCTTTCGGAGAACAAAACTAAGGGATGTCCGTTACAAAAATTCTTTTGGTCGATGATTTCTTGCCTTGGCAGGACATCGTTCGCGAGATGCTTCAATCGGAGGCTGACCTTAAAATCATTGCCACAGCAACCGATGGATTAGAGGCAGTTCAGAAAGCCACAGAGCTGCAGCCCGACGTGATTTTGATGGACCTCAGCCTTCCCCGGATGAACGGCTTCGAAGCAACACGACAAATTCGCACAGCCTCCCCTGCTTCCAAGATTCTCCTCTTAAGCAACCAGCGTGACTTCGATCTCATCGAAGCCGCCTTCCGGGTCGGGGGGTTGGGCTACGTTTTGAAATCAGATTCCTCTTTCGACCTCGTTACGGGTATCAGGGTCATCCTTCGTGGTCAGCAGTTTGTTAGCCGTAGCGTGAAAGACTGGCGCGAAGGTCTCGGATAAAGAGGATCGGAACCCTATTTGAATGGGTTGGGGAGAGGGAAGCTGCGGATCAAACTAGCCTACAACAAGTCTTTCAGGAGACCGCAGGAGAATCTTCCCCCTGCGTTTGCGGACTGCACTGGATCGTTGCCATTCGCTGATGAGGCGGCTCGTCGTATAGGCAGTGATATTCGCGGAGTCGGCCAATTCTTCGTTGGTCACCTCTAATTCAATACCGCCGGAGACTTTTTGGCCGACGCTTCTTGCCAATCCCACAATTACGGATGCAAGCCTTTCCCGCGCGCTCTCGGAAGTTAAGGCAGCGTGGGCAGAGATATACCAAGAGACGTAATCCATATTAATGCTTTGCGCGTTTTCTAGGATTCCAGGGAACCGTCGGGCGAGGTTACGAATGGTTGGGCCATTCCACTCCAGCACCATACTATCCTGCACGGCTTCCGTGCTGGCGAGGTAGGTGGAAGGTCCAGACACCAGAGCTGCTCCGCCAAAGGTATGGCCTGGCGTAATCCATTTCAGGATGAGCTTTTTGTTATCGGGGATTTGGTAGAAAAAACGCGCTCGGCCTTTCAAGAGTAATAGGAGATCTTCGGCAGGTTCACCCTGGTACGTTATCAGAGACCCGGCACGAACTCGACGACGCTTCCCTGCCGCTAAGATGAAATCGATTTCATCGGGTTTCAAACGCCGCAGCAGGTCGATGTCATGCGGAACATCGATAGCGCGAATTCTCGAACCAGTCATGTTCTCTCCATCAGCCGCGCGTCCAGCGTGTGGAAGAGCGCGATTCCCGCGCGACCTGGCTACATCATCAATTTCCCTGGTTTACGGTTTTGCGCAAAAGTAACCGAGCCCGCTAAAACCGTGGCACCTACCACTAGGTAAAAGGTTTTGATTTTTTGAGCGGTCATGGAATTGTCTCCTGCCTGCACACTTCTCCGCACGTCGTCAGGCAAATGGCGCTGACTGCGAGGCCAGCTTGGGATGTTCAGTGGCGGCTGCGCAATTGGCAATTTTGACAGGTAGGAGGGCCGCAGACCCGAACACTCGCTCACCGGTGCGGTTCTGAAAAAGGGAGTTCAAACACTGTCGATGACCGTGGAGCACTTGCGCACAGGCAATGACAAGATCGCCGCCATCGTTAAGCGAAATCGACCGTAATCATCGTAAATTTACCTAACGGATTACGCGAGACGCTCAAACCTACGAGAAGAAGGAAAGGTCAACTCCCGATTAGTTTGAATGTATAGGTCGAAGGAGGAGCGCTTGGTGTACAAAAGCTGAACTCAGCGGACGCTGATTCAGAGACACCAAGGAGGCTCCCCCATGGAACCTATGTATTACATCGGGCTGGATGTTC
>Ga0210399_10002698_pt1 | contig 13814 bp, 12 predicted proteins | sample IncBWC14MmetaG_FD_150865 | JGI IMG/M metagenome (GOLD analysis project Ga0210399, IMG submission 150865) | Forest soil microbial communities from Barre Woods Harvard Forest LTER site, Petersham, Massachusetts, United States - Inc-BW-C-14-M | ecosystem: Environmental > Terrestrial > Soil >... | reverse complement strand
TCTCGAGCTGCGGAAAGAAGAAGCGGCCGTCGCTGTTCGTGAGTGTCGACTTGGGCATCGTGCCGTCTGCTCCCTGCGAAGTGACGCGGGCGCCAGCTACGGGCTTTCCGCTGGGTCCGATCACCGTGCCCGCCAGTGTTCCGATGCCTTTCGTATCGGCGGCGACTGCAAACGCGAGCGCCGCGACCAGAAGAAAAATCACAACCGATCGCTTCATCGCACACTCCCCGGGAAACGTTGTAACAATTTTAGGCGCTTTGGGGCGATCGGCGTCGAAGTCAAGCCCGCGTTGTTCTCGAAGAGAGACTCCTGTTCGCGAGGACAGGCGAAAACGCGCCTAATATTTCGCGCGCTAATATTTGTAGTGGCGGCTGGCGGCGGCATGTGCGGGTTGGTCCTGGCGGCCGGTGTCGGGATTCAGGCCGCGTTCGAGGGCGATGAAATAATTGAGAAGTTGAAGCGGGACGAGATGCGTGAAGGCGGCGAGCCACTCGCCGGTTTCGGGGCTTGCTTCCGGGACGATGAGGCTATGCTCGGCGGAAATTTCGTGATTCGCTGACGGCGTGACGATCGCGAGACGCTGCGTTTTCAGTTCGCCGGCGGCGCGGAGGATTTGGCGGGCGCGGTCGTCACTCGGCCTTCCGGTGAGGAGACCGATCAGGGCGGCGCGCGAATCGATCTCTGAAAATGGGCCGTGCAGAACTTCCTCGGTTTCGAATCCCTCGGCGGCGATGTAGCAGCTCTCTTTGATTTTCAGGGCGCCTTCGCGCGCGGTGGGCCAGCCGGCTCCTGCGGCGAACAGGACGATGCGTGATAGGGGCGCTATTTTCTTAGCGACTTCGCGGATTTGCGGCTCGAGACTGAGCGCTTGCCGGATTAGTTCAGGGATGCGCTCGATGGCGCGCGCGTCGATTCCCGACGCTAGAAGTTTCTTGCGCTCGGCGATGCGCAGAATGATGAGGCCGAGAGCGGCGAGCGCCGTGGTGTAACTTTTCGTGTAGGCAAAGGAAACTTCCTGGTCGCAGGTTTCGATGTGAAAATCGGCGTCACGAATTTCCGTGCCGACTGTTGGGCCGGCTGGCTCGCCGGTGATCGCCACGGTGAGAGCACCCGCTGCATGGGCGGCGCGCAAGGCTGCGACTGAAGCTGTAGTGGTTCCAGTGTGGGTAATGATGACGACCGCGTCGCGCGGGCCGAACCCCGTGGGATGGTTTACGAGCTCGAAGGATTGCTCGAAGTGCGGCCAGATGCGTCCGACGGTGAATTCGCGCATCCAAAGTTCTGCGATCTGCGCGGCGTGGAGTGAAGTGCCGATGCCAACGAAAGTGATGCGCTCTTTTTCGGCCATTGCATCGGCCGCATGCTCGATGGCGTCGCGCCGCGTGAGCACTTTCTCGATTAGTGCGGGCTGCGCGTGGATTGCGTCGTAGAGATAGTAGGGATGTGCTGCGCGGGGTTCGGGCATTTGCTTTTTCTCCCGGCACAGTGTATCCGATGAGATTCGATTCGCGCTGCTTCGATTGATGGTGGCCCGATCCGGACAGACTTGAGTAGCGCGGACTCGATTTCGCTGCTTCGAATTGCGCGCTTCTAAATTATTTGGCGAGGAGATCCAATGGCTCGTTACATCTCGCAGCACACGCTTGCTTGCCTGACGCGGCAGGGCGCGGAGGAACTGGGGAAGCGGATCGCGGCGGCGACTGCGGTGACGGCGAAGCGTGTGCTGGTGAACATGCAGGAAGGCAAGATGATGGCGGAGTTCGAAGCGGCGTCGCGGGAAGAGCTCGAGAAATGGTTCGCGGCGGAGAAATTTCATTTCGACTGGATTTTGCGCGTCGAATTTGAGTATGCGGAGGGCGTGCTGCGTCCGCTGGGCTGAAACTGGCTGGATTTTGTGGTTTGTTAGACCCCCTCTAACCGCCGATTAGAATTTCGCAAGTGATTGATTCGTGACGATTTGCCAAGACATTTAATCGCGGAACCGTAGATTAAAAGCCCTGTCATCCTTCGCTGGATATAGTCATCATCAGGGCGAGCTAGGGATGCCTGCCAACTAGACTGGAGACGCGTGCGCTTCCCGCGCGAGAGCGGAGTCTGCGAAGGCGACGGTGATCCTGGGAGCACCGCATGCCTGATTCGAATTTTCGTGTCTGCTGCCATAGCACCAGCTTCGACGGTAGCACTGCAGTGAGGGAATACAACTTGTACGAAAGTACAGTTTTGGAACTAAGTGATTTGTGGATCTAAATCGTCAAAAAGACAGACGGCGGCAGAATTCGAAAGAAATGGCTCCCCGGGCTAGATTCGAACTAGCTGCCTCATATGCGATTCTGCGAATCGCAGCCAAACGAACATTGATTGTTGAAGCTGAGAGTGGAATGCTTTCCAGATGCAGTCGGTAGCGGAGGACCACGGCTCGGTTCAGAGCCAACCTTGGCTCCGAGCAATACCAACAAATGAATTCGTCGATAGCGTGTTTGTATGATCGACGCGATTGAAGGGATCCGAGGCTATTCAGAACCGCAATTTTGGAATGTTCTAGTTCGGGTAACGTTAGACCACGTCTTCGACGGCTTGAACGACGAGTCGGCTTCACCATATACAGCGGTCTCCTTGGCCGCTGCCTCTATTTGTAAGCCGTTTTTCCCACCACGAATCCGCCATCTATCTCATTTCGAGATAGGTAGTGATAAGCGAATTTATCAACTATCTAACTTTTTGCCGGGATCAACCGAGGACTACTTGTTGCCGACCCACCCGGAAGTGGACCACTCGTTACTGTGGTGAACCTTCCCAGAAGCCGACTTCTGGACTTGAAGCCCGCAATCCGCCGTTGGGGCCATCCGGAATTCTTACAGATTGCATTGCGGATTTAACACTCAGCGCTGCATCTCATTCCTGCTGCTATCAGCAAGTGCGTTGCGGCCCAGTTGGTGGAACTGCTTCCGAATCTGTGCGCACGTCTGCGCGGCACTCCGGCCAGGCTTGAACAGCTGCTTCATGGCCGTTCTCACACAATCCTGATCGCCGACGCACCAATTTACATCCCAAGTGCCAAGACTAGCATTCCAGCAGAGCTCGTAACTTGTGAGCATATCTGCGACTCGACGTGACCACCGTTCCTTCTGCCAGTAAGATGTCGTATACCCCATCGAACATCGGACGAATCTCGCTAATGCGTGCACTGTTTACCATGGCCGATTTCCGCACTCGGATGAAGTGGTGTGGCGCGAGCTTCTCTTCCAGGTGTGCCAGAGTTTCCCGCAACAGGTGACTGTCGCTGGCGGTGTGTATGCAGGCATAGTTTCCCGTGGCTTCGATCCACAAAACGTGGGAAACGGGAACAAAGAAAATCCGTTTCTTCTCCTTTACCACAAAGCGTTCCAACGGGCGGAGACTACGGAGGGATTTCAGCAGTGGTTCGAGACCTCGATGTGCTTTCCTGGACCGTTCGAGGACCTGGCGTGCGTGAACCAGAGCCTTGCCAAAACGCTGCTTATCAAACGGTTTCAAGAGATAGTCAACAGCGTGCACTTCGAATGCACGAATGGCGTGCGAATCGTGAGCGGTGACGAAGATATATACGGGAGCGGCTCCGGCCGATGTCTCCACATTTTCGATGACTCCGAAACCATCCAGATCAGGCATCTGCACATCGAGAAAAACGATGTCGGGATGAAGTTCATTGATCTGCTCCACCGCGCTTATTCCGTTCGCCGCCTCGCCCACAACTTCAATGCCGGTGTGTTCACCCAGATAGCGCCGGATTCCACGGCGGGCGATCGGTTCGTCATCTACGATGAGGACCCGTGTCTTCATTCGAACTCCTCAGTGGAATGGTGATGATGGCCTCACAGCCTCGACCGTTGTCCCCGGTGAGTTCCAGCGACGACTCGTCTCCGTAGAGCTGTTTCAAGCGTGACTGGACGTTGGTGAGTCCGACGCCGAATCGCAGCCGCGATCCCGGTGCCGGACCCGGGCCATCATCGCGGACGCAGAGCGAAACTCTGCCGTTGCTGCGTTTGGCAGCGATCACTATCCGGCCTGCGTTCGAATCGGCGCTGATGCCGTGCTTGATGGCATTCTCAACCAGTGGCTGAAGCGCCAGACTCGGTACATAGACTGCGAGAAGCTCAGGTGGTACGTCCACGGTAACTTTCAAGCGATCATGAAAGCGTGTCTGTTCGATCTCCAGATACTTGCCGACGAACTCGAGTTCGCTCTGCAAGGTGATCTCGTTCTCCCGTCGTTCGAGGGCCATGCGCAGCAAGTCGCCGAGGCAGACCAGCAGATGGCTTGCAGCATCGACGTCTTCCTGCATCAGGATTCCAATGGTGTGAAGACTGTTGAACAAAAAGTGCGGATGTAACTGGTTTTTAAGGTTCTCCAGTTCGGCATGGGAGAGCTGCATCTCCAGTTGCGCCGCAATCGTCTGGCGCTCCATAGCGGCATGGTAAAAGTGGATCGACTGATACAAACCCATAACTAACCAGTATGTAAGAACGCCAGTAAAGCTCATAGATAGAACACTGGCTGCGAACGGCGGTAGAAGGCGCAGCACGGCGGGATCCGTTATGCGAAAAACGGATTGCACAAGTCCGCGGCTCAGAAAGTATTCGGTGACAGCTGCCAGGGGAGCCATCATGAGCGACGCGATGGTGTGGATCGCTATATGGGGTACAAACCTTGGCCCCGTCAACGGGAACCGTTTGGCTAGACCAATCACAAGCGGAGTGTACGCCGCCCATACGTACCAGTAGATAACTTCGGGCGCACCTATGATCACCCAGCTGGCGTGGGTACCCTGTACCTTCACCAGCACGATCCTGCGCACGACAAACAACAGTCCTACAATCGTCCACGCACACAGGATCAAAATCCATCTCGTCCGTCCCATATCTGGTGTTACCTGCTGCAATGGGTGTGTCGAGCCTCCGGCACAGGATTATAGCGAAGGAGACATCAACGAGGACCGGCATTTGACGGCCAACTCCGACCGCTTGTCTCATTTCGGACGCCGCATGTCACTTTTCCAGCTAACACTGATTCTTGGCGGCCTATTGTTCCGTGAGCAGGAGCATCGCGAAGAAAACACATGAATCTGGGGGCTGCGAAGCAAGGCGGTGCTGAAAACGGCTAGCCGGTTCGCAGTGCATGAGAAACGCCGCGCTGAGACCTGCATTCGGCGTTACGAGCAGTACGAATCGTCCTAAGTGACGTAAAGGAGAGTTCCACATGAAGAAAATTCTGGCTCAGTTCGGAGTTTGCGCGCTCGCCATCATCGCAACGGTGGGTGTTACTCCGTCGCAAGCCCAAGTCCCGGCACAGTCAGTGCAGGCGGCTCTTTCCCAAGAAGCTGGGACGCTCTCGGACAAATTCACTGGGCTGGCGCGAGTGATGGCGGGGAAATACGAATGGAAGCCCGGTCAGGGAGTGCGTTCTGTGGGTGACGTATTCAATCTCATCGTCGCGGAGAACGGCTATCTCACCAGAACGCTGACAGGCACAGCGGGCGAGCGGCCGGCGCCGATTACCGACCCCGAGAAACTGCAAGAGGCGCTAAAGACCTCCTACGCCAACCTGCAGCAGACGATCGCCGGACTCTCGGATGCCGATCTGAAGGCGCCAATCAAGGTGTTTGGCAAGGATATGACGAAGGAAGGTGCGGTTCGATACCTCTTCGGAGACCAGCATGAGCACCTGGGGCAGTCGATCGCCTACGCGCGCAGCAACGGCGTGGTTCCGCCCTGGTCTAAGTAGAACCTCTACAAACCGGTAACTAAATAAGGGTCTGTGTATTGACCGAAAAGAGCGTCTTCATGGGGACTTTACTTCAGGATGTTCGCTATGGTTTGCGCCTGCTGGTCAAGACGCCCACATTCACGATCGTGGCTGTCCTGACGCTGGCTCTGGGCGTGGGAGCCAACACGGCCATTTTCAGCATCGTGAATGCCGTGTTGCTGCGTTCTCTGCCTTACCGCGACGCCGACCGTCTTGTCAGGATCTACTTTAATAATCCAGGGGTAGGACTGCGCGGCGTGCGGTTTTCCGTGCCGGAATTCGACGATCTTAGAACGCAGACGGATGTGTTCGAAGATGTGAGTGTCATCGTTTTCGGCCCCACAAACCTGACGGGCGCCATACAGCCCGAACACTTGGAAATGATGGAGGTCTCGCCCAACTACTTTTCCATGCTCGGCGCCACTCCCGAGCTAGGACGCTTAATTGGTCACCAGGACTTCGCGCTCGGATTCGCGCCCGTGGTGGTGATCAGCGATGCCTTGTGGCGCCGATCGTATGGGGCTGATCCTGGCGTCCTGGGCCGCAGCCTCCGCCTCGATAACGATCTCTATACGATTATAGGTGTACTTTCTCCCGGATTTCGCAACCCCGGACCGACCATACCAGCCGTGGAGGTGTGGATTACCTGCGGATACAGTGCCGATCCGTTCCCACCGCCAGCGCGTAGCCTGCGCATATTGCCCGGGGCAATCGGCCGTCTAAAGCCGGGCCTCACCGTAGCGCAAGCTCAGGCGCGGCTAGATGCCATGGCTGCCAATCTGCGCCGCGATTTTGGGAATGATTATCCTCCGCAAGCGAAATGGACGGTTGAGATTGTGCCGTTGCAGCAATCGTTGGTCGGCCGGGTTCGACCGATGCTGGTTGTGTTGATGGGTGCCGTAATCCTGATCGTTTTCGTCGTGTCTCTAAACATTGGCAGTTTGCTTCTGGCGCGCGCCTCCGGACGACAGCAAGAGATGGCAGTGCGCGCGGCGATGGGAGCGAGCGGGGGCAGAATGATCCGGCAGATGCTCACCGAATCGGTGTTGCTGGCGATCATCGGGGGAATCGCAGGGCTCGTGACGGCGGTGATTACGCTGAAGGCCGTCTTGCGATTTGTGCCGGCGAATCTTCCACGGTTGGGCGAAGTGAATATTGATTGGCGGGTGCTGGGATTTGCGTTACTGATTTCGCTCGCGACCGGTCTACTGTTTGGGCTGGCTCCTGCGATTCAATCCTCGAAGGCGGGACTTGCGGGCAGGATGCGCGAAGGATCGCGCGGCTCGGGCTACAACGCGAAGGCCGGGCGCATGCGCGACGCACTGATGGTGTCGCAGCTGGCATTCGCGGTAGTGCTGATGATCGCCGCGGGGCTCCTATTGGAAACGCTGCGCGATTTGTTGCGGCAAGATCCGGGCTTCAATCCATCGCAAGTGGTGACGGCGAATATCTATCTGCCGAACCCGAATGATCCGCAGCTCGATCCATATCACACCCTCGCGCAGCAGATTCCGTTTAATCGCGAACTGCTGCGGCGCGCGAACGCGATTCCCGGCGTGGAGTTGGCGGCGATTACGTCCAATTTGCCAGCCGCCGACACAATCAACAGCGATTCGGCGGCGTACGGCGCCACGAATCACAATTCGCTGGCCATCGAAGACCGGCCCACGGAAACCTCGGGAGATTTGAGCGCGGAAGTTATCCGCATCAGCCCGGACTATTTTCGGGTGATACAAGCACCGCTGGTGGAGGGGCGCTTTTTCACCGAGGACGATGAAAACGGCAAGTTACCCGTGGCGATCATCGATGAGGCGACGGCAAGGCGCTACTGGTGGCCGGATCATGATCCGGTGGGCCGGCGGCTGCGCATCCGGTTGCGTTTCGGGCAGAATCCCGTGAATCCATGGAGCACCGTGGTGGGCGTGGTGAAAAATATCAAACACGACGGGCTCGATGTGGATGGAGTGCCGCACATCTATGTTCCGTTGAATCAATTTGTTGGGCGGTCGTTGAGCTTGGCTCTGCGAACTTCTTTGCCCGCGGGCACGCTGGAGTCGCAAATTCGCGGCGCGATTCAGAGCGTAGATCCGGGGCTGCCGGTGTTCAACGTCACCTTGATGGATGAGGTACTAGATGCATCGCTGGCATCGCGCAGGTTTTCGGCGAATTTGGTGGCGGGATTTGCGGGTGGGGCGCTCTTGCTGGCCTCGATCGGAATTTACGGTTTGCTGGCCTATATGGTTGGCCAAAGATCACGCGAGATCGGTATCCGCATGGCCCTGGGCGCGCGGCGGGACGACATTCTGAGAATGTTCTTACGCAAGGGTGTCGCGCTTGCTGGCGTGGGCATCGTTGCCGGAGTGGTTGTTTCTGCATCCACTGCGTCCATGATGGCAAGTTTGCTCTATGGGGTACGCCCCCATGATCCTGCTGTGTTTCTGATCGTGCCTCTGCTTTTACTTGCAGTGGCCGCGCTGGCTAGCTATCTCCCAGCACGCCGCGCGACGAAAGTGAACCCGATGATTGCCTTGCGCGAGAGTTGAGGACATCGCCGGGGATGAGCGCCAGGAAACCAAAGCGGTCATCGCATCCCAGCTAGGGATGGGTAGTGATTGCGACACGGAAGCGGAAAGGTGCGAGGCTTTCAAGGGCCAGTTGACACTCCGACGCAGGAGGGCAGCGAGTCCCATCAAACCTGCCCCAAGCAAAAAGCAAGCTACTCGGCTCGGGAGTCACCACCACCTCCCGCGGAGTGTAGGTATAGGTGACTTCCGCAGATTTCCTCGGCTCCGATCGATACGCGAACGAATAGTCAGCGGCAAGCCCTAGCGTCGAATTTCCGCGCAGTGTGCAATACCAAACCGAGGTGCGACCGATGCGGTGCATTTCTTTTGAGATGGCCAAGGTAATGCTATATTCTCGGCCGTTCCGTGCGGTACAGGAGCACGCGATCCAATGGTAGCGCGACTTTGGACAAGGCAGTTTTCACTCGCCTTATATTGGCTGATTCTTTTGCTGTCCTATACTCCGGGAATCGTGTTCGCGGAGAATCCGCTCATGACTTTGAGCGTCACGAGCTTCGAGGCTGGCATTTCTTATCGCGATGTTCAGTGGCACGCTCCCATTGGCTTGATTACAAATCCTTGTTCTCAAGCGGACTTCTTTGTGGTGAGCATCGATTGGGGAGACGGAACCGGAGAGCACAAGCCAGATACAAACATTCGCCAGCAACAATTTTCCAGGGAGAACCAGAATCTCGTGGTGGAAAATGGCGTTTATCTTTTTTGGGACGACACCCACATCTTTGCGCGAAGCGGAAATTACGTCGCCAGAGCAAAAGTCATGCTGCACTGCCTGGGTGATCCCCCTGGAAATCAGGAAGCCGTCAACGAAATCACGGTCAACGCGTACAGCAGAATACCGGTTAACCAGGTGGAATTTCGTAAGAACGAAACGAAAGTGAAGGAGGTGGCGGGCCATCAGAATGTGGATTTGACGATTACTCTCGACGCTCCAGCGCCGCCCTCCGGCACATGGGTGAGACTTCAAGCGACTCCCGCAGGCACTTTCAACAGCCTGCCTCCGTATTACCGCGTGTCCCCGCAACAGACTCAAGAAACGATCCGAAATCTCGAGGTTCGCAAGCCGTCGACTGTCACAACTCTGGCGGTAACCGCTTCTACCGTGGGTCGTCCACAGGAAACCGATAGACTTTCGATCACTCCGTAGCGGGTGCTTCGTGGGTCGATGGGCAAGGATCTCACACTGAGACGCGACGCGATCTTCCCACACAACTGATTTGCATAAACAAAGAAACTGCTTTCCGCTTTTATGCAGCTTTGCACCGGTATCGACGCATCCTCGCAACCATAATCTCCTGCAAACTAAGGAGTTGGCGAAAACCGCGAACACGAAATTCCGTTAGTACGTTGGGCCTCAAAATTGCTGTCGACGTAGCAGGGGAATTGGTGTTGTTGTCCGAAGTGTGTGCAAGTCCCAGTCCTAACCAGTATCCAGAACGCCAGAGCAGGATAAGAACAAAGAACTTTGTAAGCACGTTGTAGTAGCTCGCTTGGGGAGCGATACAAAATGCTGAGAAGCACTTTGCGGTGTGCTTGCTGTGTGCACTTACTGCTATTGGTTGGGGGGGTGCTTCAGCACAGCAGCGCATTCTCACTCAGCACTACGACAACGCGCGGACCGGACAGAACACAAATGAGTTGATCCTGACTCCGGCGAACGTAAACTCCACAACGTTCGGAAAGCTTTTCGAATTGTCCGTGCAGGGCTACGTTTACGCCCAGCCTCTCTATGTCCCCAACGTGGGGATTCCTGGAAAAGGCACGCACAACGTCCTGTACATCGCAACGCAACACGACATCGTGTACGCGTTTGACGCCGATTCGGGCGGAGCGCCGCTCTGGCAGGTAAATTTTCTAATTAATGGCGCTACAACTCTGACTCCCGCTGACGTAGGCAACTCGCAGGACATCACTCCGGAGATCGGAATCACCGGTACACCGGCGATCGATCTGACAACGAACACCCTTTACGTCGTGGTGAACACGAAGGAGAATGGCACGCTGATTTACCGCTTGCATGCGCTGGACATCACAACAGGAGCGGAAAAATTCGGAGGCCCTGTCCAAATCACGGGCTCAGTCCCAGGTACCGCTCTAGACGGCAATGGAACCACTGTACCGTTCAGCGTCAAATGGGAGAATCAACGGCCAGGACTCTTACTGCTGAATGGTTTTGTGTTCATCGGTTTTGCTTCCCATGGCGATAACGGACCGTGGCACGGTTGGATGATTGGATACAACGCGACGACGCTGGAGCAGACAGGCATCTGGTGTACCTCGCCAAATGGAAAAGGAAACGGAATTTGGGCCGCCGGGTCAGGAATTGCCGCAGATGCGAACGGCAATGCGTATGTCGCAACAGGAAATGGCGACGATACCGTAACGACGCCAGCTCCGCCTCCGAGCACGACAATCGATTATGGGGATAGCATCGTGCGCGTCAGTTTGAATAATGGCGTGCCGATTCCCACCGACTATTTCACTCCATACAATCAAGGAGACCTTGCCAACGCTGATGCGGACCTGGGCTCGGGAGGCGTGCTAGTCGTACCTGATCAGGCTGGCCCGAATCCGCACATCTTGATTCAAGCGGGTAAGCAGGGACGCATGTACGTCATAAACCGCGACAAGATGACGAATGACGGAAGCCACTACTGCAACGGCTGCACGAGCGACCCCGAGATTCTGCAAACTGTCACCGGAGTTGGCGGCTTGTGGTCAATGCCCGCCTACTGGAACGGCAATGTTTATACCTGGGGGAACAACAGTAACTTAAAGGCATTTTCCCTTACAGCGGGTGTCGTCTCCGTATCTCCCACCTCAGAATCGGGCGAATTTAGCAGTTTCCCAGGCTCGACACCGGTTGTGTCGTCGCACGGTACGACAGACGGCATCGTGTGGGCGGTGCAAACGGAGGCGTACAATTCGAACGGTCCCGCCGTCCTTCGCGCCTACGATGCGACTAATGTTTCTAACCTTCTCTACGCATCGAACTTGACTGGCGGCCGCGACACCCTCGGCCCCGCGGTGAAATTCGTGGTGCCCGTAGTGACAAACGGCAAGGTTTATGTGGGAACCCAAGGCGAGGTCGACGTATTCGGATTGACGAATGGCGTATCACCGGCAGCAGCGCCGGTCTTCAATCCGCCTGGAGGATCGTACAGCCCTACTGTGCAGGTTTCGATGACCAGCGCGACCCCGAATTCGTCAATCTATTACACGACCGACGGAAGCTCTCCTTCGACGGACTCCACGTTATACACGGGGCCGATTACTCTCAGCTTCACGACAACCATCAATGCCACCACAGTGGCCAATGGCTTTATCCAGAGCCCTACTTCCAGTGCGACGTATGTAATCGCGTCCCAAACGGCGCCGCCCATTTTTTCCCCGGCGCCGGGCACCTACGTCACCGGTCAACCCGTGAAGCTTACAGTTGATTCTCCCAACGCTGTCATCTACTACACCACAAACGGAACAACACCAACGCACAGTTCGGCCGTGTTCTCGAAACCGATTGTGGTTTCTACCTCGACGACGATCAAGGCGATTGCATCGTCGCCCGGGCTCAACGATAGTCCCGTGGTCACCGGTGTCTACATCATTAATCCCAACGGAACTACGTCGATCGATTTTGGTCTCGGATTCAGCGATCCCGGTTGCATGCAGTTCAACGGCTCGACGGGTTTGGACGACAGCCGCCTGCAACTAACGAACGGTGGCGCGAATGAGGCGGGAAGCGCGTTCTGTACTACCCCTGTGGACATTCGCGGCTTCTCTACCGACTTCACTTTTCAACTCTCCAATGCGGAGGCGGACGGAATTACCTTCACTATTCAGAATTCTCCCGCCGGGGCCGGTGCGCTGGGCCCTGCTGGTGGAGGACTCGGATACGGCCCCGACACTCCTGGACAAGCCGCGGCAATCGGCCAAAGCGTGGCCGTGAAGTATGATTTGTCGAACAATGCTGGCGAAGGGCAGGATTCAACCGGTCTCTACACGGATGGGGCTTCCCCCACCGTCCCGTCCACCGACCTGACCGCGTCCGGCGTCGACTTGCACAGCGGCGACACGATGTCCGTTCACATAATCTACGATGGCGTGATTCTCACGATGACCATCACCGATACATCCGTGAATAAATCCTTTACAAAAAGCTGGCCGGTGAATATTCCCATCCTTGTTGACGGAAATAATGCGTATGTGGGATTCACCGGAGGGACCGGCGGACAAACAGCAAGCCAGAAGATCGAAACGTGGACGTTTGTGTCGTCCCCACCGACGCCACAACAATGGACGTTCATAACCACCAGCGAATCCGCGCCAAATGTGGCCCCATTGATGGATTCCTCAGGCAATCCCTTTTCGTGCGGGTCACAGGATCCCGACAACATCAACGATTCGAATCCCAATTGCTACAACCCGTTGATGTTTACCACCGATTGGAGAGCGGCCGCGGCGCCGATCGGCGGAACCGCCTATGCCGTCATGCGCAATTCACTCACAAACTCAGGCTGCTCGGCATCGGGCAACGTGACGAACGTTAGTGTAAGCGGCTATTTGCCGTCTGGTTCTTACTCCGCGACGGTGACAATGACGCTCGATAACGGCGCGACAGTCGTCTTCACTGGAAACCCATCGACAAACAACGATGCGTTCTCTGGAACGTTCACTTCGACGGGATCCTGCATGGGTGGGGACAGTGGCACTTTCACGGCAACCCTCTTCTCTACAGTCAACGGCTCCTATACAGGATCATTCGAATCCAGCACCGGTGGCCCAAGTGCTACCGTGCAGATGAACCTTGCGACGGATGAAAATTTTAACGTTACCGGGACAGTGACACCGGTCGCTGGAGCAGACGTATGCTTTTCTACGATGACGGTCGCTTCATTGACGGCAAAGGCGTACGGTCCGAGCATCGCGAGTGGCGACGTTTTGGAGGCCTTTGCGTCGGACAATGCCGGCAACGTCGTGGCTTTTCTGCTCAGCAATACGGATCAGAACGGCCGAGTTCTCGCAAACGGTGGTCTGTACGTCACCTACTTTGGTATTGCGGGTGCTTGTGACGGAATTTCAGGCACTGATATACCGTTTAGAAAAACTCTTCGAGGCATGCGCCCGAGACGACCACTTCATCCGCGGCGCGTTGCGAAGCATTCTCCAATGAGGCCACCCGATTTTCGTCGCTGGGAACGAATCAAGGCTCCAGTTGTCCGGAGGCCCATGCCCCATCACCCGACCGCTTCTGCGACGTTAGATGACAACAATATTCAACGCCGCACTGCGAATCCGAATTCACGATAGGCTAACTATAGCCGATAACTGGTCGACAACATCTCTAACGAAGCCGCCTCCGCCAAGAATGTTTCGTTATAGTTTTTGCTTTTCCTGAGCACACTCGTGTGTTTGCGCAGCAGCGCTTGGTTGATTGCTCTTGATTGCTACTCC
>Ga0210399_10002695_pt1 | contig 13821 bp, 8 predicted proteins | sample IncBWC14MmetaG_FD_150865 | JGI IMG/M metagenome (GOLD analysis project Ga0210399, IMG submission 150865) | Forest soil microbial communities from Barre Woods Harvard Forest LTER site, Petersham, Massachusetts, United States - Inc-BW-C-14-M | ecosystem: Environmental > Terrestrial > Soil >... | reverse complement strand
GGCGGTCTTTTTAGGGAAGACACGGCTGATCGACAATGAAACACTTTGATTACATCGTGCTCGGAAGCGGGATAGCGGGACTCACGTTTGCGTTGAAGGTCGCGCCGCGCGGGCGCGTGGCGATCATAACGAAAAAGAACCGCGCGGAATCCAACACCAATTACGCCCAAGGCGGCATTGCTGCGGTCACCAGCAAGGAAGATTCCGTTGAGATGCACGTGCGCGATACGCTCGAGGCCGGCGCAGGGTTGTGCAAGGAGGATGTCGTCCGCACGATCGTTCAGGAAGGCCCCGCGCGGATCGCCGAGTTGATTCGATTGGGCATGAAATTTTCGGAGCGCGAGGTCCCCAGCGCGCCCGGCGTTCACGAACTGGACCTTGGCAAGGAGGGCGGCCATTCCAAGCGCCGAATCCTGCACGCCAAAGACGTCACCGGCCGCGAGATCGAACGCGGATTGCTCTCAGCGGTTGCGGCGCAAACCCGGATCGAGATGTTCGAGAATCACCTCGCGATTGACTTGATCACGACCGGCAAGTTCGGCCAACGCGGCGGCGCTGGATCGGGAAGCGCGAACCGCTGCATCGGCGTTTACGTGCTGAACAAGAAGACCGGCATGGTGGAAACGTTTTCCGCAGGCACGGTTCTGCTGGCTACGGGCGGGTGCGGCAAAGTCTATTTGTACACAACCAACCCGGACATCGCGACCGGCGACGGCGTCGCGATGGCCTACCGCGCGGGTGCGGCGGTGGCGAACATGGAATTCATCCAGTTCCATCCGACCTGCCTTTATCATCCCAAAGCAAAATCGTTTCTCATCAGCGAAGCCGTTCGCGGCGAAGGCGGCGTGCTCAAGACCATCGAGGGCCGGGAATTCATGGACCAGTATCATCCCCTAAAATCCCTCGCGCCGCGTGACATCGTGGCACGAGCGATCGACAGCGAAATGAAACGCAGCGGAGCGGATTTTGTGCTGTTGGACATCACGCACAAGCCCGCCGAGTTCATAATCGACCGTTTTCCGAATATTTACCAAACCTGCATGGGATTCGGCATCGACATGACGAAGGAACCGATTCCAGTCGTGCCGGCCGCCCATTACCAATGCGGCGGTGTGAAGACAAACGTAAACGGAGAAACCGGCATCGCCGGCCTGTATGCCGTTGGCGAAGTGGCCTGCACCGGCTTGCACGGGGCAAATCGCCTCGCGAGCAACTCCCTGTTGGAAGCCCTCGTGTGCGCGCATCGCGCCGCTCAGCATGCCTTGGCCGATCCGTTGGTCCAGCCGCCGACGGACCTGCCGCGTTGGGAACCGGGCAAGGCCATCGATCCCGACGAACAAGTGGTGATTTCGCACAACTGGGACGAGATCAGGCGGCTCATGTGGGATTACGTCGGAATCGTGCGGTCGAACAAACGCCTGCAACGCGCGCACAAACGCATCGCGAACCTGCAAGAGGAAATCCAGGAGTATTATTGGGATTTCATTGTTACGAGCGATCTTCTGGAGTTGCGCAACATCGCCCTGGTGGCGGAATTGATCGTCATGAGCGCCTTGCAACGCCACGAGAGCCGCGGCTTGAATTACAACCTGGATTATCCAAGCGCAGACCCTGCTTGCGCCCAGCGCGACACGGTGCTAAGAAGAGGCTGATTTCGAGCGGGCGGGGCAAAGGGACAGGTATTCCATCTCGAAGAATTTGTTTGCATCCGTTCGCGCTGGCAGGCTAAGCATGCCAAAGACAGAGCAGCGTCATTGTCCTGTATATGACCGATACCGAAGTTATACGAACAATTCCACCAAAACGGATATTGGTGGTGGACGACGGGCCAGAACTGGCGAAGGCCCTGCGGATGATCCTGACCTTTGGCGGCGGTCATCGGGTGGAAATTTTGCAGGATGCCGAAAGCGCATGGGAGCAGTACGAGGTCGGGAAATACGACCTGATCATCACCGATTTGAAATTGCCGAAGATGAACGGCTTCGAATTGGCCAGCGCGATCAAGCAACACGCCCCGGGCCAGCGCATCATACTGATCACGGGCCACGCCGATCTGATTCAATGGGATGCTGACAGACTGTCGAAAATCGATCTGCTGTTGCAGAAGCCTTTTACTTTCCAGCAATTGCAAGAGGCCGTTGCCAAGCTTTTCACACCGGGGCGGACGACGTAGTTGCAGGCGGGAATTGTCGGGTATTTGTTTAGCGGATGAGTACGCCCTATAACGGAGCGCGGGTCTGCGACCCGCAGCAAGCTGGGGCGCAAATATGGCGTTGTAGAACTCTGAGGCGTCGCGCGGGCGGGTCATAGACCCGCGCTCCGCCAGAGTCAACTGCGGGACGCTAAACAGAAACTTTATCGGGTGAGGTATGCGGGCCAAAGTCAACTTTGCGCTATTCCTCGTAGTGGCCGCGTTGGTGGCCGCGATAGCCGTTCTTCGTCGCCACGAGCCGCAGACTGCGGGCGTCGAGTCATCGAAATCGGAAACCGTGGCGTCGCCCGCAACTGCCGAGTCCTCTACCGCGCCGTTAATGGCTCGGCCGTCTGAGCCACGCCAATCGACTCCGCCTCATCAAAACGATCACGCATTGGTTTCGGCTCCCGCGGACAAGCCCGCAGAATCCACGAACAAACTCGATCGGCTTGCGCAAATCCGCGAAACCTTCCGCGCCCTGGCCAGCGGCGATCGAACCAATGCCATGCACGCCGCCAAACAAATCAAAGACGACACCGAGCGCGAAACCGCTTTGCTGACCCTCGTCACTGAATGGACCGGAGGCAATTTGCGTTCGCCCGTCGAGCGCGCGCAGGCGATCTCCGATCACGGTCTCGAAGCCGGGCTCGGCATGGAACTCGCCAAAAACCCAGACCTCGCCATGCTCTGGGCCAATGAAATGACCGATGCCACCGGCCGGGCCGCCATTTTGCAGCAAGTTGCGCGTGTCATGGTCGGTTCCGATCCCGCCACGGCGTTTGCTATGAGCGGCCAGGTGCCCGAAGGCGACCGCCGCAATTTCGTTAATTCGGTTTTTGCCGGCTGGGCAAGCGATGACACTGAGGCCGCCATCCAATACGCGAACCAACTGCCCGATCCCTCAGACCGGGATGCCGCCATGCAGGCGATCCGCACAACGGCACCCGTGGGAATCGGCACTGCGCTGAAGATTGAGGATGGCTATCCCGTCGTTAACCAGGTGATTCCAGGCGCAGCCGCCGACTTGAGCGGCCAACTCCATGTCGGCGACCGCATCGTCGCGTGGGCGGGCGCAGACAACCAGTTTGTTAATGCCCAGAACCTTCCCCTGCAGGAAGTCGTGCAAGCCATTCGCGGCGCTCCTAACACCGCGCTACAGCTCCAGATTATCCCCGCCGGCGCACCCCCGGATTCCGCGCCGCAAACGATCTCGATCATGCGCGACCAGATCAAGTTCAAACATTGATCATCACATAAACGTAAATGCCGTGTGCGCTCGCGGCGAGGCATGGCCGTTAAGCCATAACTGGGAACCTGTGCTCATTGACCCGGACGACGAGCCGCTCGTGCAATTGGCGCAAGAATCGGCGGCGTTGACCATCATTACGCACAACACGGGCCATTTGGAGCCAGCTTCGGCGCTGGGCATTCAAGTCTTGAAACCGAGGGAGTTTTTGGCTAAATTGCGGCAGTTGAAATGAGCACGTTGGAAGTAAAAATTCCAGACCTGTTGTTGAAGCAGGTTACCGAAGTCGCTGCGAAGGAAAAAGTCAGCGTGGACCACATCGTGTCCATCGCTTTGGCCGCGCAGGTATCGGCTTCGCAGGCCCGCGAGGGCATTGCCTCGCGTGCCAAACGGGTTGACTGGCAGAAAGTCGATGACATTCTCGCCCGCGTTCCTGCCAAGCCGCCGATCCCCGGCGACGAGTCAGGATAAATCACCCGAACATTCCGTCATTCCTAACAGCCGCCTTCGCTCACCTGCGCTATCTACAGGGTTGCGCATGCTTCCGGCCACCATTCCCTTGAAACTCCGCGCGCGCCTGGGTTAGGCTGTGCGGCTCGCTTACGGGCAATTTCGATTATGAAAGTAACGCTCAATTGGCTCAGGCAATACGTGGATTTCGATTGGTCGCCGGATGAACTTGCGGAACGGCTCACGATGATCGGCATCGAGGTTGAAAGCGTGCAAAAAGTTGCGGGCGAGTTCGAGGGGATCGTCGTGGCTCAGGTCGTGACGCGCGATAAGGTCACCGGCTCGGACAAGCTGTCGGTCTGCCGTGTGAACGACGGGAAGGGCGAGCGACAAATCATTTGCGGCGCTAACAATTTCAAGGCCGGCGACAAGGTCGCAATGATCCTCCCGAATTTCGCGCTGCCATTGAAGCCGGGCGAAAAAGAACCGTTTGTCATCAAGGTCCGCAAAGTCATGGGCGTCGAATCGCACGGGATGCTGTGTTCGCCGCAGGAACTGGGTTTGCCCGACCAAATCGACGGCATCCTGATCCTTCGTGAGGATGCGGTCATCGGCCAGCCGTTCGCCGAATATCTCGGACGCCAGGGAGGCGACGTGGTCTATGATCTCGAAATCACCCCAAATCGTCCGGACCTCAACAGCGTTATCGGCATTGCGCGCGAAATCAGCGCCGTGAGCGGAAATCCGCTAAAGTTGCCCGAGGTTCGGGAGATTCCGCACTCCGCACTCCGCACTCCGCATTCGAATGAATTGGTTGCCGTGCGCGTTGACGACGCGGAGTTCTGTCCGCGATACACCGCGCGTGTTGTGCGAGGCGTGAAAATCGGGCCGAGCCCCGAGTGGTTGAAGAACCGGCTGGAAAGCGTAGGAATCCGCAGCATCAGCAATGTCGTGGACGTGACCAATTTCGTAATGATGGAATGCGGGCAGCCGTTGCACGCGTTTGATTACCATTTGATCGAAAGGGGCGCTGACGGCAAGCCGACTATCGTCGTGCGGCGCGCGGCGGATGGGGAAAAGTTTACAACGCTGGACGGGCAAGTGCGGACATTGACGAATCAAATGCTCCTGATCGCCGACGAAACCAAAGCGATCGCCCTGGCTGGCGTCATGGGCGGGCAGAATACCGAGATCAACGACCGCACCGTGGACGTGTTGATCGAGAGCGCTTATTTCAAGCCACAGAACGTTCGCGCGACTTCCAAAAAGCTTGAACTGCGAACCGAGTCTTCCTACCGCTTCGAGCGGGGTGGAGACGCCGGGATTTGCGATTGGGCGAGCCGGCGCGCGGCGCAATTGATTCTTGAAACTGCGGGCGGTGAATTGGCGGAGGGCGTCGAGGATGTTTATCCGCATCCCGTGCGCCAGGGCGAAATCAATTTGCGGCACCACAAGGTTTGCGACCTTTTGGGCGTGAAGCTTTCGTCGTCGCAACAGGTGAATTACCTGGAACGGCTTGGGTTGAAGGTCGGCGCGGATAATGCCGGCGAGTATTGCGTGGTTGAAATTCCCACGTTCAGGGTGGATTTGAAGCGCGAGGTGGATTTGATCGAGGAAATCGCCCGCATGCATGGCGTGGACAAAATCCCCTCGACGCCTCCGCGTGGAGCCATCGGATCAAATGAATTCGACGCCGTGCACGATGAATTGGCCGAAGCGCGGCGAATCCTGACCGGGCTCGGATTGAACGAAGCGCAGGGCCAAACGCTGGTCTCGGACAAATCAATCGGCGGCTTGTCCGCGGTTCCGCTCGCCAACGCGCTCAGCAGCGACATGAACGTCCTGCGCCCGAGCCTGCTGCCGGGCCTGTTGGATGCCCTGCGCCATAACTTGAGCCGAAAAAATAACGACGTGGCGCTGTTTGAAATCGGCCGTGTGTTTATGCCCCCAGGCGCGCCGCTGCAAGAGGGACGCAAGGACGCCGCGGCTTCCAACGGCCAGATTCCGGAAGAACGGCGGGTGGCGATCGCCTTGACCGGACGGCGCAATGCTCAATTCTGGTCGGGCGAAGATCGCGAAGCGCGGTGCGACACTTATGATTTGAAGGGTGTGCTCGAGGAATTCTTTGAGAATTTCGGCGTGCGCGGGATCACCTTTGCGCGGCGTCCTCAGAGCACCGCCCTTTACCTCGAATCGGCCGTCGTGCGCCAGGGCAAGTTGCTGGTGGGCGAAATCGGGCAGTTGCTTCCGGCTTTGGCAAAACGTTACGACCTGCGCGATGCCGTGCTGCTCGCTGAACTGAATCTGGATATGCTGCTGCGCTGGCGGAACGCCGACAAAAAGTTCAAGGCGTTGCCAGCCTTCCCTGCGATTCGTCGCGATGTGGCGATGCTGGTTCCGGAATCCACGACCCACGAAGCCGTCACCAACACCGTCCGCCAGGCCAAGCCCGCCAACCTCGAAAGTGTCCAGTTGTTCGACGTCTTCCGCGGCCAAAACGTCCCCGCCGGCCAAAAGAGCATGGCCTACGCGTTCACGTATCGTAATCCTGAGCGCACGCTGACGGACGCCGAGGTGAATGCTGCCCACGAAAAGTTGGTCGAGGCGCTGAAGCGAAACGTCCAAGCGACCATCCGGTAATTAAGACAAATAAGGCGAGCCGTTGAGCCGCAGCCCCAGTGAACAACACGCGTAATCCGTGAGAGGTGAGCAAAGCGGCCGCGCAAAACCCACCCAATTGTAGCAGCCGACGTGAGGAGGCTCCAACATCTCCGGGCCGACAGTCCGAGCCTCCTCACGTCGGCTGCTACAAGTTTGCTAAAGATCGTCTGCGATCGTGTCATCGCTCCACGGCCCGTCTTCGCTCAATAATTGGCTCACACCATCGTAATGTCGAGGTGCTGGGAAACGGCGCGGCCTTGAATTACACCGACCTGCCGGCGCAGCAAACTCAAGGGTGAACGACTTACGACATTGTGTTCAATTCACGGTCGATTAGCGAAGAGCCAAAAAAAAGCGCCGCCGTCGTTCTAACGCGGCCGCCGACGCAACGAGGCGGATTGTCCTGCCATCAGAACGCCAAGTTTCGCGCCATTAGGGCGTGTAATTCTACTCATTATTTTTTCTTGCCAACCGGGCGGTTTTATCTATGGTGCCGAGCATGACTGCCTTGGGCATTCCTCGGCGCATTTTACTGCGAACGCGCGGAATCGGGTTTCTATCCTTTGGTTATCGAAAGGGAAGTTCTTGATTTACCTCGCTGCTTACGATTATGGAAAATGCTGTCGGAGGATTTCTGATGACTTGCGGCACCCGGAGCAGAATCGGACTGCAAGCCTATGAAGACCACCTCGTCTGCATTACCTGCCTTTGCATCAACCGTTTCCCACACCCGCCACATCGCGGGCCGTCGGCCGAAAACGAGCCGCCGCATTTACCTGAGCATGGTCTATGCAGTTTTGTTCTGGCTGGGAGGACCTCGGACGGCACTGTCTATCATTGTTAGCGGGAGCGCGACAGGCAGCATAGAATATTATACGGGGTTCCTGGGCGGGCCACCGGGCGGCTGCCGCTTCCCATTTGAGACCCGCTGGGGGGATGCGTGCCTTCCAGACGGATTGCGTCCGATTCCTCCCCAGGGGCTCACTTTGCTTTTCAATTTCATACCGGGCTTCCAGGATCTCAATGGCGACGAGTCACGGGGCGAAACCGCACTCACCTTTAAATCCTCCGCGACCTCATACGGAATTTTCATCCCGCAGCCCACGACGTTGACGCAAAAAGATCCCCTTAATATTTCCCTCCTGCCGGCGGTCATCCGAATCAATTTCATTGTCAATTTGAACATCGGCGGAAAGAAGGAGACCATCGGTCTGCCGAAGCACGTGGATACTTACAGCTACCCTATAGTTGGCACGGTGCCGCCGGTGGCACCGGGGAAGATTCCAGCTCATTTTATCGGCGTTGCAGTCGGCGGACTGGTTACCTACTTTGTGAATGGCCAACCCATACCCGCGCCTTCTTCTACTATTTTTGTTGGCCCCGGAAACATTCCGTTCACCCAGGTCGCGGCTAGCCCGTTTGCGGTTGTCCTGCGGGGGCGGGACGCGATTACCGTGCCCGACATCAAGGCGCCGGGCGTGCTGACCATTATCGGCACGCTCATCTTTGCCGTGGGAGGCGACGACGGGGCCGACATGGAGATGGATACCCAGGTCATGCCAGGACTGATGACCCCGATCCAGTTGAGTCTGCCTCCGAATCCGCAGCCGAACATTTCGGGCAACGGTTTCCACTTTATTCTCGCAGGTGACGCGAGCCGGTTTTACCTGACGGAATCCTCCTCCAACCTTGTGGACTGGACGCCGCTTCAGACCGTCCAATTGGCTTCCAATCGGATGGAAATTGTGGATTCTCAGAACGCCGGCCAAGCGCGGTATTATCGCGCGCAACTTCTGCCCGGCGGCACGGGTGGAACGCCTCCGGTCGTGATGCCGGTCTGCGGGACGCATGGCAGCCTCATGCCGAGCACTAACTTCTCATGCATCAGCGGCACCAATATCACGTTCACGGCCGTCGCGGATACAAATTACGTGGTCGCCCAATGGCAGGTGAACAACGTCGAGGTCACGAATGGTGTCAGCAGTTTCACCCTTACCAATATCCAGGCTGATGCGAGCGTGTACGTCACCTTCCAACCCGCCAACGACCTGGCAGTGACCCTCACTCCTCCCCCGGCCCTTTCCGTCATCAGCAACGATCTTGCTTACACCATGATCGTAACGAACAGCGGAGTAAATACCAGCCACAATGTCATGGCTTCCAATTCGCTGCCCGACGGCGTTGCCCTGGTCTCCGCGAACGCGAGCCAGGGATCCTGTTCGTCCGGCAACGGTTACGTGACCTGCGCCCTCGGGGATCTGCCCGCTGGCGCGGCGGCGACGGTGACGATTGTGGTGTCTCCGACGGTCCCAGGAACGTTGACCGTTCTGGTGAGCGTCTGGGGGGACGAATTTGAGCCCGTAACGAATAACAACTACGACACGACGACCACCGTGGCATTGCAGGTCCCGACCATCACCGGCCAGCCGCTATCGCAATCCGTCCCAACGGGGTCGAACGTTAGTTTCAGTGTTACCGCGACCAATGCCATGCCTTTGATAACCAATTGGGTCCTCACCGACATCGAAGTCGTGCCGCAAACCAACAGTCCCGGTACGCTGACTTACCAATGGCTGTTTTATGGAACCAATCTCCCGGCGGCCACCAACGCCCTGCTCACGGTTCCGAACGTCGGCCTGAGTAACGCCGGTCCCTACGCCGTGGTGGTGAGCAATGCCGCCACCAACGCGACCAGCGTCACCGCCAGTTTGACCGTCAAAACCACCAACTGCCTGCCCGATCCGTCCGGCATCGTTTCCTGGTGGCCCGGCGACGGCACCGCCGCCGACATCACGGGAACCAACAACGGAATCCTTATGGACGGGACTTCTTTCGGCACTGGCGAAGTGGGACAAGCCTTCAGACTCGACGGTGTTGCCAATTACGTGCTGATTCCAAATTCCGCGACGCTCAACCCGACCGGGCCGTTCAGCATCGAAACGTGGATCCAGGCGAGCTCTGCGCAGTCGAGCGTCCAATTTCTCATTGTGGACAAATCGCATGGCTGGACCGACGGCACCGGTTGGGCTCTCCAAGGCAACCCGGACGGCACGGTCGCCTTCTCTTACGGCATTGGGGGAAACAGCGGTTCACCTGCAAACTTCCCCTACGTAAGCACCAGTTCCAGTGTTTTGGACGATCAATGGCATCACCTTGCGGGCGTGTTCACCGGAACGCAGATTCAGATCTACCTGGACGGCGTGGTGCAACAGACGCTGGATCAGACGAACCTGCCGGCGAACAATCAACGGGATGTGGAGATTGGCCGATCCTGGGGTGGCGGCACGCCCACCGGGTATTTTCACGGGCTGATTGACGAGGTGACCTATTACAACCAGGCGCTGGCTCCGGCTGATATCTTCGCCATCTACAACGCCGCCGCCGCCGGCAAGTGCAAATAGCGTGCGCATGTGCGCATCGTTCAGGTAAAGGAAAAGGGGTCCCGCATAACCACATATTGTCGCTTAGTTGTTCAAGATACGCGACCGGAAAGCGTAGCTCTCAGGGCCTCGTTGTCCGTAGAAATTGCCCGTCCGGAAAGGTGCTATAGATATGTCGCGCCTCTGGCGCTTGGGCAACGTCATGATTCCCTCGTATGGTCGAGGCAAATGCCCGACACCTCTTCATCCTTCGTCGTCCCCACCGCTCACGGGACAAACCAGGCCAAATGCGATGCAAGGGCGGATTTCATTGATATTCAGATACTTCCATCGCGTGGCAGGGTGGATTGAGAGTTAGCGGTTAAATGTTTACAACTATACTTGACAGATGATGTCTGAAGGTCGATGATCAGCGTTGGCGGTGAGAGGAGGCAATCCCGGAAACGGGGCGTCACGCGTATAGGCGCGTGGGCGAATGAATTTGACCGTCGTTTTGGGCTCTCTTTTGAGCCTGGACGGCCGGTGATGTTCTTTGACAACATGCAAAATGGGTTGATGGAGTGAAGGAGTGTTGGAGTATTGGGACCGGGGCCGAGAGCCATTGGAGCAGCATTTCCCAAGCTCGTAGCAGCCGACGTGAGGAGGCTCAATACTCGAAAGCGAGCCCCGCGTAGAGACCGGGAAACGAGATTGGAATTCAAACCGATTCAAAGTGGGTCAACCCTGGTCAACCTTAATCAAACCAAAAAAACATTTGTCGGACTTTGGTTCGGACTTAATTGCTGGCCCGGGACGGCCGGAAAATCGCACCGACATCAAACCGAAATCAAAGCGAATCCGACCTAATCCGAGTTAATCCGACCAAAAAAGGCTGCAACCCGCGAAAAATTAAAGTCGCTTAAACCAAATTAAAGTAATTTAAACCACTTTTTATTTTCGGGGCGCCGCGGGCCATGCTGAGGGCGTGTTGCTCGAACCGAAAACAATCAAGGGCGGCCCGATTGGAGAAACGAAATAGTGTTGGAATACGGAGAATTTCTGCAATTCGGACATTGCTGCGCCCGGGATCCGCCTATGCCAAGGCTACGGCGGGACAGGCTGGGCGCACTCCGCCAATTGGGCAATCCGCCCCTGACACTGCCACCAAAGGTTGGCAACGGCATAGGTTCGGCTCTTGCGGGTCACTACGAAACAAACCAGAACGCAGTAGAATAAAGTAGAACAAAGTGCGTTCGTGGATTGCGAGCGCCGCGCCCACGGCAAGCCCCGAATAATTTGGCGGCGGCGGACTCGCTTCCACTGCGCACGTTGCTCCTCCAAATAGGTTTCCCATCGCAAAGTGCGAACGCAGATTTCAGAAGAAGTTTGCAATCTGCACGATTTGGAACGAGACTAGAACGTGCGTTTTACGGAAGTTACTTAATATCAATGTGTTATAAAAGTCGCTCCGGGCTGGCACGCGTCCCGCTTATAGACACTTGTGAATCGAAAGATTTTGCCATGTTGAGCTGGACGTTGACGTTCCTGGTGGTGGCTCTGCTTTCGGCTCTCCTCGGTTTTAGCGGGGTGGCCGGAACTGCGACGGGAATCGCCAAGATTATGTTTGGGCTCTTTCTCGTCATCTTTCTGGTGTCGGCATTCAGGGGCAAGCACGTGTAGCTTGCGCGCGCGATGCAAACGGCTGTTTGGACAAAATGGCATCGGCAGATTTTAACGGTTGCCGGGATAATCGATTCCGACAGACCTGATAGTCGGTTGATTGTTCCGGTCCCCGGATCCCAGGCCCCTTTTCCCCACCCGGGGGTCTGGGATCTTTATCTTTATTTTGGAAACTAACCTATGCGCGTTCTGGTGATCGATGACGAAGCGAATATCCGCAAGACTACCTCGGTGGCTCTTGACGGAATGGGCCATGAAACTGCGGCGGCGGAGGACAGCGCCTCGGCATTGAAGCAATTGGAAGCCGCGCAGTTCGACGCGGCCTTTCTTGATCTCAAGCTGAACAGCGAGAGCGGATTGGAATTGCTGCCCAAGCTTCTCAAGAGCAATCCCCGTTTGGACGTTGTGGTGTTCACCGCTTACGCTTCAATTGAAAACGCCGTCGAAGCGATGCGTGCGGGGGCGGTTGACTACATCCCCAAACCATTCACGCCCGAGCAAATCCGCCAGGTGCTCGGCAGGATTGTGCAGCGGCGCAAACTGGAGGGCCGCGTAGCCGAACTGGAGTCGCGGCTCTCAAACGATTCGCCAACCGCCGATCTCGCCACTGTGGAGCCCGCAGTCCAAAAGGCGTTTGACATGGCGCTGAAAGCCGCGGCGACGCCCGCGACGATCATGATCCTGGGAGAGAGTGGAACAGGCAAAACGATCCTCGCGCGAATGATTCACGAAAACAGCCCGCAACGCGAGAACGCGTTCGTGACCGTGAGTTGCCCCAGTCTTTCGAGGGAGCTTTTGGAGAGTGAACTTTTCGGCCACATCAAAGGCGCTTTCACCGGCGCGCTCGCCGAGACATGGGGCAAGGTTTCGCGCGCGGATGGCGGCACATTGTTTCTCGACGAGATCGGGGATTTGCCGCTGGAAATCCAGCCCAAGCTGCTGCGGTTGTTGCAGGAGCGGGAATACGAGCGCGTGGGCGAGGCGAAGACTCGAAAGGCCAACGTCCGTGTGATCGCCGCCTCCAACCGGAACCTTGACCAGGCCGTCAAAGACGGGCGCTTTCGCGAAGATTTGTTTTATCGGCTCAACGTCATTTCGTTTCGGGTTCCGTCGCTGCGCGAGCGGAAAGCTGACGTGGGAAGAATTGCGACGAATTGCCTCAGCTTTTTCGCGCGCCAATGCGGCAAAAAAGTCGAAGGCTTTTCCGACGAGGCGAGCCAGGCGATGCAAAACTACGGCTGGCCCGGAAACCTGCGCGAATTGCGCAACGTGGTCGAGCGCGCGGTGATTCTTGCGAACGGAAACAGGATCGAATTGGCCGATTTACCGGAGAATATCACGCATGCGCCGGCATCGGTGCCCACGAACGGCAGCGTTGCCGTGCCCGGCTCGCCAATTTCACTCGAAGAACTCGAAAATCAACATCTCAGAAAAATCATATCCCAGGCCTCGACGATGGAGGAGGCGGCGGCAATCCTCGGGATTGACCCCGCGACACTTTATCGTAAGAGGAAGAAATTGGGCTTGTGAACCGGCTAAGGGTGGAAGCAAATTGGGTTGTTGCCTCGGTTGTAAACGGAACCCGGTCATTTGGGCGGAACCTGACCCGTGAACTGCCGGCGTTTATGTTGCGCACGCGACTCTTTTTGAATTTGTTGCCTTTCGTGGTGATCCTTCTCGCCGTGGGAGTTTATGCCATCGTGCTGTTCTCGCGCATCACGGAGAATGTGGATACGACGGTGACGGGCAATTACCGCAGCGTGCTGGCGGTGCAGCGGATGAAGAATGCACTGCTGCGGATGGAAGACGGCGTTTCGATGGCGATGGAAGACAGCAAAGGCCTCGGCACCGCGCTGTTCGAGAAGAACCGGTCGTTGTTCGAGCAAAATCTGGACGTCCAGCTTCACAACGGAAAGACCCGGCAGGAGGAGAACCTGAACCGAAAGCTGGAAACCAATTACACCGTGTTCAAAAGCGCGGGCACGAACATTCTTGCGCTCAATCAGGCCGGAGAACAACGGCGGCTGTTCCAGGCCAGCTTGTTGCCGGGATCGGAGGCGATGGACGGCTTGCTCGACCAAATCCAGACGTTGAATAACGACGCGATTCTGGCGACCACGCAAAACGTGCAGAATATCACCAAGCACGTTACGAACCTGATGATCGCAGGAATTCTGGTGGCGCTGGTCATCGCCAGTTACGCGTGTTATCAATTGGCGCGGTCCATCCTC
>Ga0210399_10002694_pt1 | contig 13821 bp, 11 predicted proteins | sample IncBWC14MmetaG_FD_150865 | JGI IMG/M metagenome (GOLD analysis project Ga0210399, IMG submission 150865) | Forest soil microbial communities from Barre Woods Harvard Forest LTER site, Petersham, Massachusetts, United States - Inc-BW-C-14-M | ecosystem: Environmental > Terrestrial > Soil >... | reverse complement strand
AGCCGGCGCCGATTTGCGCAGCGTGCAGCTCATGTTGGGTCATGCCGACATCGCGACGACCCAGATCTATACCCATGTCATACCGGAAAAGTTGCGATCGTTGGTGGAGGACAAGCATCCGCTGGCTCGCCGGCGGCGCCGGCCCGTGGGTTAAAGTGGCCCGGTTGACAGGATTCCAGCGCCGGGCGACATCTGAAATTCAATGACCACATATCTCGACTTCGAGAAGCCGATCGCGGAGCTCGAAAGCAAGATTGCCGAGCTCAGGCACCTGCCGAACTCGGGCGATGTCGACATCGCCGAGGAAGTCATGCGTCTGCAGGACAGGGTGCAGAAGCAGCTGCGCGCAACCTACGCCAAGCTGACGCCGTGGCAGAGGGTCCAGGTGGCGCGCCACGCCGAGCGGCCGCACGCCCAGCGCTATATCGACCGGCTGATCACCGACTACATGCCGCTTTCCGGCGACCGCACCTTCGGCGAGGATGCCGCCGTGGTGGGCGGCGTCGGGCGGCTGGGCGGCCGCAGCGTCGTCGTGCTCGGCCAGGAGAAGGGCGACGACACCGATTCCCGCATCAAGCACAATTTCGGCATGGCGCGACCCGAGGGCTACCGCAAGGCGCAGCGCCTGATGAAGCTCGCCGACCGTTTCGCCATGCCGGTGGTTACCCTGGTCGACACCTCGGGCGCCTATCCCGGCATCGATGCCGAGGCGCGCGGCCAGGCCGAGGCGGTGGCGAACTCGATCGACACTTGCCTGTCGCTCGGCGTGCCGCTGGTCAGCGTGGTGATCGGCGAGGGCGGCTCGGGCGGCGCGCTCGCCATCGCTTCGGCCGACCGCGTCTACATGCTGGAGAACTCGGTCTATTCGGTGATCTCGCCCGAGGGCTGCGCCTCGATCCTGTGGCGCAACAACGCCAACGCCCAGGACGCCGCCGAGGCGATGAAAGTGACGGCGGCAGACCTCAAGAAGCTCGAAGTGATCGACGACGTGATCCCCGAGCCGATGGGTGGCGCCCACCGCGCGCCCGACGAGACCATCGATCTGGTGGGCAAGGTCGTGTCGGAGGCGCTGGGCGAGCTCTCCCAGTTCGACCCCGATACTTTGCGCAAAAACCGTCAGGAGAAGTTTCTGGCGATGGGCAAGAAAGGGCTTTAGAGCTCTTCGGCATACGGCCTGGCTAGGGCTTCTCCTTGCCGGCCGTGGCGTCCCACAGCGGCGCGGCCATGGTCTCGCTGAAATTCCTGAACATGAGGTTGAACGAGATGCTGATGCGCTCGCTCTGGCCTTCGTTGGGCGGCACGGTGTGCTTCAGCCACGCCGGGAAGATCAGCAGCCGTCCTTCCTTGCTCTGCGCATTGGCGCCGTTGGCGGTGAGCCTGGTGTACTGGCGCGGCTTGGGCATGATCATCGAGGCCTGTCCGCGCGGATCCTGGAAGATGATCTGCGAGCCGGGCGAGGGCACGGCGACGTAATAGACGCCGCTCAGGTAATTGTTGGGATGGTGGTGCATCGGATGATAGCTGCCCGGTGGATTGACGTTGGCCCAGCAGCCGGTGACGTCCATCGGATACTGGTCGATCTGCAGGAAGCGGGCGACGCCGCGGGCCGCCGTTTCGACCAGCTTCACGAACTCGGCAAAAGCCGGCTTGGTGTGCAGGTCCTGCGGCGTCTGCCAGTTGCTGCCGGCCGGGATCTTGGGCCGCGGTGCGATCAGCCGTTCGATCTCGGCCTTGAGCTTGGCGTTGAGCATCGCCGCTGCAGCGGGCTGAAGGTCCACGACCCAGAGCGGCGTCGGGAAGATTTCCTGGACTTCCTGCTTTTCGATCATGCCCCAGTATAGCGGAATTCAGAGCAACTCGGACGCCGAAGCATTTGCAGGGCCGGCCGTTCGGTGGTCCAATCACGATCAAACACAGGATCGGAGGAACCCCAGGAGGAACCCGTGGCCATCACCGTCCAGGCGATCACCCCGAATTTCGCCGCCGAAGTTGGAGATGTCACGCTCGGCGGCCCGCTCGCGGCAGAGGATCTTGCCGCCATCCGCGCCGCTTTCACCAAATACGCGGTGCTGGTCTTTCCCGACCAGGAATTCGACGACGAAAGCCAGCTCACATTTGCGCGCCATTTCGGTCCGCTCGAGACGACCGTCTTCAAGGCGCGCCAGGACCATAAACTGCGCCTGCACGAGAACATGGCCGACGTCAGCAATCTCGACACCGAGAACCGCATTCTGAGCGCCGACGACCGCCAGCGGCTCTACAATCTCGGCAACCGGCTGTGGCACACGGATTCGTCGTTCAAGCGCCTGCCGGCCTATTGTTCGATGCTGCATGCCCGCTCGATCCCGCCGGTCGGCGGCCAGACCGAGTTCGCCGACATGCGCGCGGCCTACGACGCTCTGCCCGAGGCGACCAAGCAGCGCATCGCCGGGCTCGTGGCCGAGCATTCGATCATGACGTCGCGCGCCAAGCTGGGCTTCAGCGATTTCGACGAGAGCGAGCGCGAGGCTTTCAAGCCGGTGCCGCAAGTGCTGGTGCGTCGGCTGCAGGATTCCGGCCGTATGAGCCTCTACGTCGCGAGCCACGCCGGCGCGATCCGCGGCATGGCGGACGAAGAAGCAAAGAAGCTCCTGGAAGAGCTGATCGAGCACGCCACGCAACGGCGGTTCGTCTACTCGCACCGTTGGCGGGTGAAGGATCTCGTGATCTGGGACGACCGCTGCACCATGCATCGCGGCATGGAGTTCGATGACCAGCGCTACAAGCGCGACATGCGCCGCGCCACGGTGTCGGACGTGGCGCCGACCTGCGAGCAGATGGGCCTGGCTGTCGCCGCCGAATGACGCCGGCCGCGTTCCGCAAGCTCGCGCTCTCGCTCGAGGGCGCGACGGAAGGAGCGCATGGCGGCCACGCCGACTTCCGCGCTGGCGGCAAGGTCTTCGCCTCGCTGGGCTATCCCGAGGCGGCGTGGGGCATGGTGAAGCTTGCCCCCGAGCAGCAGCAGATGCTGGTCTTGGCCGAACCCAATATGTTCGTTTCCGTCAAAGGCACCTGGGGGCTGCGCGGCGCCACCAGCGTGCGGCTGGCCGCAGCGGATACGCGGACGATGCGCAGCGCGCTCACCATGGCGTGGCAGAACGTGACGACGTCGAAAGCGGGGAAGCCCAGGCGTCGCGCCTGAGACCTCGACGAGAATCCAAGTCCGCCGCTCATCGGTAGATGGTTGTTGTCGGCCCGTTGCCCCAATCTTGAGATGTAAAAATCGTCGATGTACCCTGCCGTCCGGACGTGACGCTTGGGGGAATCGATGAGGATCATGAGGCTTGCTGCGATCGTCACTTTCGGGGTCGCAGCACTGATGGTAAACGCGCGCGCTGTGCCCGCCAGGGCTGAACCGATACGGATCGTTGCCTTCGGTGGCAGCAGCACCTACGGCAAGGGCGTCGATCGGCAGGACACTTATCCGGCGCAACTCGAGCGGGCCCTGCGCGCCAAGGGCCACGACGTGACCGTCGCCAATGCCGGCGTCAATGGCGATACGACCACGGACGCTCTCTCACGCTTCGACAAGGCTGTGCCGGCCGGGACGAAGATCGTGATCCTGGAATTCGGCCTAAACGACCGATTCGCGAACACCAACCCCGACACGATCCGCGCGAATCTCGATGCGTTGATGACCAAGCTGGACGCGCGCCAGATCCCGACGCTGTTCATCGGCTATGCCGGCAGCAGCGGGCTGGAAACGCTTGCCGAAAAGCACAATGCCAAGTTCATGACACTCGGCTTTCCTGGCGCCAACGATCCGAAATACCGGATCAGCGGAGATCCGCAGCAACTGAGAACGGGCATCGCCCATTACAACCGCCAGGGCTACGAGATGATCGTCGGGAAAATGACCCCCGTGGTCGAGGAGTTGATCTCGCGCGTCGCTCACTAACGGCGAGAAAGGTCGATGCCCTGCCGCATGATGGCCCGCCGCCATACGGGATGACCGTGATTGCGCTCTGTCATCAGCACGCTGCGCAGCGGCAGGGCAAAGGTGCCGCGCAGCGCTTCCCGGAAGCCGCGCCGTTCGTAGAACGGCGCGTTCCAGGGCACACCGCGGTAGGTCGAGAGATAAAGGGCGTCGAAGCCCAGGGCGCGCGCCGTCTCGATGCTGTGGCCGATCAGCGCCGTGCCGTGGCCCTGGCCTTGCCAGCGGTCGAGCACCGACAGCTGGTCGAGCCAAGCCGTGCCGCCGCGCAGCTTCAGGAAGGCGAAGCCGACGGGTCGGTCGAAGCGCGAGACCGCCATCCAGAGCAAGCCGCGGCGGCGTGCCAGCTCGAGCGAGGCGAGGCTGGCCGGCGGCATGTCGGTCACGCGCCGCAGCCCGACGCGGGCATAACCCAGGTCGGCGTTGTTTTCGATGTGCGGCAGCAGCTTGATTTCGTTGGGGCGGGGGCGGCGAATCATGGCGGGCGATTGAGTACGCTTTGCCGGATAGGGGAGGAAGGGCCATGACCATCGATATCGAACCGCTGAAGAAGGAACTCGGCCGCAAGATCGAGGACGAGGACGTCGTCACCCAGGCGCCTCTCAAGGCGATGATCGCCACCTTCGACCGTCCGGACAAAGTGCCGGGAGACGGCGAGGCGATCGCGCCGGGCTGGCATCTCTGCTTCCTGCACTCCTACGCGCGGCGCGCCTCGCTGGGCAAAGACGGCGCCGCCGCGGAGGGCGGCGTGCTGCCGCGCATCCCGATGCCGCGGCGCATGTATGCCGGCTCGACTTTCACCTTCGGCGGCGACATCCGGGTAGGCGACAGGCTCCGGCGCGAGCTCGAATTCACCGACATCCAGCTTCGCCAGGGCAGCACCGGGACGCTGATCGTCACGACGCAGACCCGGCGGATCTTCACGCCCCGCGGTCTCGCTCTCAGCGAGGCCGCCAGCACGGTGTTCCGCGAGGAAGTGAAGGCGGGCGAAAAAAGCGGCGTTCCCGTGCGCGATGCCGCGCCCACCGACGTGCCGTGGCGGCGCACCATTGCACCCGACCCGGTGATGCTGTTCCGCTACTCGGCGATCACCTTCAATCCGCACCGCATCCACTACGACCGCACCTATTGCCTCGAGACCGAGGGTTATCCCGGCCTGGTGGTGCACGGCCCGTTCGCCCAGCAATGCCTGTTCGACCTGCTGCGCGATTCGATGCCGGGTCGCGAGATAAAGACCTTCGCGGTGCGCGCCCGGGCGCCCTTGTTCGACACCGCGCCGTTCGACGTGATCGGCCGGCCGACCGCCGACGGCAAGGGCGCCGAGCTGTGGACGGTGACGCCCAAGGGCACGATCGCGGCGCAGGCGACGGCGACGCTGGCGTAACGGCTCATCCGAGTGCGCCTAATCATTGGCAACGCCGAAGCGTAGCGGCCTGAAAAAGGCGCGGACGTCCTCGACCAGCAGCTCGGGTTCCTCGAGCGCGGCGAAATGGCCGCCCTTGGCCATGACCGTATGATGGCGCAGGTTGAAGGAGCGCTCGATCCATTCCCTGGGCGGGGGCGGCGCAAGGTCGGCGGGGAAAGCAGCGAAGCCCGTCGGTGTTTCGACCCGCTTGCCCTTGGGCAGGGCGCGCGGCTTCTGTTCGGCGACGCCGCGATAGAGCCAGGTCGCGGTGCCGGCGGTGCCGCTCAGCCAATAGACCATGATGTTGTCGAGCAGCAGGTCCATCGAGAAGCGATTGAGCGGATTGCCGCCGCAGTCGCTCCAGGCCTGGAACTTCTCGACGATCCAGGCGGCCAGTCCGACCGGTGAATCGGCCAGCGCGACACCGAGCGTCTGCGGCCGGGTCGCCTGGATGCGTTGATAGGCGGTCCGTTCGTCGCGCTCGGCCTGGACCTTGTCGAGCCAGGCCTTTTCGGCGGCACTGAACTGGGTCTTGCCGAGATCGATGCCGGGCCGCAGCCCCACCATGTTGAGGTGCAGGCCGAGCACGCCCGATTTCCACTCCTCCTTCTCTTCCTTCAGCGGATGGTCGAAAGCCGCCCAGGACGAGACGACGGCCCCCCAATCGCCGCCCTGCACGCCGTAGGGCCGGCGGTAGTTGAGCTTTTCGTGCACGAGCCTGTGCCACAGGCCGGCGATGGCGCGCGGACCGATCGGTCCCGTGCTGCCGTCGTCGCGGATCGGCGGGCCGGAGAAGCCGTAGCCGGGCAGCGAGGGCGCGATGACGTCGAAAGCATCGAGCGGATCGCCGCCGTGATTATCGGGATGGGCCAGTGCATCGATGACGTGCAGGAACTCGACGATCGAACCCGGCCAGCCATGGGTGATGACGAGCGGCAGCGGCCGCGGCGCGCCCTCGACCTCGCTGCCGGGCTCGCGGATGAAGTGCAGCCGCTGCGGCCCGATGTCGACCAGGTAGTTCGGCCAGCGGTTGATCGCCTCCTGGCAGCGTTGCCAGTCGTAGCCGTGCCGCCAGTAATCGACCAGTTCGGCCAGGAAATCGGGATCGGTGCCGGAGGCCCACGAGCCATTGTCGGCGATCGCCGTCGGCGCCCGCCAGCGGCGCAGGCGCTCGTCGAGATCGATCAATGCCCGTTCGGGAATGTCGACCTTGAATGGCTCCGGAGTGTCATATCGCGTGTCGCCCATGCGACAGGCGTAGCGCGGAACCTATCGCTCCAGCAAATCTGCCTTGAGCCGCTCGCGCCGGACGGCGTCGAGCCCGAGCGCTCGTTCGGCGAAGGCCTCGGGGCCGCCGAAATCGGCCCGCACCACCTCGAATGCCGCTTCGAGATAGGGCGTGCGCGCCTCGACGATGGCGGCGCGGGTGTCGATGTCGAGCTCGGGATAGCGGCCGACATGGCCGGTCCACAGGTCGTTGGTGCGGAGATAGTCTTCCATGACCGTCTCCCACGGCACGCCGAGCAAGCTGAGCAGCAGCGCCGAGGCGAAGCCCGTGCGGTCCTTGCCGGCGGTGCAGTGGAACACCAGCGGGCGGTGCGTGCCGTCGCTCAAGGTCGCGAACAGGGTACGGAAGGCCGGCGCGCAGCGGCGCGGGTAGTCGCGGTAATGGTCGGTCAGGATCTGCATCATGAGATGCGGGTTGGCGCTGCCGTCGGCAACGGCGCCCCGGATCCTATCGCCCACGGCGGGCTCGATATGGGCGCCGACGATGCGGCATTCCACGCCGTCGACACGATGCGGCGTCTCGGCCGCTTCGTTGACGCCGCGCAGGTCGACGATGGTGCGCACGCCGAGGCGCCCCAGCGCGCTGCGGTCCTCGTCGGTCAAGTCGCCGAGATGGGCGGAGCGGAACACCGCGCCGCGGCGCACGAGGCGGCCCTCCGCGGTGCGGTAGCCGCCGAGGTCGCGGAAATTGGAGCCGCCTTCCAGCGGCACGACATGGGGCAGCGAGGTCTCGAGCATGACCAAGCCTTTAGCATGTCCAGCGCTGCCGAAGCATGTCGGTTTTGGGTCAGTTTGCGCCTTTCAGCGGCGCTTGATCGTTTGTACGGCCAATATCCATCGCGACCAATCGCTTGCCAGAAATTTCTGAAACATTTCGGTCGGCATGAACGAAATCTCGCCGCCGATGGCCTCTACATGCGAACGCGTAGCCGCGTCCGAGGACGCTGCGCTAACCGCATCGGAAAGCCGGTCGATGACGTGCCGGGGTGTCCCTGCGGGGGCATGAAATCCGTACCAACTGATGACGGTGACTTCGGAATAGCCACTCTCGCCCATCGTCGGCAGGTCGGGCAACAGAGGAGAACGGTGGTTGCTGGTGCTCGCGAGGGCACGGATGCGGCCACCGGATATCGAACTCATCACCACGCCCAACGGCAACACCGACATGTCCAGCTGACTGTTTAGCAAGTCCGATAGCACCTGCGGGCCCCCCCGATAGCCGACGTTCGAGAACTCCACGCCGGCGGCGTGCTGCAGCAGTTCCACGGCCATGGTCTGGGGCGCGCCCCGGCCGGCATCGCCCACCGAAAGACCCGGTCGCGCTTTGGCCAAGGCGATGAACTCCGCGAGCGACTTGCTCGAATGCGACGCGGGCACGACGAGGATATTGGGTGACGTTGCGAACAGCGCCACCGGCACGAAGTCATGCGGGCTCCAGCGCAGATCGCTCTCCAGAAGTGGATTGAGCAGCAGGAACGTCGCGCTGGCGAGCAGGGTGTATCCATCAGGAGCGCTGCGCGCGACGGTCTCCGCCCCAATGTTGGCATTCGCGCCCGGCCGGTTGTCGATCACGAACGGTTGGCCCAAGGCTTGCGCCATGTGATTGGTGATTTGGCGCGTCACGACATCGACAGCGCCGCCGGCCGGGTAGGGGACGACCACGCGTACCGGCTTGCTGGGATACGGTTGCGCTGCCGCCGTACAGGCAACTACGGCTAGCGCCGCATGCAATATCAGTCGATAGAGCGTCCGCATGATGTACCGGGCCAACTGATAACGTCAGCCGCTATCATGGCAGCCATCCACTCTCGAGTGAAACGAGGTTGAGGCGCCGAGCGCTCGGTGGCTTGCCCTGTTCCGCGCGGCTACACGGCGGCTGCGCTTGACCCCTCCCGGTCAGCAACCTAGTTTGATGCAGCATTCGCGGCCGCCGCGCGCTAGAGGTCTGGGTATGCAGTGTCCCCGATGCCAGCAGGATAATCGCGAAAGGGCGCGATTCTGCCGAGCGTGCGGGATGACGTTCGGCGCGGCCTGTTCTGTTTGTGGAGACAGGCTGCAGCATGGCAGTAGGTTTTGCGACGGCTGCGGCGCGCCGGTTGCAATTGCCGAGGCGCGGCGAGCCGGTCTTGCCGATTACGCTTCGGCAAATCTCCCTACCCAGAAGCTTTCCGCCAAGAGCATCGTGACCTCCCTGCCTGCTATGGAGGGCGAGCGAAAGCAAGTCACCGTGTTGTTCGCAGACATGAAAGGATCGACCGAACTTGTCGCCGGCCTCGATGTTGACGAGGTACGTCGGCTTCTCGATCCCGTTCTCAATCAGATGATGGAAGCCGTTCACCGTTATGGGGGCACCGTGAACCAGGTGATGGGCGATGGCATCATGGCCCTCTTCGGAGCGCCGATCGCCCACGAAGATCATGCAATCAGGGCGTGCTACTCGGCACTCAGGATGCAAGAGCTGATCAAAAAGTACGCTGAGGAAGTTCGTCGGACAGAGAGTGTACCGCTTCAGATTCGCGTCGGCCTGAACTCTGGCGAAGTCCTTGTTCGCTCGATTGGCAGCAATCTCCACATGAACTACTCCGCGCAGGGTGTGACGACGCATCTGGCGGCGCGCATGGAGCAAGTGGCGCTACCAGGGACCATCCTCATCACGGCGCAAACGTTGCGTCTAGTGGAAGGCTACGTGGTGACCAGGCCCCTCGAATCGGTGCAGCTCAAGGGGTTGGCGGCGCCCGTCGAGACGTATGAGGTGCTGAGTGCCAGTGCCGCGCGCTCGCGGCGTCTGGCCGTCGCCTCCAGACGACTGACCCCCTTCGTAGGGCGCCAGAACGCAATGGAGCAACTGCGGCGGGCTCTGGATCACGCGAACGCAGGCCATGGGCAGGTTCTTGCCGTGGTGGGCGAGCCAGGGGCGGGCAAGTCCCGAGTGATCCATGAATTCATGCACTCGCAGTTCACGCAAGGATGGCGGGTCCTCGAAGCTGGAGCGGTGTCGTACGGTACATCCATCAGCTACTTGCCGGTGACGGAGTTTCTCAAGGACTACTTCCAAATCGCCACGTCAGACGAGCCGGCGGCGATCCGCGAAAAAGTGACGAACAAGCTCCTGAGGCTCGATGAATTGTTGCTGCCGATGTTGCCCGCGTTGCTGAAGCTCCTGGACTTGTCGCCTGACGATCCCCAGTCGGGCATTCTCGACCCTCCACAGCGCAGGCAGCACACTCTCGAGGCCGTCAAGCGCCTGCTGTTCCGCGAGAGTGCGGCGCAACCATTGCTATTGGTCCTCGAGGACCTGCATTCGATCGATTCGGAAACACAGGCATTGATAGACGGACTCGTCGATGGCCTGCCGACTGCACGCTTCATGCTCCTCGTCAGCTACCGGCCCGAGTACCGGCACGGATGGGGCAACAAGACATATTACACCCAGGTCCGAATTGACCCTCTTACCCCGACCGTCGCGCGCGAAATGCTCAACTCGCTCGTCGGCACCGACATTGAACTTGAGCCGCTAAAGAACCTGCTCATCGAAAAGACCGAGCGCAACGCCTTGTTCCTTGAGGAGAGTGTGCGAAAGCTCGTCGAGACCGGCGCCTTGATCGGGGCGCCGGGGGCCTACAGTGCGGCAAAGTCGATTTCAGACTTTCAGATACCGGTGACGATTGAGGCGCTGCTGACCTCGCGCATCGATCGCCTGTTGCCGGAAGACAAGCGTCTTCTTCAGTGCGCTGCCGTCGTCGGAAATCCGGTACATCTGGGCGTTCTCGAAGCCATCGGAGAGTGCTCCCCGGACGAGGTGCAGCAGGCACTGGGACACTTGCAAACCGCCGAATTCCTGTACGAATCGAGATTGTTTCCAAACCTCGAATACACGTTCAAACATGCTCTCATCCACGATGTCGCCTATCAGATGTTGTCGGCGGATCGGCGACGCGCGCTGCACCGCGCCACCCTGATCGCCGGCGAAGAAATCTATGCCGACCAAGCAGGCGAGAAGGCCGAGTGGCTGGCATTGCACGCCCTTCGGGCCCAGGTATGGGATCGTGCGGTGGCCCATCTGCAGGCGGCCGCGGCCATAGCCATCGCGCGCGCGGCGAATCGGGTTGCTGCGCAGCATCTGGAGAGCGCACTCATCGCCGTCGACCAGTTGCCCGAACAGGAACGCACGCGAATCGCGATTGATTTGAGGATTGGCCTGCGGCACGCGCTGACACCGTTAGGACAGGTTCAACGAACGCTCAATCACCTGAGCATGGCCGAGCGGCTGGCGACAGAACTCAACGACCGTTCGAAACTCGGCCGGATAGTCTCCTTTACCGCCAACTGCCTGCTTCTCCAGGCGCGGTACACGGAAGCGCTGAGCACGGGCGAACGCGCCTTGAACATCGCGCGCGAGCTTGGCGATCGCGGGCTTGAGCTTGCGACCTATTTTTTCATGGCGCGCGCCAGGCTGAGCAAGGGAGAATGCCAAACGGCGATCGGAATGTTTCGGGAAATCGTCCGGGCGCTGGACGAGAGACCTCTCAACGATTTCCTCGGCCTTCCGGTTCTCCCGGCAGCGTCCGCCCGAAGCCTTCTCGCCCTTGGACTCGCCGAGGTCGGCGCCCTTGCCGACGCGGAGGCGCAGGCGTCCGAGGCGGCTCGTCGAGCCGACGCGGCGGGGCAGCCGGACTCAATCATTTGGGCGTATTGGAGTATTGGATTGGCAGCGCTTATCCGAGGCGCTTCTGGCGAGGCCGTCCGTGTGTTCTCCCGCTTGCTCGACCTGTGCAAGGCTTACGATCTCGACGCTTATGTTTCGCGATTGATGGCCGCCTTGGGTTGCGCCAAAGCCCGTGCTGGCCAGGTCGATGATGGTCTCCTGCTCTTGCAAGAGGCCGTTGCTCTCGATAGCTCCGCGGAGCCACAAACGACCCACACATTCGCGCTCATGGCCCTGTCGGAAGCGGCCTTCTTGGCGGGCGACCTTGCAAAGGCGCTAGCAACCGCAACGCAAGCGGTTCAACGAGCCAGGATGCAGGAGGAACGCGGTGCCGAGGCCCATGCGCTTTGGCTCCTGGCGACGATCCACAGCGCGCGCGCCAGCGACCTCGAAGCCGCCATCGGTATGTTCCAGGCTGCCATAGCGATCGCTACGGAGCTCCACTTGAAGCCCCTCCTGGCACACTGTCACCTCGGTCTTGCCGCGCTGCATGAGCGGCGGGATTGCCGGTCAGAGGCTCATGATCATCGGGAGACCGGCCAGCGGCTTCTGGACACGCTTGGCATGACGCCGTGGATTCAAATCAGGTAGAGGAGCTTCGACCGGCTCTCGATTTGGCTTTGCGGCGCGGCGTCGATTTTTTTGATTTCGAACCGACTGAAAGCTGACGTGTGACGCTTACGTCGGGAATTTCCAAGCCGTGGCGCTGGGCGATCGCGCGAACTTCGAGGATCACATTTTCTGCCAGTCGCTGGTCGCCCGCCAAGACAACCCTCACCTGCATTGGCGCGTCACCCTTCTTTTGCTTCATGGGGCCAACTGGAAACGAACTGTCCGTCCCGGCAAGGTCATCGCTCCCTCGCCTCGCGAACTAAATATCTCTAGGCGTCGGTTGGCCCCCTATCGTTACGCCCACCAAACCTGGCCCAAATTTCTTCTTGAGCTCCTTTATGGCCTGATTCCACTGATCGATTTGCTCCTTGGTCATTTGCCCGACGAAGGTAAAAATCACCACTTGGTGATCACCGGGATTTTGTGGCGCGACAAATCCACCACTCATGAGTTCCCCCAAATGCTGGGCGCAGACATGCGCAACTTAATGCAGCGGTGATGTTAGAATACAATTCCTAAGTGTGCAACTGGCAATGGTCTGTCTCGACCTGCGCGGGCTGCCCGGAGGATGCGCCATGGATACCAAGAATCGCGTGGCGGCTGGAATGGCCGTATTCGCGGCCGCCGTCATCGTCGGGCTCGCCAGTCTTCTGCTGACCGGCCCGGCGGGCCGGGCATTCGGCCAATCTTCCTTGCCCAAAGGCGCACAAGTCGATCAGGTCTTCGCGCAGTGGGACACTTCTGGCTCCCCTGGCTGCGCGGTCGCAGTGATCCAAGGCGGCAGCATCGTCTACGAGCGCGGTTACGGCATGGCCGACCTGGATCACAAGCTCAAGATAACGCCTACCACGGTTTTTCACGCCGCCTCGCTATCGAAACAGTTCACCGCCATGTCGGTGATGTTGCTTGTCGCCCAGGGTCGCCTCTCGCTCGACGACGACGTGAGGACGTATGTCTCGGATCTTCCGGACCTGCGAACACGCATCACCATTGGCGACATGCTTCACCATCTCAGTGGAATCAGAGACCAGTGGATCTTCGCCACGATGGCGGGATGGCGGGTGTCCGACGATGTCGTCAAACTCGAGGACATAAAGTATTTCGTGCGGCGGATGAAGGCGCTGAACTTCAAGCCGCGCGATCAATACCTCTACAGCAATACCGGCTACACGCTCGCTTCGTTGATTGTCGAAAAGGTATCCGGGCAACCGCTGGCCGATTTCGCCCGCGACAATATCTTCCGTCCCTTGGGGATGGCCGACACGAGCTTCGCCAAGACGCACCGCGTGGTCGTCCAGAATCGTGCCTACGGGTACACTGCCGACCGGCCCTACCAGCTCAGCATGCCCAACTACGATCTCACGGGCCCGACCAATCTTCTCACCACTGTCGAAGACCTCGCGCGTTGGGACCGCAACTTCGACGACAACACCGTCGGCGGCGCTGCCGTACTTTCACAAATGCAGGAGCCCGCGCAGCTTTCCAATGGCGACAAGGTTCCCTACGGGCTTGGGCTGATACTTTCGCAGTATCGGGGACTGGACGTCGTCGAGCATGACGGCCGCGATCCAGGATATCGCGCCCATCTGATGCGCTTTCCGGACAGGCACTTCGCCGTCGCGTGTCTGTGCAATCTGGCTCTGCCCGACAATACGCTGCCGGGCGCGTTGGCGCGCAAGGTCGCGGACATTTATTTGTTCCCGGAGAATCAAGATCCTGCGATTCCTGTAATTCCCGCGATCGTTCTGCCGCAAGGGGATGCAACGCCGGATCCCTATTGGAATTCGCTGACAGGATCCCTCGCGCTGGTTTCGACCGTTGGAGGTCAAAATTTTCTCT
>Ga0210399_10002693_pt1 | contig 13823 bp, 9 predicted proteins | sample IncBWC14MmetaG_FD_150865 | JGI IMG/M metagenome (GOLD analysis project Ga0210399, IMG submission 150865) | Forest soil microbial communities from Barre Woods Harvard Forest LTER site, Petersham, Massachusetts, United States - Inc-BW-C-14-M | ecosystem: Environmental > Terrestrial > Soil >... | reverse complement strand
TCGCCGTCACGCAGGGGAATTCCACGAGCTACACCGTGACGGCGACCCCGGCGGCGGGTTTCAGCGACGATGTCAATTTGAGCGTGAGCGGCTTGCCGGGAGGCGTCGACGCCACGTTCGACACGAATCCGATTACCGGTGCTTCGGGCAGTAGTACGGTGAACGTTTCCGTTAGCATCAGTACGTCCACGGGAGCTTATCCGCTGACCATCACCGGGACCAGCGGGGCGTTCACCCACACGGTGGCCGCCACCCTGGTAGTATACGCTCCGGTTGCATACCCGCCGTACCTGGATCAGGGTGGATTTACCAACGCAGGGAGTTCGGTGACCAATCCCCCGGGCACCCTGAACATTAACGGTTCGACTCTCACCTTTCAGTCGACAGACGGTACTATGTCGATCAACGCCACCTTCACGAGCAGTTCCCTAGTGAAAAGTTGCAGCGGTAGCAGCTGTACATACACATTCAAGGGCGCATTTAGCGGCACGCTGAGTTTGAATGGCGTCCCGCAAGCTATTAACGGCTCGACATACCAGGTTTCTCCAACATCCAGCGAGATCGGCAACGGGTCCACCGTATTTAACTCCGCGTACACGCCGCTTTATTTTTCAAATACCGGCCAACTGGTACGCTCCGACGATTTGAACGGCACGAACCTGACGACGTACGGCACACAAGGCAGCGGAGTGGGGCAGTTTTATGGCGCCTACGGCATCGCGCTAGATTCCCTCGGCCGTATTTACGTCGCCGACACCTACAACGCCCGCGTCGTTCGCATCGATGATTTCAAGGGTACGAACTGGACCACGTTCGGCACCTACGGAAGCGGCATGGGGCAATTCATAAATCCTTACGCCATCAGTGTCGATGCCTCTGGCAGGATCTACGTGATGGATACCGGCAACTCACGCTTGGTCCGCATGGACGATATGAACGGCACCAACTGGACGGTGGCCACGACCGGCGTCGGGTCCGGCGTCGGTCAGTTCGCGCAATATTCGACAGCGGTGGCGTTTGACGCCGACGGCCTGATTTACGTCGCCGATAGCGGGAACAGCCGCATCGTGCGCATGAACGATCTGACCGGCGCGGGTTGGACAACGTTGACGCAGTCGCCCGTCATCGGCGGTTACACCTATTCGTTCGCGAGTCCCGTCGGCGTTGCCGTGGATCCGGCCAGCCGGATTTACGTTGCTGACGCCGGGAGTTCTACGGCCTCCGTCATTCGCGTCGACGACATGACCGGCGCCAACTGGACCTCGGTTTCTTTGGGCGCTGGCGCAACTTCTCATAGCATCGCACTCGATTCGGGAGGCATGGTGCTTGTCGGAGGCGGAGGCGCGCAAATCGTCGACAACATGATGCAGGCTGTCACTTCGGGAAGCCAGCTGACGGACTACACGGGCGGTTACGGCCCCTACTACGTCTTTGGCGCGACACTCGCTCCCCTGCCGGCGCCGCGTCCTTCGGCGATCAGTTTCAGCCCGCCGGTGCTCACTTTTTCGCAGAACGTGACCACTACCAGCACCCCTAAAACGATCACCGTCACGAACTTCGGCGGTAGCCCGATCCACAACTTGAATATCGCCACATCCGGCGTATTCTCTGAAACGAATAATTGCCCTTCGGTCCTTGTCGCGGCGACAAGTTGCACCGTCAGCGTTTCGTTTACGCCGTCTGCCGCCGGTCCGGTGACCGGATCGCTGAACGTCGCCGACGATTCCTACAACCTGGGTTCTTCGCAAGTGGTGACACTCAACGGCACAGGCACTGCGCCGGGCGCTTCGATTACGCCAACGTCGCTTTCCTTCGCGGCCCAAGTCGCCGGGACAACAAGCGGCGCAAAAACGATCACGGTGCTGAGCAACGGAACGGGACCGCTGCAGGTTTCGAACGTAGCGGCCACGGCGCCATTTAGCCAAACCAACAATTGCAGCAGTCCGCTGGCGCCCGCCGCGTCGTGCACCATCCAGGTATCGTTCGCGCCGGCCGTGGTTGGAACCGCTTCCGGCAGCGTCACGATTACCGACAACGCGGGGACCCAGACGGTCACTCTTTCCGGGAGCGGCAGTGCGCCGGTCACTTTTTCGCCAACTAGCTTGAGCTTTGGCAATGTTGCCGAGAGCACGAGCTCCACACTCACGGTTACGGTAACCAATCGGCTGAACACCGCCCTGGCCGTGAGCATCGGGGTTAGCACCGGCCCGTTCACCTTGCCTGGCAACTCCAACACTTGCGGCACGAGCATTGCAGCAGGGGCCAGCTGCACGGTGGGCGTGACCTTCTCGCCGACGGCCATTGGCTCGGCCGCCGGAACGTTGACGTTCACCGATAGCGCCGTTACCAGTCCTCAAACCGTGAGTCTGTCGGGAACCGGTAGCGCCCCGGTGACCTTTTCCGCCAACTCCATCAATTTCTCTACCGTGGCGGTGGGGACCACGAGCTCTGCTCGAACCGTAACAATGACGAATCACCTGAGCGGCGCTCTTACGATTACAAGCGTCAACGCGAGCACGGGATTCAACGTGGCGAGCAACACCTGCGGCACGAGCATCGCCGCAGGAGCGAGTTGCACAATTGGCGTGACCTTCTCGCCGACGGCAACGGGACCTGCAAACGGAACGCTGACGTTTACCGACTCAGCGGTGACCAGCCCGCAGGGGGTGACCCTTTCGGGGACCGGGCAGTAGCACCTCGAACGTATGCCGGTCATCTTGGCAAAGCGCGAGAACTGACTAAGCGGGCTGTGGACTCCGCCATCCGAGCTGACAGCAAAGAGGCTGGGGCAGTGTATGAGGCGATTGCTGCTCAGCGAGAAGCCGTTTATGGCAACGCGACAGAAGCACGGAGAGCTGGGGCAGAGGCTTTAAAGCTTGCTCCCACGAGTCAGGCGGCCGAGTGCGAAGCGGCGCTGGCGTTTGCCATGGCGGGCGATACCGCGAGAGCCGAGTCCTTGGCCCAAGACTTAAGGAAACGCTTCCCATTAGACACCCAGATGCAGTCGCTTTGGCTGCCTGCGATCAGGCGCAACTTGCGCTGGACAAAAAGAACCCAGCTCCTGCCCTGAATGCGCTGCAAGCCTCTTCCCCCATCGAGTTGGGGATAATTTCATTCGTCAACAATATTTCCTGCCTCTATCATGTGGATCTACGCGGAGAGGCATACCTAGCAGCCGGACAGGGTGGGGCTGCTGCCGCCGAGTTTCAGAAGATTCTCGATCATAGTGGCATTGTCTGGAACTGCTGGACGGGAGCGTTGGCGCACCTGGGAGTGGCTCGTGCCAATGCCTTGCAGGCGAGAAATTCCCGTGGAGTGGATGCCGATGCCGCCCGTTTCCGGGCGCTCGCCGCCTGCAAAGATCTCCTGACGCTCTGGAAGGACGCAGATCGCGACATTCCCGTTCTCGCGGTCGCGCACAATTCCGACGTTCCGGCGATTGTTTTCAAGCACTTACATGAATCGACCTGCCTACTCCGTACCACTCCCACCCCAGTCCGAACGTGCCCCGGTCCTTATATCCTTATATAGGTGTGTCTATAATGAGAATCGCAGTCGCCGCGGATTCCTCGTCTCCGTACTAGTCGGAGCCAAGAACCGATGGCAGATCGTCGGTTTGTCGGGCCGATGCCTATGTCATCCAAAAGGCGAGCGCATTGGTCTTAGAGATAAGTACAAGGCCATGCCTAAGCAGCCGTCACTAGGATACGACCGCCTTTTCGCGATCTTGGCGCACGGCGGATTATTATATCCACGTCACGATCAAGGGCGGTGAGAAAATTCATTAGTCGTTCGACAGAAAAACCGTCCAGCTGGTAATTGGACAAAGCGGAGACTTTAGGTTGATTCACATTCAGTCGGCGTGCCGCTGCCATTTGCGAGAGTTTCCGACCCTGAATTATCTGGTTGATCGCGACGGCGAGTCGAACCTTCGTCTGTTTCTCTTCCGCCTTTGTAACACCAAGATCGGCGAAGACGTTGCCGGAACTTGGAATCACCTCAGGCTTAACTCTTCCCTTTTGCATATCGCACCTCGTAGTCGGCCCTAGCATCGTTAAGCCGTCTACCAATCAGCTCGGCATCTTTCCGGGCCGTCTTTATCCCGCTTGTGGACTTCTTTTGGAAGGCATGAAGTACGTAGACGGCGTTCTCAAATTTGACCGTGTACGCCGCTCGATAGGTGTCTCCGCGATGGTCCTCGACCACTTCGAAGACCTCTGGTCCCTCCCCTCGCCAAGGCTTCGCGCTCGCCACAGATCGGCCCGGGCAACTGCAGTCGTGATGGGTCAAAGAACGCTACGTCGATCCCACGTCCGAGGTTTGGGAAGCATCCGTTCCCTTAATCTTGATACTTGGCTATTTCGCTGGGCAGCTTGCGCCCTCTGGAACATACGTCGAGGAATTCCCGGCGAAGCAGCTGTGAATGAAGTCGTCTTTGTAGTCTTTGCGAGTGGACTCCGTCACATCCTTTTCGTTGACTTGTTTGAATTCGAACTGAATCGTTCCATCCGGCGAAACGGTCGCGAGGAGATAACCATAGACATCCGTGAGGTGCTGCGCTGAGCCACTCACATCTGCGGGCAGTCGATACCGTGGGGCCCCGGCAGTTCCGACGATCCAACCAGGGAGAACCTCGTCAGGATGCTCTCGTCGGCAGGCCGTGTTGTAGACGTTGTCTATGAGAAAGTGCGAGTGACTGGCCAATACGTATACGTTCTTGTGCGTTTTGTTCCGAAAGTCAACGAGCCAACGGTACACCTTCCTCCCACTCTCGGTTCCTTGAGCGCTTTCGTTCATGCTGTGTCCTGCTGACATGCTGTCGGGTAACGCCTCGTGCATTCCGAGGACCACGCTCCGCACCTCGGCACTCTTTGCATCTCTATCCAACTGCGCGGCAAGCCACTTCATCTGTGCATCGTCGAACTGATCCTTGTCGGAGTTATCGAGCGTAATGAAATCGACGCCTTTCCGCGACCAGTGGTAGTACGCTCGCAACTCGTGATCGGAAGGATCATCAGCAAGCCTCTGCTTTGACAATTCCGGTGCGTTGTACCAATCCGCGAATTGCAGCAGTGTCTCTGTACGGCTCTTTGGCGGTATGAGTTCGTGATTGCCGAGTGCCAAGTATACTGGCAACTCTCCGAAAGGCTTCAGTTGCCGGTCGATGAAGTCCTTCCAAGCGGAACTCTCATAGGTGATGACGTTGATCGTTGGATTTCGGGCTTTGATGTCCTGATCAAAATCATAGATGGCTCGGTAGTCTCCCAAATGCCAGTAGAAGGCTGCACGGTCTGCCCGCACGTTATTGGCGATTGTCGGCATGACTACGTCGCCGCAATTTCTTGAGTCACCGGAAACGGCAAAGTGCCAAGTCTCCGAACTCTTGGCTTCCTGTGCAGAATTCGATTGGGCAAACACAAAGGGGATAACAAGAAACACTATCCTGCAGCAAGTGCGCAGACGGAATCCTTGTCCTGGTGCATGCGTGGGTTTCACAATCCCTCCGCTCTGAACTCTGCCCTAGTCTATCAGTTATGCCGACTTACGATTCTTGGATCATCTACGACGATCTGGTATCGACTTCTCGCCTGTTTGAACTAGGTTGCATCGCAATCCGATATCGGCCTACGATGCACGTGCAGGAACTCTTAGGCGAAATGTTTTCGCGCCGCACCCGCTCATGAATGGAGTCTTCATGGATTCACGCAGTTCACGTCGCAAGTTCCTGGCGAATGCCGGTGTATTTTCAGCGGCAGGAGTGATCGGCCCCGCTCTCCGGTTACCAGTCGTCGCTGCTTCCCACTTTGATGCCCAAGCAGCCCCCGAGTACACCCTGCGCATTCGGGCTTCCGCGGTGGACATTGGAAACAAACACATCGTTTCGGCGGTCACTTACAACGACCAGTTTCCCGGGCCGCTTCTGCGATTCAAGGAGGGGCAGCCGGTAACGGTGGAGATCCACAATGACACCGACACCGCCGAACAACTGCATTGGCATGGACAATTCGTTCCGACCGACGTGGATGGAGCAGCAGAGGAAGGGACGCCCTTTGTCCCGGCTCACGGAACGCGCCGCATCACCTTCACGCCGCGCCCTGCGGGCTTTCGTTTTTATCACACGCACAACCGGGCCGGATCGGATCTGCACGCCGGACAATACAGTGGCCAAGTCGGACCCGTATATATCGAGCCCCAGCACGAGCCAGGCAACTACGACCGCGAGGTGTTTCTCGTCCTGAAAGAGTTCGAACCCTTCTTCAGCCAGGGCGGGGACATGGCGCAGGATTTTCTGACACCCGCATCGAAGGTGAAAGAACTCGAAACCGCCGGTGAGTCCTCGATGACAGCTTCGGTCGCCAAGGGAATGCCGCACGGCTACGAAGTCGGCTACCGGTACTTCACCATCAACGGACGCATGTTAGGGCATGGTGAGCCTGTTCGGGTGAAGCAAGGCGAACGCGTGCTCTTCCACATCTTGAACGGGAGCGCGACGGAGATTCGCAGCCTGACGTTACCCGGACATAGCTTCAAGGTCGTCGCCCTCGACGGCAATCCGGTGCCGACTCCCGTAGAAGTGCCTGTGCTCTGGCTGGGTACGGCCGAGCGCATTTCGGCCATCGTGGAAATGAATCATCCGGGCGTGTGGATCTTGGGCGACCTGGCCGGCGACGACCGCGTTCACGGCATGGGCATCGTCGTCGAATACGCCGGACACAAAATAAAACCCGTTTGGATTCCGCCGAAGCCTTTTCACTGGAGCTATGCCCGATTCGCCAAACCGATTGGAACTCCCGCAGAACCCGACCAAGTCATACACATGACCTTCACGAAGCAGAATGCCGCCGAGCATGGCTTCAACCTGTGGGCCATCAATGACACAGTTTTTTCGAATGAATCGATGACCGCGGCGTATCACCTGCGGCAAGGCAAGCGCTACCGCATTCGCATGCGCAACGCCAGCGACGACGTACATCCCATCCATCTTCACCGCCACAGTTTCGAACTCACCAAGTTTGCAGGGGTACGGAGTGTCGGCATCATGAAAGACGTTGTCATGGTCGGAGGCTACCAGGAAGTAGAAGTGGATTTCGTCGCCGACAATCCGGGCCTAACGTTGTTCCACTGTCACCAACAATTGCACATGGACTTCGGATTCATGACTCTGTTCGATTACACATGATCCGATTTCTACGGACTCACTCGCACTGTGACATTCACCGAGGGGAATGATTCCATGGCCACAAATCCTCACGTCGTTTGGGCGAACCGCGCGGCGAAGGCGATCTTGTTGATTCGCGTTCTCGTTGGATGGGTTTTTCTTTCCGAAGGCATACAGAAATTTCTGTTTCCCAGTGCCCTGGGGGTCGGGCGGTTTGTGAAGATCGGCATTCCTTGGCCGTACGTCATGGCCCCTTTCGTCGGAGTGGTTGAGATTGTTTGCGGCACGTTACTGTTGATCGGGTTGCTGACGCGCCTCGCCGCGATTCCTCTTCTAGTGGACATTTGCGTTGCGTTGTATTCGACCAAGATCGTCACGCTTCCTAAGAACGGCCTTTGGAGCACTCTGCACGAAGCCCGAACCGATGTAAGCATGCTGCTTGGTCTGATATTTCTTCTGATCGTCGGCGGCGGATCGCTTGCTCTCGATGTGCGGGTTGCTTCTAACAGGCACGAAGTCAATGCTTGAACGCACTGTGCTCGAAGCTTCGACGTCTGTCGTCTCCCGACGGGCCTCCTGAACTTGGAAATCAGCTTCCAGTACAAACGGAATCCCCCCTGTGCCAACGCACCACGGTTTCGGGCGCGACCACAATGAGGGATTGTTGCCATCCGCGCCAGAATCGGCGGATGGAGACCCAGACGAAAGAGGCTCGGACGCGCGCGCAAGAGGCGAAGCAGCGTTCCGAAATGTGGTCCGGCCCTATTGAGCGCGGGATCGTAGCGAGGGCCACCTGGCGCGGCAGCTGTTATGTGAGCGGCCGCCCCGACAATTGTGGATCCTAGGTTGCCCTGTGCCGCAGAAACGCTATCCGAGTATTTCAGCGTGTACACCGCTCGGAATGTATCGCCGCGAAAATCCTCAACTACTTCAAGCACTCCTGCCCCACCAAACCCGGTCAGCACTTTGGCATCGCGATGCCTGCCGCCGCGTTGCGCGACATAAATCGCATAGCCAACTTGATGCTGGAAGTGGAAAAAGGCCGCTTTCTCGGGCATAACTGCGTTGTCTAAGCGTAGTTAAAGTCCCAGGAAAAGAGGCCTTTTCAATGACAGAGTGTAGCGAGACTCTCTTTCCCTTTGAAGCACATTTTTCGCGGCAAGTGGTGGCGCAGTCTGCCGGGGATTGGTTAACCACCGAGGGTGGTTCACTGCTGCTGCGCCACGCCGATCGCAAGATCGGTTTGCTGCGGCGCGTGGCGGGTTGCTTCAGCGACTACCGCCAGCCTGAACGGATCGAACACCGCTTGGAAGAGATGTTGGCGCGGCGCATTTACGGGCTGGCGCTGGGCTAGGAAGACTTGAACGACCACGAGCAACTGCGACCGGATCCGCTGTTGGGAGTGTTGGCTGGGAAGAGAGATTTGGGGGAGCCGCTGGCCGGCAAGAGCACGCTGAACCGGTTAGAACTGACACCGGTTGGTTCCCCGGCTGCGGAACGTTACAACAAGATCAGCTATTCCGCCGCAGCGATCGACACCCTGCTGGTCGATCTATTTCTGGAAGCGCACGCGAAGGCGCCACGCGAGATGGTGCTGGACTTGGATGCCACTGACACGCCGCTGCACGGGCGGCAGGAAGCACGTTTTTTCCCCGGTTACTACGGTCACTACTGCTATCTGCCGCTGTATGTGTTCTGCGGGAATTATCTGCTGTGTGCGCGGCTGCGGCCCTCGAACATCGACGCCAGCGCCGGAAGTCTCGAAGAAGTCGAGCGCATCGTGCGGCAGATCCGCGCGCGATGGAAGGAAGTGCGCATCGTTCTGCGAGCGGACTCCGGTTTTTGCCGGGAGGAGCTGCTGGCCTGGTGCTCAATCTTCGTTAAACTTAGGGAACATCGTTGCCAGGGCGACAAACTCGTAGTAGAGCTGGAGCCAACCGTCTGACCGAAGCGGCCAAAAAGATTGATAGCACCGGTGGCCTAATACCCAGTCCGGCGCCCTTATTCCACCAGGAGGCCGTTCGCGTGGAATGAGCCGATGACGACATCGACTCGGTGGCCAGGTTTCACCACTAGCGTGGGGTTCGCGAAAGCCATCCAGTAAGTCATGCCCGCCTTTGGCGTGCTGCTCTGGCGCAGTTTTCCTACCTTCTCCATCTGGGGGACCGCGAGTATGACTCGGGCCTGCGCGTCGTACAACTTAGGCTCGGCCTTCTTATCGTTGAGGGCCGCGGCCTTGTCCGGGTCCAACACCCGATAGTTGAATCGAATAAGCTCGCCCGACTCTGCCGCTTTTACTCGGAGTTCGCCAACGCCCCAAACCCCCTCGTAATACATTTTCGCTCGGGGCGAAAAGCGAGTTACCCGAGTGCCTTGCCAAACCGGTGCTGGCCGCCCCGACGGAGCAGTCGCCTTCTCGGGCGGAGTCGGTTGGGCCGGCGCAGCATTTTGCGCGCCCGCCGGTGAAAAGAAAATGCTGCTGGCGAGTACTCCCGCCAGCAGCATCCCCGTACCTCTCAATTTGATGTTGCGTTGATTCAGAATTACCTGGTGAGTCATCGGTTCCTCGTTGCCTGTACGGGGGCCGGACGTCGTGGTTGGGGCGTCCGGCCTCTTCAGGTTGCTTAGTTCTTCGTGAACGTCATGGAATTGCTTGCCGTTCCTGACGCGTTCGTCACGGTCACGTTATGCGCTCCGATTCCGGTGGTGGCGCTAGCGCTGATCGCGAAGTTAGCCGTGATCTGAGTGGAACTGACGATGGTGACGCCGCTGACTGTGATGCCGGTACCGGCGGCCACCGTACTCCCGGTCGTGAAGTTGCTTCCGGTCAGAGTCACCGCAACAGTGGTGCCTCGTTGTGCCACCGTCGATGACGTGGGAGCGATTGAGGTCAATGTCGCCGCCGGCGGGTTGGCCACCGTGAACGGCTCCGCATTGGTCGTTCCGATGGGTGTCGTGACCGTAATGGTCCGAGTAGCCGTCAGAGAGGCCGTTGGCGTCGTTGTGCAGTTCGCGGTGACATTGGTTGCCGTGGTGTCGGCTGTGACAATGGCGCAGGTTACGCCGCCGCCGACGGTCACTGCGGTCGCTCCGGTCAGGTTGCTCCCGGTTAGCACCACCGGAACGGTCGTCCCGCGAACGCCCGGAGTGCCAGCGATCGACGACAACGTCGGTCCCTGCACCGTGAACGGCACCGTCTGGGTGCTGGGCCCCGACCCCGTCGAGATGGTTGTGTTTCTGGTCGCCGTGAGCGAGGCGGTGGCCGAGATGGTGCATGTTGCCATGGCCGTCTCCGGATCCAGAACTTGGATGCCGCTGCACGTAACGCCACCACCGGAGATCGCTACTGCGGTGGCTCCGGTGAAATTGGTGCCCGTGAGCATGTAGGAGGCCGACGTGCCGCGAACGCCCGTGTTAGGAGCGATCGAAGCTAACGTCGGGGCTGGCAGACTGATGATGGTAAAGCCAATCGTGTTGCTCGTACCACCGTTACCGGCAGTCGTTGTTACGGTGATGTTCCTAACGCCGGCTGTGGCGGTTGGGCTGATCGTGAAGGTGGCATTGACTTGCGAATCATTGACCCGCGTCAGACCACTCACGGTCACGCCACCGCCGGCGCCGCCGATTGACGCGACGTTCGTCAGTCCGCTGCCAAAGAGGCTGACTTGTTGAGTCGTTCCACGCACGGCCTGGTTCGGGGAGATATCAGTGAGCACTGGGCCGCCTACCGTATAGGTCACGGTTCCGGTAGTGCCGCCCGGCGTGGTTACATAGATGTCCCGCGGACCGATCGTCGCGCTGCCCGAGGTGTTGAAAGAGGCAGTGATTGTCGTGGCGCTGAGGAAGGTGAAGCCGTTGAAGCTCAGGCCATTCGCAGGTGCGACGACGTGGACCGCTGTTCCTGTCGCCGTGAACCCAGTGCCGGTCAGAGTCACCGTGTGCGGCGTGCCGCGCACACCCGAGTTGGGCGAAAGCGAGGTGAGCGTGGGCGTACCCGGAGTCACAACCGTGAATGTCACGGGGGTGGTGGGTCCGGCAGCTGTGGTTACGGTTACGTTTCTCGCCGTGAGTGCTGCCGTTGGCGAGATGGTGAAGTTCGCCGTGATGGTGGTGTCACTGACGACCGTGAAGGCTCCGACGGTGATGCCGCCGCCACCACCGCCGCCGCCAGCGCTTACGGCGATTCCAGTTGCCGGATTCGTCGCCGACTGGAAGCTCATGCCCGTCAACGTTACTGCCTGGACGGTGCCTTGGGCGCCTGTGTTGGGGGCGATCGAGGTCAGACCGACTGGCGGTACCGTCACCGTGAAGGTCACGGCGTTGCTGGTTCCGGCCGTCAGGGTGACAACGGTAACGTTCCTGGCCCCGCCCGATGTGCCGTTCGAGATTGTGAACGTCGCATTGACCGTGGTGTCATTTACAGATGTCACGCCAGTAGCCGTGATTCCTCCTCCTCCGCTGATATTGACGGAGGTGGCTCCGGTCAAGCCCGAACCTGTAAGGGTAACCCCAAAGGTGGTGCCGCGGTTGCCCGAGGCAGGACCAGTGCATGGGAATACAGGAGGCACTTGCGTGGTGGCGCACGTAGCAATGGAGGTGAGCACCGGACCCGTGATTGTGAACGGCAGGGTGTTACTGTCCACCCCGCCCGGGTTCGTCACGTAGATGTCTCTTGCACCGAGCGTGGCGCTACTGTTGGCGGTGAAAGTTGCTGTGATCGTCGTGGCATTGACAAAGGTCACGCCGCCGATCGAGAAGCCTGCTGCCGTACCGCCAGGGATGTTGACCGCCGCTCCGGCCACGAAGTTCGTGCCGGTCAAAGTCACGTTGACGGAGGTGCCGCGCAGTTCAGAGTTTACGCACGGCGTCGAACCGGTCACGCAGATGGACGTCAGTGTCGGCGCAGGAGCCGCGACGACCGTGAACGTTACGGGGCCGGCGGTGCCTGTCGGAATCGTTACAGTTACGTTCCTAGCGGTCAACGACGCGCCTCCTGAAATAGTGAAGGTTGCCGTTACCGTCGTGGCGCTTACAGCGGCAAAGTTGCTAACCGCGATGTTGTTTCCGGACACGTTCACTGCCGAGGCTCCGGTCAGGCCCGTACCCGTAATGGTCACATTCACGGCCGTGCCCGCGACGCCGGTGTTGGGTGTGATTGAATTCAGACCACCCTGAGCGCCGTTGTTCTGGAACTCGATGGCGCCGATATCGAAGTGGGTCGTGTTGCCCGGATCGGGCCGCGGATTTCCGTAGAAGTCCGTATTGAGCTGGGGCACCGTGCCCACGGGAAGAGTAGTTGTAGTGATCGGGACATAGTCGATGGCCGGCGAGCCCGCTGCCAAGGCATAGTTGCCAAACGCAGGTCCGCCACCGTAGTTTCCAAACGCTCCACCTGTCAGCGAATCGTCGCTCAGCGCGAGCGGACCCCAACTGACGTTGATCCAGTTGTTGCCCTCGTCCACCGTCGCAGATGAAGTGAGGCTAAAGACCGGATTCGGTACCGTCGCGTCGGCGATACCTGGAGGCACGCCATACCCACTCGGGCCTCCGCAGCCATCCGCCACGGTGCACGTTGGTGGCACGCGCGAACCGTTGCAGTACTGACTGACGATGCTGGGATTGCCACCCAAGTTAGATCCAGTGGGGTAGTCTGCCGGGTCGTCCAGTACCGAAAACGTCGGGTTGAGTGTGAACCCGGAGCCATGGTTGCTCGGCCCGGTGTCGTTGCGGACGCCGATGTCCCAGTAGTTGACGGCCGAGCTGCACTGGCCGGAAGCGGTCTGCGGCGGGGGGACTGACCCAGAGGCCGTAAACAGCGAGACGAGGTTCTGCTGGTTCTGGTTCCCTGTGCCTGGACCGGTTATCCCGATGTAGAACGAACGGTTCTGCCAGATCACGTTGTTTTGCAGCAAAGGATTCGAGAACCCAGTGCAGTTGGGTTGTCCAGTTGGGCATGTAATCGTTAACCCGGTGAACGTTGTGGTCAGTACCGAGGAGTTCGTCGTGCTGGCCACGCCAGCGGGTTGCGGGCACGACGCCGACGTCGGGCCGGTTGGGCCGGCTTGCACGCAGTATCCCGCCGGGGCGCTGGCCAGTGGCGTCCCAATGCTTTGGGTAAGCACGCCCGAGGTGGCAAGGGAATCGTTGCTCGCGATGGTGTTGTTGATGATGGACACGTTCAACGAGTCCTGCAGCGATATTCCCGCGCCATCCCAACCCGCCACGTTGTTCACGATCATGTTGTTGGTGATGGAAACATTGTTCCAGAGTGTCGGCTGCGTGGGGAAGGTGGAAACATCCGTCCCGTTGACCTGCTGCAGACGGATACCGCCGCCGCTGCCGCTCTCGGCCGAGTTGGCCTGGATGAGGTTGGCGTTGATCACCAAGCCCGGACCCGTGCCATCGCTCAGTCCCGCCGGGCAATCCGCGTCATTTTGAGTCCCGCAAACCGGATCGGTATCCGGCGTGCCCAGAACGACAATTCCGCCACCGTTCGTGGGAATGGTGGGGTTGACGCTCTGGTTGAGAGTGACGGTGTTGTGCTCGATGTCGCCGTTGTACATGAAGCCCATGTGTTCGAGACCGCCGCCTTCGCCCGTGCTGGCGTTCCCGCACACCCAGTTGTACCGGAACTTGTAGTATTCGGAGCGATTGCAGACTGAGG
>Ga0210399_10002691_pt1 | contig 13824 bp, 13 predicted proteins | sample IncBWC14MmetaG_FD_150865 | JGI IMG/M metagenome (GOLD analysis project Ga0210399, IMG submission 150865) | Forest soil microbial communities from Barre Woods Harvard Forest LTER site, Petersham, Massachusetts, United States - Inc-BW-C-14-M | ecosystem: Environmental > Terrestrial > Soil >... | reverse complement strand
TATATAGTCTACTATTTCAACTGTAATATTATAACACATTAAGAGTTGTTCAATATCATTTTCAATTATTGTATCAATATTAACATTATCAATAAAAAAGCGTATCACATCATTTGGTGTTGTTATATTACTGCTCACTAAATAGAACACCGATATATCATCAATCATATAGTCAATATTTGCACCATTTTTAATTAGTTCCAATATTTTATCCATTGTAATGTTGGGTGTATAACATAACTCCATCAGTTTATTATTTATATCATCTGGGTCATAACCAATCGTTGTTGTGATATCTATAATATATCTTATGAAACAGCTGTTTATCGGTTGATCTGATCGATCCTCTTCATAATTATCTTCAAAATTAATTGATGAACCATCTGACTCTAATTCATCTTGCGCATTTAATTCAACCAGATCAGATTCAACTTGTTCCATTAGTTGACCTTGCATATCTGATAAAACCAATTCGGTTAAATCTGGTGTATTATCTATTTCGTCTGGATTATCATGTGTATTATTCATAATAACTATATATATATATAAATTTATTATAAATTAACATGTTTAAACAGTTTGTTTTTCATCTTTTTCGTCATCTATTTTACTGATTTTGAAATTAAAAGGATCGGTTTTTGAGTCATACGGTAGCTTGCATTTATCAGTACATTCATAAAATGTCTTCAACATATCTGGTTTATATTGACGAAACATAATATGCAGCTGTACTTCAATTGATTCAATATAATCCTCAAGATCAGTAGTATCAAATTGGTCACGTGACATATTATAATATACTTTTGTGAAAATATCTGCATATTGTTGAACAAGACAATTAGAATGAATTGTTATATATTTTCTTATTTCAGTACAAAATGTGTTTATATTTTTATCCATATTATTATGTACAGTGTGATAAAAATAGTTTAAATAGTCTTGTAATATTTGCCGACTTAATTCGAGTATATTATTTGTCTTCAGATTTTGTAACACTTTATTTTCTGTACATGTCAAATAATTCAATCGTTCGATAGCAGTAATCGCATTTGTTATGTTTTCACTGTACAGTTTGAACACATTATCAAGTTTAGTTTCATCGAGTGACATGTTATATAATATAATATATGTATTTATCTTTTATATACAAACCATTTATTATTCAATTTTTTTATATATTCGTTAATTTTGATATGACGATTATGTCCCGATGAGCCATGCCAACTGACATGATATCATGATACTTAATTTATAAATATGCATCTAATAAAATGTTATGATATCATGTCAGTTGGTGTGGCTCATCGGGACATAATCATATCATTATACAAACTAATATAATAAATTGTGTGATCTATTCAGCAGCAACAATAGTGATATGAATCTTATAAGCTTCTAATAGTTTATCATCTTCAATAATAATCTTATCGGTGATCTTATTGGCATTTTTTTCAATTTTGCATGTAAGTTTATCTTGAATACCATTTTTTTGTGCCGTTACGATTTTATCTAACTCCACAGACTCTGTATAATAGTATACTTTAATTTTGTTCCAGTTATGTAGTTTTGCAAGTTTTCTCATCCGTTGTACAGTTGCTGTGAATAAGTTAGCATAATAAATATTTTCAGTCATCTCATTTTTAGCGGTATCTGCAATGATTAATACCGTATTTTTCATGTCTTTGCCGCTTGCTAAATAGTCCTTTCTATCGGTTGCAGTTTTATAAACATATCTAATAGTCGCATCAGTTAATGCCACATCCCCATATTCAGTTTCTAATTTTTCATCTTGCATGAACTTGTTAATATTCACTTCCGACAAATTTGACAATAAACTCATCACTGCTTTCCCATTTTGTTTAAATTTTACACCGATCATCTTAGCAATACCCTCAGCTTTTTTCATCATAATATCGGCAATATTTTTATATTCAACTGATAATACACCGGTTTGTGTAATGATATATTTATCCAATTCTTTATTATCACTATCTTCAGTGTAAACCGTGATACCCACTAACGGATATTTAATACTTAATTTATTTTCTGATTTAATATTTTTAACACCATCAATGATCATCATTAATTTATCCATCTTTGTGCTGTTAATCGTGGCGATATCTGATTGTTTAATCATTAATGGAGTATCACATAAATGTATCGATAAGGGTTGTTCAGTAGTTTCAAGTTGTTTCAATTTACCATAAATAGTTTCTGTAATAAATGGCACAAATGGTCCAATAAGTTTGACAGTATTTAACAAGACCATATATAGTGTTGTTAATGATTCCAGCCATCTTGCATCACCATTTGCTCCTTTAAGACAGTCTCTACTTAGTTTAATATATCTGTTTGTCAACATGTCAATAAACTCCATGATATAAGTATAAATATTATAAATTTTATATTCATTCATACCGGTTGTAATATCACTGATGAATACATTTAATTTACTGACAATCCATGTGTCCATCATATTATCATTAGCGCTGTTTTTATCAATTAAATATTTCATTCCATATTGCTTAACAAGATTCGTTTTGGTGTTTTTGCAATATTTTGTATAATATTCATTGAAAAAATTATATGCACTGTATAATGGTAACAATACCGCTCTGATATTTAAAGCAATGTCTTTTGCGACGAATTTTAAATTTTCTGTTTTAATAACTGGGGAGCTCAACAGATATAATCTCAATGCATCTGCTCCATATTCATTTAAGATTAATGCGGGTTCAACATAATTTTTTTTACTTTTTGACATTTTCTTACCATCATCCGCTAATAGTAGTCCGGGAATAACCACGTTCTTAAATGCGGGTCTATTAAATAATGCTGTTGCGAGCACTTGTAAAGTATAAAACCATCCGCGTGTTTGATCAACAGACTCGCAAATAAAATCAATCGGTCCCATTGATTCGACATATTCACGATTTTCAAACGGATAATGATGCATCGCATATGGTACCGCACCGGATTCAAACCAACAGTCAAACACATCCTCAATACGTCTATAATGTTTACCATTAATATGAAACTCAATTGTGTCGATACAATCACGATGCAGATCACTGACTTCACATCCGGAAAGTTTATATAGCTCCTCAACAGAAGTTACACATTTAATATCTCCCGCATCAGATTTCCAAATGGGCAATGGTGTTCCCCAAAATCTACTACGTGATAAACACCAGTCGGGTGAACTTGCGATCCAGTTCATAAATCTATTTGTTTTAATATGATCCGGTGACCAGTTCGTCAATTTAGTATTTGCAATTAGTTGTGGCTTAATTTTTTCGATATCGAGAAACCAACCATTAACCACTTTGTAAATTAGTGGTGTGTCTGTACGCCAACAATGAGGATATGAATGTGTTTTTTTCTCTGATTTATATAATGATCCCATCTGTTTTAACATATCAAACATATTTTGTTCAACTGTGGTAAAATGACGACCACTGAAATGTGTAACATCTTTTGTAAAATATCCATTTCCGTCTAGCGAACAGATTAGATTTTCTCCATTTTTTCCAATGATCCCTTCAGATACACATACGCGATAATCATCTGCACCAAATGCCGGCGAAATATGTACAATACCGGTGCCTGTTGTGTCGCCGACAAAATCATCCGCAACGATTTTATACATTTTATCGCTGGGTTTATAGTATTTGAACATTGGTGTATATTGTTTATTGATGAGATCAGATCCCAAGCATGTTTTAACGATCTTATATCTATCCTCAAATCGTTCTTTTTTATCGATTAATAATACATTGTGCATCAATTTAGTTGCAAGTACAAATGTATGACCAGTTTTTTCTTCCAAAACATATGTATACTCAACAGCGCGATTCACACACAATGCCATATTTGTTGGTAATGTCCACGGTGTTGTCGTCCAGACGAGCATTGAACATGCTTTCTCATCAACAAGTTCAAATTTAACATATGCAAATTTTCCCTCAACATCTTTATAATTTTGTGCGGCTTCAAAATTTGATAATGCTGTCATACATGCTGTTGAATATGGTAACACTTTATAACCTTGATAGATCAGCCCTTTTTTGTAAAGTTCACCAAAAATCCACCAAACAGATTCCATAAATGCAGGATCACATGTTCGGTAACAATTTTTCATATCAACCCATCGTCCAATTCGTTCCACCATCGGTTGCCAATTTGTCGAACATGTATCGATAATATCTCTGCATGTATCACAGTATTCTTTTAATCGTTTTGCAATATCATCTTTTGTTTTAATACCCAAAATTTCTTCGGCCTGCATTTCAAGTGGCAATCCATGGCAATCCCATCCCATTTGTCGCGGGACATCATATCCTTGCATTGTTCTAAATCGGCACACAATATCTTTTAAAGTACCAACAAGTACAGTGCCATAATGTAATGATCCAGTTGCAAATGGGGGACCGTCAACATGTACAAATGGTTCGAGTTTACCTTTTTTCTTTAATGTCATTTCAAAAACATTATATTTCTGCCAAAATTCCAGAACCATCTTCTCCATCTCAGGAAATGGATTCTTTGCCTTGACGAATTCGCCGGATTTATTTTTGCAATCCATTGTGTTAGTTTTTATAATAATAGATATATAATACAATTGCCTACACAATATTATTTCAATTTTTTTGATTATGGATTGGAAAAATTGAAATAATATTATGTAGGCAACTGTATTATATTATCTACAATAAAACTGATAACAATGAGTATTATTCCGCCTTTTTTCAGTGATTTCAAAACTATACATCATATATATACCAATAAAATTTTGGTTGGTACACATAAAAATGGGCATTTACTTTTGCCCATTACACATTTTAATTATATGAAATTAATGAAATGTGATCTATCCGCTGCACCTATGCATCCGCCAATATATAAAGATGTACTCGTTGAGACGGCAATTGTACATCGTTATGATGACATTGCGATATATATAATTGATAATGTGGTTATCCCCAACGGAGTGGGAATAATCCCGACAAGATTTTCATAAAGAAAATCTTGTCGGGGTTACCAAAAATAATCCTCATGGTTTAACAGACTGGGAATATCGACGCTTATTTTTGACGGCATGTAATTATGCATTAGAAAATGTTGCTATAAATATTATGAATAAAATCAACTTTGCTAACATAGAAACAAGTGACATAGCATATATTTTTAACAAACAAAGACACAAAATTGTATCACATATAATCAATACTAAATTAATGGTATTAAATTTACCACAAATTCAGACACTAATCGGGAATTTATATAAACATTTAATGCTTAATAAATTTGTTGAACTGTTACATAATATGCATGTGACTAATCATCCAAATTTATTAGATTCAATTACAATCATATCACAATATGAAGATCATAAAATTGTTACGAATAAAGTACACGGTATATATTATGATGTAATAACATCGTGTAGTGATACGCATGCACTTTTCAACAACTTTACACCACTATTAAAATACTTGATTGAATTCATATAGTGTTAAGCCGTTGAAAAAATTGAAATCATAACGACTTAATATATCTATTTTATATATACTGTTATTAGATCTATTTTGATTGTCATGGCGTCAGATGTTATAACTAGTTCCATTAAATTCACTAACTCCATTAAACCAGCTAAATACAAAAAATTTATTAAATCAACCGTTGATAAAAAAGATAAAGATAAGAAATATGAAAAAGATATAGGAGATAAAAAAAATGAAAAAGATGAAAAAAATGAAAAAGATGAAAAAGATGAAAAACTGACTGACATATCAAATGCATCAGTTGTGCATAAAAATAAAATTGATTCAGAAGAGTTACCGAATTTTGAAGAATTATTGCGATCATCTGCCGATCCTAAATTTAGCGGAAAAACAATGTCTATTAATCCGTGTTCTATCAATATTACTCACAAATGTATTGTGTATGAAAGTAATGGTATCAAACATACTACACTAAAAACAGAAGATAATTTTATCACAATGATAGAAAATATTGATAGTTATCCAAATAATTTTGAAAGTAATATGAGTCTACTTATGTTGGCCATCAGACATAGATATTCGCGTGCAGCTTTGGTGTTGATATCACGACATAAGGATGTAGAATTAAATCATCTTGATGACAGCGGCTGGTCTGCACTTATGTATGCATGCTTTTTTAAATTCAATGATGTTGCAAAAGAGTTGATTAATAAAAATGGTCGAAATATATAATATGATAAAACAAATATAAATTCTGCATTATCTATTGCATCTGAAAATAAGATGAGTAATATGTTCAAATATATATTCGATACACAAATTGTGAAAAATATTAGTGCAAACTATGCGAAACATAAAGTATGTGATGGACTTGAAGGACATGAAAAACTTGAAGAACATGAAAAACTTGGAGAACATAAAAAACTTGATGAATCGGATAAACACATTGTACAAGTATTATCTGCACTGTGTTATTGCCGTGCTGAAGATGATGTTCAGTCATGCATATCCGATTTAATAAAGTTACAATATCCAGTATTTGAACAACATAGGATAAATGAATTATTACATAAATATGGCATGAAGAAAACCGTCACCCAACTCATCGCTGTATATACAAAAAATATATTGGAATTAGTAGAAAAATTAACACCCGATGTTGCTGGTGTTATTGCCGGTTATATTGTTTAATTTATTTTATCAATGCTCATCGGGAAAGATTGATAAAATAAAAATATTAATTGGTGACACCAGTAATTTCACGTTCGACAAGTTTGCCGATATCAGCTTCGATTTGTTTACGTGTAGTATCATCAATCTCTTTTCGCAATTCAGCCATTCGTTTCGCGCGATACTCTTCTTCAGTTTTCATGAGATATTCATCTTCTACTATTTTTCTCAACGGATCAACATATGGATGTGTTTCGATATAGTTACAGACAAATTCACATGCAGAACTGTCATATATACCGAATGTTTCAAATGTTGGATTGCCGTTTGTCGCAGGATCAGATGTGTTAAGTAGATTTGCGACATATGATTGATCCTGAGTTTTTTTAATTACTGACAAAAATACAACTACTTTGTCCCACTTGAACATTCCATTTTTCTGATGTCTTGCAGTGACAATATCTTTTCTGTTAGCACTACTAACTATCTCGGCATTTTCAATTTTAAAAATTCGATAATTTGTCACACCAACAACAATGTCGGTGGACATATTCAGTGCATTAAACTTGTCACCATATAAATACAACAGCTCGATTTTTTCAAATTTCAATAATTTGACGATTTTATCAATCTGTTTAATCTCATCACTTGTAAGTTGTTCACCCGATAACATTGATGGTGCGATTCGTTTTCGAGTATCCTTTTGTGAAAGTTTTACCTCCTTGGGCTCACTTTTCCCGATATCAGACAGTTTGTTGAGCAGATTCAACATTTATGTTGATATCTAGATTGTTGCAGTATATATAACATCTAACAATAATGTGATATATAATGATATATAATTTCAATTTTTTTAAAACTATAAATTAAGATTTTTTAGAACTATAAAGCCAACCCGTTATTCCGCTAATCGATTGACTCACAGCTGATCCAACTGATATTATATTTTTAGTCACAGGCGACTCTTTATTTACATAATGTATATAGTCAGTCATTTTTTGAATAAATGCATCACAGCTTTGATCAATTACTTTATCCATTGTATGTCCAGCCTCTCCATCGCTATGTCCAGGCAAAAACTTGGCTAATAGTTGATCTTCGAGATATTTAGACATGTATTGTAAATTTTTAATAGGTGGATCTGATTCTGATAGTAATATAAGCATATTATAAAATAGCAATGAATATCTTCTTAAACATAGAAATATTTTGCAACATAACTCCTTAAATGATTTATATTTATCTTTTCCGCCCATCGCCTCAATCATTTTCCGATCCATTCTAATATTTGACACAAGTGGTTTACTATCTTGACCTAATACAAATCCATAATCCACATGAAACAATACACCATCTTGTGTAATCATTATATTTTCCATATGTCTGTCACCGATACCTAATAGATGTGTTATAACTGTCCAAAAAGCTAAACTTGAAGTATAAGTTTGACAAATATCATTAATACTTCGTGAACCGTTATATTTTCCGAGATATGTCATTATACTACCATTTTTGATAACATTAAATAGAGTTTCTGAGTTTGGTACCATCTCAATTAATCCATTTGTATCACTAACAGGTACCACATTATATATTATAACAGGTATATTTATATTATTTTTTTTAAGTATTAAATCCATCAGTTTTATCACATTTAATATAATTTTATCTTTACGTACATCCTCTTTTTTAAACATCAACTCTGCAATAATATTTGTGGAACTCGTGGAACCTGTAGAAAGTTTATATGTATATGGTATAATTAACGGAGCAGTATAACTTGTTTTCATATGTATTTCATCGATATTAAATTCGGTAACTGCTATATCTGGTTTTATCGGCAATGTCACATTCAATGTTTCTGTTTCTCGTGCTCTTAACATTAATTTTATATCCTCAACTTTCATTGATTGACATTCTATTAATATACTCACAAATGTTGCACCACTTTCTAATTCATCCGCTATTTTAGAGTTATTTTTTTGAACTATTGCAATTAATTTATTTTTTAAAACATTATATCGTGCAGTGTGATTTTTCGTTGCACATATTGTTAATTGCCAATATAGATCCACACTTATTGTCACACTTGATTTAGCCCTATCAAATAAAAATTCAGCTAATGGCGAATGTGTACTGATTGATTCATGTCTCAAATTATGTACGAGCAATGGTATATAACATATTAATTCCTCATCTGATGCTTTTGAAATATACTCTTTAATTATATGTTCTCTTATAACACTGTTTTTGACATGTCGAGATATAAAATATAAACTGTCACGCGGTTTTATCGTATTAGTACATAATCTATTACACATCATTTCATTACATGGATTTATTTTTTGTGATGTCAATATTGACAATATTTCATCCACTATATTACCCGTCTTTTTAGTATTTTCTGTTGTGTCAAAGTCAACTGATCTAAGTAGTTGAATTAACCATTGACTATGTCCACACCAGTACCATCTATTATTCCATAATATTAATTTTTCATATTTAGTAAATTCACGTGTAGGTAGTTTATATTGTAGTTCTCGTAGTGATGATAAACAATATATTGCTGCTCGTCTCCAACTTGTACATATTGTTGCCATTTTTTTCAAATATGGTAATTCTGGTGCCATTATATTAAATGCATGTATACATCCTGAATATCCTCTACGTTCTACAATATTACCGTAACATTTATCACACACTCGTTCTTTTTCTATATCCATGAATAACCACATAACCATGTTTGTTATATGTGTTATATTAGATGACTCCATCATTTTATCATTTTCTGATATTTCTATTTTTTTATCACTGCATTTATGACAAAATATTCTTCCACATGCTCTACAATGATGTTTACGATAATAAAAATTAAATGTTGATTTGCAGTTATAACATTTATCAACTGTACTGTCATCAACCGCTTTATTTGGTTTACGATCATGTGTAAATCTAACTACATCTTGTTGTGGTGTCATTTTTAATATTTCAAAATTATCTTCTGTCTTTACGCATTTGATATCAATAGGTTCAGATTTATTAACATAAAAATCAGATGTTTGTAGTTGTTCTGTTTCAATGATTTCATTTTTTTTTAAATATACATTCCATGCATTTTCATTATTTATCTCCATTATATATGTCGCAGATAGATCATTTTTAATATGCATAATTGTACGAAATTCATCTGCATTTTCACATTGTTTTAAATTTTTAAATATTTTATTTTTACAATATTTTTTTAATTCATCTAATTCAAAGTATTCGGCAGCTATTATTATATCTATTATATGCCCATCATTAATATTATCATATAAATCGTGTACATCATCAATATGTTCGTCTGTTTCATTGTCATCATCATATACTGCTTCTTTAACTAATTTATTCAGATATGCCACGATAATTTTCATAATAGTTTCTTGTAAATTTATTGTTAGTTTTAATGTACTATTTTTTGGACTTGTATTATATAGGTTATTTAATAAATTAGAATATTTAATAACATCTAAATGCAAACAGTATAATTTGCCATTACTGATTATATTGATCTTATTGCCTATTGATGTGCTCGATATTTGACTCATAGCATTCTATAATAGATTATACTATATTATATTGTATCTGTTTATAATATAATTTCAATTCAATTTTTTTACCATAAATTATTTTATATTGATAACTATATAAACTATATGGATTCCGACAATAATGTATGTTATACTCAAAAAACGAATTCCGGTAATGGCTGGTGTAATCCGCCAATTGAACAGCCCCGTTTAACAGGTAACACTTGTATTGGTGCCAATGATTGGGCTCCCGCTAACTGGTGTTATCATGTTAATGACTCTAAAGATAGTGTTACAGCTGATATGCCTTCTGTTCCATACAATTTTGACACCGTCGAATCAATGGTCGTCTTACATGAAGACAGCACACCAAAACCTGATAAACTCAACACCGCAAATTCGCCAAATGGTGCTTATCTGGCAGGTGATATGCACAAAACTGATATACAAGCATCTGCAGGTGAAATGATTGTAAATTCACAATATGAAGGTAAACAATTAGAACCTCGTGATATAAAACATAAATCATGTCATTGTGCTAAAGCGTTATTCGGTACTCTAATTATATGTGCTATTGCTGGTGTAGTATATATGGTGATGACGAATGGATTGAGATTATAAAAATATAAATTACAAAAATATATATTTTTAGGTAGATAAGAAATTAGTCATCAATGTATTAAGATCAGATGACATTGATAAATCAACTGCGGGAGCAGAAACGGCAATTGGACTTGGTGTTGCAGCGGGAACAATAAGTGTGATATGTTGGTATTGTGGAGCAGACGAAAATCCAATAAAATACCAATAAACTAAAACAGTTATTGTGATGCCGATTAACACATTTTTCCACTGTATTAAAAATGATTTTAATTTCATCAGAGGTGTAATTGTTACTGGGTTTGATACTTCTGTATCAGAATTCTCAATTGACATATTATATATACTATTTAGATATATTTTTCTCCGCATTTTGAATTTTAATATCTAAAATATTTGTCATTTTTTTGAATTGATCGGTAAACTCACCGCCCATTTTAGTATCACGTCTCATTGCCCGCAATATACCAGCCGGGAAAAATTGTTCTATAATTCCCTTTGTTAATTTATAGAAATTAAGTTGTTCCCTATACAAATCGCGAACAGCTAATTTACTATACTGTTGCAATATTCTCTCCTGTGTGAAAAATTGTTTATTTTCAAAAATAATAAATGAATTCCATGCATCTTTTACCGGACTAGGTACATTGTAATATGTATCGGGATTGAATATACCATTGAGTAAATCGCCTGCCGATATTTTTGACATTATTTATATATCATAGGTGATATATAAATCTAATAATTTTATATATCTATTGATATTATATATCTAATGGAAATTATCTAATAAAACATTAATATGTTCTTTCGTTAATTTGATCGGCAATTTGAATTTATCAATTTTATAGCTCAATTTTAATTTACCATATGAACCATTTTTCATTATTACACTGTTTAACATATTTATCTTCTTAACTATTAAAATTATGTTATATTTTAATTTACGTATTCCTTCCTCTTCTTCTGTCTTATGTATTATATGTCTTATATTATCATCACTAATTACAACATCTTTTTTATCAAGTCCGACATTCACTAATTCTGTTGCCAACAAATAATCCCGTATTATCGCCGTCTTGTCAGCTATTGTATATGATGCCATTTCAATAAGTTGCAATCTATTCAATAATATCGGATCCACCAGTTTTGGATCATTTAATGAGAATATAAACCATATTTTTGAAATATCAACAGGTAGTTCAGAAAAATATTTATCAGTGAATTCCATATTTTGTGTAAAATCTATTATATGTAATAGTATATTTGTTACATCAGATCCCTCATTAGTTCCACTTAATTTATCTATCTCATCGAAATAAATTATACCATTTTTATTACCCATCTTTATCAATGATTCCATTATTTTACCGGGTTTAGATCCTATATACGTATATCCATATCCATCAAGATATGAACTATCATTCAATCCACCTAATGATATCTGCTGAAATGACACATCAAGTGATTCTGCTAAACTACGGATTATGGCTGTTTTACCCGTTCCCGGTTTGCCAACCAGTGCTATATTAGAATTTGTTGCATTTTTATTTGTAATTTTGTTATTTACTATATATAATAGTTCTTCCTTAATTTTGTCCATACCATATATGTTCTTATCTAATGTATCTTGGAGTTTTGTCAAACATTTATTTATTGATCCATTCATATTTATCTCTCTAACCTTATTAAATGGAATTTTTATCGCCAATTCAATCCAGTCTTTCAATTTATAATATTCACTGTCTTGTGGTGACATGAGACGTAATTTATTATATTTATGGTATATGACTGTTTTATGATACTGTGGCATATCACTCATCAAAATTCCTTTCTCGAGTGAACACATATTTGTTGTTGTGTTTTTTAGTTCTATTTTCACAGTATTTATTTTGTTTTTTTCATCTATTGTTTGTTTAGAATTTCTGAAATCATCTATTAACTCTTTTAAATGATTTGCATATTTATAATACTCTTCAGGTGTATCAATTAGCTGACCCATAACAGCATATTTAATTAATAAATCTGCTCGTTCACTGTCTATTATATTATCTAACTGCATAATATCATCAAGTGTTGGCACACTCCGTTTTATTAATTCCATCGTATCATTGAATTTTTTAGTATGTATGGATTTAACCTCTTCATTTATATCCAGTGTGTTATCGGATATTTTGCGCCGTTTATTGAGCTCGTCTTTTGAATATGCGATAAATCCGCGTAAATTACCGTGTTCATCTACATCGCTATCCACTTCACTGTTTGTTGATTCGGTATCGGACTCATAATCTGTTTCATTATCAGATGTTTCAGCGGATTTGTTTTCGTCATTTCTACGTCGTTTCGATGTGCGGATATTTTGGTTGTTCATGTATTTTATATTATAATTGATTAAGCTATTTCAGCAATGATTTAATTATTCAATATTTTCACAATATATCAAATTTTTCGACGCATTAGATATGCATTTGTGCCATCAGTATAGTATTTATCTACTAGTTCACTATTGGTAAAACCGACAGATTCATACAGTTTCTTTGCTGCATCATTATCAACTCTAACATGTAAATTCATCGAGTTGTATTTATGTGTTTTGAAATTTAATATTGCCTCATTTAACAGTTTAGTTCCCCAGCCTTGTTTACGATACTCTTTCAATATTGCAAATGATAAAACCCATTTATCATCACATAAAATATATCCTACTGTTAAACTACCAGCAAACAGCAAGTAACTTGTTTTTTTCGCAATCATACTCTCCCAAAATTCGATATCATAATTTTCAGGTAAACATTTTTCATTAATATTTTTCAAATCATATCTATCCTTCCGTTTGACAAGTCTAATTTTTAGTTTAAGTTTCATTTGGATGTTATATACTTTAATATAAAGCTGTTCATTAAACCATTAACTATTCAACTTTTTTACTTTTATATATATGAGATTATTTTAAATCTATCGAAAAAATTGATTTATAAACT
>Ga0210399_10002690_pt1 | contig 13827 bp, 7 predicted proteins | sample IncBWC14MmetaG_FD_150865 | JGI IMG/M metagenome (GOLD analysis project Ga0210399, IMG submission 150865) | Forest soil microbial communities from Barre Woods Harvard Forest LTER site, Petersham, Massachusetts, United States - Inc-BW-C-14-M | ecosystem: Environmental > Terrestrial > Soil >... | reverse complement strand
GTTCGAAGGCCAGCGCGAAGCGGCGATCAGAGAACACGAAGCCGGTCTGACCTTGATTCGCCCGCAATTCAAGAATGTCCCTACTGCAATCTCCATCGATTCCCAATACTCCGACGAACTCTGGCTGAAAGATGGGCGCATGGAAAACGTTAGCGGCCCCGCAGTAATCATCAGCAATGAGAACAATGCTCGCACCGAGATCAACATGGAAAACGTCGTCTGCCGAAAGGTCCCTGTTTTTGCGTCTTACCGCGAAAGCGGAAAGCAAATTACGGCTCCGGGAGAAATATACGAGGTGAAAACTTTTTCTCATGGGCTTCACTTCGAGGAGATTGGTGCCGCTCCCGCGATTCAGGACGTTTATGAGACCGCGCCACTAAGCGCGTTACCAAAACCAGCCAAGTCTGATATCCCAGATCTGCCACCGATGGACACCTGGGTCAATATCCGCACCCTTGGCGCTCGGGGCGACGGAACGACGGACGATACCGACGTACTCAGAAAAGCCATCGCTGAGCACCGCGCGATTTACTTGCCGTCCGGCCAGTATCGGGTTACGGACACCATCACATTGAAGTCGGATACCGTGCTCATCGGCCTTCATCCGAGCGTCACACGGATTATCCTTGCCGACTCAACCGCAGCCTTTCAAGGCGTTGGCAGTCCCAAGGCGCTGCTTGAAACTCCAAAAGATGGGACGAATATAGTAACCGGCATCGGCCTATACACGAACGGCGTCAATCCGCGAGCGGTGGCCGCGAAGTGGATGGCCGGCAGGGATTCGATGATGAACGATGTTCGCTTCCTGGGCGGGCACGGTACGGTAGATCCGAACGCCTCCGCGGAAGAGAGCACCAAAGTATGGAAGGAGATTTATAACAATACTCATACCGCCGATTCCGATCTGAATCGCCGCTGGGACGGACAGTATCCCAGCCTGTGGATCACCGGGGGCGGGACGTTCGTTGACATCTGGACGCCCAGTCCGTTCGCGCAAGCGGGGTTGTATATCTCGAACACTTCGACCGAAGGACGAATTTACGAACTGTCGAGCGAGCATCACGTTCGTAACGAAGTAGTCTTGGACCATGTATCCAACTGGCAGATTTTCGCGCTTCAAACGGAAGAGGAGAGGGGCGAGGGCGGCCATGCTTTGCCGCTCGACATCCGGGATTCGAGCAACATCACCGTAGCAAACCTGCACATGTATCGGGTCGTAAGCAGCTATCAGCCTTTCCCGTATGCGATCGAAGTTACAAACTCGGAAAATATACGGTTCCGAAATGTCCATTGCTACAGCAACAGCAAAGTGTCCTTCGACAACGCGGTTTACGATCAAACACACAATGTGGAGGTACGGCAACGCGAATTCGCCTGGCTGACGATTTCGGGCGGCGCGCCAAAGGTTCGCCCGAAGGAGCCTTCTCCTGTTCTCGCCGAAGGCGCGAAGGTGCAAAGAGTGGCGACCGGTTTCTTCAATATTTCCGGGGGAGCTGTTGACAGCTCCGGAGACGTTTATTTCGTGGATGCAAAATGGCAAACCATCTACCGCTGGTCGGCCGCGCCTCGCCAGTTATCGAAGGTCCGCGATAATCCACTGGACCCGGTTCAGCTGGTTTTTGATAAGGCCGGGGACCTGATGGTGATTTCCTCGGGGGGAAAGGGCAGCGTGTACAGCTTTAAGCCCGGCTCCCAAGGGGACGATATGACGGTGCTAGAAGCCGTAGAAGCTGCGCCACGCCCAGGAATGACCCCGGTTCTGCCCGTCAATTATTGGAGAAACGAAAACGATTTCCGCGAAGCGGTGTCCGTCAAAAAGCCCTATCAGTTCGTATCTCCGGACGAAAGCACTTTCCTTCCAGCAGGCAAGGACTTTGTGACCGGGCAACTCTATTATGGGTCCAAGTTTAATGACCTGCTACAAGCTTTCGGCATGGCGGCCGCAGTTGCGGGCCAGCCTTACTACGTTTCCGATGAATCCGAACAGAAAACGTATGTCGGCGACGTCGGGGTTGACGGCGCAATCTCGAACTTGAAGCTCTTCGCTGAGCAGGGCGGAGAGTATGTGACGGTGGACGAGAGGGGCAACGTCTATATCGCCGCGGGCCAAGTGTTCGTGTACGATCCGTCGGGCCATCTGATCGATACGATGGAGATTCCAGAGCGGCCGTCGCAATTGTTATTCGGCGGTAGCGATGGCCATACTCTGTTCATTCTTGCGCGTAGTTCCTTGTACGTCGTCCAAACCCGTTTCAGAGGGCGCTGAATAGAGAGGATTCTTATTTGCCAGGGCCACGGAAATATATGCATTTGTATCCGAGAGTAATCACCTATGCAGCCGTGGCGGTACTTTTGGTTTGTCTTCCGGACTTCTCCCCACTTTCACTGGGCCATCGACGCATATTTGATTTACCTGATAGCGAATCAGCTTTACTGGTTCTCGCGGCAAATCGTTCCAGCGAGCAGCCATCGGCACCGGAGCCCGATGCTCCGATACCTCAGCTGGTAGATATTACCGATTCGACGAAAATAAAATTCGATCATCTCTCGAGTCCCGAACAGAAATATATTGTGGAGTCAATGAGCGGCGGCGTCGCTCTCATCGACTATGATCGAGATGGATGGCCTGATATCTACTTTACTAACGCAGAGAGCGTGGACATGGCGCTTTCTGGCAAGAAAGCACGCAGCGCGCTTTACCACAACAATCACGATGGAACCTTCACGGACGTTACGGATAAGGCGGGTGTCGGCTATCCGTGCTGGGCAATGGGTGCGGTTGTGGGGGATTACAACAACGATGGGTGGCCAGATCTGCTTGTCACCTGCTTCGGAGGCGTAGTCCTGTATCGCAACAATGGCGATGGAACATTTACGGACGTCACGAAGCAAGCAGGCCTGAGCAATGATTCAGGATGGGCAACGGGAGCGGCCTTTGGCGACTATGATGGCGATGGCTGGGCTGACTTGTTTGTGTCCCACTATGTGGATTTCCATCTGGACGATCTTCCGGCCTTCGGTTCGAGTAAGACCTGCAAGTATCGTGGAATCGATGTCCAATGCGGCCCTCGAGGGCTCAAGGGTTCTCCGGATAACCTCTACCACAACAACGGCGACGGCACATTCACGGATGTATCGAAGAAGGCCGGAGTCTCTGACCTTCCGAATTCCTTTGGATTGACGGTCGTTTGGGAAGACTTCGACGATGACGGACATCTCGATCTTTTTGTAGCCAACGACGGCCAAAGGAATTATCTCCTCGAAAATGATGGCAGCGGGCATTTTAAGGAGATCGCTTATTCCGCGGGCGTAGCTGTCAGCCAAGATGGGACCGAGCAAGCCAACATGGGCGTTGCCCTCGGCGATTATCAGCACACCGGACGTTCTTCCATATTCGTGACCCATTTCAGTGACGAATACGCGGCACTATTCCGGAACGATGGGCAGATGAGTTTTGCTGATGTTTCTTACGCTTCCCAAATTGCTCCCAGCACGGTTCCTTATGTTGGCTGGGGCGACGCATTCTTCGACTTTGATAACGATGGCTGGCTCGATCTGTTCCTGGTGAACGGTCATGTCTACCCACAGGTGGACTCCGCCGAAACGGGATCCAGATACCGCGAGCCAAAGCTGCTGTTCTTGAATCAGCGCAATGGCAAGTTCAAGGACATTAGCAAGCTTGTCGGCCCGGCCACGCAACTCCTGCAAGTCAGCCGGGGAGTGGCGACCGGAGACTTATTTAACGACGGGCGGATTGACATTGTTGTCGAAAATCTTAAAGGTGGACCTATGATTCTCCGTCCACAAGGCGGTCCCTCGAATCACTGGATAACCTTTGAACTAGAGGGAACGAAGAGCAATCGGCTGGCCTTGAACGCGCGGGTAAAAGCGACCGCTGGAGATCTGGTGCAGATGGGTGAGGTTTTAAGTGGGGGCAGTTATCTCTCCCAGAATGATCTCCGTATTCACTTTGGCCTCGGCAGCAGGCAACGCGTCGATAAAGTCCAAATCTTATGGCCCACGGGCAAGACGGAAATCATGACCGACTTGGCTGCCGACCGCTTCTATAAAGTGAAAGAAGGCGAAGGCATCGTTCCGGTCGAAAGTAGCAGAGGCGTACTTCCTAAACATTAAAGCCTGTTGGACAATCTCGGTGAGTTATCGATTTCAAAGGGACGCTATCGTGTTTTGGAATAACCTCTAATATAAACCCCCTCCGCCCGCAAGAAAATGGCGCTCGCGCAGGGAATTTAATAGGGCCGCAAGAGATTTGGTGGGAGTGAAATGCAAGGACATCGTTTCCCTATTTCCCGGTTGAGAGCCCCCTGTAACTGGTTCTCCATCCTCACGCTGGCGTTTGTGGCAGCAGGCTGCGGCGGAGGCGAATCTTCCGTCGCTCCCCCGCCACCACCGCCTCCGCCTGCGGCGGCCACACCCGCGCTCTGGCCCGTGCCGGGCTCCTATAGTCAGACTCAGGCAGGTCAGACAGTCACCCTAACGGATAGCACTCCAAGCGCAACGATCTACTACACGACGGATGGAACGACGCCGACGACTTCTTCAACTCAATACAAGAATCCGATGACGATCACGTTGACAACCACGATCCAGGCAATCGCCACGGCCCAGGGCTATTCACAGAGTGCATTGGCAACAGGTACTTACACCCTCACACCGCCCGGAAGCGGCCCGGCGGTTTCGATCGTAGTGACAACCGACGACCAGACGATGCAGTTGACGCCACAACCAAGCGCGAGTTTCTCAACCGCAAGCGGGAGCAGCAATGTGGTTTATCTGGATGAAACGCAGGTGTACCAACCTATCGAAGGGTTTGGGGCTGCAACCACAGACTCCGCGACGTATCTTCTGAAGGAGGTCGCCCAGCCGGCCCAACTCTCCCAAGCCATGAACAACTTGTTTACTCGCCAAGGCAACGGCATCGGGCTCAGTTTCCTTCGCAATCCGATGGGCGCTTCTGACATTGCGCGCAGTGTGTATTCGTTTGACGACAACATCGCCAACGGCGGCGCGGCGGATCCGACACTGACGAATTTTTCGATAGCACACGACATGAAGGATATTATCCCGCTCATCATGCAGGCCAAGCTGCTCAACCCGCAAATCAAGATTATGGCAAATCCCTGGAGCCCTCCGGGCTGGATGAAAACGTCCAACTCCATGATCGGTGGATCGTTGCTGCCCACCATGTACACCTCTTTCGCCAACTATTTCGTCGACTACATCCAAGCGTACGCGGCGGCGGGGATTAACATTGACTACATCTCTTTGCAGAACGAACCGCTATACGTTCCCACCAATTATCCCGGTATGTGCATGCCGGCAACTTCGACCTCAACCGATTGCACATCTCAGACGAATCAGCAGACGGCGTTGTTTCAATACGTGCTGCCCGCGCTATCTACCGCAGGCCTCAGCACTAAAGTTCTGGTTTACGACCACAACTGGGACAGGCCGGATTATCCGGAAAATGTTCTTTCGAACCAAAATCTGAGCCAGATAGCTGGTGTCGCCTGGCACGGCTATGCGTCCACGCCGGGAGCAATGACCCCCATCCAAAATATGTTTTCCAGTGTAGGTACCTATGAAACGGAGCACTCTGGCTTGATAACGAATTCCGACCAGACAAGATTAGACTTCGAGGAGATTACACAGTGTATGCGGAACTGGGCCAGGGCTTACGTCAAGTGGAGTTTGGCACTAGACGAGAATAATGGCCCTCACACGGGTGGTTGCAGCACGTGCACTCCAATCGTAACCGTGAACAGTACTTCCGGCAATATCACTTACGGTAGCGAATACTACACCATGGGCAATTTCAGCAAATATGTTCTGCCTGGCGCAAATCGTATTTATTCCAGTAATGCTGCCGGCATCGTGACGGCGGCATTCGTCAATCCCGCTCCCGACAACTCCAGGATATTAGTGGCCTTCAACGATTCAAGCCAGACCCAGACGTTTCAGGTGCAATGGGGAACGCAATCGTTCACCTACACGCTTCCGTCTCTGGCCGGAGCAACCTTCACTTGGGCTGGAACCCAAAGCGCCGAAACTCCTGCATACATCGTCAGCGCACTGTCACAGATTCAGGCCTCCAGCTTTAATAGCACTGCGGGCAACAAGACCCCGGGGAACTACCTGACTTGGGGACTTGAGACAGAGCTCACTTCAGACACAAATGGGGGGTATGACGTCGGATTCGCCAGCGATGGAGACTACGCCGTCTACAACAATGTTGACTTCGGCACGGGCGTTTCTACCGTCGCTGTCCGGCTCGCCTGCCTTCAAGACAACGGACAAGGCAACGGGGGAGGCAATTGCGGGGGAACCCTCGAGTTCCACTTGGACAGCAATACCGGTACCCTCGTAGCTTCCATCACTGTGCCTTCCACCGGAGGATGGGAAACATGGCAGACAACTTCACCAGCAAACGTGTCCGGAGCAAGCGGCGTTCATGACTTGTACGTGGTCTTCAACGCCCCAACGAGCGGCACCACTAGCCTGGGCAATATAAATTGGTTCAGGTTTCATTGAAGACTGCAACTTGGCACACGCCGGCGGGTGGCAGCAGCACGTAACTGCTTGGCACGGATCGGGTGCCGCATCCTTCACGATTTTTGTGAAGGGTGCGGGTCTCGACTTTTATTTGAGATCAAACTGAAATGACGGAGCTGCTCCGACAAGTCCTCGCTTTAATTCTTTCCGGTCTCTTGCTTTTTCCTGGCTTGGCTGAAACAAAATGCGCCGCGACATATCCGAACGGCGTGATGCACGGCTATACCTACGACCTGCGAACGGCCATTTCCATCCTTTTCGGATCATGAACCGTCGATGACAGAAGAATTTCGTAATTTTGTTCGACAGCAAGTGTCTCGAAGGTTTGTACTATTTCCGGGAAAAACGGGTTGGTGATTTCGGAAACGATCAATCCAAACACGCGGCTCCGCCCGGAAACGAGTGCGCGCGCTTGGCGGTTGGGGTAGTATCCAAGTTCCGCAATGGCCTTCCACACGCGTTTTGCCAATTGCGCATCGACTGTCGCTACCTGGTTGACCGTGCGGGATACCGTGGCAGTTGATACTCCTGCCCGCCTGGCGAGATCGCGAATGTCCACGAGCCCTCTTTTGCCTTCGGCAGAATCAGGCGCGCACAGTATACGCTATCCCAATTTATTGACAAACCAGTACCCAATCTCGCGTAATCTCCTTCCGGGGGCTCAGGCGCATCTCGTCCTTTTCCAACTTGAGTTGCGCTGAGGCCGAACCTTTTCCTGCGGGCAATCGCTAGAAGAGGAGGGATCCGATCCCTTGTAATGCAGCGAACAGCGTAGTAAACGTTTATTCAAATCGTGCCGTATTCTCGCGCCTGCTTTCAGTAGATTCCCGGGAAAGATTCTTGACCGGATCTCATCCCGTACTTGCTGAGGCGCTGCCAACGTTCACGAATACCTGGCCGTTCAAAGCAGCTCACCACCGAATATGAGATGCTTTCGAGGCTTTATTCAGCGCACGCAGGAAACGAAAACTGGAAAACTGCAAAACTGCAAAACTGGGAAACTGCCGTGTTGCATGAAACCCCGTGTCTGTGAACAATGACAGCGTCTGAATGTGGTGGAGGGTCGAGGCTGAATGCTGTTAGCCAACTTACGAGAACAAGTCCTCGAGGCGAATCTTGAGCTGGTCCGAAGAGGACTTGTCATTGGGACCTTCGGCAACGCGAGCGGAGTTGCTCGCGAGGAAGGCTTGATTGTCATCAAGCCAAGTGGCGTCCCGTATGAAGGGATGAAGCCAGCGGATCTCGTTGTGACGGACCTGCACGGAAAAGTTGTCGACGGAAGCCTGCGCCCGTCTTCCGATCTTCCAACGCATGCCGCCTTGTATCGCGCACTTCCGGCCATCGGCGGAATCGCGCACACGCATTCCGAATACGCCACGGCGTGGGCCCAGGCCCGTCAGCCTATTCCTTGCTTCGGCACCACCCACGCCGACTATTTTCACGGCCCGATTCCCCTGACAGAGGTGATGACCGACGACGAAATCAATGGTGAGTACGAAGCAAATACCGGAGCGGCCATCATTCGCGTTTTCGAGAGAATAGATCCGATGGCGATTCCCGCGGTACTCGTCGCGAACCATGGTCCTTTTGCCTGGGGCGCGGATGCGCGGAAAGCCGCGGAAAACGCCTGGATGCTGGAAGCGGCAGCGCGCATGGCGTATTTAACCGTTGCGTTAAATGCGAATGCCGGCTCCCTAGGCAAGACTCTGCATGACAGGCATTTTCTGCGGAAGCACGGCAAGAAAGCTTATTACGGGCAAGCGAGGAAAGAGGAATGACGGCATCTTTTGCCTGGTTGTGATGTTTGCGGTGTACGATGCGCTGGCAGAACAGGGCGCTTTGCCGCTTGCATCCGAGCATTTAATTAGTGGCATGTGAAACTCAAAATAATTCAGCAGTAACGTAGCACCAGAAAACGCGACGCGTGAGAGAGAAAGCGACACATAGGACCATGGCCAACAAGAGAAAAATGACGATGGGAGTGATTGTGGGAAACAGGGGATTCTTCCCGGCTCATTTGGCGAAGACCGGAAGGGAGGAGATGACACAGGCTCTGCAACAGGCGGGCATCGATGTGGTTGTGCTCGGGCCGGAGGAGAGCAAACACGGAGCGGTCGAGACTTACGAGGAAGCAAAACGCTGTGCTGAGCTCTTTAAATCGAGAGCGGATGCCATTGATGGCGTGATTGTGACTTTGCCGAATTTCGGAGACGAACGCGCCATCGCCGATACGCTGCGGCTGGCGCGGCTGGATGTTCCGATTCTGGTGCAGGCCACGCCGGATACGCCTTCGAAAATGACCATCACGCACCGGCGCGACAGTTTTTGCGGCAAAATGTCCGCCTGCAATAATTTGAAGCAGTATGGCATTCCTTATTCGCTCACCACGCTTCATACCGAAACGCCGGATTCGGCAGAGTTCACGAAAGATCTCGAATGGTTTGCGGCCGTTTGTCGGGTTGTGAAAGGGCTTCGCAATCTGCGCATTGGGGCCCTGGGTGCGCGGCCCACGGCGTTCAACACGGTGCGCTACAGCGAGAAATTGCTGGAGGCCAGCGGCATTTCGGTCGAAACGCTCGATCTTTCGGAGGTCCTTGGACGCATCAGCCGGATGAAGGACACCGACGAAGCAGCAGTGCAGAAGCTGCAATCGATCCAGAAATATGTGACGACGACGGATATCCCGCAGGCCGCGCTGCTAAAGATGGCCAAGCTCGGCGCTGTGATTGATCAGTGGATGAAGTCTACTGACCTGCAGATCAGCGCCGTGCAGTGCTGGACTTCGCTTGAGGAAAACCTCGGCGTGGTGCCATGCACCGTCATGAGCATGATGAGCGACTCGCTGCTTTCGAGCGCCTGCGAAGTGGACGTGTGCGGCGTGCTGGGGATGCACGCTTTGCAACTGGCTTCGGAAACGCCGAGCGCGCTGCTTGACTGGAATAACAATTACGGAAACGACCCGAACAAAGCCGTGTGCTTCCATTGCAGCAATTTGCCGAAGCATTTCTTCAAAAGCGTCAAGATGGATTACCAGGAGATTATCGCGGGCACCGTCGGCAAGGAAAATACTTTTGGAACGTGCGTTGGACAAGTGAAATCAGGAGCAATGTGCTTCGCGCGATTCTCGACCGACGACACTTCCGGCCGAATCCGCGGTTATACCGGCAGCGGCAGGTTCACGGATGATCCTCTCGAAACGTTTGGCGGCGCAGGCGTGGTGGAAATTCCAGGACTGCAGAAGTTGCTGCGCTACATCTGCGAAAACGGATTCGAGCATCACGTCGCAGCCAACTTTTCCTCCGTGGCCCCAGCGGTGCATGAGGCCACCATGCGTTACCTCGGATGGGAAATGTACGCCCACGCGGGGTAACTTCATTCGCAGGGAGCGAGTCCGATTCCCATGGCCATCGTGGCGGGAGTAGATTTTGGAACTTTGAGCGTTCGCGTTTCCATCGTGGACAGCGAACGGGGACTGCTCGCCACGGCGCTCGCGGAATACCCGCTCCGCCGAAAGCGCGAAGACCCGGAATATGCCACGCAATCGCACGACGATCAGATGCGCGCTTTGGCAAGCGCTACCCGCGGGGCGGTGCAAAAGTCGCGCATCTCCGGCGATCAAGTGCAAGCACTCGCGGTGGACACCACAGGATCCTCGGTGATTCCCGTGGGGAAGAATCTCGAGCCGCTCGATGAATACTATCTCTGGTGCGATCACCGGGCGAAAGCCGAAGCCGCGGAGATCACGGAAGCGGCGCATCGCGAAGGACTTGCAGCCATTCAGTGGTGCGGCGGAGTGTACTCGTCCGAGTGGGGTTTCTCGAAGTTGTTGCACTGGCTGCGACACAATCCAGAAAAGCGCGCACAGTTTGTTTCCGCCTTCGAGCATTGCGACATGGCGGCGGCCACTTTGTGCGGGATCACCGACCCGCGCAAAGTGAAGCGCAGCGTTTGCGCCATGGGGCATAAGTGGCTGTGGAATCCGGAGCTGGGCGGCCTGCCATCGGAGGAATTTCTCGTCAAAGTAGATCCCCTGTTTGCGGGAGTTAGGGAAAAACTTCAGGGCGAATATGTCGCTTCGGACCACATCGCCGGAAGGCTTTCCGCGTACTGGGCGGAAAAGCTGGGGTTGAAAGCGGGCATTCCAATACCCGTCGGTGCGTTCGACGCGCATTGGGACGCGATCGGGGCGGGCTGCCGCACCGAAGACATGGTGAATGTCGTTGGCACTTCGACTTGCATCATTGGCATTACGCCGTCGGTCAATCTGGTGCCGGGAGTTTGCGGAGTCGTGCAAGGGAGCGTGCATCCGCGGCGCACCGGAATTGAAGCTGGGCTTTCCGCCGTGGGAGATATTTTCAACGCCATTGCCAGCCGCGCGGGAACCGATGTCGCGACGCTGAGCGAGGGACTTGAAAAATATCGCGCAGGACAGACCGGTCTTCTGCGCATGACCTGGGACAACGGCGACCGAACGGTGCTGGTGAACCCGAATTTGCGGGGCATCACGCTCGGTTGGAACTTGCAGAGCACTCCGCAAGACGAGATCTTCGCCGCTATCGAAGGCACAGCGTTCCATACACGAATTATCCTGGACCGAATGGCGGAGCATGGTGTGGATATCAAGCGTGTGATCAATGCAGGCGGCATCCCGCAGAAAAACAACGTGCTCAATCAGGTCTATGCCAACGTTTTAGGCAGGCCGGTTCTGGTGCCGAGCAAAAGCGTCACGAGTCTAGGTTCCGCGATTTTCGCTTTTCTCGCGGCCGGGACCTTCCAGACGGTGGAAGAGGCGCAGGATAAGATTTGTCCGGAGCATGCGGTCTTCACACCCGAGCCGGCGGCGCAGGAGGTCTACCACTCGCTGTATGCGCTCTATCAGAAGCTCTATTTCGCTTTTGGGCAGCGGAATGACACGCCAATCGGTGATGTCCTCCCTACGTTGATCAAAGTTGCTGAGAAGGCGAACGCGCGTGATTGAAGAGGCTGTTTGGCCCCTGACCGGCGGCTCTGAGCGACTGGAAATAGGGGACTAATCTTGTATTCCTCAGGGGCGAGATCAGAATTCGGAAGTAGGTAGCTCTCAAAGGCTCGTGCGGTCGTCTCACCCCCACCCCCTCCCGGCTTTTTTTGTAAATGTTGATTCTAAACAATTTAGCTTTTTTCTAAGTCTATTAGAATCAGCGTTTATGGGCGCTTACGTAAGTGTTGATTCTAAAGGATTTGGAAGTAAGCATAATTCTTGCAGCGAATTTGCTGTTTTGAGTTTCAGGGACGCTGCGACCCGAAGCATAACGGTCTCTAGCCTCCATGCGAGGAAAATAGCCGCAGGGCTCGGCTCTACATGCAGAGGGACTGTGCGCGTGCAGTCGCTTGCGAAACGACTGAGAAGAGCACAGCCAGGAGTGGCCGTTCTACTTTGCGGCTTTCTCAAAATAAAAATAGCGGCTGAGACGCCGCCGCGGTGAGAACTCGCAAAACTACCTAGCCTTAGAATACCGTTTTAGAGGCTTTTGTCAAGAAGGTGCCAGATTCTTGAATGGGCCGCCCTGCTATGCCTTCATCGAGGTGAGACTGGCGCTTTGCCAAGCGCGCGACTAGGACTGCGTTTCAGGTCTTAAAGGACATTTCCTTGACGGGTTTGGGAGTAGCACCCGATTCTGCAGGGCGCGTGGAGGGCGCTGGTTTCTGCGCATCACGCCGCGGGAGAAAACGCTCCGGGGCATCGATGGAGCCCGCAGGTACAGTGAGCGTCATCTGAGGATTCACCAGCGTCACGGTAGTCATGGAGCCACCGGCCAAATTAATCAGTTTGCCCATCGATCCCGGAACTCTGCCGCCTATCGCCTGTGGGGAGAATCCCGTTCGGCGCGCTAATTGGCGGACGCCGAATTCAGCGGCGGCCATCGTTTCGACATCAGCGATCGCGGTCCAGGGAATTAACAGGGGTGGGTGCATGAAGTGCCACGGCATCCGTTTTAGGTGTAGCCCCTTAGCGTCGAGGGCCGCGTATGCCTGGGGGAACAGCCGCATGTGCGCTGACAATTGGTTATTGCCGTAGCTCGCGCGGTATATCGTGTTTCCTGCTTTCACCTCGGTCTCCAGATATACGCATCTGCGCCAGGGCAACGTCGGTGAGGAGGTTCCGCGGTACTTGGTCGAGAGTTCGTTCCAACGGCTTTTGCTGGACATAATCTTCTCACTCAGGACGAAAAATACCACCATGGCTAGCGGAAAGATCAGGAATGTCAGCACGGTCGACTCCTTCTTTAGATATCGAGAAGAGGTTAGCTCCGTCTTGCCAAGATAAGCCGAAAGCGGACAAGTGGCTCATAGTATCCACTTTCGGGTCACCCGGCGTACCAAGGCTTGAAGTTGGCGGCACGCGTAGGGCTTCAATGCCCGCGTCCGAGCTACGTGTACCGCAGCAGCTTAATTCGGTTTTGCCGCGTCGCCCGTCGCCGCGGATTTTTGGCTCGTCTCGATCAACTCGCAATTCGCTACGCACTTTACCACCTGCATCTCGATTTCAGACTTCTTCTTATGGGGCACGTTCGCCGTATCTTCCGGCACCACAATCAATGATTGCGGCCCATCGCTCACGTTAAAAACACACTGAAAATTCGTGTTCTCGACGCCGCGCTGCTGGCACGAACTGTTTCCCAGGGCACTCTCCAGCGCGTCAGGCCTCGCATGGAGTTGGTTCGCCACATTCGACGGCAGCATCGCCACGGCCATCGGCACCGGCGCCTTAATCTTTATGCTCACCTGCGTCTGGTCGTGGTCCGCCACAAACCCGCCATACACCTTCAAGAACGATGTCAAATCGTATTTTTCCTTGAGCTGTTGCATCCACTGAAATTCCGGCTGAATGCAATTCTGCACGCAGTCCCATCGGTAATATTGAATGTGAACGTCGTTTGGCGCGAAAAATCTCCGCTCTGCCAGCCTTTCGCCGATTCGCGCGGCGTCTACGCCGTTTTCTAAAGCGTGATCGGCCCTTTCCTCGGGCCTTAACACTGCCGCGAACCCAGCGAATGCCGCTCCTTCCGGGTTCCGCCGCTCATCGTGAATCACCAGCGTCATCGGCACTCCTGGCAAGTTGCAAACATACGTGGTCTGCACGACATGTTCTTGTGTGCAACTCGTCCGCAGGCTGGGAATGTTTTCAGGATGTTGCAGCGCCAGTTCCCAACTCATCGCGTCAGTCATAAAGACCGTCACTGGCCTTTCCGCCGTAATGTCCACGTGGATGTT
>Ga0210399_10002689_pt1 | contig 13830 bp, 22 predicted proteins | sample IncBWC14MmetaG_FD_150865 | JGI IMG/M metagenome (GOLD analysis project Ga0210399, IMG submission 150865) | Forest soil microbial communities from Barre Woods Harvard Forest LTER site, Petersham, Massachusetts, United States - Inc-BW-C-14-M | ecosystem: Environmental > Terrestrial > Soil >... | reverse complement strand
GAAAAAAGGAGTTCTTTAAAAATAAACATATTGCGGGATAGAGCAGGGGTAGCTCGTTGGGCTCATAACCCAAAGGTCGGGTGTTCGAATCACTCTCCCGCTACTAACAGTCTGAAAGCCGCTACCAAAGCGGTTTTTAGATTGTATCAGTGAGAAAGTGGTTTTATGGTGTAAGTTTTTGCATGGTGTGGCAACCGAAAAAAATGAAACTATATTCAAACCCAAAAATCAAAGATTTCAAAGGAGATTTAGCAAAAAGGTGGTATGTATCTTACTGCTTTCGTAATCCAAAAACCAACAAAATGCAGGGTTTTAAAGAGTGGATAAGTTCCGCTTTAAAAAGCCATGAAGAAAGGTATGCCGATGGTAAAAAAATTGCTGATAAACTCAAGCAAAAATTAATCGTTGGTTTTAACCCATTTGGAGTTCAAGAAAAAGAAAAAACACTTATTGAAGCATTAAGGCATATATATGGTATAAAAGCAGTTACATGTAGTAAACGAGCTGAAACTACATATAAATATGTTTCAGAAAAGTTCATTTCTTGGCTCTTAGCAAATAATTACGAAAACATAAAACCTAAAGAACTAAATAAATATATTGCTCAAACTTATTTAGACGATATTTTAGTAAGTCAAAAACTTTCAAGCCGAACTTGTAACAATCAACTTATTGGGCTTCGTACTATTTTTAATAGTATGATACAAAGGGACTATATAGATATAAATATTTTCCAAAAAATACAAAAACATCGCAAAACTGAAAGTGATATTATTTGCTTTACAGTTGCCGAAAAGCAAATAATTAGGCAAGTATTGTCGAATGAACATCCCCCCTTATTATTGGCAGCAATGTTTGTTTATTATGCTTTTATTAGACCTGCCGAGCTTGTAAGGATGCAAGTCAAACATATTAACATTGATAGTGGATATATTACCCTCCCTGCTTCTAAAACGAAAAACCATTTAACCCACCGATTGGCACATTTGTAGTGGTTGTAACCGCCGTTGCTTTTGGCGCGTATAAGCGGTCGTTTTCTCCTTTATGCAAACAACTTGTACTATCGTAATTCACATTCACTAAATTACAGGTACTTGGTTGGTAAGCCACACCTTTAAATGTTCCCGAACCTACTACCTGAAAAAGCTGTCCGACAGAACCAAAACCCGTAGGGCTTACAGTTATATTACCGTTGGCTGCTGCTGTTTGACATTGTATCCGTGTAGCCCCCGCATTCATATAAATAGTATTTGTTTGAGTTCCCACCACCGTAACTGTACTATATAATTCGGGGTCTGTGTTTCCGAAAGGCGCACCGTAATAAACATTTGCGGTCGCTGTCGCTGTGTTCGCAGGGAAAGAACTATACCAACCAACCGACATACCGTTTACACTACTATCCGCTATGACTGGAGCGCCATCAAAAGAAGGTACAAACTTTATCGTACCCGTTTGCGGTCTGTTTTTCGCTGTGCCTGCTAATGGCACTTTTGTAGTATCCGAACTGCCGCCGCCGTGCGTGCTTAGGTATCTTATTAAATCACGAATTTTTACAAGCTCGTTATATTGCTGTTTAAAATCCAAGTTTTGAAAATCCCAACAAGAAAGCATACGGCAGCTGTCGGGGTAAATGGCGGAAACGCCCGCCCATTTTGTAAGTGCTTCCCTTATTCTTATAAGCTGTGTGTAATTTTGATACAAGTCTAAATTTTGCGGCTGTGATTTATCAGTGTTAAAACAAAGCAGTGTACGGCAACTATCTTGTTGTGCATTTATACCGATAACAAAAGCAATGCTTAAAATAAGTATGGCTATTAATTTTCTTTTAAAGTCTTTAAATTTCATAATCTAAGTTTTGTTGTTGTTTGTTTTTAAAATTTTATCGGATAATTAGCCGTTAAAACTTCGGTTTTTTGTTTTTGATTTGCGTTCATATTCCCGACTGAAACCCGTTGATGTATCTTGCCTTGATGCCATCCGTATTTTTTTGCGTACTCATTTAGAATCGGGCTTGGGTAGGAACTAAGCAGAAACTTACCTTTAACAGAAGACAGCATTTTTAAAAGCCTTTCAAAATCAGTTAGCGCATAACCTTTATAATGCCCGCAGTCAGAATTAAAATAAGGCGGATCACAATAAAAAAAAGCATCTTTTGTATCACGGCTTTTTATGATGTGCAAAGCGTCGCTGCATTCTATCTGCGCTCTTTGCAGGCGCAAAGCAAAGGCTTCGGTAAAATTTTCCCGTTTAAAGTTTATTTTTTTACTCGTGGTGTTTCTTGTAATGTCGTAACCCCAAACCCCGTTTAATTTTGCCGAAAAACTTTGACTGGCTAATACCCAAATTGCCCAAGCACGTTTAAGCTCGCTGAACATATCGGGGTTGTTGTATATAACCCTTGCCTTTCTGTGTACCTCCCTGCTGTGTAAAGTGCTTTGTATTTCTTTTTCAAGGTTTGCAAAATCATTTTTTACAACGGTATAAAAATTAATCAGCTCGTTATTGCTGTCGTTTATTACTTCTACGTTAGAAACAGGCTTTTGAAAAAACACCGCACCCCCTCCAAAAAACGGCTCGCAATACAGATTGTGTTCCGGTATTAAACCAATAATAGTTTTTGCCAGTTTTTGTTTACCGCCGTAATAGGTAAGGGGTGTTTTCAGTTTGGTGCTTTCCATTACTTTAGGCTTGTGTTGTACGGTTACCGTTTGATACAATGGAGCAACCCAAAGCGGTTTGCGCTTTTGGTATTTCTTTTAAGAGCCATTTTATAACCGCTAATTTTATCGGATGCAATCCGTTTTTTTCCAAATTAGTTTTTGCGTTCAGCAAATATTTTTCTACGGTTGGCAGTTCGGCGCAGGCAATATCTTTCGCTAATATTTCGGCATCCAATAAAATGGCTTCAGGTATTGCGTTTTCATTTTCTTTTAATAATTCTTGCATGATTTTAGTTTTATAAATTAGACTTAGGGTTGTACGGGTGGCTGTCCTTTCAGCACACGCATAATAATATTTGCGATGGCTGTGATTGCGCCGACGATTGTGAGCACACTTTGTTGCTTATCAGCGGGTACACCGCAGGCGGCTAAAAGTTCGGGGTTGATAAAAGCGATAATCGCTAAGAAGCCCACGATTAAGTTTAACCAGACTGTTTTTGATTTTAGCATGGTTTTATTTTTTTAGTGTGATTACTTTTTTTTGTGCCTTACTACATGTATCTCAATGCCGTAACCATGCGGTAAATGGTAGCCGTGCGCTTTAGCTTCTTTTACGGCGTTGTTATTTAACTTTGTTCTGAAGCTGCCGTCGGTGCTTTTAAATTGCCCTCTCTTTTTCGGCGCTTTTTTTGCGGCTGTTTTTTTGGTTGCTTTTTTTGCCATGTTGTTTATTCGTTTTTGGTTTATATTTTTTATTTACTCATTTGTTTTTGTTGTCAATTAGGGTAATCGTGTGTTCGCCTTACGGCTCGGGTGCACTCATGTATTCGCTTCGCTCGGCTGTTTTTAAGGGTTAGTGAAAAAACTTACTATGTCGTAGGGATTAGAAGTGATAATAAATTTTGCCACTTCAAATGCCACATATTTTATGAACTGATACATTATGCCGATTGTTTTTGTGTTTTGATAAAATCTAAAAAGCCTGTTGCCCTTGCCATACATAAAGCCCTGCCGCCTGTAACATCGGCGAGCAAAAATTTTTCTGTTTGCCCTGCGCCCGCATTTATATTATAAAATGCGGCGGCGGCATCGCTTTCGTTGGTAAAACCGTTTATGTTGCCCGTAGGATTATTATAAAATGTGGAGTGCGCCATTTTCGTTTTACCGTCTTTCAGTAAAATGTTTGATTTCATCAAAGCGCTCATACCATCTTTGAAAAAATCAACACAGGCTTTTGCCGCCACTTCAGGTTCGTCTATTTTGTCGGGGTTTGTTACAAGGTCAATACCGATTTCTTTCCCGTACCTGTCAAATTCGCTGCGTCCTGTTATTTGGTTTGCGCCACCGCCACGAAATTTCCAACCGTCGCCCGCTTCGGTATTTCCGAGTTGCGTATTATGCGGAGGCATATAAACGGTGTTGGCAATTTCTTCGGGCTTGTGTGCGATTTTGTCCGCTACTTCTTTCGCTAAACCAAATACCCGTTGCAGGCTTGCACTATCGTAGTTTAAGTTTTCACGTTTATAAATAAAATTACTTTCCTTAGAAACGACCGCCAGTAAACCTGCTTGGCTGAAGGGGCTTGTTATTCCCTGCGCTATCATTTCTTTTACAAGCAGCTTGGCGTTGTTCAGCATTGTACTGCTGCTTTCTAATGTTTTAAAATAGGCTTCGTTGTGTTTTATGATTTCCTGCACGGCTATTTTTGTTTTTTGATTATCGTTTAGTCCTGGATGAATGGGGTGTTTAAAAAGGCGGCGGAAAAAAGCGGCTATGCCAGTACCGTAGTCGGGTTCAGCGTCGGCACTTTCCAATGCGTGTTTTTGTGTTGTATGGAAAGAGCGTATAATGCCAATCAAAATGAGCAGCACAGCCGAGCTAATTAAAACGCCACGTAAAAACGCTCCGCCTACTGTATTTATATTACTATCTGCTTTCTTTGCCATCGTGTTTATTATCTGCGTCTAAAGCGGAACATTCTTCCTGTTGCACCTGTGTGGTTTACAAGCTGTATGGGATTATTAAAAAAACCTCTTGGGTTAAAATGAAAAGGCGGCGGCGTGAAAGGGGTTAAGGGTGTTGCTGTTATAGTGGTTACAGGTGCTACAACCGCAGGACTAATAACAGCCGCTTGCGCAGGTGTTAACGGAGCGAAGGGCGGCATATACGGCATTCCACCGCCGCCATAACCACCACCATCTGAATAAGTACCGCCACCGTAATTATCTCCCTCATCATTGTTGCTTTGCGTTTCTTCATCATCATCTAAACTTGACTTGTGTGCAAATTTTAATTTGATGGACTCAATAATTGCTTTGATAGCTAATGGCAACTCTAACGATTGTTTTTGCGGTGCTGCACTTTCGGCGGTAATTTTTTTAGTGAGTTCATCTTTCTTAGCGTTGTAGTCCGCCAGTTGTTTTAGCATCACCTCATATTCTTCGCTGCTGTTATCTCCCGAAAAAATTTCGCCTTTGCTGTCAACGGAATAGTAAAAACCTGTATCATCTTTTACACCCCATTTATTTGCATCCTGTAATTTTTTTATGCGGTCTAAAACATCTTTATTGGCAGCTTCTAAATCAGTTAAAGTTTTGGTGTCCGTGCTTAATTCGGAGTTTTGCACCGGTGCATTACTTAACGCTGAATTTTGTGCTGCTATATTTTCGTCTTTTTTTGATGTGTGATGAATAGAAAATTTATCTTCAATTTCATGCACGATTTTTTTTGCACCCAGCTTGTGTATGATAAAAGCTAAAACACCAAGCGTTACAACGGATAAAAAGATTTTCATGTGTTGAATTTTAAAGTGTTACTGTTTGATTTGTCTTTTTTAAAAATTCTTCGGAGGCGGTCAATAGTTTTACGAAGTCGGGCTTGTCTTTGATGGCTTCGTTTATGGCAGCCAGTCCCGCATCGCTGACATTTGATTTGAGAAATGAAAACAAATCTTCGCCATAGGAAGTTTGAAACGAAAGCCCGATGTTGTTTACGGCAAACTTGCTTGGTAATGAATTGATAACTGCGATTGCTTCGCTGCCGTTGCCATGTCCGACAAGTGTTTTAACCTTGTGTATGGCAGCTATCATATCGGCAACCTGTGCAGGTGTGTACGGAAATTGGTTGTGCATTTCCGTTGCGCCCATACCAACCTTTGATATGTCGCTTATCTTAGAAATTTTTAAAGCGTTTGACTTGGAAAGATTTATGGCTTCCGCTTTATCGGCAGCATCTTGTGCCTCTTGCAGCTTATCCGCTTTTGATTTTTTAAAACCGAATTTGTAGATAAGCGTTACAACCGTAATGGCTACGCCCGCTAAAACAATACCCTTTAGCCAAAACATAAAATTTATATCTTTTTTTTGCGGTGCTGTTAGTGCTGTTTCCATAATTCGATTTCTTGTAGTTTGTCAAGCACATTGTATTTTCGGCACAGAGAGGAAAGGCGGTTGCTGATTGCCAAATCAATAGCACTGCGTATTTGTGAGGGGTTATAGCCTTCCGTTAAAAGCAGATTGCCCGAAAACACATCGCAGTTTTTTTCCGATTTCAGTCCTTCACCTTTGTATAAAAAATGCCCAAGCTCATGCCCGTAGACCCATTTAAAAACATACTTTGGAAACTTTTTAAAAATCGGGTCGGCGTAAACTTTATTATTGTACACATCAATTTGGCACTTGGCGGGCGTTGGTATCCAAACAAGTTCCAAGCCTTTCGGAAAGGCGGTAACATTGTTTGGCTCGTCAATTTTCATTAAGGGATACTCCACCACTTCGCACTGGTCTAAATCTCCCTGCCTGACTTCATATTCTCCTGCGGGCAGATTAAAACGAAAACCGGTATGTATTTTTTCACGGGAATAAAAAGGCATTCCGCACTCGTATATTAAAAGAGCAGGACTGTTTGTTTTAAAGCCCGTTTTTTGTTCGATAATCATTTTTAAAAAAGTTCTTCTACGGCTTCTAATTCTTCTAGGAAGCTTTCTAAGTTTTGGTGATGCACGGGTATGTGAAGCAGTTTTCTGAAAAAGCCGCCGATGCCATAACCGTAGTCGGGCTCTTGGTGCGCTTCTTTTACCTGCGTGCCGTCGCTTTTTACATTGCCGACACCGGCACCAACTAAAATGTCCTGTACCTTATCCGTATGTGCGGCTATTTCATGGTCTGGGGCTGTGCCTTCAGGCATTACCTTTTTTTCTTCAGGTGTTAACTTAGCAGAAGGGTTAGCCGCTTTCTTTTTGTTAGCGGTTAAAAAATGTATAATGCCATGTATGATTTGAATAGCCGTACCCGCCAAGCTGCCTATTAAACCCGAACTGCTTACGCTTTTAGCGGCTTGGTCTACGGCGGCATCTGCGGCAGTTCCTACGGCTGCTTTTGCAGCATCGTCGCCGTCCGCACTCTCCAACTTATGTTTGTCTGCTAAACCGACACCTTTTGTCAGCGGTGCTTGTTTTAAAATCATAACTTGGTAGAACTGCCGTGCAAGATTTTCGGGGTAGTCTATTTTCGAGCCAGGCACTTTTACATTTTTCTTTTTTAATGCCAGTTGCATAGTAGCCGCAAAGGGTGCTAATGGTGCAAATGCGGCAAGTTTGCCCGGTGCGATGGCTACGTCCAATAAAACTTCAAAAGGGTGTTTTACTTTATTGATAAATTTTTTCAGACCGTCTCCTAGCTTATGCTTTTTTTTTGCCATTGTTTAAAATTTTTAAGGGCTATAAAAAACCCCCTCCCGTTAGAGAGAGGATTTTTTTTCGCTGTTGTTGTCGGCTTTTTATTCGTGGATAATTCCCAAATCACACACAAGGGTTGTGTAAAAACTTGAGCCTACGGGTGTTGTGCCTACGGTCGGCGCAACAATCATAGGAACTAAAGTTTTTTCGGGCTTGATGTGAACGGTCAGCTTGCGGAAAATGCGTACCGTGTTATCCGAAAGAATATCGGTTTTATATTCCTGTGGGTTTATGCTGTCATAGTTTACGTTGGTGAACGGAGAGCCTGTAAACGTATTCAGTACTTGGTCGAACTGGTTAATTTTAGTTGCGTCCGAAATCATCATTTTAGGTTCGAGGATGTCAAACTTCATGGTAAGCATGGCGCGCAATAAATTCGGATACGGGTTCCCACTACCTTGCGCGATGGTAATAGTTTCTTCTATTAAATCGGCTGTACCTAAATTGTTTTGGAACGTAATAATTTTTGACTTGCCATCGGTAGAGTTTGTAACCGATTTTACACCGATGGATTGGTCTTGCGGCAAATAGGCAGACAATACACGGGTGTATAAGCTCGCATCTTCCAACACACCAAAGCAAGGTGCGGGCAAAGAAATTTGCTGTGCGTTTCCGTTGGTTAAGGTGGTTGTACCTTTTGTAAGTGTACGTGTGATTACTAAACTGATACTTGCACGGCGGATGTATTTTTTAATATGTGCGTGGTGTCTGATGTGTGCGGCGTGTGTCCCCACAAGACTTTCCAAATCGTCCACACTTTCAAGTGCATTGAGTTCGGGAGCTGACAGGCTTTGAATTATTTTTGAAGCCTCTAAACTGCCTTCAGGCATAGAGCGTAAAAGCGCTACGGCGTTGGTTATGTTATCGGTGTTTGTCATGGTTGTTGTTTGAAATTTTTTAATGTTGTTTGTTGTTTTAAGTGTCTGTTTAAGACAGGGCTTGCTCTAAAGCATGGAGAGGTTTTTTACCAATTGTTAATACAATTGCTAGAAGTGTTCCTGCCAAGACAAGCGTGCCTAAGCCGATTGCCCATGCTTTGAATTTTCCTTTCGGTGCGTCATGTGGTATTGTAATCATGTTTAAATGTTTTTGTTGGGACAAAGGTTGGCTGTGGGCTTTGCGCCAAAACCCTAAAAGGATGTGCTAAGAAGTGAATGGATGTGAAAGGAATTTAAAGGCAGCGAAAAGCGTATTTTAATCTTCGCTTATGTAAAATACTTTGGTGGAATTTTATTATTTTGATAGAGCCGCTCTGTATTTTGAAAACTTAAAACAAAATTGAAACAGAATTGCACCATACATTGCAGATAAATAAAAAAGTAGCTTGAAGTTTTGTTTTAAGTTCGTCCGATGAATACTGAAAAAATAAAAATCTTATTGGTTGATGATAATGTTTTTCTAGGTTCACTTCTGAAACAATTTCTTGAAACAAAAAATTTCTTGGTTACACAAACTAAAAACGGAGAAGAGGCTTTTGATTTATTTCGCATACGAACCTTTGATTTATGTTTATTAGATATTGTGATGCCACTTATGGATGGTATTACTCTTGCTAAAAAAATAAAAACAAAAAGCGAAGGCACGCCCATCATTTTTATTACGGCAAATTCAAAAAAGGAAGATATTATTGAGGGGTTTAATGTTGGTGCAGACGACTACATAACGAAACCCTATGAACTGGAAGAAATACTTGTGCGTATAAATGCTGTATTGCGACGTACTGTAAAAAAAGAGTCAACGAATGAAAATAGTACAGAGTTTACTATTGGAAAATATGTTTTCAATTCGCTAACACAAAATCTTATATCAAAAGAGGGTAATTGTAGATTAACTACTAAAGAAGCGCAATTATTGCACCTTTTGGTGCTAAATAAAAATGAATTGTTAGTCCGCTCTTTTGCGCTTAAAACAATTTGGCATGACAGCGATTATTTTAAAGGGCGCAGTATGGATATATTTATAACTAAGTTGCGTAAATATTTAAAAGACGATTCCAGTTTAAGCATTGAAAATGTGCGTGGGAAAGGGTTTAAATTGCTTATTAAACCTTAGTATGTATTTTGCTTGTATCTGTTGATGCTGAATTAATTTCTATTCTTCGCTTTCGGGTCTTTCTAAATGCTCAAAAATTATTTTTACCTGTTTGGGCGTAAAAGTTTTTCCTTTGAGTTCGCCGATTTTATTTCGTATCGGTTTCAACCATGAGCAAAATACTTTGTAAGAAACTTTATATAAAATAGCCAGTTCCTTTATGGTGTATGCTTTTATAGGAGTAACAGGCATATTAAAAATGGATTAGGTTTTGATTTTTTAAACTTGTAATGTTGCTTACGGGTGAAAGATTAACAAGTTCAACTCCCTTGCTATGCAAGGACTTGGCAAGGTTTTCATATTCTGCATTCATTTTCCATAGCGTACCGATTAAGTCGTGGCGCATCTTTCCACTAATTCTGTTTTCCGTGAAGTCAATACCGATTAAACCGATTTTTGTTGCACCCATAAAAGCAGCTATCAAACACGCTGCATAAGGGCTGTTGGCTGTATGCCCGATAATACCGTTTTCAAAATTTGTATTTTCTCTTTCGCCGTAGGGAAAACAAATGCGTTTGTGTTCCGGCACTTCTAAGTTTTCAAGCTGGGTAAAAATGTATTTCGCCTTTGTATTTTCTACCTGCTGCCAAGTGCCTTTGTATACAGATTTTGCAAAACTTTCTTTGCTGTCTAAAACGAGTAAATAATCGGGGTCAAACACACTTGAAATATCATTTACGCCAATCGTAATGAAATTTTTATACGTTTCTTTTAATTCAAAGGCAGATGCGCCGCAACCCGATACGATTATTTTTTTGCCCGCATGAATATTTTTAAAATCTGTAAACTCCATTATAGCCAGTTTGATAGTATTTGCTCCGCCATGCTAAAACCGAGCTGATAAAAAAAGATGGCTTGGTCGCACTCGATTATAAACTCTACAAAGTCCGCATCAACAAGTGAAATTTCTTTTTCCGTTACACTTACTTTTACGCTTTCGTGCAATAGTTCACGCTGTTTTTTCAATACGTTTCGGAATAAAAAAGCATGATGCGGGCTAAACCTTTTTTTAATTTTCATTGTTTTTGTTTTTTTCAACTATTTTTTTGTGTACTCTTTTATTTTTTTTGTTGTACCAAATCAGTAAGCCGCCATCCCTTGTAAAATCAAGTCTTGGCTTTAATATGGCTTCGATAAAAAATGCTATGATTAATAAATAGATTAGTTTCATTTAAGGGGCTATTACTCGGTTATAGTGCCAAAACAGTTTGCTTTTTTCGTCTGCGTAGATTTTTTTATCTCGGTCGAATGATGTGCCTTTTGTTTTTTTATGCACATCGATATATGCGTCCAGTATATCTTTTCGCCCTTTGTAAAAGCGTTTTACTTCTTCCACGTCATCCATTGTTTGAAAGATGACCCAAAAGTCTATGTTGGGTCGCAGGTCTTTGGGGATAACCAGCATGGAGTGAAAAACAAAAGCAACTATATTACCCGTGTGGTGCGTAAGTGTAAGTTGCTCCACTAGGCGGCTGTCCTGTTGTCCTGCCATCCGTATGTAAGAAGTTGCTTCTTCAAAAATGACATTGCAGTTTGCACCTGTGTGGCTCGCTTCACGGCTGACAACATTTAAAAAATTTTCTTTTGTGTTTAATTCGGTAAATGAGTTTTTAAATTCTTTGCCATACTCAAAATTTCTGTCGTAGATGTAACTCTTACGGAAACCCCAGGGGCGTAGAATGGTATTTTTAATAAACTCGGATTTACCCGCGCCTTTGCGGGCGATAATCGCAAACACTTTTCCGTTCATATTAAGAGGCTCTTTGCTTTTTTATGTATCGGATGGCATTTATTTTTTTAGCGAACCGAATAATGTCTTTTTTGTGGCGGCATTTTCTGCACCATATCACGAGTATTGGGCTATCCCGTATTAGTTTATGACTATCACTTTCAAAAACAGCTGCGTTCCAAACTAAAAACATACACATACCGTTTTTAATTTTAAAACCGTCCTGTGTAAAAAGTGTTTTACTCCTCATCGGGTATCCTGTCAAGTTCACGCATGGCTTTACGTGTGTAGGTGTAGGCAAATAATATCCCGCCTAATGCCAATGGAGGTATTTTGCCAAAGATGTACGGAGCAACTTCGTCCGCCATATCTTCAAAATCTTCCTGCTCATCCTCTTCGAGTTTGAGTGCCACCGCTTTTAGTTTCTTGGCTTTTTTTACACCAAAGAGTACAAGCACGCCCTTTAATAGTTGCGGAAAAATGACGTTGAATATTTTAAGCAAAAACATTCCGTTAAAAAGAGCGGTGTTATACTTGGGTGTAAACGGCTCTTCTTTTTTTTCTTCGGCTTTTGGTTCGGGTTGTGGCGGGGGTGGTGGTACTTGCTCTGTTTTCGCCTCCTCCTGTTGGCTCTGTTGTGTAAACTCATTTAGTTTGGCGCTGTGGCTATCTTCAATAATATGTGCATCTTCTACGGGCTGCGTTTTATTTTTATTGTAAGAGCCTCTTTTTTCACCTGGCTTAACGCCCCTTGTTTTTTGAGGTGCGTTAAGTAGCAGCATGGGTGTAGTGCCATTTGTGTCGGTAGCCGTGCCTGCCGTTTTATTTTCTGTACCGGTTTCTTCCCCCTCCATTTTAAAACTCGCTTCTAAAATTTTCTTCTCCCTCACTGCCGTCTTTTTTGATGTATTTGATACAGGTGTTTACGTGCTTATCAATTGTATTGCCCTGCTCATCTTTGCTTTCTAAAAACTGAAATTTTAAATCGGCAATTAGCAACTCTTTAAAATCTTTAATCTGGTCGACAAACATTCCGATAAAAATGTTTTCGTAGTTCGGGTGCTTTGATAACTCCAGTACGTTCGGGCAATCAGCTTGTTTTTCTTTGCCCGTATCTATATCAATACCAACACCGCAGGAGGTTATGGTATCCTTTTTTTTGTCGGCAATGATGTGAGCCGTTTTAATTTGTTTAAAATTTAAAGCGTCTTTTAATTCGGGTTTAATGGTGAAAACGATAAGATATTTTAAAGTTTTCAGATTGTTTTCTTTTGCTTCTTCCTCTGCTGTCATTGCTTTATTTTTTTGTTGTGTTTTTTTTGTACTCTTTTACAAGTGCTTCGAGGCATCCGATAAATTGTTCGTCTGTAACCTCGTTATCTACACATACGAGTACTTGGTTGTCTTTTACATACAATGCGCCCATCGGTTTTAAATCATGCCCGAAAGCCATTGTTTCGTTTGCATGAAAAAATCGTGTTAGCCGTTCGTGGTTAATTATTATGCTCATTTGTTTTTTGGTTTAAAAAATCTTGCTTTAATTAATTGTCCTGTAATGGCAAAAAATGCTTTTGTCTGAAATTTTAAAGACTTGGTTTTTAAAAAAGCCACAAGCTCATCGGGTGTATAAAAAACCTTTTTTAAATACTCTATACGGAAGCCGAGCAGGTATTTTTTTTCAAAGGCATTTAGGTCGGTAAGGGTTAATCTGTTATTAATCAGAAAAGCGTTTAGTTTTCTTTCGGCGTTTATTTTTTCGCCATCAACACCTTTAAATGCAAGGTTTTTAAATTTTACGCCCCGTATTAAAATGCTTTCCTGCTCTGTTGTTATCATGTAAAATTTTAAAAGGAGTTTTAATTTTTGGCAAAGTTTGTTTTTAAAAAAAGGCTGTACAATAGACTGGGCTTGAGCTTGTCCCATTATGGGACTGAAAGTGATATTTAGAGATTTAAAAGAGGTAAGAAGTATTTGTACACCCGTTTTTAAATCAATTTAAAACGATGGGTATTTAAAAACCCTGCAAGGCTTGATTTTACTGATATATTTTAAAATACAATTTAAAGTCTAAGCGGTAAATTTTAGATTAGTTTAAAAAATAAGCTTTTAATATTTTAAAAAACAGTACTGAAAACGGGTAAAAATTAAAGGCGGCAGGCTTTGGTGGATATTTTGGCGGTACTAATCTTCAAACAGACCCGCAATACCTTAACCAATTGGGGGCAACCTATGGAATAAGCGGAGTTTTTAGTTTCTTCGGTTTAAATATTATTAATTCTTATGGTTTTGAAAATGGGTTAACCCGTCAGACATCAGTCCCACATTTTTATATAGGAATTGGGATAGGTTATAATCTGGTTTCATTTTTTAATACAGCTAATTAAGAATGTTGCTTAGAAAAAAAGCGGATACATTTAAGCACAAGGTTGTATAATGTAGATAGGTAAAAAACAACCTTAAAAATTCTAGCAACCTAAAACACGGTCACACTCGGTTACAATGGTTACAAACCAACTGTAACCCTTTTAAATACTGTGTTTTTTACTTCTTTTTAAATGTAACCGAAGTGTAACCGTAAAGGTTTTCGGTTACAAAGTGTACAACGGTTACATTTT
>Ga0210399_10002686_pt1 | contig 13834 bp, 11 predicted proteins | sample IncBWC14MmetaG_FD_150865 | JGI IMG/M metagenome (GOLD analysis project Ga0210399, IMG submission 150865) | Forest soil microbial communities from Barre Woods Harvard Forest LTER site, Petersham, Massachusetts, United States - Inc-BW-C-14-M | ecosystem: Environmental > Terrestrial > Soil >... | reverse complement strand
TTTTTATCCCGTTTTCGGCGGTCGCGGCGGTCATCCTGGGCCACCTGGCGCTGTCCGAGATTCGGAAAAGTGCCGGTCGGCTGAAGGGCCAGGGACTGGCGACGGCAGGGCTGATTCTGGGATACGCGGAGATCGCGTTGATCCCCGTGATTTTGATCATCGCGGCAATTGCCATACCGAATCTGTTGCGGGCGAAGATGGCCGCAAACGAGGCGTCCTCCGTGGGCGCGATGCGCACCTATAGCATGGCAATCATTTCGTACGCGGAGAAATGCCCGCAACAAGGCTATCCGGTTTCAACTGAAAAGCTGGGACCCGGAGCAGGCGATTGCGATAGCGCAAATCTGATCAACCGCGTGCTGGCAACGAATCCGAGCCGAAACGGGTACGTATTTCACTATGAACCGGGAGCACCGGATGCGACTGGAAGGGTAATGTCCTACACCATTACGGCTGACCCAATCCAGCAGGACACAACCGGGATTCGACATTTTTTCTTAGACGAAAGCGGCGTGATTCGGGTGGAGCATGGACGCTCGGCCGGCGTTGAGAGCGCACCACTGCGCTGAGCTTTTACGAGGGGAAACCACGGAGTCAGTCGGCGGAGGCGGGTGAGGCGAACTCGGGAGTGCGGCGGTGGGGGGCGGAGGCGTGTTCGGCGGTAGTGATTTCCCAGGCGGAAGTGTCGGCCAGAAGGCGGCTAACGAGTTGGGTGTGGAGGGAGTGGCCTGCTTTGCGGGCTTCGACGCGGCCGAGGAGCGGGAGGCCGACGAGGGCGAGGTCGCCGATGAGGTCGAGGGCCTTGTGACGGCCGAACTCGTCGGGGTAGCGGAGCGGGCCGTTCATAACGCCGTCGTTGGTTAGGACGATGGCGTTATCGAGGGAGCCGCCGCGGATGAGGCCCATGGAGCGGAGCGGCTCGATATCGGATTCGAAGCAGAAAGTGCGCGCGCGGGAGAGAACCTGGCGGAAAGATTCGGGATTTACGAGGATTTCGACTTGCTGCTGACCGACGAGGGGGTGGGGAAAATCGACGTAGCAGCGGACGCGGAATTCGTTGGCGGGATAGATCCCGATGCGGCGGCCGTCTTCGACGACTTCGACCGGCTTGAGGACTTTGAGGTAGCGTCGCTTGCGGCGAAGGCGGCGGAGACCGGCTTGATCGAGGAGTTGGAGGAAGGGCTCGGCGGAGCCATCGAGAATCGGGATTTCGATGTTGTCGAGGTCGATGAAGATGTTGTCGATGCCGTAGGAATACGTTGCGGCAAGGAGATGCTCGGTGGTGGAGAGCAGGACGCCCTGCTTCATGAGGCTGGTGGCATAACTGACGCGAGCCACATTGTGGCCGTGGGCTTCGATTGGGAAATCGTCGAGGTCGACGCGGCGAAAGACGATGCCGGTGTCCGGGGGAGCGGGGAGTAGACGGAGGTGGGTGTGAACACCCGTGTGAAGACCCACACCCTGGGTTTCGACAGGCCGATGAATGGTGGATTGGAACATTAAGTTGCGTGAATATGGTAGCACATTGTCGGCCAAATGAAATTTGCTTTGTGCTGTGTATTCAATGAGATATGGGGATGTGGGGAGCACGATTATTGTTGCCTGTGGCAATTGCACAACAGAATGCCTGATTGGCGTGTCTGCGGCGCACCCCAACGGGCAGGGGTTAATCGGGAGGCCCAAGGTATCCAAGTGATGCTCTGGCGCGTCCTAACAGAATGGTATACTCAGGAATCATTTTTCAAGAGGATGGTGCGGAATGAATCGTTTGACGCGCTATAGCATTTTGGCGGCTTCCGTGTTGATTGTCGGCTGGGTGGGAATAGGCCATGTGCTCGGCCGGACCACGAATGACAGCAACGCTTACAAGTCGCTGGTGGTGTACGGCGAAGTGCTGCAGCGCATTCAGAACGATTATGTGGACGAACCGAATATGCATCTAGTGACAGCGGGATCGCTGCACGGGTTGCTGGAGTCGCTGGATTCGGAATCGAGTTATTTGACGCCGCGCGAGTACACGGAATATCAGCAGAAGCTGGCGAATCCGGGCACCGGAGAAACCGGGCTGAATCTGAGCAAGCGGTTCGGCTACATCATCGTGACTTCGGTGATGCCGGAGAGTTCGGCGGAGAAGGCCGGGCTGCACAGCGGAGACATCCTGGAATCGGTGGCGGGATTTACGACGAGAGAGATGTCTGTGGGGCAGGCTAAGAATTTGCTGGCGGGGCAGCCGGGAACGGGCGTGAAGGTTGGCGTGATCCGGCGCGGAAAAACGGACCCGGAGGAAGTAGACGTTGTACGAGTGAAAATGCCGGAGCCGAAGCTGCAAGTCCAGAAGGTGGACAACGACACGATTGCGATCCGGTTTTCGACGCTGAACGCAGGGCGGAGGGAAGAGTTGCGCGGGAAGCTGCAGGAAGCGGAAAAGCAGGGCGTCAGCAAGGTGATCCTGGATGTGCGGGATTGCGGGCGGGGACAGACTTCGGAAGCGATTGAGATCGCGCGGCTGTTTGTGCCGTCGGGGACGCTGACGAAATTGCATGGGCAGACCATTTCCGAGCAGATTTTTAACGCGGAACCAAGCAAGATGATTTGGAAAGGCCCGGTTTCGATTCTGATGGACGGAACGACGACGGGAGCGGCGGAAGTGCTGGCCGCGGCGATTGCGAATACGAAGCGCGGCGATTTGGTGGGCGACCGGACGTTTGGGTTGGCTTCGGAGCAGAAGCTGATTCCGCTGGATGACGGGGCGGCACTAATTTTGACGGTTGGGAATTTTTCGAACGTGGATGGGAAATCGATATTGGATGAAGGCGTGACGCCGACGGAAGTGGTCCGCGCGGCCGCCGCTACCGAAACGGATGACGGCGAAGATGTGGCCGCGACCAGCGCGCAAAAAGAGCCGGCTCCGGGGCCGCGCCCGCTTTCGGCGGACGACCCGGTTTTGCAGAAGGCGCTGCAACTGTTGAAGACTCCCGCGAAGAAGGCCGCTTAAGACGTAGTGGCCCGCAAGAACTTCGGAACCGCACAAAAACTTTTATTTTTGGTTTTGGTATGCGCAGCCGGCGTGGCCGTGTGGATGGCGGGCTGCGACAAGATTGCCTCGAAGTTCCGCTCCAAAACAAAAACTCAACCTGCAAAAAAAGAGCGTGTGGTTCGCCACGCGCCGAGCATTGCCGTTTCTGGACCGAAGCTGGCGATCATTCTGGATGATCTTGGGAACGACCGGGAGGCGGCGGAGGCTGTCTTTGCATTGCATTACCCGATCACGATTTCCGTGCTGCCTTATCACGCGCATTCGACGGAGATTGCCGAAGAGGCGCAGCGGCGGGGACTGGAAGTGATGCTGCATCTGCCGATGCGGGCGGTGGCGAATGAAACGCCCGAGGCGCACCAGCTGGAGGAGGGGATAAGCGGGGATGAAGTGGCGCGGGCGCTGAGCGGGATGATGGAGAGCGTGCCGACAGCTAGCGGGGTGAATAATCATGAAGGGTCGCTGGCTACGACGGATGCGAAGTTGATGGGGGAATTGATGGCTTTGCTCAAGCAGAGAGATCTGTTTTTTGTGGATAGCAGAACTACGGCGGCGACGGTGGCGTTTGAAGAGGCGGAGCGTGCGGGAGTGAGAAGCGGATTTCGGAATGTGCCGTTTTTGGATGATGTGCAGGATGTGGCGGCGATTCGGAAACAGTTGGAATTGGCGATGCGGGGCGCGAAGGAGAAGGGCGCGGCGATTGCGATTGGGCATCCTCATGCGGAGACGCTGCGGGCGTTGAGGGAGATGTTGCCGCAGGCGGAGGCGCAGGGAGTGCATTTGGTGGTGGTTTCGGAGTTGGTGAAGTAGTTTTAGTAAGCCAGCGTGACTGATAGCGCCGGCTTGTTGGTGAATTTTGTAGTGGGGCTACGTTGAGGTCCTTCGGACATCCTTGTCGGATGTCCTCAGGATGACAAGTTCTCTTTTAGTTTTGAATTCCAATAAATAGATTTATGTTGTGTGAGGAAGAGCGGATGGGGCCGCGGATTCGTTAGTTGTGGTTTTTTGGGGGAAGAGCCACATTACGACCAGGAATTGGAGGCCCATTGTGAGGAAGCAGAAGACGCTGCCTTCGGGGCCGACGGTGCCTCCGGTTAGCCACTTGGGGCCGTGAAGAATGGAATTGGAGAGATGGCCTTCCATGAAGGTGCCGCTGTTGGGGACGGAGAAGAGAAAAGTTTCGCCCCAATCGAAGGTGGCGTGAAGGCCGACGGCGTACCAGAGATTGCCGGTGCGGTAGAGGGTGAAGGCAAAAAAAATACCGACCAGTGCAACGCTGGCCGCTCCGACGAAACCTTCGCCGGGATTACCAAGGTGAACGGCGCCGAAGCCTAGTGAAAGCAGGATTGCGGCAGGCCAGAAGCCGATGCCGTCCGCCAGCGTGAACTGCAAATACCCGCGAAACAAAAACTCCTCAAAGAACCCGACGAACGTGAAGAGTACCAAGTGGAGGAGACCCCAATGCAGGATTCCGGAAGAAGATAAGGCCAGGCTGCCGAAGGAATAGCCTCCGAAAGCGGAGATGAGTCCTATGAGGATACAGATTTCCACCAAACCGAACAGCATGCCCAGCCAGAATTTCCTGCCAAAAGCTTCCGCGATGGGAAGTCCATAGGCACCGGGGGAGCGCCGCTCGATCCTGGACATAATGAGCGCGCAGCCAAAGACGACGAGGAAGCCGAACATCTCCTGAACGAGTACCGCAGAGGGCGTGGGGGACGTGTGCGTAGGTGTGTGGATTTTTCTGACGATGAAACCGATAGACGCACTGATAGCAACGACGAGGAGAATGTAGATCAGCAGGCGCCAGCCAGCGCGGAGGCCCCGGTCGTTGAAGAGAACGGGATTTCGACTGAGTGGAGGCGGCAAGACGGAGGGCAGCTGGCTTGGAAATTCGGGCGAGTTGGAATCAGGAGGGGCGAGATTGTCCACGATGGCTCCTTGCAACGGATTCGACGGCGAAGTTTGCTGAAAAGACAGTCTCTGTTCGAAAGGGCGTTGAAACGAGAATCACCCTCCCCTAAATACGCGGATCTCCTGAGAAATGTTGCAATGTACGCAGTAGGGAGAGTATAACCTGCGTCAGAAGGAAGACTGGTTAGAAATTTCGTCGCTGAAAGGGGCAGATTGAAAGCTGCTGCAACACCGCCAAAATTGATTGCCGGAAGATTGGCACTGGACTTTGCCAATTTGATGCCTGTGGCGCATGACCTTTCGTGGGCGGAGTTTGTGGAGTTTCTGGTGGATTCGAGGGTGGTGAGTGAAGAGCGCGGGATGCGGCTGGAGTCGCTGGAGGGGAGCGAGCCGGGGGCGGTGGATGCGGTGCTGCTGAAGATTTTGCGGTTGCGGGAATGTGTGCGGGCGGTGTTTTCGGCGGTGGAGGAAAGGCGGGATTTTCCAAAGGCTTGGGTGGCGCCGATCAACGAGATTTTGCGGGTCACGGAAGGACACGATGAGCTGGTGGCGCGGGAGGGCCGGTGGCGGCTGGAGTTTATTGGGAGAGAGAGCGGGCTGGAGTGGTTGCTTGCCGCGATCGCGCGGTCGGCGGCGGAGTTGATCGTGGAGGGGCAGAATGCACCGGTGAAGCGGTGCTCGAACGCGGGGTGCCGATTGTTTTTTTATGATGATTCCCGGACGCGGCGGAGGAGATGGTGTTCGATGGCGGTTTGCGGGAACCGGCATAAGGTGGCGGCGTTTTTGAAGAGGAAGGGTGGGAGATGAGGAGAAGCGGACTGCGTAAACGGTACCCGGGGATAAAGTAGGGCAAAACTTTTGAAGTTGAGGTTCTTCGGGCATCCTTGCCGGATGCCCTCAGAATGACAAGTTTCGGATGTCGGTGAAATTGAGAGAAAGACAGCTGGGGACTTAGTTGGGCTGGGGCGGAGTTTGAGTATTGACTGGGCTGGGGAAGTCGTGGGCGAAGCGGAGGCGGTCGTTTAGGGGCGGATGGGAGTAGAGCCAGAGGACGATGAATTTTGGGGGATTGGGATCGTCGAGGTCTTCTTCGCCGAGGACTTGGAAGGAATGGGCGGCTACTTCGTTCGCGTTGGGGAAAAGTCCCTGAATGAGTTGGAGACCGTAGGCGTCGGCGGCGTGTTCCTGCATGCGGCTGAAGGCGTTGCCGATGGGCTCGCCGAAGAAGCTCATGATATTGAGAAGCAGGAGCAGGGCGCCGAGAGCTGCCCAGTCTGATTGTCCGCGAATTCCGCAGGCCCTGCCCCAGCGGGCGATCATCCACTGCGACAGGCGATAAGCGATAAATAGAGCAAAGAAGAGCAGCGCGAGGAAATACGCGAAGCCCTTCGCGACGTGGCCGAGAACGTAGTGCCCCATTTCATGGCCGACAATGAAGAGGAGTTCTTCGGGTTTTGTTTTCCGGATGGAGGTGTCCCAAATGACGATGCGCTTGGAGGCGCCGAGGCCGGCGACGTAGGCGTTGATGGCGTTGGTTTTGGCGCTGGCTTCCATCAGGAACATGCGCTCGGGGGGAACGGGAATGCCGGCGCGGCGGGAAAGTTCGCCGATGGATTGGACGAGCTGCGGATGGGTTTCCTGGAGCGGGCGAAATTTGTTGAAGAGCGGGTCGACATACCACGGGGCGATGAGCCCCAAGAAAAGAGAGAGCGGGATGGCGCCGAGCCAAGCAAAGAGCCACCAGCTTCGCGGCTTCGAGCGGATCAAGGCGAAGAGGAGCGTGACGACGAGGAGAGCCAGCGCGATTTCGAGAAGTTCGGCCTTGGTCCAGTCCCAGAGCCAGGGGCCCCAGGGCTCGATGGATTGCTGATAGTAGAGAGAGAGATGATGCCAGTAGAGGCGAATGGGAAGATGCAGCAGGGCGAGGAGGGTGAACAAAACCGGGACGAAAATTACTGCTTGGAGAGGGCGCCGGCTGGCCCGGGCTTCCGCAAAGTCGCGGAGTTTAGCGAAGAAGCCGGAGCGAAGAAGAAACAGGATGACCACGAGGTTCCAGAAGACGGAAAGAAAATAGAGGCGGTAGCCGGCGCGCGAGTAGGCAATGGCTTTCTGGTATTTCTCGGGAGAAAGGTGGTAGGTTGTGGTGGAATTTTGGGTGGAAGTAGAAGTTGTGGAGGCGGGAGCGGCGGTTTCTTGAGGAGTTGTAGGAACCGATTGGAGAGGAGTCGGACGTGCGTGGTAATCGGGAGGAGCGAGAGTGATGACGAGCAGTGCAAGCGGGAACAGGCGCGAACTGAAGGGAGAGGCCGCGAGGAAGGGCATGGAAAGAGTATAGCGGCGGGCAGGTACGCAAGGGCAAGGGCGCAAGGGTGATTTGCAGATAGGCGGCAGGCGCGAATAGGGAAATTGTGCTGCGAACCGCGGGGGCGTATTCTGCAGGATGAGAGCTCAAATGAGGCAGGAGGCCCGAAAAATGATGACCGGGAATAAGGTGTGCGTCTCCGCGATTTTGCTTACGGCGTGCCTGGTGGGGATGCCGAGTGCGCGGGCGCAGGGCGAGCAGGAACCTTCGGTGGCAGAAGCAGCGCGGAAGGCGCGCGAACAGAAGAAAGCGCCGGCAAAACCGAGCACAGTAATTACGAACGATACGCTGAAGCCGGCTACCCCCGCGACGGTGCAGCAAGCAACCGCGGTAACAGAGAGTATTCCTGGAACGGATACGACCGCGACCACCGGCGCAACGGTGGATGCTGCAAAAGCAGCGCAACCAGCGAAGGGGCCTTCGGAAGAGGAAATCGCCAAGAAGAAGGCGGAGATCGCGGCATTGAAGCAGGAGATTGCCGACAAGGCAAAAGAAGCGGACGTGCAGCAGCGCGCGCTGGCGCTAGCGAATGAAAGCTATTATTCGCGGCCGGATTTTTCAAAGGACCCGGACGGAAAAGCGAAGCTGGACGCGATGCAGAGCGACTTGGCGCAACAAAAGGATGAGCTGGCAAAGTTAAAGGCCAAGCTTCTGGAATTGGCGCCGGACGCGGATCAGAAGCCGGCGGCTCCCCAGCAATAGCAGCATAAAGATTAGAACAGCGAGAGCGTCCGCGGTGGATTACTGCGGGCCGAGAATGATCGGCAAGCCGGTCTTGGAATTGCCGATGATCACCACTTTTGAGTTGGCGCTGGTGGCCAATTTTTCGGTAGCTTCGATTCCCTTCCATTCCAAAAGCTGGGGGCTGATGCCCTGGGCGACGATTTTCTGAAAATCGGCGATGCCCTGCGCTTCGATGCGTTTGCGCTGCGCTTCCTGGGTCTCTTTCTGCAGGATGAAGCTCATGCGCAGGGCGTCCTGCTCGGCTTGCTGCTTGGCTTCGATGGAGCCTTTGAGCATGGCGGGCAACTGGACGTCGCGGAGCAGGATGTTTTCGACGATGACACCCCGGGGTGCGAGTTCTTTGGTCAGCTGATCCTGAATTTGCTGCTGAACGAGTTCGCGCGCGTTGGTATAGAGGGCGTTGGCGGTATGGGAAGAAGTGGAGGCGCGAATGGCGGCGCGCAGTGTGGGCTCGACGATTTTTTCGGCGTAGTTGGCGCCTACTTTCTGATAGACCTCAGCGGCCATGCTGCGATCGAGATGGAAGAGCAGCGAGGTGTCCAACGCGAGAATCAAGCCTTCGTTGGAAGGGACATTGGCGCTTTCCTTCACGGACTGAGTTTGAATGGAGAGTTTTCCCACGGCCTTCAGGGGATTGATGAGGTGGATGCCTTCGCCGAGCGTCTCGCCGGTGACCCTGCCGAAGAGCGTGAGGATACCGACGTTGCCGGTGGGAATGGAAATGACGCTGGAGAAAAAGAAAATCAGGGCGAAGATGAGCGCCGCAAGGATGAGAAATTTGGAACCGATGCCGCGCAGATTGGGCAGCGAGGGCATGTTGCTGCCCGCACCGAAATTGATGGTTGTATTTGGCATGACTGCCTCCGTTGAGAGATCTGTTTTTGGACTTTGCTATTCTTATTTTTACTACGTATCAGGAGGGAATTAATTTCGGGCACGGAGTGGATGGGAATCCGTCACTAAGCGGCTAGAAGCGGGCGGCGGATGGTTTGAGTGTCGAGCTTTTTTCCACAGATTTCTTTGGATACCGCAAGCTGTTGGGGTGGTTTTCGATTGACACCCCAAGTGCGTGGCGCGAAAATTTGCAGGTCCGCTCGGTCCGTTCGTCGAATTTCTGGCCGCCAAGGGGAGTTCACTTGCAAAGAGTGAACTGGAGGCCGCTGAGGGAGTTCAGAATGACCATGATGCCGGGCTCCACCGTTCAGTGTGTCAATCCACGATGTGAAGTGAAGGGGAATTGGATGAGGGCCGAAGCGAATGGCTCCGACCATTGCCCTGCGTGCGGGGGAGAGTTGCGCCACGTGCCGCCGCCGCTGATGCCGAGAATGAGATTCCGCCCAAGACAAGCTGCGCCGCGTCCGTCCTTGCGTCCCCGCTAGCGGCGTGGGGCGAGGCATGTAACTCCTCCTTGAGCGGGAGAAAGCCTCGAAAAAACGAAGGGCCGGAAGCGCCAGCCTCCGGCCCTTCGTGATTTTATTTACGGGAACTTTTCGCACCCGAACGGCCTCTATCCATAAGAACATCCGCAGAAATTTGGTTCAGAGCTTCTTGCTGAAAGAGGCGGAGGTGTGCCGTGGCGGAAACAACTGGGCGTTATTCGTGGAAAAAGCGAGTTTTGCTGATTTTGGGAGGAGGAATTCTCTTTCTGCTGGTGTTTGTGTTCGCGATTCGCATTACGGTGTCGGAAATGCTCCGCGGAATCGCGTCGGAGAAAGCGACGGGCCTGTCGGCGGTCGCTGACTGGGACCTCCGGAGCATGTGGACCGGCGGCGGGTATCAACTAAGCAAGGCGCCGTCGGATACGGGAATAGGGTGGATCGCGCGGAGTGCGGAACTACAGATACGTTCTTCGGTTTTTGAAAACTCGGTAGCCTCGCTTCATCGAATCGTGGCCGGACATCACGGCTATCTGGAGGATCTTCGGACAGAGAGCCGAACTGGAACGGGACGGGCACTGGCAGCTAAGATTTCCGTGCCGACGGAAGAGTTCGATGACGCGCTGGCGGATTTGCAGACGCTGGGCAGAGTGGAAGTTGTCTCGCAGGCGGGGGAGGACTCGGCCGTGAAGCTGGCCACGGCCGGGAGACACCTGGAAGCGGCGAGAACAAATCTCACCCGTCTGCAGAAATTGCAACGCGAGCGCAAAGGGGAACTGCGGGATGCGGTTGCGCTGGAGAAGGACATCGCACAGGCGAACGAGAGCGTTGCGGAGGCGGAGCGGCAACACGATGGATTGATTTCCACGGTGGCGCAAGCGCACCTGCGGATTGTGCTCTTCGAAGATTATCGCGCCCCGTTGCAGGTAAGTATGGCGGGTGCGTACCTGCGGATACGCAATTCTTTTGTCGAAGGGATCGTGACGATTTTGGGGTCGGTCTGTTCGGTGCTTGGAATTCTGTTCGGGTACGGGTTGCCGTTGGTGTTCTGGATGGCGCTGTTATTCTGGCCGCTGCGAATGGTGTGGAGACGGTTCCGGCGGACGCCGGCGAGTGTTGTGGCGGGGTAAAAAGGGCAAGAGCCCAGCCAGGAATGGCTGGGCCACCTGAAGGTGGCCGCTACAGGGGCGGACGTGGATTAAGACTCGACGAGGCCTTTTTCGAGGAGTTCTTCGTCGCTTAGCCAGAGGTCGGGGATGTTGGCGGAGCCGAGGCGAAGGATGTCTTCGAGGGCGCCGCGAACTTCGCGTAGCCGGAAGTCCACACCGACTTTTTCGAGCATATCAATGAGGGCTTGCGCGCCTTCGGCTAGCATGGGTTTCGGGCGGACGCCGGTGCGGGCGATCTGGTGATAGGAGACGATGTAGAAGGCGTTGGTGCCCGCGCCGTGACGCACGATGTGCAGGAAGCCCCGCGCCTTCTGGGGTTCTCTCGCTTGCCTTACTGCGACCGCGGCACCGCTTGGGAGTGAGCTCATCGTGTGATCTCCTCGCCTGTGTCCCGGGTCAGCTGCATCCGCTGGTGCTCCCGCAATTTTCGCATTTGTAGCAGGCGCCGTTGGGCACCATCAACATGCCGCATTCGGAGCAGGTTGGCGCATCCTCCAGAGCGTTTCCCGGAGAATAAGTTTTGGTTTCGACGGGCGGCACCCGAGTCAGCGCCGGAGCAACTGGCGTGGGAGCCGGGATGGAGGCGACCACGGTGCCTTCCATCGGAGCGCCATTGAGCTTCAGGTATTCCGCGGAGATGAAGCGCCCGCCGAGCCAGCGCGCGATGTAGTCCAGCACGGACGTGGCGAAGCGGATGTTGGCGTTGGGCGTGATGCCGCTGGGTTCGAAGCGGGTGTTGACCAGCTTGTTGACGAGCACTTTCAGCGGCACGCCGTATTGCAGGCCGATAGAGAGTGTGAGCGCGAGGCCGTCCATGACGCCGGAAAGCGTGGAGCCTTCCTTGGACATCTTGATAAAGATTTCACCGGGGCGGCCGTCGGGGTACATGCCGACGGTGATGTAGCCTTCGTGGCCACCGACACTGAACTTGTGGGTGACGGAGTTGCGTTCGACAGGAAGTTTTTCGCGCTGGGTGCGGGCGAAGAGTTCACGCTGCACGGGTTCGGGTTCGGCGGCCGCGACTTCGGCTTTCTTTTCGTCTTTCTTGTTGCCCGCGGCGTTGAGGGGCTGGGAGCGCTTGGAGTTGTCGCGATAGATCGCGACGGCCTTGAGGCCGAGCTTCCAGGACTCGATGTACGCGTCCATGATGTCTTCGACGGTGGAGTCCTCCGGCATGTTGATGGTCTTGCTGATGGCGCCGGAGAGGAAGGGCTGGGCCGCCGCCATCATCTTGACGTGACCGCGCCAGGCGATGGAACGCCCGCCGGTGGTGGCCAGAGAGCAATCGAAGACGGGAATGTGTTCGGGCTTGACGAAGGGCGCGCCATCCATCTTGCCATTGGCATCAATGTAGCTGACGATTTCGCTGGTCTGTTCTGGCGTATAGCCAAGCTTCATCAAGGCGGCCGGCACGGTGTTGTTGACGATTTTGATGACGCCGCCGCCGACGAGCTTCTTGTATTTGATGAGGGCGAGGTCTGGCTCGATGCCGGTGGTGTCGCAATCCATCATGAAGCCGATGGTGCCGGTGGGAGCGAGAACGGTGACTTGGGAATTCTTGAAGCCGTGCTTTTCGCCGAGTTCGAGAGCGGAGTCCCAGGCGCTTTGCGCACCCATGTAGAGATCGGACTGAACGTGATCGGGCTTGATGCCGCGCATCGCGTGACGGTGCATGCGGATGACGTCGAGCATGGGTTCGCGATTGACAGGATAGCCCGGGAACGGGCCCATGCGCTCGGCAACGCGGGCGGACTGAGCGTAGGCTTCACCGCACATGAGGGCGGTGACGGCGGCAGCGACGTCGCGGCCTTCATCGGAATCGTAGGGCAGGGCCATGGACATGAGGAGCGCGCCGAGATTGGCGTAGCCGAGGCCGAGCGGGCGGAACTCGTGCGAATTTTTCGCAATCCTGTCCGTGGGATAGCTGGCGTTGTCGACGAGGATTTCCTGGGCGGTGATGGTGACGTCCACCGCATGCGTGAAAGCTTCGACGTCGAAGTCGCCGTTGGGGCTGAGATATTTCATGAGGTTCAGCGAAGCCAGGTTGCAGGCAGTGTCGTCGAGGAACATGTATTCGCTGCAAGGATTGCTGGCGTTGATGCGCGCGGTGGACTTGCAGGTGTGCCAGCGATTGACGGTGGTGTCGTACTGCATACCTGGGTCGCCGCAGTGCCAGGTGGAATCGGCGATTTTGTAGAGGAGTTCGCGGGCGCTGAGCTTTTCGTTGGGCTGGCCGTCGATGACGTTCCTGGTCCACCAGTCGCGATTTTCCTGCGCGGCTTGCATGAACTCATCGGTGACGCGGACGGAGTGATTGGCGTTCTGAAAGAAGATGGAGCTGTAGGCTTCGCCATCGATGGAGGAGTCGTAACCCTGCTCGATGAGGACGTGAGCCTTCTTTTCTTCCTTCACCTTGCAATCAATGAATTCGACGATGTCCGGATGATCGATATTGAGGATGACCATCTTGGCGGCGCGGCGCGTCTTGCCGCCGCTCTTGATGACGCCGGCGAAGGCGTCGAAGCCCTTCATGAAGCTGACAGGGCCGGAAGCGATGCCGCCGCCGGAGAGGGTCTCCTTGCTGCCGCGCAGGGTGGAGAAATTGGTGCCGGTGCCGGAGCCCCACTTGAAGAGCATGCCTTCGGTGCGGGTGAGCCCCATGATGGATTCCATGCTGTCCTGCACAGAGTTGATGAAGCAGGCGGAGCATTGAGGCTTGGGCTGGCAGCCGACGTTGAACCAGACCGGGGAATTGAAGGCCATTTTCTGCTCGACGAGCAGGTGGGTGAGTTCGTCGCGGAATGCATCGCGCGACGCGTTATTGGCGAAATAGCCGCCCTCTTCTCCCCAACGCACGACCGTATCCACGACGCGGCCGATCAACTGGCGCACGGAGCCTTCGCGGTCGGAAGTGCCGGGCTTGCCGTGGAAGTATTTGCTGGCGACGATATTGGTGGCGGTTTGCGACCAGCTTTTTGGAACTTCGACATTTTCCTGCTTGAAGATCGTGACGCCCTTTTCGTTACCGATTAGAGCGGTGCGCTTCTCCCATTCGACTTTGTCGAACGGAGACAACTTTCCATCCGTGAAGTACCGTTCAAAAATCAGACCGCTGGACACACCGGAGGCGTCCACCGATTTCGAAGTCTCGACCGCTTTGCCATTCAATGCGTGCTTCACCGTAGCCATCCTGGTTCCTCCCCGCAACAGGTTCCCGTGGTGCGAGCGGGGAACC
>Ga0210399_10002685_pt1 | contig 13834 bp, 15 predicted proteins | sample IncBWC14MmetaG_FD_150865 | JGI IMG/M metagenome (GOLD analysis project Ga0210399, IMG submission 150865) | Forest soil microbial communities from Barre Woods Harvard Forest LTER site, Petersham, Massachusetts, United States - Inc-BW-C-14-M | ecosystem: Environmental > Terrestrial > Soil >... | reverse complement strand
GATGGCTTGCTTCAGCGCGCCGAGGGGACCTCGCGGGAGCCGTGGCCCGGGAAGGTCCCATGCCCGCACTGCGGCGCCCCGGCCGTCCTCGTGAGGGCGGAGCAGCGAAGCGAGGGCCACGTGGTGGTGCACGCCCATCCGGACGGCGTGCAATGCGAGCGGGCCCCGGCTAAAGGACACCGCGGTCCTTGAGTGAGACCCAGCGCTCGGTCCCGTCCCCGACGATGATGTGGTCGAGGACCTCGATCCCGAGCAGCTGGCCGCCTGCCGCCAGTCGGCGCGTGAGGGCCACGTCCTCGCCGCTCGGCTCGGGCTCTCCCGACGGATGATTGTGAAACAGAATGAGGCCAGCGGCCTTGTGCGCCAGCGTCGGGCCAAAAACTTCTCGTGGGTGGACGAGGGCGCCGGTGAGGCAGCCTACTGAGATCTCGAGGGACCCGATGATGCGGTGGCGGATGTCAAGAAGCAGAATGCCAAAGTGCTCGACACCGTCGTCGTGGCCCGCGCGAAGGGCGCGGATGGCCCGTACCGCCGCGCAGGCGTCGCGCAGCTGTGGGCGGTCTTCCATGCGCACGGAAGGCTCGCGCACGAGGGAGATGCGGTAGGCGGGGATGTAAGTCGGCCGCTTGGGCCGGGGGCTCTCGTTCTGGGTCTCCTGCTCGCTGCGCGTCGTCATGGTCTCGCTCCCTTTCTTGGGGGTGGCTGGTTCGCCCCCCTCGCAAGCGCACGGGGGGAGAGAGGCCACCTGGGAGCGAGACCGACGGCGGCGCAGGAGACCGAACCGAGGCGACTAGGCAGGCATGACAGCTCTGCTGGCGCGCCCGCGGAAACGACGAGGGTGAGAGCGGCCGCCCAAGGAGGATGAAGACCCCGCCGACCTCACGAGGAAACCTCACGTCCAAACGCGAAGCCCGCTAGGCCGCGCGGCAAGGTCTGCGAGGGGCCCCGGGTGCCGCTAACGACGGGAAACTGAGGGAACTGGGGCGACTAGAAAGGCGGTCCGCAGCGGCCGCTCGAGCTATGAAGGCGTGCCGGCCGCTTCGTGCGCGCCATTCGGCGCGCACCGGCGCCGCAGCTTACCCGCGTGTTATCCGGACGCAGTAACATGTCGCCAGGGGTCCTGTGACAGCTGCCGCGAGCCGACACTTGGTCGCATCGGGCGCTTTTGCCGCCCTGCTGACGGGTTGCACCCCGCGCGTGTACGAAGTGCCCGCGGGATACACCGGCTGGGTCATTGTTGAGCATGGTGTGGTAGCTTGCGCGCCCCTTCCGGTCGAGCACGGTGAGGTCGTGCATCGAGTCCCTGCCAGTGGCGCCCTCTGTACGAGCGATCCAAAGGAAGGGGGATGGCTCCGCCACGATAGCTACTTTGAGGTGGGATCGCAGCGCATCGCAATTCCGTCGGATGGTCCACCGTCGGCTCGTCGAGTATGGAGCCCCGGTGATGGCCAGAACGGTCCCTACGAGTTCGACGCCTTTTTTGTGGGCACATGGGCTCAGCAAGAGGCGGAGCTCGCTGGCATGGGCGAGGTTGTGAACCGGCTGCGCGATCAAGATGGGATTGGCACCCCAATGCCGCAGGGTAAATGACGCCCGATAACAAAGAGATGCAGCTGTCGAACGGCGTCACAGCAAAGCTGGCTGCCGTTCGCAGCTGATCTCTCGGGCGGACCCACGATGCTGAAGTGCTAAGCCTTTGACTCGGCTCAGGCCGGCCAAAGATTTCTCTATGATCCGGAGCATTGTGAGTGGCCTGACTTGAACCCACAGGGAGCGTGATGACCACGATCTCGAAGGACGCGAACCTGATTACATTCATCAACGTCTTTACGGTCGACCCGACGAATCAGGCACGGCTGGTCGAGCTTCTCATCAAGGCGACCGACACCTTCGTTCGGCACGCACGCGGCTTCATTTCCTCAAGCCTTCACCGAAGCCGGGATGGTACCAAAGTCACGATGTACGCGCAGTGGCGAAACCTTGTGGACTATGAGGCGATGCGGAGGGACCCTGGTCCCGTTCCCTATCTCCAGGAGGCCCTCACTATAGCGAAGTTCGAGCCTGGTATGTACGACGTAGTTGAGTCATTCGCGCCGCCGCGTGAAGAAGTCTGAGCCAGCGTCGCCTGGCCTCGCTATGAGTTAGCGCCTGGTTCCCGCGGCTGAAGCGATCAGATCGCTCTGCACTGGAAGCTATCGCGTATTTCTGCGACGTGGGCCGACGAGGAAGCGTCCGGCAGTCGGCGCGAATGGGCCGTCAACCTGAACCCGCGCAACCGGTGTTAGCCGGACTCAATCACCGTCGGCCTTAGTGAAAACGGTCTACGAATTGGCCCCGTAACGATCCGACTCGAGAGGAGGACTTCGGTGGAACAACTTCCCCTGTGGTTCCTTTTGCTGTCCTTGGCGCTACCAAGGGTATCGCTCCTGACCGGCTATCTCGTCGCCGATATCTCGATAATCACAAACTTGAGTGGATGGATTGCGCCAGCTCTCGGAGTATTGGTTCCAAGATCGCTGGTTCTCATCCTGATCTTTCAGGATCGGGGAATGTCGCCCTGGCTGGTCGTACATGCGATTGCAATGGCCGCTGTCTATGCTGCAGCAGGTTCAGGTTCACGGTAGAGCGCGACCCAGCCAGTGCGTTTGCCCAGTTGCTTGAGCCGTGCCGAGACCCGGCGTCGGAGGAGACGCGTGCCTTCTTAGAAGGCTGGGCTTGCCCCCATGCCGTCCGGAGCGTCCTGAGCGTGGTCGCGTGCTTGTTGTTCCTCGTGGGGCTGAAGGGTTGATAGATGGGGCGGTCCAACGCCTGACCCGTGGCAAGTAAGAAATGCCGGCGGCCAGAGCTGCGGGAGCTCCGACCGCCGGCGCGGCGCTTACGCCGTCGGCCCGGTGGAGGCCGCCTGCGCCTTGTACGCAGTGACAATCGCTTCCTTGAGCGTCTTGGCGGCTCCATTGCCGCCCTCGATCGACCTCAAGAAATCGAAATAGCGACGCTATGACGAGCTCGTCATAGAGGCGCTTATGAGGAGGACCGCATTACGAAGAGATACGCGCCGAAGGCCGCTACTCAAGGGGCGGAGGACTTGAGATCCTCACTATAATGAGGCGCGGTTTGCGCGGGAGAAGGACCCCTGGACGCCGCGCCATAGACCTGGCGAAGCCGCACGGCCGGTGACGTAGCCTCCTTTTTCAAGTTACGCGCCTTGGCCAACTCTGGAGCTTCGCCGCGCCGTCGTGAGGCCAGCGACTTAACCCGGGTTCGCTCAGTGGCTTACAAGTTCGGCCGCTATGATATCCATGCTATCTTTTCAGTTGACTAAGTGTTCGACGGACGTATAGGCGCGCGAGCGGCGGAGGATGACGTGACGAGGATGAGCGGTGTGCGACGTGTTGCACGGACGCTTCTGGGTTGCGCCTTCGCTCTCCTTGGCGCGTTTGTCGTGGTCACGATGCTGAACGGGGCGCCCATCGACGACTCTCGTCGGGCTCGAGCCTGGGGTCAGTGGCACCGGAGTCCGTCGCCGACCACGGAAGCTGCCTGGATTCGAGAGCGGGATCGCGCGGGACGAAACGAGCTTCTTATCATCCTTGGTGGTGTGGCGTTTCTGGTGGGCGGCGGAGCCCTCGTCCTGTGGCCTACGTCGCGACAGGTTGTCGATGCGTCATGAACAGGCTTGGCGCCTGGGGCGTCTCGCCGACGGCGAACCGGTCGGGGGTGGGGTCCCACAGGCGAGAGGACTTGGAGCCCGTACGGATAAAGGGGGCGCCGTCGAACAAGCGCATGAAGCTGGCGGCGCGATGGCCCAGTCGGGCGCCCCGCAGCTTATGCGCGGTGTTCAGAGAGACTCGAGCCAGCCCAGCAGCGACTTGTCGCGACGCCACCGCGACGGCTTTCGTGCCCTGGGCACGGCGGGAAGCAGCTCGAGCGCCCTGCGCTTGGTTTCGATGTCGGCCTGCGCATAGTGGTTCGTGGTGTCCAGGCTCGTGTGTCCCAGCCAGCCGCGGATGACCGTCGTGTCGACTCCTGCCGCGACGAGGTGAACGGCACAGGTGTGACGGAAGGTGTGCGGGGTGACGTGTTTGCCGGCGAGGGTGTGCACCTGGGCCTCGGCCGCACGCACGTAGCGGCGTAGCACGAAGCGGACGCCGGATGCCCCCAAGGGGTCGCCGTAGCGATTCCTGAAGAGCGGCTCGTCCTGCGGGTGGGGATCGCGGCGGAGAAGGTCGGCAAGCAACGCAGCCATCTCTGGCATCAGTGGACAGGTCCGCTCCTTGCGCCCCTTGCCGAACAGCCGCACTTGGGGAGGGCGCTCGAAACGGATGTCCTGCGGTCGAACGCCGAGGATCTCCTGGATCCGGCCACCGGTGCTGTAGAGGAGCGCGAATAGCGCGTGGTCGCGCTGGCCCAACAGGTCGTGCCGATCGGGCTGCTTGATGATCGCCCGCACCTCTTCGGCGTCGAGGTAGCAGAGGGCCGTGCGGGGACCGCGCTTGAGCGGAATGCCGAGGATCGCGGAGCACTGGGCTGCGGCCGCCGGCTCACGGCTGGCGACGTAGCAGAAGAAGCTGCGGATCGCTGCCAACCGGCAGTTTCGGGTTCGGACGCTCACCCCTCGATCGCTCTCCAGGTGGTGGAGGAACGCGATCACCTCGCTGTCCGTGATGTCGGGAAGATCGAGCGCCGAGACGGGCTTGCCGTGCCTGCTGGCCACGAAGGGGAGGAGCTGGCGCCACACATCGCGGTACGCACACACCGTATGGTGGGAGGCGTCGCACTGCCCTACGAGCCAGCCCTGAAAATACGCGGTCATGAGCGCGGGAAGCGTCTGAGGCGTCCTCATCGAACACCACCTTTCACGGGCCGAGCGCCCGCGCGGCCAGCGGGTGAAAGCGGCGCCTGGCCTCTTCGAGCAGCTCGGGAGTCATCGAGAGATACGCCAGCGTCGCCTGGACGTTCTTGTGGCCCATGTACGCCGACAGGAACGGCATGCGCGCCTGGACGTCAACGCCGCGGCGGTACCAGTCCGTGATGCGGTGCATGGCGAACGTGTGGCGCATGTCGTGGAGCCTCGGACCTGTGCGGCCACTGCCGATCTTGAGGCCAGCGCGGCGCAGCACCTCGTTCAGCCACCGTGCGGTGGAGGTCTCGCTGTAGCCGCCCCCGGCGAGCTCATTCCAGAAGAGTGGGGACTGGGGATCGGACGACCCACCCACCTGCCGGCGCACGACGAGGTAGCGCCGGACCACCTCCATCACGCTTGGCGCGAGCGGTAGACGACGGGACTTGAAGAACTTGCTCTCTTGAATCTCGACCTCGCCAGTACCTTCATGGATGTCCTGCAGGCGGAGCCGCCGGAGCTCGCCGCGGCGCAGGCCGGAGCAGTACGCGAGCAGGAGCATGAGATTGAGCGTGTGCGGCCTCAAGGAGGCACCCTTCCCTGGGCTCAGCGCTCGCGCCGCCGACAGGCACTGCTCGATCTCGGCCGAGCTGTAGATGTGTGGGGAACGGCGCTCACGGCTGGCCCCACGAACGAGCAGGGCTGGCCGGGCGATGTCGCCAATAGCCACACCTGAGCGACGTAAGGCCACGGCGACGATCCTGCCCACGGTCAGGCGATTGACGTGCCCTCTCGCCGTCTTAGCGAGCAGGGCGTACTCGCGGACCAACGTCCGGAAATCCTCTGCAGCAGCGCCCGGCCGCACTTGGAGGAACCGATCGAACCGAAGGAATCGGTCGGGGTCGTAGCGGAACCCCGCCGCCTGCATGCGAGTCACGTGGTCTCGGAGAACGGGCCCGAGGTGGCTTGCAAACGGCGCCGGCACGCGCAGCGCTTCGAGGTGCCGGATGGGATCGGGAGTGACGAATGCCCGGACCAGAACCGCTGTGGATAGCAGGCGGTAACGGGCTCGCAGCTCCGCCATGGGATTCCTCGTCAAGGCTTGCTCCTCGACCAGCCAGTCAAGAAAACGGTCGACCGTCTGTGCGCGCCGCTCGACGCGGTCAAGTGGCCACGTGGCGCACTTCGCTCGCAGCCAGGAGATAACGATCGCGGGGCCGAACGGCTGGTCTGCGAGCTGCTCCACGACGAATCTCTGGAAGGGCTTAAGGATCGAGGAGCGGTAGCCGCACACTGTCGTCACATGCCGGAGCTTCAAGGTCTCGACGAACCGAGCAGCGAGCTGGCCATCCGTGTCGGGCCATAGGTCGGCCATCAGCGTCCTCTCGGGACAGGGAGGGCCACGTCGCGGAGGTCCTCGGTGTGCAGCCGCAGGTAACCCTGAGTGGTCGAAGGGCGGCGATGCCCCAGGATGTCACCGATGGACTTCAGCGACACCCCAGCACGCAGGAGCTCGACGGCCCGGCCGTGGCGGAAGGCATGGGGACCATGTTTGCCCTCGGGCTGAACACCTGCCCGCCGCAGCCGGCGGCACACTATCTGGTACAGCCCGTCTCCTCGGAGAGGCCGGTCATGGGGAGCTTTCGTCCGCACGAACACCTGTCGGAGCGCGGTCTGCGGGCGGCCATGACGGAGGTAGCTCGCGAGCGCCTCGCCTACCGAGGGCAGGAGTGGCATGTCGGCGGCCGGCCCCAGCTTGCTGTGCTGCACTCGCAGCCGCTCGTGGCGCCAATCGATGGCCTCGAGGCGCAGCTGTACGACCTCGCTGGCACGCAGGCCGTAGGTGGCGAGGAGGACGAGCATGGCGTAATCCCGCCGTCCGCCCGGCGTCCGGTCGAGACGCGTGGATGCCAAGACCTTCTCGACCTCGTCGGCCTTCAGGCCGCAGGGCGGCCGCTCGTGCTCGTACACACGGGTGCCCCAGACCGCAGAACTGAGGTCATGCTCTGTTACGCCACGGCGGTGGAGATGTCGCAGGAAGCTGCGCAGCAGGTTTGCGAGCAGCTTCCGGGTCACGCGTCTCAAGGATGGCGCGCGTGCCGCGAGGTAATCGTCGATGTCCGACGCGTGGAGCTGCCGCAGCGTGCGGCCGGGGGAACGCCGCGCCATCCATCCAAGGAAGTCCCGTGCCGCGGCGCAGTAGCGGGTCACGCTCAGCGGAGCAAGCCCGCGCAGATCCGTGAGCCATGACCGGTAGTCCTCGAGAGTCTTTCCGCCCCCTCCGGGAACCTGCGAGGGCGCCTGTTCTCCGCAAACCCGGAGAAGGGCACGCACCCCACCCGTGTGCGCACCACGCCAAGATCCGATGGAGGACGGCAAACAGCCATGGCAGTGCGTGTAGGACGTCAGAGCGTCGGCCAAGTAGGCCCTCACATCCTCTTCGCCCGCCTCGTAGATCGAGACACCGCGGCCATCCAGATGTGCCAGGAAGAGATGCGCGTGATGGACGTACCGCTCGATGACGAGCGGCCGATAACCCCGGCGGATCAGATGCGCCCGAAGAACGGCCAGGTGATCGTCGTCCAAGTGGCCGCGCTCAGCGGTGACGAGTGCTAATCCTTCCTCTGGCATCCCTGACCTCGTCGTGTCAGGTCTACAAGGCGTCGCCGCTCGCTATTCCGCTCGGGCCGCTTTCTCAGTGGGGCACGTTATGAGAAGCAGGAGGGGTGCTCGGGTCGCAGCGACCGGCTCGCCGAGGCGTCACCAGCCCATAACGCCGACCTCTCCATAAGCGACGGTCACTGCCGGCGCCAAAGGCACGCGAAGGAAAGGTCACGTAGATCTCTCCCTCTGGGCTCTTCCACAGGGAGAAGCCCACGAGCTTCAGCCCGGCAAGGATCCCGGCCGTCGCGGGGAAGACCAACTCGGCCTCGGAGACGAGGCGTTCGGGGCCTCCCTCGCGCTGCACGAAGTTGAACGTGACGTCGGTGGAAATGGCCTCGGGGGCCGGGGTGTGGTTCGTCTTCTTCGACATTTTACTCTCCTCTATCAGGTGGGAGGGCGAGTTGCCCCCCTCTCGCGAGAGGAGGAGGGGGCAGAGGAGCCCTTTGAATGAGGAGAGCGAGCGAAGGAGCTGGAAGAGGAGCTTCGGAAGGACTCAGAGCACAGCCGCGAAGGCGTGATTCAGCCCGAGCAAGAGCCTAGGGGAAGTCCAAAGGACCTGGCGCGACCGCGCAAGGCAAAGCGGTGAGGACTTCCGGAAGGCCCTCGCGCCAACACTACCGGGCCCGAGGACATTAAGTCCACCAGGTTCGACGTCGCCTCGCGTCAGATGGAGGCTGGCACGAGAGAGGCCCACTTCATGCGCGGCCACATGTGCGACGGCCGAAGGCCCCCGGAAAACGGGACGATCGCACGGCGAGGGCTGACGACTCGGCAGATTGACCAGCGCGCCGGGCCAGAGGCACGACTCGACCAAGCTACCCGCTTGCGAGGCGCGTCGTTGAAGCGTCGAGCGGTCATGGTCGCGGGGGCTGCGGTATCGGGGTCAGGCGGCTATGGCCTTGAAGAGGCCGCAGAGAGCGAAACGCCAGAGTCGGGCCATAAGTTGGCTTCTTGCTGAGCGAGAGGGATACGCTCCCATCGTCGGCGGTTGAGTAGATCCACGTTACCCCTGGGCAGACCGTAGAGCGGAGGCCCGGCAATTCCGCCGGCCAGTTTCCCCCCGTCGGTTTCAGGGTCCTTGCAGCGAGCACCTTTTGGGTCAGTTCGGCCCCAAGAGCTGTGCCTACCGCACTCCACAAAGCGCGAGACAGGGACGAAATCGCTATCCGACCGAGCGTGTTCCACCTGGCGATCGAGCCCTCGACCCTCCGCGCGAGGGCTGACGGATCAACCGAACACGGATCGCTCCCCTTGACCTCGGCGACCATCTTTCTGACAGCCTCAGAGTAGTTGGAAGCCATGAGACGCATGTACGGAGATTCGAGAGGGTGCCAGGGTCGTTCGCCCACTGAGCGACCCATCACCGGGAGTCCGTTGAGCAAGGCCGACGTTCTCCAGGCCTCCCCCTCGAGCGCCCTAAGCATCGAAATGAGGTAGTCATGCTCGGCAATGCGTGCTTGCCAGGACTCTGGCACGTCGTTCACCTTTCGGAGGGCTCCCAGCGTCATCCCGTCAAGTCCCAGAGCGCTGATTTGGCTGATGAGTTCGCCACGATCTCTTTGCGCACCGCCAATCCGCCACGACGCTTCAAGAGCGTCGAGCGCCGCTCTCGAATCCCCCGCACGTTCCTTCCCAAAACCGTACAGGATCAGCACGGATGCGACCCCTCTTAGTCCCGTAAGGCTCACAGGCAGTTTGTCGTACGTGGACCAGTCGGTCTCGAAGACGATCGGGCCTCCTTGGAGAACATCGCCCACGAGCGCTGTAACCCCCGTGCTGTGGGCTGAAAGCCACGGTGCAACCTCCACGGGGGGAGCATCAAGCATTGCGTTCGCTTTGTCCGTTTCAGACGAGACAAACGCCAACAGTTTCTCCCTGACCGCCTCATAGCTCTTGCGATCCGATTCGGCAGGACGCGTGCCCGGGACACCGTACGGGATCAGGTCGATGCCGATACGAGCCCCGGCAGCCGCCAGCCGCAGAGCTCCATCCGAAGCGGGCCCTTCAGGGTAGCGAGAGGTAAATGTGTCTATTGGGTCCAACGTTGTCGCCCACGCGCGACCTACTTGCGTTTCTCTGTATGAAGCGAAGGGACCACCGAGGCCCATCCACAGAGCCAGCATGAGAATCAGCGCGGCGGAAATCCCTCCCGACAGGAAGGCCTGCCACCGAAATCCTCGGTAGAAGTCTCGCGCGGCGAGGCCAAGGGTGAATAGAGGCATTCCCCCGAATGAGAAGAGAACCAGGAGGAGAAACCCAACCACAATCCGCCCAGCTCCATTCGGGTCCGCCATCAGCCAGCCGAAGTCGGTTAAGCGGGTTAACCACTCGGAAGCCAAAACCCCGGAGAACACCGTCACAGCGACCAGGATGAGGTTCAGCAGGAGAACGATCAGCGAGGGCGCACGCTTCATTCTCAATTGCTGCAAGGGTGCAGCAGCACTACCATGTTCTTGTGTCACGAAGAGGAGTTTACCTGTTGGCCATACTTGGAATCATCCCGCTGCTGATCCTAGTTGCATGGAGCCCGTGGAGTGCTCTCCTCTTTCATGGCGACGGTAAGTTTTCGGATGAATTGTTCTCTTATCCGCGCTACTGGGTCAGGTTCGGCGATATTCCTCTCAACGAGGCTGGCGAATACCATTTCCGCTTTCGGGGACTGCCGTACGAAGACATGGGTCTGATCCTGTACGTCAAAGGGGGCTACCCTTGGGCCAACTCGGAGCCTCTGGAGAATTTGCAGGCGACAATTGAAGCAAGCTTGACGGATGCGAAAGGGAACGCGGCCTGCCGTGCATCAGGGCGGCCCGCTGCTGGAAATAGGGATGGCATCTGGGTCGTCATGTGGGGGTGACCCCAGAGGGGCAGGCTATTGGCATTACCAGTGCACTTCCGTTCGCGTTTCTCCTTTCAAGGCTTATGACCTAATGATTCGCGTGACTAACGTGGCGCCGGGAGTCGAAAGGATCGTGGTCACGCCAACGCTGAACGGTGGCGGCATTGAACTTCCCTGAAGCGAGAGGAGAGAGCAGTCCCCGGAGGCGGACGACCGATGTTCGGAGGGCTGGAGGGCCTTGTGGGCGCTGGGGATGGCCGGCTCCCTTGGGCTTCTTCGGAGTGCCATCCCAGGATCTCGTGGGCGGCGCCCTCGAGGTTGAACTTCGAGGCCCGCCGTCCACAGATCCGCAGCGTCCACAGGCCATTGTCTTGAAGGCAACGTCTTGGTGTCCTGGTGTCTTGCTTCCTTATAAGGGGACAACGGAAGTACGGTTTTGGGCAAGCGGAGGTACGGTGGGGGGTACAACGGAGGTACGGTACCCGGTACAACGGAGGTACGGTCTCACCAAGCACCATTCCACAGGTTGTGTGCAAAAAGGTGGTGGGGGAGGGGTACAACGGAGGTACGGTCGGACCCCCTTATTGCCGCCTGAAACCCTCGCCGTCTGGAAGCAATTGCATGTTGCCCGAGGGTGGTGCTAGCCAAAGGCCCGCCGGGCGAGCTTCCACTCGAAGCTCGGGCCAGAGGACACGAAGAGCAGTTAGAGCGTAGCGCACCTGCTGGCGGAAGCGCTTCGGGGCCGCCATCTCGGACCCGACCAAGCTTCGGACGTCCGGCCAGGGGATGACGCTTTCACCCGTCTCGCCATACTTCAGCGCCCTGGCCGCTGCGTAACAGCGCCACCCGAGGAAGATCGCAAGACGCTGGAGGAGAAGCTCGTCCCGAGTCTCGCGGATCAGGTCCTTCGGGACCGGAACATGGTGTGTCATGGCGTCGCGCCAGTACGCTTCATTGAGCTTCAACCCGTAATCGACTCCAGGGAGGCTCAGTTGCGCCCGGGAGCCGCGCTGTGACGCAATGGACGTCGGCAGCCTATATTGCTCGATGAGGAACAACCCCATTCCCTGCTCTTCTCCCCGAAGCGTCGTTCGTTCGATGCGGACGGCAAGACCCAGGATACGGCGCCAGCGAGCCCGGAGATCGACGAAGTTCTTACCCGCATCGGCGTTGACCCCGATGAAGGAAAGGTAGTCCGCCGCATACTTCCACTCGAAGATGGGGCTCTGGGCGCTGATGGCGCGGTCGAACAGGAAGTAGAGGAGGGTCACATCAGCCCCGTAGGGCATGACTGCGCCGTCGCCAACCGCCGCGAAGGTGACGGTGAGGCTGCTGCCGTCACCCAGTCGCGCTCGTCGCGCGATCTGTTTTTCGTTGGTAGGCCGGAGAGGAAGGGCGGTCAGGATCGTTGCCTGGGCGATCAGGGCAAAGCCCGATCGCCATTCCTCTTCCCGCCGCTCCCGCAAGAAGACCATGCGGTCGGCAGCCTTCCTAAGGCGTCGTTCTCTCTCAGCCTTGTGGTCGCGTCCGGCCGCGTCGGCCTCTAGAAGGCCGCTAAAGGGCGCCGCGTTCGCGGAGGATGCAAGCGCTGCGGGCCTCGCCGCCGCGGTTGCGTTCGCTGAGAGCACAAGCTGCGGCCGTGGTCGCTCTTCTGGGCGGCGAGGGCTCATTCGTTGCTCACACGCCCACTGGCTCGGCGCGAAGGACCTCTTCGGGCGACAGGAGGGCGTAGCCCTCGCGCTGGACGGCGGGAGGAGATGTCGGCAGCATCACGGCCGGTGGCCTGGCCGGGCCACGGGGACAGCGCGCCACGGGTGAAGTAGACGCTGAACGAGGGTCCGCCAGCGGCTAGGCGGTTTCGCGGGAAGCGGTCCGAGAATTTCGCGAACGCCATCGACCAGCATCTGGCCAAGGTCGATGGGCTGCAGTTGGCTCTCAAACCGAGCGCGGATCTCCTTTGGAATGGGCTCGCGGCCAAGCTCCTCGCGGAGTTGCTGGCGGATCTCATCGAGGTGCTCTAGCGGGCGCGCCGGGAGAACTTGCGGCCGCTCGCCAGCTGGAGGAGGGATGCCCTCGCGGCTCAGCGCGGGCCTTGTGAGCCGGCTGGCCTGGTGAAGTCTGGCGCGACGAGTGAGCTTGATCATGGGTGCTGCTCCTTTCGAGGCGCCCTCTCGAACTCGAATGCGACGTGGTGGTGTTCGTCGAGGCGGAGCTTCGCTTTGAAAGGCTTACCGGCCTTGGAAGTGAAGCCCGCGATCGTCTTCCCTGTGATGCCGTGGTTGAGGAGCTCACGCACGATCTTGTCATTGAGGGCCTTCCCCGCGAGCTGCTTCCAGATGGTGAAGCCGCAGCCTTCCTTGTAGCGGCTGCAGCCCCAGCCTTTGGGGGTGGGGCGGACGGTACCCACCTTGCAGGCCGGGCACGTCCCAAGCGCGTGGGCGATCGCGGTGGGAGCGAGCGGTGTCCCGGCGAGGACCTCGATCACGAGCTCCCGGACGTAGGCGACGATCTCGGTCTCGAAGGGGGAGGCGTCGGCCTCGCCGTCCTCGATGGCCTTCAGGCGTTGCTCCCACTGCGCGGTGAGTAGGGGATCGCGGAGGGAGGCATGGACCTGGCCGATGATCGCGATGCCCTTGGGGGTGGGGAGGAGGGCCTTCTTCCTCCGCTCCACATACCCAACTTCCACCAGCCTCTCGAGGATGGCCGCCCGGGTGGCGGGTGTGCCGAGGCCCTGCTCCTTCATGAAGGCCGCGAGCTCGTCGTCTTCCACGAGCCGTCCGGCGGACTTCATGGCGTCGAGGATGGTCGCGTCCGTGTAAGGGCGTGGGGGCTTCGTCATCTTCGAGAGCAGGCGCTGGTCGCGCTTGGGCACAACCTGGCCGACGGTTAGAGGCGGCAGCGCCTGGTCATCCTTCGCGTCTTCCTTCTCTTCTTTGTCTTCCTTATCGTCCTTGTCCTGGTCGTGGGGGGAGGGTGCCTCCAGGATCGTCCAACCCGGCACCTTGAGGACGGAGCCGGTGGCGCGCAGCGTGTGCGCCTCCTGGCCGGGGGCGCCAAGGTCGAAGAGGGCGACGGTCTCGTCGGTGACCGAGGGGGGCAGGAAGATCGCGAGGAAACGCCGGGCGACGAGGTCCCAGACGTTCCGGAGCTCGGTAGGGAGGTTGGGCCCAGGGATCACGGTCGTGGAGATGATCGCGTGGTGGTCGGTGAGCTTGGTGTCGTCGACGTAGGCCTTGCCCGGGGGACCCTTGGCGAAGGCTTCCGCCGCCATGGCCGCGGCCTCGGGATAGTCGGCCCGGAGGGCAGTGACGTGGCCGGGGAGGTCCTTGACCATGTCGGTCGAGAGGTGGCGGCTCTCCGTCCGTGGGTAGGTGAGGTGCTTCCTCTCGTAGAGGTCCTGGGCGATCTCGAGGACGCGGGAGGCGGTCAGGCCCCAGCGGCGGTTCGCCTCCTTCTGGAGGCCGAGGAGGTTGAAGAGGGGCGGGGGGGAGGAG
>Ga0210399_10002684_pt1 | contig 13837 bp, 11 predicted proteins | sample IncBWC14MmetaG_FD_150865 | JGI IMG/M metagenome (GOLD analysis project Ga0210399, IMG submission 150865) | Forest soil microbial communities from Barre Woods Harvard Forest LTER site, Petersham, Massachusetts, United States - Inc-BW-C-14-M | ecosystem: Environmental > Terrestrial > Soil >... | reverse complement strand
GACCTCGGTGTCGGGCGGGCTAACGGCGCGTTCTGTGGCAGCAGCGGACGTAAACGGGGATGGCAAGCTTGACTTACTGGTGGCGGCCTCCACGGGTGCTACCGGCGTAGTGAGCGTTCTATCGGGCAACGGCGACGGAACTTTTCAGGCGCCCGTAATATACGCTTCGGGCGGGCAGTTTGCCCTCTCGGTAGTAGTCGCGGATGTAAACGGAGATGGCAAGCCGGACCTGCTCGTGGCTAACGAGTGCTCAGTTGATAGCAACATAAGCTGTGGAAACCCCAACGGCTTGGTAGGGGTGCTATTGGGAAATGGCGACGGAACCTACCGGGCGGCGTTGACTTACAGTTCCGGAGGGGGCGGGATCCCTTCGGTGGCGGTAGGGGACGTGAATGGCGACGGGAAGGCCGACCTTGTCCTGGCGGATGCCTGTGTCGGCGGTTACTGTGGGAACACGGTGGGTGTGCAGTTGGGTTACGGGGACGGAAGTTTCCAAGCTCCAGTGTCATACGGCTCTGGCGGATATGGTTTGACTTCAGTTGCGGTAGCCGACGTGAACGACGACGGTAAGCCGGATCTGCTGGTGACTAACAATTGTGTCAGTAGTAGCAACTGTTCAAGCGGCGTCCTTGGCGTGCTCTTGAACAAGGGCGACGGGACTTTTCAAGCAGCGGTAAGTTACGGGTCTGGCGGACAGTACGCCGAATCGGTTGTCATTGCGGATATAAACGGTGATGGCAAGCCCGATCTCGTTGTGGCAAACCAGTGTGCTAGCAGCAACTGTACGGACAATAGCGCTGTGGGTGTGTTGCTCGGCAACGGCGACGGAACCTTCCAGGCGGCGGTGAGCTATGGGTCAGGCGGCCATTATTCATACGCTCTGACGGTGGCCGATGTGAACGGAGACGGCAGGCCTGACATACTTGTACTTAACGAATGTGCGAGCAGCAGCGGCTGTTCCAGCGGCGGAGTTGTTGGGGTGCTATTGGGAAATGGCGACGGAACGTTCCAGCCGACGGCAACATACAGTTCGGGTGGATACGCTGCTTATGCGCTCGCAGTCGAGGATGTCAACAATGACAGCAAGCTCGATCTGGTAGTGGCTAGCCTGTGCGCCAGTGGCAGCAACTGCACGGTAGGCGCGAACGGCGGATTGGGAGTTCTGTTAGGGAACGGCGACGGTACGTTCCAAGCAGCAACGACCGTGACTACGCCCCCGATCAACGCTGGACCGATTGTGCTCGCGGATTTCAATGGTGATGGGAATCTTGACGTTGCTTCTGCGGTTGGCAACTACTTGCTCCTCGGGAATGGCGACGGGACATTCCAGCCCGCTATGGCCTTAGGCGGCGGTGGCGTTGGCGTTGCAGTCGGAGATTTTAACGGCGATGGCAAGCCCGATCTCGCGATAGGCGGACTCACGATTCTGCTGAATATCGCGACGAATTACCGCTACTCAACGACGACGGTGCTGACGTCGTCGCTTAACCCAGCCCCCGTCGGCCAGTCTGTGACTTTTACGGCAATGGTCACGCCCGCTTTCAAGGCAGGTGCGCTTACCGGAGGCGTGACTTTCTATGACGGCGCGAACGCGCTTGGCACGATAGCCATCAGCAACGGCCAGGCGATCTTCAGCACATCCTCCCTCTCCCCTGGCACGCATTCCATCACGGCCAGCTACATTGGGGATACGAATTACCTGCCAAGCACGTCGACAGCCCTGACCGAGACCATCAACACGGCGGTGACGACCACGACACTGACTTCATCGCTGAACCCGTCCAGCTATAACCAAATTGTCACGTTCACGGCCCAAGTCACCAGTGCGGGCGGCACACCGACCGGCACCGTGACATTCAGTGACGGCTCGACGACTCTGGGTACTTCTCCGCTCAGCGGAGGTACGGCAACATTCTCGACCGCGGCGCTGACAGTCGGAATCCACTCCATTAGCGCTGTCTACAGCGGTGATTTCAGCAGCAGCTCAGCCTCGCTCAACCAGACGGTCAACAAGGCAAGTACAACGGTGTCGCTGAGTTCCAGTGTCAATCCATCGGGGCTGGATCAGCCAGTCACCTTTATGGCTACGATCACGTCGCGGTACGGCGGGCAGACATCCGGAACAGTTACCTTCAAAGATGGGACAACGTCGGTGGGTAGCGCTGCAGTAGTCGGCAATGCCGCCAGTCTGACGACGAGCGGCCTTGCTATAGGCACGCATTCCATTACTGCGCTTTACAGCGGCGATTCCAACTTCACGGGAAGCACCTCCAATACGTTGTCGCAGGTCGTAACCAAGGCCACGACCACGACCTCGCTCGTTTCGTCCATGAATCCTTCGGTCTCTGGAAAGCCGGTTACCTTCACGGCGGTGGTCTCGTCACCGGCGGGTACGCCCACGGGCAAGATTGAATACCTGAACGGCACGACAGTACTGGCGACAATGACGCTCACATCTGGTTCTGCCAAGTACACCACGTCGAAATTGCCGCCCGGTGCCAACAGCATCACGGCTGTCTATGAAGGCGATTCCAATGAAGGTGGCAGCACCTCAGCACCAGTAAACCAATTCGTTCTGGCGGCGACCACGATAACACTCACTTCCTCGCCAAATCCATCCGCCTACGGTCAGGCTGTGACCTTTACGGCGGCGGTCACTTCCAGCATTGGCTCTCCACCCGATGGAGAGACGATCACCTTTAAGCAGGGTGTGACCGTACTGGGAACGGGGACGTTGAGTGGCGGCTCGGCCAGCTTCACGACTTCGGCGCTGCCAGTGGGTACCGACTCTATCAAGGCGGTGTACAGCGGTGACTCGACCTTCGCCGCCAGCATGTCGAAGGCGGTGAGCCAAGCGGTGAGTAAAGCCACGACCACAACTTCTCTAACTTCGTCGCTGAATCCATCGAACTTTGGGCAGTCCGTGACATTTACGGCGAACGTGGCGCCGCAGTTCAGCGGTACGGTCAAGGGATCAGTAACCTTCTACGATGGCACGACGGCCCTGAAGACTGCGTTCCTGAGCGGAGGCGTGGCAAAGTTCACAACCTCGACATTGACGTCGGGCGCGCACAGCATCACGGCCACGTACAACGGCAGCACCAGCTTTACCGGCAGTTCGGCTTCGCTGACACAGACGGTGAATTAGGGATGGGCAAATCTTCTGAAAAGAAGACTCTGCGCCGAGTCATGAAGATATGTTGAAAAGGGGCGGTCGTGAGGTCCGAATGTCACTAATCCGACGCTAACCCACGACCGCCCTACCAAGCTCTTCGCCTTTTAGGGGCACTACATCGCTGCGGCAGATGCTAGAGTACTGTTCGCAATGGTGTGACTGCTCACAGTTGCTCACTTTCTAAGACTTGTAGAAAAGTTTCACATCCGTCAGCCACGGTCATGCGCGGACAATGTGCGTGGGAGGGGAGAATCCTGCGAACGCGTGCCCGCCTGACAGTAAAATCGCCGCCGCTATTCTGCGTGATCTGAAGACATCACTTTGAAGTGTCGCGCTTGACCAGCTTCACAAACTCGGGCAGGGATTGCAATTTGGCATTTTCGGGGTCGTTCCAAAGTTCTTTTCCCGAATAGCCTTTTGCGACAGCTTGGCCGTAAGCGGGTATCGCCTTTATGGGTTGTCCCAATAGGACATAAACTTGGCCTTCGCTGTACATGAGTTGCACGTCTGACGGAGCCTTCGCACGCGCCATCTTAGTGTACTGTACCGCCTGTGCTTGATCTCCCATTTTGGCGTAAAGGAGCCCGATGTCGCCTAGAATGCTCGCGGACCGGGGGTACGAGTCCAACTCTACCTTTGCCAAGGCTATTGCCCTCTTGTAGGCGGACCGAGCTTTATCGGTCTGTCCGGTCCAGCGGTAAGCATCGCCCAGATTTCCCCAAAGTTCTTCGTTTCCACTTGCGGTCTGCACTGACTTCTCATACATCTTGGCGGCTTCGTCGTAGCGCCTCAGAAAGAAATAAGCGGTGCCGAGGTTGGAATAGGTCGCAAAGTCCGGCGCAATCGATAACGCCTTCTGGAAATGAGGGATGGCCTCGCTCCACTTTCCTTCGCGCAGATATACCGAGCCGATGTCTCCGTAGCCCATAGGATTATCGGGGGCGAGTTCGGTAACCTTCTGAAACTCCGGGAGCGCTTTTGCATTTTCGCCAAGCTCGAAGTAGGCCTTGCCGAGAGCCATGTGATTCAACCAATTGTAGGAGTTGGCGGCGACCGCGTTCTGGTAAGCGGAGATCGCCGCGCTAGATTCCTTTTCGTGCCCCTTTTCGAATCCGCTCTCGCTATACGCGTCTCCCAAATTACGATATGCAGCGTCCGAATTGGGCACCAATTCCGCCACGCGGTTTAATTCTGCCAAGGATTGTTCTTTGTTCTTCACACTTTTATAAATTTCGCTCAAGACCGCGTGGGCATCCGGCGAGTCATCGTCGAGCTGTACCGCCTGCTGGGCAGCGGTTGCGGCCTTTTGCAGGAGCTTTGAGTCTTTGGAGATTTGAAACTGCGACAGATAACATCTGGCCAGCCCCGTGTGAGCAAGGGAAAAGGTGTGGTCGATACCGATTGCATCCTGATACAGACCTCTTGCCGTTTCTAAATCTTTAGGGTCTTGCTGTTTTAGCTCCATATACCGTGCTTTCAGGTAGCGGTCGTAGGCTTGATTGTTGCCTGCTGGATTCATCCCCGCACGAAAGCTGTCCTCGCTGCTGCGGAGATTCGTTTGCTGTACGAAATGTTCATATACTTTATTCTCCAGGTCTAATGGCTGCGAACGGTTCCCAGCGATCTCTGCTGTATCGAGGAAACGAGAATGCACAACGTCGTATACCGATAAGACGACCTTGACGGTGCCCGCGCTCTCCTGCATCTTCCCCCGAATCAGAAGATTTACTCCGAGTCTCCGGGCAATAGACTCTCGACCTGCCTTAGCTGCCTCCTGCTTGACGAGGTCGGTAGAAGAGACGTAGAGACTGCGAAAATTTGAGAGCCGAGCGGCGAGACCAGCCGAGATGCCTTCGGCAACGTAACCGAGCGAGGAGATCGAGTCGTACTCGAAGGGCAAAACTGCAACATAAGCTTTGTGGTCCGGGCTTGGGATACCACTTACAAAAAGATTGGCGGCGAAGGCGGGGAGGTCGCCCGCCGCTCACGCAAATACAGTGGCAGACTGATGCCGATGACTAGAAGCAAAGCCCCAAGTAGCCGCCTGCTTCTACGACGCTTGCTAGCCTCGCTGTCTGGCTCAGCGACAGAAGCGGATTTAGACCCAGTGGTGCCCACTGCCACTTTCTTGGTTTCAGAATCCCGCTTTAGCCTCGACAGATCATTTCGCAGCTCAGAGGCATGCTGGTAACGAAGTTCTCGATCCTTCTCCAGTGCTTTGTAAATGATCTCTCTGAGACCGGGCGGAAAATCAGGGGAGAGTTGGTTCGGAAATAGCGGTTCGCGATTCATGATGGCCTCGCAAATGACCGCAGAACTTTCACCCTTGAAGGGCAGTTGTCCCGTTGACATCTCGTACAGCACCACTCCGAAGGAGAATAAATCCGTCCGCTGATCCAGTGGCCTAGCCCTGACCTGCTCCGGCGACATGTACGCCACCGTCCCAAGCATCGTTCCCGGAGATGTGAGGTGGTCATCGTCTATCGTCATTGATGCAGTTTCCGCCTCGGCATTTCCGAGTGCTTGATCGTTTACGCGGGTAACCTTCGCTAGACCGAAGTCCAGAACCTTGGCATGTCCGCGCTTGGTGACGAATATGTTGCCGGGCTTGATATCACGATGGATGATGCCTTCGTTATGAGCAGCATCAAGGGCATCGCCAACCTCGATCCCAAGAGCGAAGAGCGTGTCCATTGGCAATGGGCTACCCCCTATGCGATGTTTCAGCGTTGTCCCTTCTAGGCACTCCATGACGATGAAGGTCTGACCCTCGTGCCTCCCAATCTCATGGATGGTGCAAATGTTTGGATGGTTCAGAGCGGAGGCGGCACGCGCCTCTCGGCGAAGGCGTTCCAACGCTAACGGGTCTTGCGCCACTTTGTCGGGGAGGAATTTCAGGGCTACTAAACGGCCAAGTTCGGTGTCCTCAGCTTTGTAAATGACACCCATCCCGCCGCTTCCCAGCTTCTCTAGGATTCGATAGTGCGAGATGGTTTGGCCGATCATGAGCGGGTGTTGGGATCAGTGCTGCAATACTAAGGATGCAAGGAAGTCGCGTCAACGAAAGATACTCACGGAGATCGGAAAGTCGGAGTGCCGTCTCCCGGCGAGTCACCGAACCTTCAGCCCGTATTTCTGCGTCATCGGTGGGATTCGGTGTCTGACAGCTTGCGGAAATGCCGATGGGGAACAAGCCGCTATCCATAGACGAGAGTTGCCACATCTTGCGCAACACCCTCTCCGTACATCTCCCTAACAGTGTGCTGCACAGCCATCAGATTGCTGCGCGACGACTTTGTGGCCTGGCTGGCGGGGTCCTCGGCGAGGTCTGCTTGATGCATTCGAAGCAGGAATCTACCCTGCTTTCCCAGACGCTTGATTGTTATTGAGTCGAGTTCTTCTAAAAGCTGCATGCTTTGATTGTAGGCACAACCCTTGGGCAGGAGTTCGCACGAAGGTCACTCGCGGAGTGAGTCCCTTTGTTCTCCAAGCGCCCGCAACGCAAGGCTGGGGGCAGCGAAGGCACCAAACGAAAGCGCCCACAACTCTAGTCCGAGTCGTAAGGCGCTATCGTTGAACAGCCCCCCGAAGCCTGCTCAATTGCAAGCCTATGTCATCTCGACTGGGCTACTCTGCAAACGGCTAGTTTTTCACGGTCATCGCGTCTGAATTCACTGCTTTCTTGCCAGAGACTCCTTCTAGCGCAGCAAGGACTCCTCTGTAATCATTCTTGTCACATTGCATGGCGAAGCCGCCCTTTTTATCGCCGTCAGCCCATGTCAATCCAACAAAGTGCTTCTTGGATTTGGTGAGCACCATCAATGCGCCGATGCCCAAGGAGATCACCGCTAACCCAATAGCAGCCCCCACTCGACGATGAACATCTTGGCCGTAGCTGACTTCGGTTATGGTCGAGGGAAGGATGTTCGCAATCTCAGTTGTGCCTTTCATGATACGTACTGAATTCGAATCAACGAAGAGGCTCAAGTCAGCGCCCGCTTTGGCGTCTTGCAGCGACCCACCATCATACTTGACCTTGAAACCGGGTTGGGACGTTCCAGCAAACATCGCAGTTGGAATTATCAGACACAGAATCACGGCGACGACAGACTTCATTATTCATCTCCTTAGAAAGAGCATATTTACAGAGCGACTATTCGCGAGTATGTGCTCACGGCGCCGAAACAAATATGGGTCAAAGGATAAAGCGGTTACGCCAGTAATGATCGAAATCCATGCGATTTACATGGACATTCAGGCATCGCGGTTTATTTGCTAGACCATTGACGACAGACCCTCTGTGCTATCAAGCGCCTCAAGATTGGGTTACCGACACAAAGCCACCAAACGAAATGCTTCGGATTGGCAGACTGACCCCTCGTAACTATGGCGCTCTCCCGAGCGGGAGTAGGGTCTAAGTGGGAAACAACCGGAACCCGGTGGGTAGCCCAGAAGATTGTCTTGAATGCAGACTAACATCGGCTCAAACGGAAATGAAGAAGGGATCAAATGACCGAACAGGAATCAATACTTGAAGCTGCGGCCGAGATGCTGATGCACGACGAGCCGGGTTACTGGGGCGATTTCCCGAAGCCCTTTTTGGTGGCATGGCTCAAAGATCGTCGCAAAGACAATAGCGTAATCTGCGCATACTGCGATTTACCTCTAATGTCCGTCGAACCAAATTCGTTCCGCAATGGAACGGTCGACCATCTGCTCCCAAAGTCAAAATACGAGTCGTTGAAGCTCGATCACTTCAACGCTGTACCGTGCTGCTATCGGTGCAACGCAGTCAAGGGTCGGTGGGACCCAAACAACATCGATCCAGTTTATTCCCCGGAGAGTGGACCGCTGGGGACCGAGCAGCGCGAGAAACTGATCCAGCGAGCACGCGACTTCGTCCAGAAGAAGCTCGCTCAGGCTCATCCCGACATTTGGCGATGCTGGACCAAAGCAAGTCAACAACTAGGTGACGCACAAGGCTCCACCAAACCATAACTCGGAAGCAGTGCATGGTTCAGTTCGAGTCGCGGGCCGAACGTCCTCCACCGCTACATCGGATTGTGTCAATCCAACTTACAAGAACAGCCGATTCTGAATTTCCGGACGCAACTCCACGGGCGCTGAACATTCCTGATCGTCGTTTGCCACATGATTGACCCTCGTGCTCACGGGAAAGCACCGCATCAGCCGGGCATCGCAGGGCTTCAGCAGATCGGACGCCGCAGCCACATTCGTCATGCCGGGATCGAGCCAAAGGTCATAGCTGTCTGGATCGAGGATCACGGGCATGCGGTCGTGGACTGGTGCGGTCACGGCATTCGGAGTCGTGGTCAAGATCGAGCAGGTTTCTATCATGTCGCCACTTGGGCCCTTCCAGCGATCCCAAATTCCCGCGAACGCAAACAACTCGCCTTCGTTGACCTCGAAACAGTACGGCTGCTTCATCTTCCCGGTGCGCATCCACTCGTAAAAACCGTCTGCCGGAATCATGCACCTACGGGACTTCAACGCATCCCTGAACGCGGGCTTCGAGTCCGCTGTTTCCGATCTTGCGTTGATCATCCTTGCGGCACCAGACGGGTCTTTCGCCCACGACGGGATTAGCCCCCAGCGGACTAGCGACAATTCCCGGACGGGCTTTTTGGGATGCTGGCGAATGACCGCAACAGGCTGGGTGGGGGCAATGTTATACCGGACGCTCCAGTCTGGTTCATCAGAAACGCTATCGAAGTGATCCTCAATGAGCTGCTTTCGTCGCGATAGTCGGTAACGTCCGCACATTGGAAGATTATGGCAGATTGCAGGATCTCCCCTGACGCCCACCAACCTAAGAAGGATTACCTAGTTTCCCGTCGAGGCGCTTTTCACCATCGCCGCAGGACGCGAAAACACTGTCCCGTGCGGATACGCATCGCCGTGAAATCCGTGCGGCCAAGACTTACCGTCCATGCTGATGCCGGGCTGGCTGCTGCCAGCATCGCGGAAACGGCCGTCGAGAGTCAGGGCACCCGTTTGCGGATCGAAGTTCACCATGAAGAGGCGGTGATCTCCGTATTCGCCGGAGTTCAAAACGATCCGGCGACCATCCGGATCAGCGGCGATCCAGTGCGGCTTCTGCTTGTCGTTGAAGGTGACCCGCGATATCTCGCGTATGCGGGCTAGATCGGAGACGTCATAGGTTGCGAGCGCGTGGAGCGAGGTCAGCGTTTGAAGCCAGTAATGACCGATTCGCAAAGGCACATCACATTCATCGCCATCGAACGTCTTCAAGTGCCGAACCGCAGGCTTGTCAGTGTCGATGCCTTCCACCTGGTACAACCCACACGAAAAGGTGTGGATTAGGACGGTTTTGCCATCGGCAAGCAGGTGCGGTTCGCCGGGGAATTTCTGCTCCGAACCGCGCGACCCCGGTGGTAGCACCAGCGTCCGCAGCAGCTTCAAGTCCGAGAGCCGCCACACTTGCACCGTGCGGCTGTCCCCATCTTTGTCGTGCATCGCCGTGTTCGTACTGACGATCCGGTCAAGAGCCGGAACGACCACGAGGCTGTAGGGGCGTATGAGTTCGTCTTTTGCTGCCGAGTCCATGGCGCTGCTGCTGCGGATGAGATGTCCGCGTTCGTCAAACTCGACGAGCCCGCCGCCATCAGACTTGAGTCCGTGCCCACCGTGGTACTGGAAGGTGGCGAGCACATGTCCATTGGACAGCCGCACGTAGGTATGGGGGTGCATGTATCCATCCAGCTCGCCGAAAGATGTAACGAGTGACGGGTGCAACGGCTCGCGCAAGTCGAACAGCATGGTGCGCCCGCTCTCAAAAGCGTTCGCCAGTAGAAAGCCGCCCTCGGGCATCTCCAGTTCCGTGTGATGAGGCGTGCCGCCTGGGCCGGGAACAGCGACCGAGGCTACCGCTTGACTGTAGTGCGGAGAAGAGGCGTCTGCGTCCAACACAGCGAGGAAATCATTGCTCTTCTTCGTGTCGTCACCCGCCCACACGAATAGGTAGGAATTGGTCTGGGCGTGTCCGCCAGCGACACAGAGAAGAAGCAGGATGAAGCCGCAGAGATTGCGCATAGACACAAATTGTTGCCGTGCAAAGGAGGCTGTGTCAACCAAGCCCCTCAAACAGACTTGTACAACAGGCTCGGCATCCTGAGTCTTCACTTGTCTTGACGGGCGATTTCTCAATCTATTCTTCCTCGTCCGGCTTTTTGGCGAAGGAGGACATCAGCAGTTACTCGCGCAATCGCTTGGCTCGTATCTTCGGGCTCGCATTTGTGCCTGGCGAACTGCTCTCGAAGCTCGCCTGCGCATCGGCAGTCCTCCTGAGGGCACTCATTGGAATCTCAAATTCCCGGCTGCAACCACACCCCGCCATGAATCGCGTCTGAACAGCCTCCCACAGCCTCCCACGACACGATGGCGAACATAATGCGAAAGTGCTAGACTGCCGTCGTGCTTCGAATGTGTAAAGTTTCAGTCGCGGACATCGCTGGCGTTGAGCACTCAACTGAGGTTACTGCGGGATCGCTGTACGAGGCCGTAGCAGCCGCGCTTGCTTCTCTGAGAAAAGACGATTGGGTCGGTGAAATAGGAACGGGGCTGACGACCGTCCGAGTCGAAGTGCTGCATCCTCCCGTCACACACGAGGTCAAAATGAAAGATTTTCAGGCTTGGCTTCAACGCAAAAGTGGTTCACCGGCTGACATGGTTCTCAGGGACAAGCTTTTAGAGATGCTGGCAGGATCGCGAGGTGGACGACCGTGATATCCTCTCCCGGATATGGTCGGAGCGCGTCGGGAAGTCAAGCTTCCGTACCGGGAACTGTACATCTCGTGCCCTCACTGTCACGCCGATCTGACAATCGGGACGGTGATGGACACGATCCTGGTGTCTCGTCGTAGCTGCCCGGACTGCGGCAAAGAATTTCTGATCGAGAACGACGTGCCAAGAAAGATTGACTCCAAGAAGCCCAGCGGATCAGTCACACCTGTTCGCGCCGTGAAGCGTACGAAGTCCCACTAGGGTAGTTAGCGTAATCGGGAGTAGCGCGAATCGCTTGTGACGCCTTGGACGACTAACGTCGGGCGAAACGACTGCAATTGCGTCTGAGTTGCATGAGCACGTTTGGCGGTTTCCTGCATGAGCAGGTTCGCGGTACAGTTATGGCATGCGGGATGAGTTCAAGATCGTTTCATCCTATGTCGTCGCCGTATTCAGGCAGTGGTGGGTTGTAGTTGTTGAAATTCTGCTCGTACTCACGGACGTGTTCGAGCGCATCTTTGGCGCTTGGCTACTGCCCTCAACACGGATCAAATTCGGAATCGGTTTTGCCGCGCTTGTGATCGCGCAATATCGCGCATACCGCGAAGTCGTAGGCCGCAGCATTGGACTGGAAAACGAGAAAGCGGCCCTTGAAAGTCAGAAAGCAGCATTGCAAGATCAGCAGCGCTCGCAAGCCAAGCGAGAGTGGCGTCCGAAAGCTTGGATCGAGTCAGAATCTCTGCAAAATTACTTGATCCTAAAGTCCGATCGTGAATTTCTCCTTGATTCGGTGTCACTTAAGTTTCCGAATGGCGCTGTCGCCACCAGAATCGAAAACCGCGAGCGTGTTTCGTCCACGGGATTCAGGTTCCCGATTCCGGGCGACAGACTGACGAAAGATCTCTGGAATGTTGGCGCGAAGACGGGTTCCATAGAAGCTGCCGTAATTCAGGATGATCACATGGCGACAGTGGAAGTCCCTTTCGTAGCCGTACAGAGCGTCGACAGGAATACTTTTTGGATAAAGTTGCAGGGCTGAGGGACCTGGGCCTCGCGGCTTTGTTGCTCAGATGCGCTGCCCTGAGTAGTTTTGAGTGTAATCGGGACTTATCAACAAGCAGCACGGAGCGCGCTACTCCAGAGTCTGTTTCGAGTATGCCCAGCCGCTAATTCGCCACCCTGCTGGCGTGCGCCTCAGTGCTACCGCGAAAGATGCCGTCTCCTTGATCGATTTGCCATGTTGCTTATACGTATACGTCATCGGAGCGACAAAATAGGCGTGATCTCCATTCACGTCAACGGTCTGTGGCGTCCCGAGCGCGCCGCCGTCGGGCGTGATTCCGCTCTTGTCGTTATACGCGAGAAATCCCTTCCACCAATCTGCGCATGCAGTTGGGCCGTGCCACTCATGCGGTGGAAATTCGTCAAGAATTGAAGCCTGCGAGTCGCATAAGCCGAGCGCGACCTGCACCTTCTCAGGATGCTGGGAGTCGAGATTGTCAAAGTAACGATTCACCACGTCCACTACATCGCTCTTGTCGGAGGCAAAACTCACTGGCGGACCCATGGCAATTGCGAACAAAATCGTCAAAATGCTAGCGGCCCGTTTAGAGTTCATAACTCCTCCGTTGTATTCGCCGTGGAGTATACGCACTAGAATCTCGCGCGGCAATAGGCCCAAATGTCGTTAACAGCGTTTATTCTCATTAACCCAGGGTCCGGTTCATGGTGAGGGACGATAGAAGCCGAATAAGGCGGCGACTGTCATCGCCCTTTCGCGGAAGGCGCCTGCTCAACTTCCTTTGCCGCGCGCATGACGGTCTTCTTCATGCGGTTCTCCCCGGCCCAGTAGATGCTGATCTCGTGGCCATCGGGATCGTTCAAATAGGCGTGACGCCAACCCCATGGCATCATGCGCGGCATCTGCGTAATGTAGAAGCCCTTGCCCTGCAGTTTGCGGCAGAAGTCGTCAACTTCGCGAATCTCGAAGTACAACCGCACGCCGTCACTGGCAAGCGGCGTCCCCGGCCCCGCCAAGTGCAGCGCGATCGTGCCGTCGCCTCCAGGCGCGCGCAGCCGCGCATACACGGGTATACCTTCGTGGCGGAATTCGTCCACGAGTTTGAATCCCAGCAGGTCGCGATAAAAGCCCAGCGCGCGTCGCACGTCCGCAGCATAGACCATTGCATGGTTAAAGGTCAGCTTCTCGCCGCCGACCTCCGCTGCCCGCGGTGGCGCTGGTACTTTTTTCACCTGACGGAGGGCCTTCTTCGCCTTCCTCGGCGGGGATTTCTTCGCTTTTTTGCGGGGATTCGATTTTCTCTTTGCGGACGTTCTTGCCATGGCCGGCCTCGCAGGTGCTCGGGAGACATTTTACTCGGGAGTCCGCACATCAGTTGACGTAACCAGAGGTGGCTGTTGAAAAAGTCTTTTCAGGGAATTTCAGCAGCGAAATTCGTTCGTAAGTTATTGAATGTTCGTCGGCCGTAGACGCTGAAATTCACCGAAATTACTCCTTTGGTTCCTTTTTCAACAGCCACAGAGGATTACACTAGCTGAGAATTGCGCGTCCGTCTCCGTGCCATTGCCGTGCCAACATGGCCGCGTTAGAGTGCCATCTGCCGCGCATGGGCCCTAGAGCCGTCATTTATCCCAGGTACCAATAACCAGCGTGTTGAGTCGGTCTTGCCGTCCCTTGGCCCACTGCGCAAAGTGCCGCTCTGGCGCTGGGCCTGGCCGTTACTTGCTTTTTGGCCCAGGTGTCCGCACCCGCGCCCAGCCGTTTCGGAACATTTGAGTAAGCCGCCTTGGGTGTGCCCAGCAGGGGCGCGCCTTCCATTGACTCTCTTGGGTCGTTCATGAGAGTTTCCTATTTTCGCATTCGCGACATTGGGGTAG
>Ga0210399_10002682_pt1 | contig 13841 bp, 14 predicted proteins | sample IncBWC14MmetaG_FD_150865 | JGI IMG/M metagenome (GOLD analysis project Ga0210399, IMG submission 150865) | Forest soil microbial communities from Barre Woods Harvard Forest LTER site, Petersham, Massachusetts, United States - Inc-BW-C-14-M | ecosystem: Environmental > Terrestrial > Soil >... | reverse complement strand
GCGCCGAGGCCAAGGATCTGATCGATTTTCTCGTGAAGCACCACGTAGCGGTGACGTCGACGTTACCGGTGTTCGAAAGCGGCGGTATTGCGGGACGGCCTCCGCTGCGCCAGGCGATGCTGGACGTTATGTCTCCGCAGGCACGCGAGGCTTATCTCTACAATCGCGAACGGCCGGCTTCGCTGCCGCCGTCCAAGCACGACTGGCTGGCGTTGCTCAAGCGTGACATGCAACTCGAACATGCTTTCGCGGCAGCGGGAGGGTTGCTGCTCGCGGGGCCGGATCCGACGGGAAACGGTGGAGTCTTACCCGGGTTTGGGGATCAGAGAGAAATTGAACTGCTGGTCGAGGCGGGGTTCACGCCGGTCGAAGCCATCAAGATTGCGACGATGAATGGCGCGACTTACATGGGAAAGCAGGATCAGATCGGAAGCCTCGGGCCGGGCAAGAATGCAGACATCGTCGTGGTCAAGGGAGACCCGTCGAAGCGAATCGCCGATGTCGAGAATGTGGAGATTGTGTTCAAGGACGGCGTTGGCTATGACTCGCAGAAGCTGTTCGATTCGGTGAAGGGGCGATACGGGGAGTACTGAAAGTTTGTGAGCGATCGAGGCCATGCCAAGATTGTCGACTTCGGGCTGGCTTCAAGATCGCTCCTGCCGCCGGTTCGTCGAGCCAGATCGCCGCGATGAACACGAGCGCCGACAACGTGTCGCGGCGAGATGAATCTGTTGATCGAGTAGCCGTTGGTCGTCGTCAAAAAGTCGGCGTGCGATCGCAAGTAAAAAACGATGGCCGGGTATTCCAACTTTCACCCCCTCGCCCAGGAGGCTGAATACGGAGCGTAGCGTCAACACCCGGCCCAATTGATTTTTCTTCACCTGAAGGGCGCTGTTTTTGTGGCGTACGAAAGAATTTTTATCTCCCCGCTGGGAAATGAGTCCGCTGCCTAGATGCAAGCCGGACGCCTCCTGACGTGATGGCGTGCTTCTACCGGCAAAGCGCGCGGTTCTCTTCTGGCGAACAAAAAGCGAAAGTGCTACACTCCTTTGCGTGGAAGAAGGGCGCAAACGTGTCTTGCTGATCGCGGCGGCGATTCTGGCAGCGCGAAAGTTGGCGCAGTACTCGAGCGGTCCACGAATACCGGCGACGGTAAGCGCCATCGCTGACGCAATCGGCTTGGCGAACGAGATTATGCTCGAGATTGATCGCTTATGGCCGACGAGGTGAGGGCGCGCGATGCGCGGAAATCAATAAAGAGTGAGGCTGGGTCCTATGGCGATGCCTGAGTTTCCGTCCGGGAAAACTCACAGCTTCGTTTCCCCGGGGCGAACGGCTAGGCCGTGATCGCGAAACGATGAACAGTACCCTTCAGTCTTTCTGACGATCATAGACCGCGACTCCAATTTGCGGTTTCTCTCCGTAGATCGTGTAGTGCACGGTAGAAGTCTGGCCGTCCTTCGAAACAACGACTTTACTCTTGGCAACCACTTTTGCGTCTTTCTTCAGAGTGATCAACAGCGCGTCACCGGAACGTTGGTAGGCAACGGTATCGGAGAGCGGATCGCCTTTTACCGGGTAATCCTTGCCATCGAACTTGGCCTCGACACTGATCTTGTGCGTGCCCGTGTCATCAATGTTTTCCTCCGCATATTTGAGGCCGTTTTCATCCGCCCTGATGTGAAGCACGTCGCTGATGGTCTTGTCTGCGAACGCGAGCTTCGACTTCGAAAGGTTGAGTTTCCAAGTACCACTGAACGGGCTGTCTGCAGCGGATACTGCGAGAGAAAGCAGGCATACCGCGGTCATCACCTTTAAAGTGCGCATATAAGTTCTCCCTTGATGTGGGCGAGTCGTGCCGTCGGTGGGGACTTTATTACTCGGGTGGTGCGCATGTCAACGCACGGCGTAAGGCGTAGAGCGAACAATCGCGGCGAACTCTCAGAAAGCGGAGAGTCATAATAGGTTTATCGAAGGCAAAAGAGCAGGCTGGGAGAGGGGCCGCTAGCCAAAGGCGCGAAATGGGGAACGACGCTCTTCTCTAAATAGATAGGCTAACTGATATCAGCGATTGCGAATCGGCAACTCGATAGCCATTGGACGACTACCAGCGTAGTAACTACTGATCCCTCACCGAAGTAACCTCGTGCTTTGCGCGAACAGCAACTACTCTCTGGGCCGGGGGTTTCGAACAGGCATGAACAAAATCACTTACTCACTCGCAGTCCTGGCGGTGGGGGGACTGATGGTTACCGGTTCCGCCGCTGCACAATCTTCAACCAACAACACTTCGGGAGCGGGACCGGGCGTTGTCGACCCAGGTCATCCGCGGGTGAACGAAGTGAACGCAAGAGAAGCGAATCAGCAACGGCGCATTGGGAACGGCGTCGCGAACGGCACGCTGACCTCAAAGCAAGCGACCAATCTTGAGAAGCGCGAGACGTCAGTGCAGAACCGTGAGCAGGCCGACATGGCGAAGCACAACGGTCATCTCACGAAGGCTGAGCAGGCTGGAATCAATCGCCAGCAGAACCGGATCAGCCGCAGCATTCATCGCGACAAAGCGGGCAACGCAGCGAAATAGTTCGATTCCCAGTAAAGGTTTAATCAGGAGCAGCCGCAGCGATGCGGCTGTTTCTTTTTGGGGCGGATAGGAAAACAGCAGATTGCTCGTGGCTCGTGGAGCTATTCGCTTTTTTCGGCAGCTTCGAGGAAGGCGCGTAACTGCTGGAGATCTTCGGGAAGCGTACGGGTGAAGTGGATGCCGTTGCCAACTTGCGGATCGCTGGTGGAGACAGTGGCGAGCAGCAGAAGCGTGTCTTCCAGTTGCAGCTTCAGCTCAAGATTCGTACCGACGGGAAAGGGAAAGATGGTTTCGATGTAGCATCCCGTGAGACTGAGATCGGAGGTAGCGCCACGAATGGGAGAGGTGCTTCCTTCGGTATAGATCTCCACGGGTACCTTCACTTTAGTGCGAGGGAACTCGCGCCGCTCTTTGTCAGGTGTGGTCAACGGGGACAACTCCAGCCAAAGGAATCTGGCTCCGGCCCGGAAGTATAGCGCACAGAGACGAGAGCGAAGGCGAAAGATCTCGCGGGCGGGGGCGCCTGAGCCACACGGGCTAGTCGCCGACTGCGATGGTTTGCTCCGGCCGTGAGGGGCATGCTATCGTCACGCGATGTCGAGCTTGCCCTCGCCACCTCGTGCGCAGAGCGCCAATGCGATTTCGGGGGGCACATCCAAAAAAGATTCCTGCACGCGCTGCGGGCAACCGGTTGCGCAATATTACTTTCGCGTGAACGGGGCGATGCATTGCATGCCTTGCGCGAAGGAAATGAAGGACGCGCTTCCCGAGGACGCCTCGGCGACCTACCGGCGGGCGCTGCGGTTCGGTGGAATCGCCGCGTTGGTAGCATTCATTCTTTATTCGGCGTACGGAATCGTAACGGGGTGGGAGCCGGGTTATTTTTCGTTCTTTGTGGGTTGGGGGGTGGCCAAGATCATGATGGCCGGCTCGCACAAGCTGGGTGGGCGAAGATATCAGCTGACTGCGATCTTGCTGACGTACATGGCCGTCTCGCTGCCGGCGGTGCCGATCGCGTTGGCGGAGCAGGCGAGATGGAGGGCGGCGGTTCGCGCCCAGCAGCACACGGTGGATCTCGCGGAAGAACAACGGCGACTCGAGCAGGAATTTGGCACCAATGCAAGCGCACCGGTCCCATCAAGCCCAAAGCAGCGATCAGCGCAAAAGAACTCCGCGAGCCAGGATGAAACAGCTGCGATCACGACATGGCAAGGACAAGGACGTCCCGGGGTGCGTCCATCTTCGCTGATCAGTCCAGCTGCAATGTTGGGATCGCTGGTGGTCCTGGGGCTGTTTTCACCGATCCTGGAGTTGCTGCGGACGATGCAGGGTGGCATCTGCCTGCTGGTGTTATTAGCAGGGATGGTCATCGCGTGGCAGGTCACTGCCGCGACGCGACACGAGATCATCGGGCCGTTTCGGATTTGATTGGAACCATACAGAAGATAGTCAATGCAACGCGCGCTTCAGTCGTTCCACGAAGATGGAGAAGCCCAACTAGAGACCGCCATCGCCTTCGCGTTTTGAATATGCTCTTTTAACGCTGCGCGCAATTCCTTGATAACGATTTCGAGCTCTTGTGGGTCGGAGGTTTCGATAGCTTTTGCGATCAATGCGCGAATCCGATCCTCTTTACTAACGTAATCCATCAATTAACACCTACGAACAGTATTCGGGCGGAAAGTTGAAGCGTAATCAAACAAAACGTTTTCTTCGATCCGGTGAACACCGTAGATTTTAGTTTTCCTCCGATTCCTTACCCATCCTGATTCTGCCCCGTATTCGAGTGAAAACTGCATAGCGGTGTGGCGCGCGGGGCAACGATTCCAAAGACTTAAGGACTTGGCAGCGCGAGTGCTTTTGACGATGGCATGATCAGCGACGGGTCCAACGACGGAAGCAAGACGCGCAACTGGCGAGAGATCTGTGAGCACATCGTGCGAGAACAGAAGCCGGATCGTTTCAAGGACTTGCTTGCAGAATTGTTAAAAGCTCTGGACGAACGGCGAGCGACAGATCCGGCGAACCGAAAATCATAGTGCCGGACATTCTCGAGAACGGTGTTGCGAAGATTTTTATACCAAGCGGCGATGAAGATTTATTTCGCGAGCTTGGCCAACGCGGTCGAAAGTTCGTCTGGCTTGAATCCAAAAGGGCCGGGCTTGCTTTTATAGACGATGCGGCCCTGGTTGTTGATCAAGTAGATGCGATCGGGCCATCCCGTATAGGCGCGCTCGGTGGTATTGCCGAACTCGTCGAGGACCGCGGGAAATTTGATTCCAAGCTTGCGTACGCAGGAGCCGGCGACCAGTCCGCGCTCCTCTTCGTTTTTTGGGCTGGAGAAGACAACTCTGTCCTTAATGTTGCTTTGCATCTGCCAGACATCGCTGGGATGAGCCTCGAGAATATAGACGACGAGAAATGTAACTCGATTGCCGTACTGATCGAAAAGCTTGTTGAGGGCGGGAACCTCCCGCCGAAAGGGCGGTCAAGTGTAACTGCCGAAGACAAGCACCACGGGCTGCTGCGTGGTGAGCGCGGAAAGTTGCACGCGTCCGGTCTTGTCGAGCTTCATCAGCGAGAAGTCAGGAGCGGGATCGCCGGGACGAAGTTCACCGGCGCGGGTGTGCGTCCAAAAAGTTTCGAAGGGGAAAGCGAGGAAGACCGCCGGACCTGGCATGTGCGACATGACGCGGGCGAAGGTCTCCGGCGGTTGCCGCATTGCCCAGGTGGTGAAGGCGGCGAAGCCCGCGTAGAAAATCACGAAGACGATCAGGGTACGAACCAGAAGCTTCTTGTGCGAATCGCTCAGCCTCATGGGCCGCACATGGTAGCGGGAGCCGCGCCGAAAAGCTCTAGTAGTTTTTGGTTAGTTGATGCAGTTGAGAGTTGCGAGTACCGAGTGCCGAGTTGCGAGTAGAGGCGTGAGCACCGAGTCAAAATCCCATCCCCGCACTTTGAGGGCGCGAGGATGGGAGCAATGAGCCGCTGCCAGTTGCCTGGGTCAAGCTGCAGCCGATTGTTGAAAAGCGGGCAGGAATTCTTCGGCGACGAAGGTTTCATAGGAAGTAGGAGTTGTGGTGCGCGGGGAGCGCGGCTCGAGGGGGCGCATATATCCATTGTTCAGGGCATGGGCCATCTCGATGATCAGAGAGGCCATGTTGGAGGACATTCCCATCTGCATGAGAGCGGCGCGAAACTGTTCATCGGGGGCCTGGACATATGCCAGATCGGCCTTAGCGATGGCTTTTCCAATGAAACGAGTGGCTTCGGTCATGTCGATGTCGCGCGGTCCGTGAAGCTCGCGGGTTTGCTTGCCAGTGAAGTTCTTTGCGAGAAGCTCCTCGGCGGCGACGGCGCCGATGTCGCGACTGGCGATCATAGCCAACTTGAGGTCTGGACGAAGTGGGCCGAGTGTTTTGCCGAAGACGCGGATGGCGCCGGCCTGTCCGAGAGTATTCTCCATGAAATAGCCCGCGCGCAGGTGAAGAAGATTGGTGCCGCTGATCCGGTTCAGTTTCTGCTCGAGGTTGTGGAGGCCAACGACTGGACCAGTTTGGTCCGTCTTGTCGGCGCCGATGCTGCTGAGCGAGACGACGTACTTGAGTTGTGCGGCGGCGACGGCGGTTACGATCGAATCACTGACCTGATCCTGGAAGGCGCGAAAGTTATCGCTGGCAAGGTTCGGCGGGATGAGCACGTAGGCGGCCTCGGCACCCTTGAATGCTTCGGTGAGGCGAGCCCTATCGGTAACATCACAAACAAATGGTTCCGCGCCGTCAGACGCGAGGGCTTTGAGGCGATCTGCATTACGGCCAAGAACGCGAACTTTCTGTCCGCGCGAGAGAAGCGCTTGGGCGGCGACGGCCCCGGTGTGGCCGGTGGCTCCAGTGATGACGTACATGATGATCCTCCTTCGAGATTCGATGCAGTTGGGGCGGAGTGGGCGTCAAAAGAGAATTGTGATCAGTGAGTGGTAAGTACCGACTACCGAGTGCAAGGACAGCGGATTCCTCCTGGCTCGCTACGCTCGCCCGTCGGACTGACAAGAGAGTAATCAAGTACCAAGTCCCTAGACCCGAGCTGCGAGTCGCCGGGCTGCAAGTCGCAGAGTGCGCTCGGCCGGACAGACGAGGGCACCTCCACCCCGTCACGCCAAAAAACCAGGCGCGATGGGGACCCCGGCGTCTGTCCCCACATGACACGTCTTCGTTCTACCACCTTTGAAATCCCGCCCCCGCCCATGGAACATGCAAGGAGGGAGGAATGGGCCTGTGTACGACATGAGTATTTTGGACCAATGCGCCTCTGTCTGGTCGGGACGCATGGGAGGCACGTTGAGAATCTCGTTGCCGGATTCGCGCCGGTACTCGGCGAAAGGACGGCGATCGTCGAGTGAGTGCCGGAAGAGGCGATGTGTGGAGACTGTTTCAAGGCTGAAAGCGTGTCACAAGCGGAGCGTGGATCGCGCAATAAGGCGTGTCATCGTTTCAGTTCTGGATTTCGGATGCCATACGAGCTTCACCTGTTGATGGAGTAGTTACACTCAATTGACCGCGCGAAAGCCGTGCTCGAAAATGGTTGTGGAACCGCGGGGGACGATAGCCAAATTTAGGGAAGCTGAGCCGCCAATAGGCGGCGATTTTTTCGATGCGCGCCGGCGGATTGTCGAGCGCCAACCGGCGTCATTCGCGGGTTTTGGGGCAGTCGTTTTCTACGGAAACCACCGGATAGACATGGTCGGAAGCACAGGACAAACTTACGCACCTTCGCGGTGCGAGTGAGGGATGTATGCCGTACGTGGCGTGGTTGATATTCGTGGCAATTGCGGGCTGGGCCGCTGGCGAAATCGCTGGCGGAGACGATTACGGACGGCTGACGGATGTTTTGCTAGGACTATCGGGAGCGCTACTGGTGAGATTCATCGTGGAGAGCTCGGGCATTTCACTTCACGATGTTTATCTCCTGCTGTTTTCGATCTGGGGAGCGGCGATGGTGCCCGCAATCTTCCGCTGGTCGATACGGCATCGAATGAACATGCGGCGTGATCGCGCGCCGATAGATCCCCTTCGCTGACTCCACAAAATATGAAGGGTCTTCCGCATCGTGAGAGACGCCTATCCCGATTAGTGGGCACTTCATCCATACGCCCTTTCGCGAACACGTTCTCCCGCGGGGTCGCGTACGGCAGTTATAAGAGCAACCGCGCCATGTGCGCATTCGACCGGAGACGACCGAAGTCACGCGTGGTCGTCGAAAGAAGTGGGAGACGTGTGTTCGGAGGCGACACGTTCTATGGTGGGCAGGAGATCACGAGCGAGGCTAGCTTTGGCGACGCTCGCGGCAGCGCCTATTTGTTGCGCAACCCGATCGATCACGGCGCTATCGTTCTGGCTCACCAAGATGATGTCGGTTTGGGGCTTCTGTGAACGGATGATTTTGCTTGCCGCAGCGCCATCCATGCCTGGCATGGTGAGATCCATGAGTATGAAGTCGGGCGCCAGGTCGTTGGCTTTTTCGATAGCCTCGAATCCATTGGCTGCTTCGCCGCAGATGGTCCATCCCGGATGGAGGCCGAGCAACTTACAGATACTGCGCCTCATGGCCGCATGGTCGTCGACTACTAAAATTCGCAGCGCCCTCATTGAAGCGTCCCGAGCATGTTCAGATTTAGGCAACGACCCCAATGCATGCAGTTATAACAGAGCGGAAGGCCTCAATTCTGGCGAAGAAGACAAACGTGATAGCTCTACAGTAAGTGTTCCCAGACACTACCCGAAGGACCTGAGGCGGGTCCTTCGGAAACGGTTGTGGCGGACAAACAACATCAGGTGATTCGACCGAAAGTACTTTTGGTAAAACGAACAAGCGAGGTTCGTCTAATCCGGATGATCAAGCTTTCGTAAGGCGAAAGCCCTTGCGCCTACAGCCACTGCCAAGGTGGTACCGAGGCGAGATAGACCGACAGCGGTGCGTCGCATGGGGTCGAACTCGATGGTTCGTGCAGAGTGGCCGAGAGAAACCTGGCGCGCATCGCCGTGAAGGAAGCGCTCAAGATCTGCCGAGTCTTGCGCATTAAAGACTATGGACGGGAGACGCGGGAGTCTGTTCGCGTCGTAGGTTGCGTTCAGCGATTCGATGAGGGCGGGCATGAAGAGCGGCCATGCTGGGGATATACCACCTCCAAGTACCACCAAACCGTCGATCAGGGTGAGGGCTTGGGCGATCGCGTCTCCGGTAACGACACCAAGCTGACGGTACGCCTCGCGGGCAGCTTCCTGGTTTCCCGGCGCCTGACCCATTCCAATCTCGAAGATCACCTTTGGTTCGGGCGCATCTTCAAAGTTTGTATGGGCGTGTTGCGCATAGACGCGGCGGACTGCGCGAATGGAGGTGCCTTCTTCGGCGTTGGTGTTGGGATCGAGTTTGTTGCGGAGAAGCCAGGCTTCGCCAGCGGCGGAGTTATCCCCGAGCAGAAGTTGTCCATCGTGCACGATGCCCGCGCCAAAGCCCGTTCCCAGCGTTATGCCGAGAAGGTTGCGGAATCGTTTCGGGTTTCCAGCCTTCGCAAGAAGATCGTTTACATAAGGGAGAAAACCGGCGATGGCCTCCCCGTAAGCGAACAAATCTCCATCGTTATTGATGAAGACAGGTATGTGAAATTTGTCTTCAAGGATCGGACCAAGAGCGACGTCGCCCTCGAAGGCGGGAAAGTTTTTCAAGTTACTGATGATGCCGCGGGGATAATCCGCGGGACCAGGAAACGCGAAGCTGATTGCGACAGGTGCTGCGGGCAGCGAATGCTGCAGAGTTTCAAATCCATCAATGATGTTATGAAGGCAGCGATCAAGATTGTCTCCTTCCGTGGCACGAGTGACGGGACCAACGACGATTTCTATTCCGCGGATCGCGGAAAACTTCAGCCCAGTGCGCCCGGCGTCAAGCGTCATCACAATGCGGTCGTCAGGAAGTTGGGAAGCCATGAGGAAGGTCAGTAATCAAGCTTCGGTCGGTTTTGTGAGATTCGCGACGGCGACCCACGTGATGTAGAGGATGGCGGCCAGCGGGAGGAGAAATCCAATTTGCACCGAATGGGCGGTGTCGGCGATGAGGCCCATGAGCGGAGGAAGAAAAGCTCCGCCGACGATGGCCATGACCATGAGACCTGAAAGCGGGTTGATGTCTTGTGGACGACTGTCAACAGCGATGGAGAAAACGAGCGGGAAAATATTCGCGAATCCAAGACCGATGACGAAGAAGGCGACGGCGACTGCGGATTCAGAGGGCGCGAAAAGACCTAGCAGACCGAGCATCGAGATCACGCAAGTGACGATGTAGAAGGTTTTGGGCTTGATCCAGTTCAACACTACGCCGCCGGAAAATCTCCCGATTGTAAGTGCGGCAAAGAAGAGCCCAGTCCCCAGAAGTCCAGTCCTCGCGACATCAATTCCGTATCTATCTTTCAAGTAAAGGGGGATGCTGGAACTTACAGAGACTTCCGCGCCCACGTAGAGAAAGATGGCCAAGACCATCATGGCCACGTAGCCATTGCGAAGCAGATCAATGCAAGAACGGAAAGTTGCGGCATGATGAGTTGGATCGCGAGGTGTGGGGGGCAAAAAGACCAGGGCCGATAACAACGTTATAAAAACAGCGACGCTATAAACGGGAAAAATCACCCGCCAGCTTATGCCGAATGCGCGTGCCGCGATGACGGGGATCAGCGGTCCGGACAAAGATCCGATTGCCTTCACAAATTGAGCAAGCGAAAGGTTGCGGGAATACTTTCCCTCGGAGGAGACATCGCGCATGAGCGGGTTTCCCGCGACCTGAAGAGTGGTCGCTCCTGCACCCAGCAGAAGCACCATCAGGAGGAACATCGGAAACGTTGTGAACCCGAAGAGCGCGGGCAGTAGCAGGCCGACCAGCATCACGCAGAGACCGAGGAGTAGGACAGACTTCTTGCCTTTTCGATCCTGGAACAGGCTGAGCGGTACAGAAAGGATGCCAAACATGATGAAGCCCGTGAACGCGATTAGCTGCGCACCGAAGTTGGAAAGATGAAAATCCTGACGCGCGAGTCCGACGAAGGGGGCAACCGCGTCGCCGAAGCCCATTGCGAGAAACGCCAAGAAGACCGGGGCCGCGCGCAAAAGCGTGGGAGAGGAAGGGCGGGAAATCGCGGATTGAGAAAGTTCAGCCATGTGCTCCTCGCGGAGAGATGCAGCCTAAGAAAACGAAATATTCAGTATGATTGGTGCAGAGCGCATTCTACCTTGAGTTATTCGGCTGCGAATGAAAGAAGAATTTCCAAAAAAGTGAGCTACAGACTCGAACAAACTCAAGCACTGAAGATAGTCTTTGTCGCCGGATAGACACGCCGGTAAGCCGCGTAGGCAGAGTTCATTTGCGATGCGATGTCAGCGCGAGTGGGCACGGTTTCGCGCACGCGGACCACGGCGGCGCAGGCCTCGTCGACAGTTGCCCACAACTTCGCCCCGACACCCGCGAGTATCGCGGCGCCGTAGGCGGCACCCTGCTCGGCTTCCACGATCTCGACATCCTGTCCATAGACGTCGGCCTGGATCTGGCACCAAAGCGGCGAACGCGCACCACCACCGCCGAGACGTATTCGCTTCACCGGCACTCGCATCTCCTCAAAGATGGTGAAAGTGTCGCGCAGGCTGAAGGCGACTCCTTCGAGAATCGCGCGGATGACGTGAGCGCGGGTGTGCGAGGCGGTGAGACCTACGAGAGCGGCACGAGCGTTGGCGTCGAGATGCGGTGTGCGCTCACCCATGAGATAAGGAGTCCAGAGAAGGCCGTCGCATCCGGGCGGAGCTTTGGCGGCGTCATCGGTGAGGTGCTGGTAGGGATCACGGCTGTCACGAGCGACGGATCCGAACTGATCCCGGAACCAGCGCAGGGAAAGACCGGCGGCTTGCGTTACTCCCATGACGTGCCACTGGCCGGGAACCGCGTGACAGAAGGTATGCAGACGTCCTTGCGGATCGAGAGCCGGGCGATCGGTAGCGGCGAACACGACGCCCGAAGTGCCGATGGTGGCGCTGACAGCTCCAGCCGTGACGATTCCCATGCCGGTAGCGCCAGCCGCTTGATCGCCCGCGCCGGCGACTACGGGAGTGTTGGATTTCAGTCCGGTTGCCTGCGCTCCTTCGAGCGAGACGCGGCCGCAGACGTCGGGAGATTCGTAGAGCTGCGGAAGAAGGCGCTCGTCGATCTCGGCGGCTCCGAGTATTTCGGCGGACCATCTACGGTGGGCGACATCAAGCATCAAGGTGCCGGAGGCGTCGGCCATGTCGATCGCGCGATCCCCGGTCAATCGGAATCGAATGTAGTCTTTGGGCAGCATCACAGAGCGGACGCGGCGCCAGTTATCGGGCTCGTGCTCGCGGACCCACAAAAACTTCGTAAGCGTGAAATTGGGAAGTGCGGGATTGCAGGTAAGCTCGATGACGCGAGCGGAGCCCAACTTCTGATTGATCTCCTGACATTGAGGTTCGGTGCGAACGTCGCACCAGATCAGCGCGGGGCGAACGACGTCATCTCGATCGTCGAGCATCACAGCGCCGTGCATTTGGCCGGAGAAGCCGACGCACGCGATGTCATCACCGCTCAAGCCAGACTGCTTGAGCGCCTTTCGAATCGCGAGGCCGCAGGCTCTCCACCAGTCCTCGGGATCCTGCTCGGCCCAGCCGATCTGTGGGGAAGCGAAGGGCGCATGCTCTTCGGTGGCGGAACTCACTACATGTCCGTGCTCGTTGATGATGAGCGCGCGCGTGCCGCCGGTTCCGACGTCGATGCCGAGTACGTGAATGGAAACCTCCCCGAATATCTGAGTTGAGATTGCGGCCGACCCGAAGCCAACGGTTCGTTCGCTTGAATGAACGCGAGAGCTTCAGGTTCGCCGACTGGTCGACTCACGCACCACCAACTCCGGCTCGATGGCGATCTCGCTGGGATAGTCTTCGTTTCCCTCGATACGCTCGAGCAAGGTTTGCGCCGCGATGGAGCCCATGCGCGTGAGCGGCTGCCGAACCGTGGTGAGGCTTGGTGTGTTGAAGGCCGCGCCCTGGATGTCGTCGAATCCAACCACGGAAACATCGTGAGGCACACGCAAGCCGGCTTCCTGAAAGGCACGGATTGCACCAAGAGCCGAGATGTCGTTGTAAGCGAACAGCGCGGTGAAGGGCACTTTGCGTTCGAGCAGCTTCTTGGCGAACGGGTAGCCGAGTTGAGGAGTGGGATCGTCGATGTCGATCTGCACTGTCAACTCAGGGCGAATGTCAATTTTGAGATCTTTGGCAACCTGGCAAATCGCATTCCAGCGCTCGGTGGAGTCCGAGCTAAAGGGTTGGCCCTTCATGAACGCGATATCTTTGTGTCCCAACTCGAGCAAGTGCTTCAGAGCGGCGGTAGCAGCGTGGTGATGATCGATCACAATATTGGTCACGCCGGCGAACGCTTTATGGCCGGCAACGGCCACGGTCGGGAGCGAGGGAGCTTCGCGCAATTGCATGTCGACGGTGATGAAGCCTTCGACGCCACGCTCGGAGAGAATTTGTGCGTAGCGGTCGAGCAGATCGGGATCGTGGCGATGAACAACGGTAAGGAAGAAGTAATTTTTCTGTCGCAGATATTGTTCGATGCCGCTGATTACGAGAGAACCGTAAGCGTCGCCGATTTCCTCGACGATTACTCCAATCGTATAGGTGCGCTTCTTGCGTAACGATTGCGCGAAGAAATTGGGACGGTAGTTGAGTTCCTTGGCGGCTGCGAAGATGCGAGCCTTCGTGTGTTGTGGAATCGATCGCGACGAAGGAGCCTCGTTCAAAACAGCGGACACGGTGCCGGGCGTAAGGCCGACGTGCTCCGCGACAGCTTTCAGAGTAATGGCGAGCGATTTTTTTGGCCGCGGCTTCCGAGTTTTGGACATGACGAGTGAGCTTACTCTCCTAAGTGTGACGTCCCGATTTCACGCCGCTCAATTTGGCCGGCGAATTTTATCCGAAAATTTGGAGAAGCTCTGTGAGTTTCCACAGAAATTGTGACTGAAAGGTCACGGTGTGTCCAAGTTTAGTAAAAAGTTGCGGGCATCATCACAAAATCGATTTTTCTCCTTGACAACCTATGCGATCCGAGGGCTTCCGGATCGCCTGTCCGATGGGAGCGATAGGCGCGGTGACATTTTGAGGAGTCGGGCCCATCGTGGATGGCGCAGCTACTGCTTCCAGCG
>Ga0210399_10002679_pt1 | contig 13858 bp, 10 predicted proteins | sample IncBWC14MmetaG_FD_150865 | JGI IMG/M metagenome (GOLD analysis project Ga0210399, IMG submission 150865) | Forest soil microbial communities from Barre Woods Harvard Forest LTER site, Petersham, Massachusetts, United States - Inc-BW-C-14-M | ecosystem: Environmental > Terrestrial > Soil >... | reverse complement strand
GAGACTTTAAAATTAGAGGCTTGTTTGGCCCAAAATACACCTTAGCATAGTTTCCGACACTTTCAAATAAACGGATATCAGAGAGCTTTACGAACCAGCAGCGTTCTCCGTCCTTTACAAAAACCTGATCTTGCTCGTTGAGTATGCTTCTATTTGTAGAAATATCATGGTCCTGCAAAGGCTCCTTATCATCTTCCAGGTGCAGCTTCTGGATTGCGTCAGCCAATCGCTTTGGCTCAACAGGTTTTAAAAGGTAATCCAGGGCATTCACCTCAAAAGCCTTCAATGCATACTCATCATAGGCAGTTGTAAAAATGACATCCGGGGCTTTGTCCAATTCAGCCAGCATATCAAAACCTGTTTTGCCGGGCATTTGAATATCTAAAAAAATCAGGTCGGGGGCAAGGCTGTCAATTTTCTCGATCCCTTCATTTGCATTGGCTGCTTCTGCAATCACTTCAATTTCAGGAAAATCGCTTAGCAATTTTTTCAGCTCATTTCTCGCCAGGCGCTCATCGTCAATGATAATAGTTTTTATCATACTGATTATTATGATTTTACTGCTTGATAACGTTATGTTGAGATGCTAATGTACCAAAAATGACAATACTTGAGTAAAGTAAAATGATTATCGGTAAACGGGAAAGCCCATGCTACACTGTCAAAGAAAAGGCCAGGCTTAGAAAAGCCCGGCCGTTGTTGATCGTACCCTTTAAAACTAAAACTTTAATTATTTAATTTTACAATTCTTTGCATGGAAGCCAGATTTCCCGATACCGCTTTCACAAGGTAAATCCCCACAGGTAAATCGGCTATATTAAGTAACTCTGTTTGTCCGGCGTAACTGCTCAATTTCTGCTTTATCAGGCTGCCGTGGATATCATAAATAGTATACCCAACTGCTTTACCCTGCCAGCTATCAGGGATGGTTATGCGCAATTCGCTTTGAGCCGGATTCGGGTAGACGAGGACATTAATGAGCCCATATTGTTTGGATAGCCTGACTAGTTCAATATCCGAGTTTTGATAATTGTCGTCCATATCCACAATTTTCAATCGGTAGTAAACCATTGGGCTGTTTATCTTGCTAATGTCATCTGTATAATTATATTTCCTTACATAAGTGCTGTTACCTTCCTGGGAAAATACAATTGCCAGATCTTCATATTCGCTGCCATCGGTACTGCGCTCCACGATGAACTTGCTTGCATTCAATTCAGAAGTCGTTGCCCAGTTCAACACGGTTTTATTATTGCTGTTATTCAACTCCGCCGTAAAGGATTCAAACATTACCGGAAGCGTTTTCACTTTTGCCTCAGTATATCTGAATGTTCTGAACCAGATTGAATTATACCGGTTACCAGCTGTGGTGGATCCTGAAGCGCTAACCTCTCCGCCGTAGCGGAATTTGATAGTACTTACATTTGAATAATTTAAAGTCACCATCAAGTTAGTAGCGGAGGTGTCAATACCCGGTGAATTTGCTATGGGTCCCGTGAACATGGTGCCACCTGCGACGCTACTTGAAAAGACGCTTGTTGGAGTATTCATTGTATAGGTAGCTACCCCATAGGCGGTAAACTGTTCCTGCAAAACCGAACCATCCCCATCAATGTCAATGGCCGTTGCATTTAAAGTATCCTGCACGATGGGCGTTGAGGTGCCTGCCTGGACAAAGGTCACACTAAATTCCATCCACCACTTTGCAGGTCCGTTTACATGGCCCTTATTGTATGTTACCACAGGCTGAAATGCTTTGTCAAAACCTGTACTGGTTACGTCCACAGTATCGAGGGTGACCAAACCAGAGGACCTTCCATTGATTGTTACCAGGGCATCTACATTGGTAGTAACACTCGGAAATCTGTACACAGCACCGTCTGATCCCTCAGCACCGGACACCAGGGCTGGGTTGGTAAAAGTAAGTCCTTGTGAAAATGATACCATCGTGACTAATGATAAAGCAACGGTTATGGTTGCATTTTTGATTAAACAAAGATTTGTTTGGTTTAGAGAAGGGTACAACTGTTTCATAACTTATATTTAGGGGTACTTGAAAACTAAGCCAGTAGCCCATAGTTATTGGAAGAACAGCACTAAAATCTTTTAGAGGTATTGGAAGAAATATGTAAAGTAATTAGTTGTGCAATCAAAAAAATTAAGGATCGGATGGCAATTCTTTTTTGCACGGATTTGGAGAAGATAAAATAAGAAACTAAAAAATTGGAAATTGAACCGAGGTAATTGAAGAGGAAATTGGGTACGATGATGTCTTTATGAGAAAACAAAGATTGCATGAAAATTTGAATAATGCAAGTGATTTGAAAAAAAATCCTGAAAAAAAATTCCTGCAAGCTTAGAAAAGAAAAAAGCCTCTTAATTTCTAAAGGAGGCTTTGCGGGGCTACAATAAATTGATTATTTGTAATGCGTGATTAATCCATTTGCGAGTTCAACCATTTTCTTGACGCCGTCATCAGGGAGGTTTCCCTTTTTAAATTCTGCAAGTATTTCAGGCAATTTATTTTCCATTTCCAACAAAAAATGTTCTTCGAACTCTTTGACTTTCTTTACCGGAACGCTGCGCAATAATCCCTGGGTGCCGAGGTAAATGATAGCAACCTGTTTTTCAACGGCAAAGGGAGAGTATTGAGGTTGTTTCAATATTTCTACGTTGCGGGATCCCTTATCGATGATAAGTTTGGTTGCAGGGTCCAGATCACCACCAAATTTCGAGAAAGCTTCCATTTCGCGGTATAATGCCTGATCCAGCTTTAAGGTCCCTGCCACTTTTTTCATTGACTTGATCTGCGCATTTCCACCCACACGGCTAACCGAAATACCTACATTAATAGCGGGCCTGATACCTGAGTTGAACAGGTTTCCTTCTAGGAATATCTGCCCGTCAGTAATAGAGATCACATTTGTGGGGATGTAAGCAGATACATCACCTGCTTGTGTTTCAATGATAGGCAATGCTGTTAGGGAACCCCCTCCCTTTACCAGATGTTTTATTGAGTCAGGCAAATCATTCATGTTCTTGGCAACATTATCATCACTGATAATTTTTGCAGCACGCTCTAATAAACGGCTATGGAGATAAAACACATCTCCCGGGTAGGCTTCACGGCCGGGCGGGCGGCGAAGCAATAAAGAAACTTCCCGATATGCCACAGCCTGTTTTGAAAGATCGTCATAGATAATTAATGCCGGGCGACCCGTATCACGGAAGAATTCGCCAATAGCAGCCCCTGCAAATGGAGCATAGAATTGCAATGGTGCAGGATCGGACGCCGAGGCGGCAACGATCACGCTAAATTCCATAGCACCATTATCAGTAAGTGTTTTCATTACGCCCGCTACTGTAGAAGCTTTTTGCCCGATCGCTACATAAATACAATAAACCGGTTTTCCGGCTTTATAGAATTCTTTTTGATTAATGATCGTATCAACGGCAATGGCTGTTTTGCCTGTTTGTCTGTCTCCAATGATCAACTCGCGTTGTCCGCGGCCAATGGGGATCATTGCATCTATCGCTTTAATCCCAGTCTGCAAAGGCTCTTTTACAGGTTCCCGAAAAATAACGCCAGGTGCCTTGCGCTCCAAGGGCATTTCATATTTTTGCCCAGCCAGGGGTCCTTTACCATCGATGGGCTCCCCGAGTGTATTCACTACACGTCCCAACATCCCTTCTCCCACATTAATAGAGGCAATTTTTCCGGTGCGGCGCACTTTGGCGCCTTCCTTTATATCGCCGCTTTCGCCCATCAGCACCACACCCACATTGTCTTCTTCAAGGTTTAATGCAATGGCCCGCACACTGTTCTCAAATTCAACAAGCTCACCACTGCGTACATTATTCAAACCATACACACGGGCAATACCATCACCCACCTGCAGGACAGTACCCACCTCTTCCATTTCGGCAGCAACGTTAAAATTGCTTAGTTGCTGGCGAAGTATTGCTGAAATCTCATCCGGTTTAATTTCTGGCATAATTTTTTTGAAGTTTAGTATTCTTTTTCTCAGATTCAGGATAGCAATAACAAGGATGCATTCCCCGTTTCTCGCCGTCAAGAGACTTACCTGATCTTATAAATAAAGTCATTATTCTGGAACTGCTTCCTTACATTATTCAAGCCAAACGCAATGCTTGCATCCATTAACTGACCAGCCGTTTCCAGCACAAATCCTCCTATCAGGCTTTCTTTAATTTCCGTTTGCAGTTCAATGTTCTGCATAGAAGTGTCCTTTCTTATTTTTTCCAGGATTGCGTTTTTTAATTCCTCACTAACAGGAGTTGCAGTGGTGAGCTTCACAATAAAAATCTCTTTATGATCCTTGTATTGCTGAATAAATGCAGTAATAATTTCTGGCAAAACGTCCTCGCGGCCTTTGGCAACAAGCAATTTATTAAAAGAAGCAGTGATCATCCCTATCCTTCCATTAGTAACTGCATCCAGAACCTTTTGCTTTTGGTCGCCTTTAATGATGGGGCTTTTTAGCAGGCTCACAAAATCTTTGCTGCTTTTGCAAACTGATTGCAACAGCAGCATATCACTATATACTGGTTCTATCTCGCCTCTTTCCAGAGCCAAATCAATCAGGCTTTTTGCATATCGTGTCGCTAGGCGTGGGTTAGGCATTTTGTTAAAATTGAAAATTGTCTAGTGACCAGGTGGCTCAACCTGGCCACTGCACACTTGCTAATTGAGTTTTACTTCGTTCGCTAATTGGGTTATGTATTTTTCCTGTTCCGTTTTATTGCCCAGCTCCCGCCGCAATATCTTTTCAGATATTTCAATTACCAAATTGCCCACCTGATTTTTCACTTCTGTTATTGCTGCCATTTTTTGCTGCTCAATAGCTGCCTGCGCATTAACGATAATTTTTTGGGCTTCTATTTTGGCCTGTTCTTTTGCTTCCGTGATGATTTTATCTTTTATATCCCTTGCCTCTCTCAGCATTTGGGCGCGCTCTTCACGCGCTTGAACAAGAAGTGCCTCGTTTTCCGATTTCAATTGCGCCATTTCAGCTTTCACCCTTTCAGCAGTAGCTAATGAATCGGTAATCCCTTGTTCCCTTTGCGTTAATCCCTTCACAATAGCAGGCCATGCAAATTTGCCAAGTATAAAAAACACTACAAGAAATGCCAGCAATGTCCATATCAATAAGCCGAATTCAGGGAGAAGTAATTTCATAAATATATTTTGACAACAGCCCAGTTTTTCAATCGAGCTAGTGTGGTATTTTCTAAATTTTTAATTAAGCTGCATTCTCCGCCCTGTGCATTGAATGCAGCTATTGCCTTTGCAATGATACGGCATTACAGTACCATTGCCAGAAAGCCAACGATGATTGCGAACAATGCGGCGCCTTCCACAAGCGCTGCCGTCAAAATCATGTTAGCCCTGATGTCGTTAGCTACTTCCGGTTGGCGGGCGATAGCTTCTACTGCCCCTTTACCAATCTGGCCAATGCCAATGCCTGCTCCCACAGCAGCAAGCCCGGCGCCCACTGCGCCACCCGCATTACCTATTGGTGTGCTGAGCATAATTGTCAATAAATCCATAAACGTGGCTTTATATTTAGTGAAAAAAAACATTTTATACCATTACTGAATCGTCATGCCCTTCTTTATGCTGTGACCCTTCTATTGCCTGGCCAATAAAGACGGCTGTAAGCATCGTGAAAATGAATGCTTGCAAAAAAGCCACCAGCACTTCGATAAGGTAAATAAATATGGTGAATGCAACGGAGAACGGTGCTGTGCCCCATCCTGCATATTTATTCATGTTGCCAAAAATAAATATCAGTGAAATCAGGCAGATAATAATGATATGGCCGGCCACCATATTTGCAAACAAACGTATGATAAGGGCAAACGGCTTAATGAAAACACTAATAAATTCCACCGGAACTAAAATAAACTTCACACCCAAAGGGACTCCCGGCGGATTGAAAATATGGCCCCAATAATGTCTATCAGAGCTGAGAAGAATTACAACAAATGAAATGATGCCTAACACCGCAGTGAAAGCAATATTACCGGAAACATTGGCTGAGCCTGGTAACAATCCAAAAATATTATTGATCAATATAAAAAAGAAGATGGTGAGCAGGAAAGGAAGGTACTTTTGGTAGCTGTCGCCAAGATTTGGCTTTGCTACTTCATCGCGGACAAATGTAATCACGGGCTCCAGCAGGCTTTGGGATCCTTTTGGTGCGGAAGTAACCCCATGCCCATTTTTGTACTTTTTTGCGATTGCCAGCATGACCCAGGTGAAAATTGCAAGTGCAATGAGCATTTGCACCACATTGCGCGTCAGGGAAACATCATAAACTCTTATAGACCGGTCGATTTGGCCGTCGTCAGTTATCGCAACAATGTCCTGCGCATTGTATTTTGTCGGGTCAAGTTTTAGCTCTTCCATCTTTTCATCGGTGAGCATCATATAATGATGATAATTCTGCTCGCCATGATGAAAATTAGAGGACATAAACGCATCCAACCCCCTTTGGGTAGAGTATAGAATTACGGGAAGCGGTAAAGATACTGGTCGTTTTGCACCATTGTCGTCCACAATATCAATCAGGTGAAAATCATGGTTATTCAGCACATGCCCGAAAATGATTTCTTTGGCATTAAAGCCCTTTTTTTCTGGTCCTTTAGCGCCTCCAACTTGCGAAAAAGCGTTATTGAAATAGAAAGCAGAAAAAAAGCTGAAACCCGCTACCAATAAGAATTTGAAGCAATTACGCGACATAGATCCCCCAAATTTTGCGCAAAGATAAGGGGGTAGGCGCAAAATATGAAATCGGGTTTTAGCTGTGAAAACTACGTTTGATTCGTCTTTACGCTGAGCTATCTTGGCTCCAAAACAATATCAACTGAAAATCATTGGTTTTGGAAATAAGATACACTAATGCCAAGGTTTTGACGTTGTTGTTTATTCAGCATCAAAATGCCAAAAACAAACAAATAATTATGAAAACAAACTTAAGGAACCTTAGAGCAACTGCAATCGTGCTTATTTCAGCAATTACGCTGATCACTGCCTGCAAAAAAAGCAGCAGTACCTCTTCTTCAACTACCGATAACGGCAATGCAGCAAATCTGTCAGCTAACGGAGCCACTTCTGATAATGCTTTTGATGACGCCTTCAACGTTGCTGTTCAGGCGGGCAATGACAAGAGCTTAGATAATCTGATGCAGATGAAAAGCGGCAAAGCAACTTTAGGTTTTAATGTTACTGGCTCCTATTATTGCGCAATCGAAACTGTTTCAGGCTCTTCTTTTCCCGACACGCTTACTGTGGATTTTGGAACTGGCTGCGTAAGCACCGACAGTATAACGCGTTCTGGCTCCATTACTTATATCTTTTCGGGGAAATTGAGTACGCCTGGTACCACTATTTCAGCAACTTTTAATAACTATGTAGTCAATGGCTATAAATTGGCTGGAAAATATTCCATAGCAAACACTTCTACTCAAGCTGGGGTTTCATTAACAACTGCTGTAACTGGTGGCAACATCACTTATCCAAATGATACATCCTATTCCTTCTCAGGAAGCAAGACTGTTCTTTGGGTATCTGGAACACCTGCAAACACCGCAAGCCTTGTTTTTAATATCACAGGCGGTTATTCGGTTAGCAGTTCCTACGGGGAAAGCCTGACAGCAAATATCACCTCACCACTTGTAAGAAACGGAACCTGCAAAAATATTGTTCAGGGCATCACCTCCTTTAAATACACAAAAGGCAACCTGAATGTGAGCGGAACGATTGATTACGGTAATGGAACTTGCCATAACACGGCACTAATAACAATAGGGACATTTCAAAAGACAGTCACGCTCCCTTAAAAGTAATATCGCTATCTTAATTTCAGCAAAAGGAGCTTAAAAGGCTCCTTTTGTTATTTTTAATCCACAATTTTTCTCAAATCTATTACAAGCATCTGATCTTCTGGTCGTTGAGTGGCATATTCTCAGTTTTTTTGGAGCATTAAGCTTTTACAATGTGGGGGTGCTTGGTGAACTGCATCTCGTGCAATTTGCTGTAAAATCCGCCCATTGCCAGCAGTTCCTCATGGGTGCCGCTTTCTTTTATTTCCCCTTTGTCCAGCACGATGATCTTAGTCGCCTTTCGGATGGTTGACAGGCGATGAGCGATGACAATGGAGGTACGCCCTGCGACCAATTTATCAATGGCTTCCTGTATCAATAACTCAGATTCTGTATCCACAGAGGATGTGGCTTCATCCAAAATCAGGATAGAGGGATCGAATAACAAAGCGCGTATAAAGGAGAGCAACTGCCTCTGGCCTAAAGATAGGGAACTGCCCCTTTCCATCACATTGTAATCATAGGCTCCTGGCAGCTCAATAATAAAGTCGTGCATTCCAATCAACTTTGCTGCCTGCTCTACCTTTTCTCTTGGGATAGCCTTATTTCGTAAGGTAATATTATCAAGAACGGAACCGGAAAACAAAAAAACATCCTGCAGCACAACTGCAATATGTTTTCTGAGTGAGTCTAATGTATAATCTTCGATGTTTACACCATCAATTTTTATTTCACCCTTTTGAATATGATACAAACGGTTGAGCAAACTGATAATGGAAGTCTTGCCGCTTCCGGTGTGGCCAACAATGGCAATCGTTTCTCCTGGCTGAACTGTGAAAGAAATATTTTTCAGCACATAATGGTCATTCAGGTAAGCAAAGTACACATTGCTGAATTCAATTTTTCCTTTAACTAGTGCGGGCTCATATGCACTTTGGGGTGAAGGGGGTGTGAAATCATCATTGTCCAAAACCTTAAATACTCTTTCGCTGGCTACCATACCCATCTGGAGCACATTGAATTTATCAGCAATAACGCGAAGCGGGCGGAACAACAAATTCAGGTATAAGAAGAAGGCAATGATTTTCCCCGATAGCTCTTTTGCCTGCAGTTCAGGAATCTGCAATACTTGTCTTGCACCCCACCAAACCAGCAGGCCAGTTGATACGGCGAGAATGATTTCAACCAGGGGGAAAAAAATCGAGTAAGCAAAAATGGCGTTGATATTTGCGTTGCGGTGCTCTTTATTAATTGCCCGAAATTTTGTGAACTCTCTTCGTTCAGCAGCAAATGCCTGCACCACCTGCATCCCCGTGATATGCTCTTGCACAAATGCATTTAGGTTCGCCACCGCATTGCGTACACGGATAAAAGATTTATTGACGCTTTCTTTAAACACATAGGTGGCAAGAATTAAAAACGGAAAGGGTACCATGCATATCAAAGTTAGCCGCCAATCCACGAAAAACATAAACGCTAAAATAGAAATAATGCTCAGCAGATCGGCGATGATTGGAATCAAACCATCTGAAAAAATATCATTGATGGATTCGATGTCATTGATGGTGCGTGTGGTCAATGTGCCAATGGGTGTCTTATCAAATTGCGAGAGATTGAGCCCCAAAATTTTTTTATACACTGCGATGCGCAAATCTTTTACGACCATTTGTCCAAGCCATGCGGTGATATAAGAAAAATAAAAACGGCATATCGTTTCCAGTAAAAGAAGACCAATTTGAAAAACGGTAATCCAGACCACGAAATTCACCATTTCATTTTTTATGGAAACAGGGCCAGTAGTCCCTTTACTGATATAATTATTGACTGTAAGCTGAATGAAAAGTGGACGCAACGGGGAAACAACGGCGAGCACTATGGACAGGAAAATGGACAGATATACCCGCTTTTTATATGGCGAAGCATACTGGAACACCCTTTTTAAGGACCTGAAACCAAAAATTCGTTTTGTCTTCACTTTTTCGGACATAGAATTTGCAAAAATACAAAGACGGTTTTAAGTTTCAGGGCTTCGTTTATGAGTTTGTACTTCCCGGCTTCCATGTCCATGACTGAACGGCGTCCCCTTGGTTAAAAATGCATGCTAAAAGCCCCCCAATAGCAGAAAAATATAATGAAAACCCTGAAATAACCACCACCCGTAAAGGGAAATCTAATTGGCCATCGCTTTGCGGTATGCCTTTATGAAAATGGCCCCGAGGTTTTTGTAAGGCGGGATATAATCATCAAAGCGGTCCTTGGCAACCGGATCGTTTTTGAACTGGTTGGACAGTTCTTTCCACATAGTAAGCCATTCCACATTTCTTCCAGCAATCAGGGTATTATTGATTGCCTGAAGTATTGGCTCATTGACTGTTCTGGTCCCAACCTGCTTGGAGGATATGATATGGGCATCGTGGCTAATCTTGAGCACTTCACTTAAGTTGTTATAGCCACCGCAGGAGCCAAGCACGACAATTTTAGCAGTTGATTGCAATTTTTGCAAAGTGGAGGAAACATGATAGCTGTGTCCGCGATGGATGTAAATGGTTGGCCTTAAGTTTTTCTTTTCCAGATAAGCCCCAAGATCGTTCTGCGCTTTTTCGTCAGGGTCATCTTCTCCATTCAATGGCTTGTTCGCAAAAATCCAAACAGGGTTTGCCCCGGTGGATAAAATGGACACCCATTGTGGGTTTTCGCTGATTTTCCATTCCGGCTTTCCGCGAAACAGGCCCATAAAATCGGCAAATGAATTTTGGCCATCTTTATCTTCATCGTTGCCATAAAAAAAAGCCTGTTCGACTATGCGTCCACTTGAATCTTTCAGCGTACTGCGATTTATTTCATAAATAGGGGGGATGCCAAGCTTTGCGGACAGATCAATATTTTGGGTGGTGTCCGCAGATTCGAATAAGGTTTGAAGCAAATTGTATATGATGGTTCCTTTTTTATTATTAGCCGCCAGATTTTTTTTATAGTTCCATTTTGTTTCGTTTAGGACAAATTTTGCAAGCGGGGCATTCTTATCAAAAATACTACTATAAGAATCGGCCACATCCACAGCATCTTCTTCACTCGCTTTTTCCAGCCCAAGGATAAACGCCTTCATTACGGTGTTTGCATTTTCTTTATCCATGCTCCCTAAAAAATTGTCCAGCGTATTATAGGCCGCGGCCATTTTTATAAACTTCCTGAAGTAATCCCCATGTACCCACATAATCAGGCTATCCCCGCGAGGCACTTTCATGCGCTGGAAAATCTGAGGGTAAACCCCACGTACATAGCTGGAAGTATAAATCACATCTTCCGACATTACTATTAAATAATACAATTCTTCTGCTGAAAGCGGTTCAAGCACTTTAAACCGAATTGCATCCGGTTTATCATGCAGGCCATTGATTTCATTCACAAATACTTCTCTTGCCTTATTTGCAAGCATCTGCGTGAGCGCCGCCATCTCCAGGGCTGTGTCTCTTGCAGGTGGCAACAATCTTGATGCATAGTCGAGCCTGGTTTTCACAAGCAGCTTATAATAGTTCATCCCATCGCCTTTTACCCTATCAATTTCCGCGATAGTTATTTTTCCCCTGAGCAGATTATCAAGAAACGGAAAATACAACTGGCCGCTTTTGCTAATTGCCATTTGGCCAATCACATGTACCAGTGTATCACGGCTTTCGCGTATGCGTGCGCCAAGCTTATTATTTGCAGCAGCAAAATCGTACAGCTGGCGCATGTTGTTATGTCCTGCGACTATAATGAGGCTGTCGGTAAAAGGGACATCCAGATGATTTTGCAGCCTGCTTAAGATTTCCGTTGGGTGCAGTGCGCAATATTTTCTGAAAAGCACATACCGCGATGGTCTAATGCCCGCATTTTCATAAGGCAGCAAAAAACAATCGATCAAAATTTCGCCTATACCATAATCGCTCTCTGCAATAACAGGCTCAATGCTTTCATTTTTCTTATCAAGGGCCATCGCTTTCTCAAATCCTGTGACGAGCGCAGGGGCCATGGAAGGTGGGAAATCTCTTCGATCAAAATTGTTTTTGAACCCGGTCAGCATAAACTCCAGTCCGCGCAGGTATCTTTTCTTGTTATTGCTGTTCAGGGAAGTGTCTTCTTCAATGCGGCGCTGCAAAAGGTCAACCCTGCGTATTATCGCATCATTGATTGCCCGAGTGATGGTTTCGTCTTTCTGGGCATATTTTGATTCCAGATCAAGCACATTTTTTTGTTCCTTATCGATATTATCATGAAAAAGCATACGGTCCTGAGCCACTTTATAAGGATAGGAAGTTTGGGCTATTACAGTTGAGCAGAGGCCTATAAGGAATGACAAAGCGAGATAGGGTTTCACAATTGTTTCAAAAATTAAGCATGAATGACCTTTTTAGAAATCAGGAAGTTAGAACACAAATAAAACAAAAATACTACCATTTCATCTTGTTTACCGAAAAAAAGGTATCTGCAGGTTGCCCTCTATGGCGCCAGCAATATAACCCTAATTGGATACCTTGCACTTGTATGCTATTTCTATATTAACAAATTGTAAACTAAACCGCTCAAACCCCTGCTATGTTTAATTTCTATTAGGTTTGCGTAAATTTTGTGTTAAATGGAGCAGAAAGGAAAAAAGATACTAATAGCTGATGATGAGCCGGATATCCTGGAAATCATTCAATATAACCTGGTTAAAGAAGGTTATGAGGTGACGACTGCCAAGGATGGCGATGACGCGCTTTCAAAGGCAAAACTCTCAAAACCTGACCTGATTATTTTAGATATCATGATGCCCAAAAAAAACGGCATGGAGGTTTGCGAGATATTAAGATCGCAGCCTGCTTTTAAAGATGTACTCATTATTTTCCTTACCGCGCTAAACGATGAAAGTTCACATATAAAGGGATTAGAAACCGGCGCCGATGATTATGTGAATAAGCCCATCAGCCCAAAAGTGCTGGTGAGCCGGGTGAATGCTTTGTTCCGCAGGTTTGTGAAAGAACCTGAAGGCAAAGTGCTGAAAATCGAGAACCTTACTATTGATCCTGACCGGTATGAAGTGATAGTTGGGCAAAGCAATATCACGCTAGCGAAAAAAGAATTTGAATTACTGTATTTGCTTGCTTCGCGGCCCGGCCGCGTTTTTTTGCGCAACGAGATACTGAACCAGGTTTGGGGCAACGACGTTATAGTAGGCGACCGCACCATCGACGTACATATTCGCAAAGTGCGCCAGAAGCTGGGTCTGGACTGCATCACAACCATCAAAGGCGTTGGCTATAAATTTGACTTATAAACCGGGGTGTGCATTAATAAATAGTATATGCATAAAAAAATGTTTTGCTTTGTAAAAAAAGTCTGCCTCTTGGCGGATTCAGGGCATGTTTACGACTAAAAATCTTTCACCTAGAGAATTATCAGCCTTCACGGCAGGTTTACTTGCACTACCAGTATCGCTGGGAGCCTATTTTTTGGGGCACAGCTGGGTGGTGGGTCTGTCCTCACTAATTATCGTATTTACTATCGGCTACGCCCTGATATTATTCACACTCGAAAAGTTTATCTACAGAAAAATAAAGCTCATTTATAAGCTTATCCACCAAACTAAAGCAACAAAAAAAGAAGAAGTGTATTTTAAATACATCCTTCCACAAAAAAGTATTGACGAGGTCAGGGAGGATGTGGAAAAATGGGGCGAGAAGAGAAATGAAGAAATCGAATTGCTTAAAAAAAATGAAGCATACAGGAAGGAATTTCTGCAGAACCTCGCGCATGAATTCAAAACCCCGATCTTTTCCATACAAGGCTATGTGGATACCTTGCTGAATGGCGCCATGGAAGAGCCGGAAGTAAGAAAGAAATTCCTGGAGAATGCCGCCAAAAATGTCGAAAGACTGGTGAACTTGATGACCGACCTTGATGAGATCTCCAAATTGGAAAGAGGTGAGCAGCTACTCTACAAGCAGAATTTCATTATTCAGGATCTATTAAGAGAAGTTTTTGAATCCCT
>Ga0210399_10002677_pt1 | contig 13860 bp, 11 predicted proteins | sample IncBWC14MmetaG_FD_150865 | JGI IMG/M metagenome (GOLD analysis project Ga0210399, IMG submission 150865) | Forest soil microbial communities from Barre Woods Harvard Forest LTER site, Petersham, Massachusetts, United States - Inc-BW-C-14-M | ecosystem: Environmental > Terrestrial > Soil >... | reverse complement strand
CATCACACGGGCCTCTGGCCCTCCACGCTCGTCGAATTCGCCGGCAAGCGTGTGGCCGTCGTCGGGACGTCGTCCAGCGGCGTCCAAGTCGTGCCTGTCATCGCGGACGAGGTCGAGTCGCTGACCGTCTACCAGCGGACGCCCAACTGGTGCACGCCGCTCAACAACCGGCCCATCACCCCCGAGGAGCAGGCCGAGCTGCGCGCGGGCTTCGAACAGCTGCGCGAGATCCTCAACACGTCGGTCCACGGCTTTCTCCACCCCGCCCACGACCGGGCCGCAATTGACGACCCGTCGGAAGTGCGCCACGCGTTCTACGAGAAGATGTGGAACAGCCCCGGCTTCACCAAGCTGACGAGCAACTACACGGACCTGCTCTCCAACCCCGACGCCAACGCTGAATGGTGCGCGTTCATCGGCGACAAGATCCGAGAGATCGTCAGCGACCCCGACACCGCCGAGCGGCTCATCCCGACAGACCACCGCTTCGGCGAGAAGCGGCCCCCCTTCATCACCGGGTACTACGAGGCCTTCAACCGGCCGAACGTGTCGCTCGTCGACCTGAAAAAGACCCCGATGGTGCGTATCACCCCGGAGGGCATCGAGACGACCGATGGATTGCGGGAGTTCGACATCATCGTCTGGGCGACCGGTTTCGACTTCGGGACCGGCGCGCTCTCCAGGATGGACATTCGTGGTCGCGACGGCCTGGCCCTGGCCGATCACTGGGCGGACGGCCCGCGTACGTTTCTCGGCGTACAGACGAACGGCTTTCCGAACCTCTTCTTCCCCGGCGGACCGCACGCGGCGGCCGGCAACAACCCGCGCTACAACGGCGACCAGGTCGACTTCATCACCGACCTCCTCGTCTTCGCACGTGACCACGGCTTCGACGTTGTCGAGACCACCGAGCGGGCCGAGGATCGCTGGACCAGGATGATCGATCGCGGCGCTGAATCACCGCTGTCCTTCGGCGAGAAGAGCTACTACTTCGGGACGAACATCCCCGGGAAGCCGAAGCGCTATCTGCTCAACTCCGGGGGGCGGCCGAAGTTCTTCTCCATCGCCGCGGACACGATGACCAACGACTACGACTCGTTCTCGATGTCGCGCACGAGCAAGACCGCCGCAGCCCGGCACTGAGTCGAGCCCGGCACCACACCTCACACGGTGGCGATCGGCGTCACGGGTGAGCCCACGATCCCGGGTATCCGGAGCGGCGGTGCGGTCAGGAGGAACCGGCTGCGCCCGTGGGCGCGGAGCCAACCGGCCAGCTCGTGGAGGTACCACATCTCGCCCAGGGGGACGCCCAGCTTGAACAGGCACAGATGGTGGATCGGCAGGAACGAGTGCCGGCTCGGGTCGCGGTCCTTGCCGAGCAGTCCCTCGACCGCGTAGTTGTCGGCCACCAGCGCCGATATCTGCGATTCCGCGATCCACTCGAGCAGCGTCGGATCCCGCGCGTCGAGATACGAGCACATCGTGTGGATCTTCACCGGGTCCGGATTGCGCTCCCACTCCAGCACCCTCGTCGCAAACCCAGTGTGCAACAACAGGATGTCGCCTGGCTCGACCACGACGCCGTCGGCCGCCATGATCTCTTCGAGCTTCGTGCGGTCGACACCCTGCCAGGCGTCCCCGAGATGATGGGCGAGGTCCACCAGCACGCCGCGACCCTGCACGCCGTGGAAGGCCATGTGCTCGAGCCCGAGGTGGTGCGCGAAGGCCCGGTGCGATCCGCCGTCACCGCGTGCGTCGGCGACAGGGCCGACGAGGTCGACCCCGGCGCGGTAGCCGTTGTAATAGACGGCCTCTTCGACCCCGTCGTCGTCGGCGTCGAATTCGGCGCCGACGTGGGCAAGCGAGTCCCACTGCGTGGAGTACTGCAGTGACAGCGTCACCACGTCGTCTGCCCACACGTCGACGTACTTCGGATCGCCGAAGCTCTCCATCTCGCTCATGTGGACGTTGTAGAAGGTCGCCGGCTCTCCCTGCATGTCCTCGGTGGGCGCGACGACAGGCGGATGCCGGCGCTGGTTGAGCGCGGTGCCGCCCGGATAGTCGAGCGGCAGGCTGAGGCAGAACGTGATGCCGTTTTCGACCTCGCGGATGCCCGCCAGAACCTTTTCGGAGGTAACCAGGTTGATCCGCCCCAGTTCGTCGTCGTCCCCCCAGTCACCCCAGGTCGAGCCGGTCGGGCGCTGCTTCCACCGCTTCGTCACGTCTGCACTCCTTATCGTCTCGCGCCGTTGTTCTGTACCGACCGGTTGGTCTAATCTGGATGCGCAGCTTCGCGCGCCCTGCGAAGATTTTCTCGAAACCCCGACGAAAGGGACAGCACATGCCGGACAAGCCCTTTGTCGTCTCCGCGGACGGACACATTCTCGAACCGCCCGATCTTTTCAAGACGCGCCTGCCCAGACATTTGCGCGACCGCGGCGTCTGGGAAGAGGACTTCGAGATCGAGCCACTCGTCGAGGGCGGGGCCCGGGTCTTCCGCCGGTTGCACACGCCTGGCTTCGAGGGTTGGACGATCTCGCGTTACCGCCAGACCGGTGGGCGAATGCCCGAGGGCGACCCCGAGATGATCATCGAGGATCTCGCGTCCGACGGGGTCGACGTCGGGGTCATGCATCCCAACCTCTCGCTCTTCGGGCTCTACTCGGACGACCACGAGCTGTCGATGGCGCACGCCCGCGTCTACAACGACTACATCATCGAGCGGTTTTCGCCCTACTTCTCGCGCCTCGCCCCGACGGCGCCGGTGCCGATCACCGACATCGACGATGCCGTGGCCGAGATCGAGCGTGTCGCCTCAGCCGGATTCCGGGCGATCCTGCTCCCCGCCGTTCCGCCGAAGCCCTACTACTCGCGCGACTACGACCCAGTGTGGGCCGCCGCCCAATCCAACGGCGTACACGTCTTCATTCACACCCAGACGGGTGGGGTGAAGGTCAACGACCCCGAGGCGACCACACTCAAAGTCGTCATGGAGAACGCCGAGCAGGTCAACCAGCCCGTGACCGAGAAGTCGGCGTCGAAGCGGATGATCACGCAGGCCATCTACAGCACCATCGTTCCTCAGCAACTGATCTGCCAACTCGTCGGAGGCGGTGTGGCCGAGCGCTACCCCGACCTCCACTTCGCGCTGATCGAGTTCAACGCGCACTGGCTCTCGTCTCTGGTCGGGGCGATGGACAAGTGCTGGATCACAGGCATCGGCCAGGACTCCGATTGGTGGCTCGGTTTCTGGGACGAGAACCTGCCGCCCGAGCAGCAATCACACATGGCACAGCTGTTCAAACTGAATGAGAAGTGGCCCTACCCGCTGATGCCGAGCGAGTACGTGCGCCGGCAATTCCACGTGTCCTTCCAAGACGACCCCGTCGCCGTGGCCTGCCGCCACCTCACTGGTTTGTCGACGCTGGTGTGGGGCAACGACTACCCGCACGCCGAAGGGACGTTCCGGGGCAGCCGACAGCTCATGGCCGAACAATTCGCCGGTGTGCCCACCAATGAGCGCGACGCCCTGGTCGGCGGCACGCTGGGCGGGCTCCTCGGGTTCGCGCCCATCGCCGCCTGAGAGGCCGGCACCTGAGCGAGCTCAGATTCGACGGCCGCGTCGCGATCGTCACGGGCGCCGGTCGGGGGATCGGGCGCGCCTACACGCTGTTGCTCGCCGCACGCGGCGCGACCGTGGTCGTCAACGACCTCGGTGGCTCCATGGAGGGTGCAGGGGCCGACGCCGGCCCGGCGGCAGACGTGGTGGGCGAGATCGTAAATGCCGGCGGTACGGCAGTGGCCGACAGCAGCGATGTGTCTACGGCGACAGGGGCTCAGGCGCTGGTGGAGGAAGCGGTCAGGTCCTTCGGTCGGGTCGACGTCGTGATCAACAACGCCGGCATCATGCGATGGGCCGGTTTTCCTGAGGTCGACGAAGACGACCTGGCCCAGCACCTTGCCGTCCACACGGTCGGATCGTTCCACGTCACCCGCGCCGCGTGGCCGCACATGGTTGAGCACCGCTACGGCCGTATCGTCATGACCACATCGAGCGGTGTGTTCGGGCTGAAGAACAACACCGCTTACGCCACAGCGAAGGCTGCCGTCATCGGCCTCACCCGCAGTCTGGCCGTCGCCGGGAGCCCTCATGGCATCTTGGCCAACCTCATAGCGCCCGCAGCCATGACCCGCATGGCCGGTGGTGGCGAAACCCCGGGCATGGCCCCCGAGCTCGTCGCACCCATGGCGGCGTATCTCGCGCACGAGACCTGTCCTGTCAACGGCGAGATCTACGCAGCCGGTGCGGGCCGGTTCGCCCGGGTCTTCCTCGCGACCACGGCCGGTTACGTCCACCCCGGCGGCAACGTCACGATCGAAGACGTCGCGCAGCACTGGGGGGAGATCAACGATCAAACCGGCTACGCAGTGCCGACAGACCTTCGCGATTGGTCGGCTCGGTTCCTCGCGCATCTCCCACCGGGGGACAGGTAGTCGGTTCCGGACAGGTCGCGGATTGTCCCATACGCCGGTCGTGGGATATCCGGCGTCTGGGTTTAGGCGTGGCGCTCTGAGCCCTCGGTGGTGGGCCCAAAGAACCGAGGCGGACCCTAACTTCGTGCGAGCATCACCTCCCAATGAGCCACGCCTACGTCCAGCTACCCGAGGGGTCATCGCGCGGACCAACCAGGGGACTCGGCCCCTTCGTCAGCCGCGAAGAGATGGTTTTGCCCGACGGATCCCGTCTGGTCTGGGAGTCGCGTTGGCACCGTAAGCACCCTCGAGCTTTCGGTACCGGATCAACATGGTGGGCGCCACGAGCCATCGCGTGGTGGATCGGAGTCCTCTTCGCCATTGGTTCCGGCTGCTTCGCCCTTGGCGCGCTCCCTTCCTATGCGGACGGCGTTGGAACGAACGTCGACAATCTGACCTACTTCATCGGCTCCATCTTCTTCACGACGGCGGCCTTTCTCCAGTACTTCGAAGCGGCAACGACGAATCCACACCTCGATCGACCCGCGCATCGCCGCTTCAAGCAGCTCTTCGAGGTCCAACACAAGCGCATCGACTGGTGGGCTTCTTTGGTGCAATTCGTCGGCACGCTCTGGTTCAACCGCACCACCTTCAGCGCCCTCGTCGTCGGGCTGGGCGCCTCGACCTCACACCACCCCATCTGGCGACCAGACGCGTTCGGGTCGATCTGTTTCTTGGTCTCGAGTTGGTTTGCCTGGGCCGAGGTCTGTCACGGTCGTTTTGCCTGGCGACCCGATGACATCTCCTGGTGGATCACTCTGCTCAACCTCGTGGGCTCGATCGCCTTTGGCGTGTCCGCCATCGCTTCCTACGTAACGCCGAACGGACAGCTGGTCAGCTTGGCCCTTACCAACATCGGCACGTTCGTCGGCGCGATCTGTTTCCTTGTCGGTGCGATACTGCTTCTTCCAGAGCGCACTGCGTCGGTGGTCCCGGCCTCTTCCACCTAGTGGCGGGTTCGCAGCGACAGTTGCCGGCATTCAGTCGCGGTGCTAAGCGTGGTAGGCGGTGCGATCAAAATGCTCATCAGCGTCGGAATCGTCTGAGCGCGACTCCCATTACTGAGAGTGGTACTCGACCTCGTCTTGATTGGGTTGGCGATGGCGTTCTACCCGGTCGCGCTAACCGTCTTCATTTTGATCTTGGCGTCGAAGAACGGCCCGCGTAAGGGGGCTGGGTTCATCTTCGGCTGGTTGGCAACCCTGGCGGTGCTCGCAGCAGTGACGATCTTGGCTACGGGGAACAGCCCTCCTGCCGCGGGCACCTCGCCTTCGATCGGCATCTTGGTCTTCAAGATCGTGCTGGGTATCGGGATGTTGGCTATCGCGGAGCGACAGCGACGCAAGCTGGGTCAGCCTCGGCAACGGAAAGAGCCCAAGTGGCAAAGTCGCGTCGACGATATGTCGGCCCTCTTCGCCATCGGATTGGGGGCCTTCTTCCAACCTTCGGTCTTCGTGATCTCCGCGGTTGCCACGATCACGGGGGCGAAGTTGTCGTCGGCGGCCGGCTACTTCTGCCTCGTGCTGTTCGGGCTTCTATCGGTATCCACCTACCTGACCATGGACATCTACGCGGTAGTCCGCCCCGAGCGTAGTGACGAAGTCCTGAGCAGTCTGAAGGCATGGATCGACCGACACACTGACGTGATCATCATCGTCGTGGCGGCGGCGGTGGGCCTTTGGCTGGTGGGTAAGAGCTCGTATCTGTTGGCCACGTGAGCAGAATGGCGACCGCCAAGGAACTGTGCCCCATAGCGCCAGATGGGGGTCAGGCCGAATAACTCAAAGAGACCGCCACAAGATCTTGTGTCGAGGAACTCCGTACGAGGTGGCGCCTCTACTCGTCGAGGAGGTCGGGCTCTTCGGCGACGATCTGTTCATAGAGCGGCTGGAACTGGTACCAGCCGGTGCCGTGACCCCCGGTCTGGCCGGCCGTCCTCTCCGCCACCTCCGGGCCGATCGGAATCGGCTTCCCCGCGGCCTCGGCCAGCAGCTGGGCCTGGCAGTTGCGCTCCATGGTGATGAACCACCAGGCCGCCTCGTCCACGGTGTGTCCCACGGTGAGCAGGCCGTGGTTGGCCAGGATGGCCGCCTTGCAGTCCCCAAGCGCGTGGGCAATCCGCTTGCCCTCCTCGATGTCGAACACGGCGCCGGTGTAGTCGTCGAAGACTGTGTGGTCGCCGTAGAAGGCGCACGCGTCTTGCGTCAGCGGGTCGAGGGGACGGTGGAGCGAAGACCATGCTTTTCCGTAGACCGAATGCGAGTGTGCGGCGGACACGACGTCCGGTCGCGCCGCGTGGATCTGGGAGTGGATCACGAACGCGGCGAGGTTGAGCGGCCAGCTGCCCTCCACCACCTCGCCCTCGTGATTGACGAGGAGGAGATCTTTGACCCGGACTTGGCGGAAGTTCATCCCGAGTGGGTTGACCCAGAAGTGGTCGAGGAGCTCCGGGTCGCGGGCGGTGATGTGGCCGGCCGTCCCCTCGCTGAAGCCGAATTTCCCAAAGATGCGAAAGGCCGCGGCCAACCGTTGCTTGCGGTGCCGCCGTTCCTCCCCGACGGTGCTGAATTCGGGAAAGGTGGGCGGCGTGCGATCTGTTGGCACGCGACCAGTGTACGAGCGTTGTACCGGTCAGTCCATAGGATGGCAAGCATGGACTTCTCGCTGGGGGAAGGCGAGCGCGAGCTGGCGGCACTTTGCCGTGACTTCGCACAGAAAGAGATCGCACGCCGCGCGCCAGCCGCCTGGGAGGAGGGTCGTTGTCCCACCGATCTGCTCAGAGAGATGGGCGTCCTCGGGTTGCTCGGGATGCTCATACCCGAGCGCTGGGGTGGCATCGGCATGTCGACTGTCGGCTTCGTCGCTGCGATGGAGCAACTCGGGCTGGCAGACCAATCCGTCGCGGCGGCGTGGCAGGCCCACGTCACCATCGGGTCTCTGCCACTGCTCTTGTTCGGCAACGACGTGCAGCGGGAGCGGTGGTTGCGGCCGTTGGCGGAGGGAAGGGCGCTCGGTGCGTTCGGGCTGACCGAACCCGACGCTGGCTCCGACGCGCGGGGGATTCAGACCAAAGCGCTCCGTCAGGACGGCGGCTGGTTGATCAACGGACGCAAGACGTTCATCTCCAATGCCGGGACGGACATGTCCTTCGGCGTCACCCTCCTAGCCCGGACGAACGAGTCTGACCAGTCGCCGCGCTACGCCAGCTTTGTCGTCGAGAAGGGCACCACGGGATTCACCATGGGCTCGAAGATGCGCGGCATCGGTTGGCGTGGACTGGATACGAGGGAGCTCTATTTCGATGACGTCTGGGTGCCGGACGAACATCTCGTGGGTGATCCGGACATGGGGCTCTCCCAATTCCTCAAGACGCTCGAAGTCGGACGGATCTCCATCGCCGCGCTTTCGCTCAGCCTCACCCAAGCGGTGCTGGACATGGCAACCGAATATGCACGAGAGCGAGTGCAATTCGGCCAGCCGATCTCGAAGTTCCAGGCGGTGCAGTTCAAGCTCGCCGACATTGCCACCGAGCTCGAGGCGGCTCGATGGCTCACCTACCGTGCGGCGTCACTGCGTGACCACAACCAGCCCTTCCAGAAGGAAGCCGCCATGGCCAAATTAAAGGCCAGCCGGCTCGCTGTGTCAGCTGCCTCGGAGGCGGTCCAGATTCACGGCGGGCTCGGCTACATGCTGGACAGCCCCGTCGCCCGGTTCTACTGCGACGCCAAGGTGCTCGAGATTGGCGAGGGCACCAACGAAATCCAGCACATGGTGATCGCCCGCGCGCTCGGCTGCTGAACGTCGCCCGGCGGCGATCAGACAGCCGAAAGCCGGCGTAACGCGGCTGCGATCTCCTTGCGACCGGGTAACCACGCTCGTTCGAGTTCGGGTGCGTATGGCGGCGGAGTCGGCGCCGCACCAATCCGTTCGACCGGCGCGTCGAGGTCCCAGAAGGCCTGGCGTGCCACCCTGGCGGCAATCTCTGCGCCGATGCCAAAGGGGACGACCGCTTCGTGCGCGATAAGGATTCGGCTCGTCTTCTTGAGGGAGTCGAAAACTGGGTCCAGGTCCATGGGAGCTACGGTCCGGAGGTCAATCACCTCGACCGAGATGCCCTCACCCGCCAACTCCTCAGCCGCGGCAATGGCCTCGTGGACCATGCGTGAAACCGAGACGACGGTGATGTCGGACCCCGGCCGAACGACGGCGGACCGCCCGAGCGGGAGCACGTAGTCGCCCGGAGGTGCCGGGCCCTTCATTCCGTACAGCAGTCGGTTTTCGATGAAGACGACAGGGTTGGGGTCCTGGATCGCTGCCCGCAGCAAGCCATAGGTATCCGCCGGTGTCGAGGGCATGACGACCGTAAGACCGGGGATGTGAGCCAGTAGTGCTTCGAGGCTCTGTGAATGCTGACTCCCTGAGGAGCGGCCAGCGCCGAATTGGGTACGCACGGTGAGGCCCATCTGCGCCGATCCCCCGGTCATGAACGGCAGCTTGGCCGCTTGGTTCAAGAGCTGGTCGAGGCAGACGCCGAGGAAGTCGAGGTACATCACCTCCACTACGGGGTGCATCCCGGCCATGGCCGCTCCCACGGCGAGCCCGACGATCGCAGTCTCCGAGATGGGCGTGTCGCGGACCCGGTCACCGAACCGCTCGTGGAGGCCCCTGGTCAGGCCGAACACGTTGCCCCCTTCGCCGATATCGATTCCGGCGAGGAAGACGCGTTCGTCGGCCGAGAGCTCCGCCTCGAGAGCGGTTCGGATGGCGTCCATGGTGCGGATTTCCGGTTCGCTGCCCGTCAGGGCGGGAGGGTCGGCAATCACCGACCGCTCCCGGAGTACAAAGTTGAGGAGAGAAGATGGCGAAGGAGCCGCCAGCGTGCGCGCTCGCTCTACCGCCACGTCGAGCTCGTCGGCCACCGACTCCTCAAGCACTTTGATCTCGGTCTCGCTTATGCCGACATCGATCAGCGTCTGGCGGTGAAGCACCAAGGGGTCGCGTTCTTGCCAGGCGCTGAGCTCCTCCGGAGACCGGTAGCGCTGTGGATCGCCCTCGTAGTGGCCGTGCCAGCGATACGTACTCGCCTCGACGATGACCGGGCCCGAACCGGATCGAGCTTGCTCGACGATCTGATCCATCGTGGACGCAGTGGCAACGACGTCGTTCCCATCGACCGGATGAAACGGCATCGCGTAACCGGCAGCGCGGTGTTCGAGCGTCGTCGCATGCTGCGTCTCGGCGGGCGAGAACTCCGAGTAGCCGTTGTTCTCGCAGAAGAAGATCACCGGCAGCTTCCAGACGGCGGCAAGGTTGAGCGCCTCGTGGAACGCGCCTTGGGCTACGGCGCCGTCGCCGAAGAAGGCGACAGCCACCGCGTCTCGGCCGCGGATCTGTGACGCCGTTGCCGCGCCGACAGCGATGGGTAACCCCGCGGCCACGATGCCGTTGGCGCCGAAGATCCCGAGCTTCGGGTCGGCGATGTGCATCGAACCGCCCCGGCCACGATTCGTTCCGTCGCCCCGACCCATCAGCTCCGCGAACATGCCGAGCGGGTCGAGCCCCTTGGCCAAGCAGTGGCCGTGGCCGCGATGGGTGGAAGTGATGACGTCGTCCGATCGCAAAGGCCAGCAGGCGCCGACCGCCGCAGCCTCCTGGCCGATCGACAGGTGGACGAAGCCCGGTACGAGCCCGTCACGGTAGAGCCCCGCGACACGTTCTTCGAAGCCGCGGATGAGGAGCATCCGCTGGTGCATCTCAAGCAGATCTGACTGGGAGAACACCGTTGGAGCTTCGTCGACCATCGTCACCATTGTGTACTGTACTGACCGGTACAAGCGGGAGGCTGATGTCGAGTCAGATCGAAACCCCCGAGTCCTCTTTACTCGCGGACGAAACGGCGCGACGTGTGATCGCAATCACCGGCGCCGGCGGGGCGCTGGGCATGGCCTTGTCGCGCCGGTTGGCCGCCGAGCCGAACACCGCGCTCGTGCTGAGCGACGTCGCCCCGGACTCCCTGACCTCCACAGTGGAAGCGGTGAAGGATTCGGAGAGTCCGTTGGCCACGATGCTGGCCGACGTCAGCAATCGCGACCAGGTGCACGCAGTCGTGCAGCTGGCCGTCGAACAGTTCGGGCGACTCGACGTGTTGATCAGCAACGCGGGCATCCTGTCTCCGAACGGTCGCATCCACAACCTCTCCACGGAGGACTGGGAGCAATCGTTTCAGGTCAATGTCCTCGGCGCGGTCAACGGAATCCGGGCGGCGGTGCCCGTGATGCGTACTCAGCGATCAGGCTCAATCATCCTCACTGCATCGGTGGCGGGTCTCACGGCGTGGTCGCACTCGGCTCCTTATTGCGCTACCAAGGCCGCAGTGATCCAGCTCGCGAAGGTTGCCGCGATCGAATACGCCCGAGACGGGATCCGCGTCAACTGTGTCTGTCCCGGCACGTTCCGTTCCGGGATCCACGCTGGGCTTCCGGAAGAAGCCCTCGACCCGATTGCAGCGCGGCACCCGCTCGGGCTCGGCTCGGCGGACGATCTCGTCGGCGCCTACTCGTATCTGGCCGGCGCCGATTCGCGGTGGACGACCGGGGCCGCGCTCGTCGTCGACGGCGGGTACTCGGTTCCGTGACCCCGCTCAGTCGTCCTGGCCAGGCGACTTGGCGATGCCTCGCATGAAGATCTCTGCGAAGGGTTTCGCCACCGAAACGGCAGCGAGCCGACCGCCTGGCTTCAGCCACAGGTAGGTGTAGTTGTGCATCCCGAGCCAAGCTCGTGCAGTCACCCAGGGATCGATCTCACGGAACTCGCCGGACACCACACCTGCCCGCAGCACCTGCTCCACGCGGCGTTCGTACTCACGGCGTCGACTCCGGAACCTGTCTGCTCTCGGACCCGACAAAGCAGGGAACTCGTGCAAGAACACCCAGACGTGGTCGGGGTACCGGTGGATAACGTCCAGCAGTTCGTCACCGAGCATGGCCAGCTGCTGCGTCGGGGTTCCACCCGCCTGGGCGACCCGATCTGCACCGATCATGACTTCGTCCATTACCCGGTCATGGATGGCGGCCAACAACTCTTCCTTCGATCCGATGTAGTGGTAGAGGGCTCCCTTGCCCAGGTCGTTGGCCGCGCAGAGCTCCATGATCCCGGTTGCGTGATAGCCCTGCCGAGCAAAAAGATGCGCTGAGGTGTCAATGATCGACTCGCGTCGCGACTCCCACTTCGGGCTACGCCGAGAGACTGCGTTGGCCTGCGCGTTCACGGACGATGACGCTAGTGGGGATTGGGACCGCGATCGGGATTTCGGCCAAGAGGGCTGTGCCGAGGTCGCCGAAGACGATTTACCGCAGAGGAGGTACGTGTGAAGGCCGATGTCAACTGGTTTGGCGTGTTGGCCCATCACGCGGAGCGATCGCCCGAGCGGGCGATGACGGTCTTCGACGGACAGGTGACGAGCTACGGCGAGATGGCGACTCGAGCGTCCGCACTCGCAACCGGCCTGCACGAGAGGGGGGTCCGGCCCGGTCAGGTGGTTGGCCTCCTCTCCTTCAACTGTCCGGAGTTCCTCGAGACCGTCTTTGCAGCGAACTACCTCGGTGCGATCGTCATGCCCATCAACTGGAGACTGGCGGCGCCCGAGGTGCGGTACATCCTCGAGCATTCGGAGGCCCGAGCGCTGGTATGTGACGAGGCGCTCACGGAACTGGCCGATGATGCCACCAAGGATGTTGGAGCGAGCCTGCTGAAGACCTGCATCGCGGCGGAGGCCCCGAGCGGTTGGACAACGATGGCGGATCTTCGCTCCCGCGCGTCTCCTGTCGAGCGGTTCCCGACAGACGCAGACGACACCCACCGCCTTATGTACACGTCAGGGACAACGGGTAGGCCCAAGGGAGTGATGATCACCCATGCCAACCTCGCGTGGAAGAACCAAGCACATCTCATCGAATTCGGGTTCAACGTCGATGATCTGGGATTGGCCTGCGGACCGCTGTACCACGTCGGGGCGCTCGACCTGACCACGACCACGCTGATCGCTGCCGGCGCCACCACGATCGTCCATCGCACATTCGACGCGGCTGCCGTTGTGGACGAGATAGAGCAGTCGAGGGTGACAACCGTGTGGCTCGCACCCGCGATGGTCAATGCGATCATGGCTTTGCCGGACGTCGAAACCCGCGACCTGTCCTCGGTGCGAGTGGTCATCAATGGCGGCGAGAAGATGCCGATTCCCTTGATCGAACGCATTCAACGAACGTTCTCATCGGCTTGGTTTGCTGACGCGTACGGCCTCACAGAGACCGTTTCCGGCGATACGTTCCTCGATCGGGACAGCCTCATTACGAAGCTCGGAAGCGTCGGCCGTCCTTGCGTCTATCTCGAACTCGAGGTGTGGGACGAGCACGGCCAGTCCGTTGCGGCCGGCGAGCGCGGAGAAATCGTGCTCCGCGGTCCGAAGGTGTTCAAGGGGTATTGGCGCGACAGCGAGGCCACGGACAGCGCCTTCGCCGGCGGCTGGTTCCATACGGGAGACATCGGCACCGTGGATGAGGACGGCTATCTCTTCATCGTGGATCGGCTGAAGGACATGATCGTGTCGGGCGGAGAGAACATCGCAGGGTCCGAGGTCGAACGGGTGCTCTACGAACACGTCGCCGTGCTCGAAGCCGCCGTGGTTGGACGCGCGGACGAACGGTGGGGCGAGGTGCCGGTGGCCTTCGTAGTTCTGCGCGCGGGTCAGTCAGCCACGGCGGAGGAGCTGATCGACCACTGCGCGAGCCAACTGGCCAAGTACAAGGTGCCGAAGGACGTCACTTTCCTCGAGGCGCTCCCGCGGAACCCCTCGGGGAAGGTGCTCAAGCGCGACCTTCGGCCGGTGGCCTGATCCAACGGGAGGTCCGCTAGAGCGGTATACCCACGATCGAGCAGGTTTCGGCCACCTCGTCGAAGATGGAGTCGGGCACCGAGTAGGGCTCTTGCGCCGTGACCTCGGTCCAATGGGCGGCGATGTCATCAGCCGATGGGTTGGCGCCTCGCGCCGCGACCCATCCGTGGGCCTGCCCGACGAACACGCGAGAGAAACGCCCCGCGCAGGCCGAGAAGGAGTGGTGGGTGACCTCGCATTCACGGCTGGCAAGGAACACGACGATGGGAACCACCAGTTCAGGTTCGATGGAGTCGAGAAACGGGAGCTCACCCTGGAACTGGTCGCGGTCTCCGACGGTCTCGGTGACCATCCGGGAGTATCCGAAGGGGAGTACGCAGTTCGCCGAGATGCCGTGCGGTGCGCCCTCGATCGCAATGACGTTCGACAGCCCAACG
>Ga0210399_10002676_pt1 | contig 13862 bp, 8 predicted proteins | sample IncBWC14MmetaG_FD_150865 | JGI IMG/M metagenome (GOLD analysis project Ga0210399, IMG submission 150865) | Forest soil microbial communities from Barre Woods Harvard Forest LTER site, Petersham, Massachusetts, United States - Inc-BW-C-14-M | ecosystem: Environmental > Terrestrial > Soil >... | reverse complement strand
CATGCGGGGCGGCCTCAAGTACGCGGATCCCGAGATCATCGCCCGGACACGCCCGGTCGGACCGGTCTCGGACCGCCAACTCGAGATCCTCCGGGACGGCATTGCCAACACCGGCTACAGCAAGGACATCGAGCACGCCGTGATCTTCAACCGATTCGGCAAGCCGGAACTCAGCGAGCTCAGCCGCGCCGAGGCGGCACAGCTGCTCGCCTATCTGCGGACGCCAGGCGCGTCATGGCGATGACACCCACGAGTTTCACGACGGCCCAGCTGGTCGAACTCCTCCTTTCCTACGGCGAGACCAACTCCGTCGAGCGCATCACCCGCGTCGCGCCGTACCTCCAGGAGCTGGCGCTGGAATTCGGCGATCGCGAGGTCAGGAGCGTGACCGCAAAGGAATTGAACGCATTTCACCAGCGTGTCGCCACGACCGCTGCCGGGCGGCCCGTGCTGGCGCTGCTGGGAGAGAAGGCCGGGAAGTGGGAGGCGGTCTATGCACCCCGGGCCGAGGGTCTGGTCGGTCCGCTCCAGTGGGAGAGCGACCGGCCGGTGCGCGCCCTGGTCGAGCTGTTCGAGCGCCCGGACTTCCGGCCTCGCCGGGTGCTGGAGCTGGGCTGCGGCGACGGGGTCAACGCGGTGTTCATGGCCTCGCGTGGGTGCGAGGTGACGGCGATCGACGTCTCGCCGACGGCCCTGAAGATGGCCGAGGCGAAGCGGCGAGCAGCGGGGGTCGAGATCTCCTTCGTCGAAGGGGACGTCTTCGAGGTGGTGCCGGCGTCGGAGAAATACGACTTCATCTTCGACCGGGCCATGCTCCATCATCTCCAGGTCTTCTCCTTCGAGGACTACAAGAACCTGGTTGCCGATCGGCTCGTCGACGAGGGGTACTTCCATCTGATCTGCCACCACGTGGCGGCGCGGCCGACGATGCTCCTCGATTGTCTGTGCGGGTTCGTCGGCATCCTGCTGGGGTTCCTCACTGGTGTCCTGGTCGAGATGGGGACGGGCTTCACGACAGACGAGCTCCGTGAGATCTTCTCCGACCGTTTCTCGTTTCGATCGATCGAGCTCGTCCCCGATGACAACGACCGGCCGTTTCTGTTCGTATCCTCGCTGATGCAGCGGACCGTATAGGCATGAAGCCCACGCGATGATGCATGCGTGCCCAAATGGCCCTGTCCTGCTCCTGACCGGCTCGCCCGGGTGTGGCAAGACAACCATCGCGCCGCTCGTCGCCGACCGCCACGAGCCGGCGGCCTGCCTCGACCTCGATTGGTTCTTTGCCAAGGTGCGCCGCGGTTTCATCGAACCCTGGCGCGAGGAGGCCCATACCCAGAACCGCGTCATCCTGCGCGCCGCCGCCCAGGCGGTGGTGGCCTTCGCCAATGGCGGTTACTTCACTGTTGCCGAGGGCATCCTGTACCCCTTCATGCTCGACATCTTCGCCGAAGCCTGCGCCCCGCACGGCATCGAGCTCGACTATGCGGTGCTGCGAGCGCCGATCGCTATCGTCCAGCAGCGCGTGCAGGACCGCCGCTCCGAGCCGGAGCACTTCGATGCCCTCGCCGACGCCGTCGTCGTCGACGACCTGTGGTCGCAATTCGAGAGCCACGGCGTCGACGAGCGTCACCGTGTGGACTCGGACGGTCGCACTCCCGAAGTGATCGCCGAAGAGATCGACCGCCGGCTCGGAGCCGGCGAGTTCCGGCTGTAGCGATCACGTTGCTCCGCCGCTGCCACCAGCCCCTGCGCGCCGCTTCGTTGTGCAAGTCTTCTGGCTGGAGAGCCAGCCGGTGACCGAGGAGCGACATGGATTCCGACGACGAACCCATTCCCCCCGTCGCCCTCACGGCACGTCTGGCCCTGGCACCGGACGCGTGGAGCGACGTCGAGGGATACCTCCAACGCGGCAAGGACGCGCTCGGGGCGATCGAGCGGGCGCTTCCGGCTGACTGGACGTGGGACGGTAAACGGGTTCTGGACTTCGGCTGCGGGGCCGGCCGGACGACACGTCACCTGAGTGGTCTCGTCGGCAACGGCGAAATATGGGGCTGCGACATCGATCCGGCCTGCATCGCCTGGTGTCGTGAGCACCTCGGTCCGTCGATCTCCTTTGTCGCGAACGGCTCCGACCCCCCGCTGCCGTTCGAGCAGGAGAGGTTCGATCTCGTATACGCGCTGTCGGTGTTCACGCACATCGACCGTCTCTGGGCGAGCTGGCTGCTCGAGCTCCACCGCGTCCTCGCACCGGGCGGTTTCCTCGTCGCGACGATCATGAGCGAGGGCATGAGCCAGCGCGTGGCCGGAGTGGCATGGGACGACTCACGGGTGGGCATGGCCGTCTACGAGTGTGGGCAACGTTGGGAGCTCGGCGGACCGATGGTCCTCCACTCACCGTGGTGGGTGCGCGAGCACTGGGGACGGCTGTTCGACGTGATCGACGTCCGGTCTCGTGGCTTCTTCGATGACGCAGGGCAAAGGGCGCAGGACGACCACGGCGTCGCTGTGCTCGAGAAGAGGTCGGGGCCGATGTCGCCGTCGGTGGCGGATCTCGAACGGCCGAACCCCTCCGAGCCCCGGGAGGCGTCGGCTCTGCAGGACGATGTCCTGCGCCTCCGCGCCGAGGTGGGGAGCTTGCGTGCCTTGTTGGACGCACGTCGGGACGGCTCGCCCGGCGAGGCTCAGGCCTGATCGAGGTCGCGGCGCTCCTGCTCCCGCACGACCTGTGCGTAGAGGTCGCGGACGTTGTGCGCGCCGAACCCCCGGGTGCCCTCGCGCTGGATGATCTCGAAGCACGTCGTGGGACGATCGCCGATCGGGGGGGTGAACGCCTGCAGGAGATAGCCGTCCTCGTCTGCGTCGACGAGGATCCCGAGCCGGGCCAGGTCGCGCCAATCGGTGCCCAGGTCGATCCCGTCCAATCGGGCCTCCCCGGTTTCGAGGTAGGACGCGGGTACGTCGAGCATCTGCGTGCCGCGGGAGCGCAACGCAGTGACTGTCTGGACGATGTCATCGGTGGAGAGCGCGATGTGATGCACGCCGGGTCCCCGGAAGTGATCGAGATAATCGGCGATCTGGCTCTTGCGCGAGGAGGTCGTCGGCTCGGCCAAGACGAGAGCCGCGTCCCCTTTTGGCACCTGCACCGTGCTCATCGTGAACGCGGAGCCATCGACCTCGACGCTCCGGTCGCCCGGGACCTTGGGCATTCCGAGCGCCTCTTCGTAGAAACGAGCCCACCTCTCCCGCTCACCCGCCTCCACGCTCACCGCACAATGATCGATCGAGAGCAGGTTGACGCTGGGCGCTCCCCCGTGCGGTGCGTCGTCGCTGCGTTCCGACCTCGGAGCCGCCGGGGTCGCCGAGCCGTTTCTCTCGACAAGGCTGTGCACGGTGTCCCCGAAACCTTTGATCACACGGTCCGATCTCTCGTTCCGTGACGGCATCGCTTCGGCCCCCGCTGCCATCGCCTGTTCGCTGACCGCCGACGCGTCATCGACCAACAGAGCGAGATCACGCACACCGTCGCCGTGGCGAAACACGAAGTCCCCCACGTCGGACGGGTACGCCGTGGCCTCCGTGACGAAGAACACGATCTCACCTTGACGGAGCTCGTACGCGTGCGACACCGAGCCCGACACGATCTCCTCGTCAGGTGCGACGACGGAAAAGCCGAACCGCGCTTGCAAGAACATTGCCGTTGCACGAGCGTCCCGGACCCAGAATTGCAAGTGGCTGAAGCCGAGGACGCTCATGGCCGCATTCTCACACGTCGATCAGGCAACACCTGACGTCGTCCAGCCGGTCGCTGACGGCCAACGCGGCGGCGTAGCCGCCTCCGATCGCCAGCTCGGCGACGGCACAGTAACCACGCCGGCGCTCGTCGTTCGGCTCGATAAGTCCCGTACCTCGACACTTTCCGCGCGCCTCTTCCTGGGTCCACATGGCGAAGAACCTCTGTGTGCGGCGAGGTTCTGACGCACAGGCCAACTCGCTCGCCTCCCCGTTGCCCAGGGCGCGTTGCGCCACCGCCACGACGTCGAGACCGGGCCGGACTTCCTCGACGTCGACGCCCACGCGCTGCCCCCTGGCGACGGCCACGAGAGCCACCTCCCCGGCGTGGGCGACGCTGAAGCCCAACCAGGCTGCGTCGTGCGGCCACAGGACCACGGGCCTCCCGTCCTCGGTTGCGCCGAGCTCCAGCGCAGACGCGTCCACCTCCAGATAATCGGCCAGGACGTTGCGCAGGAGCACGCGCGCCGCCACCCAGCGCCGCCGGTCCAGGTCGAACCGGAACCGGGAGGCCCGGGCACCTTCCTCGGCCGACAGCACGCCACTGCTTCCGGACCAGCGGTCAGCGTGGGCGCGCCAGACGTGCACCTCGCCGAGCGGGAGATCGGCGCCGGGGTGCGCCACCTCCCACGACGTTCGTACCGCGCTACGCACCGGCGACCAGTTCCTCGACGGACCGCGCGAGCGAAGAGACGTCGGGCTCGCGCATCATCGACTGATGGGAGCCCAGGACGTAGTGCTCCTCGATGCCTCCGGTCACCAGCCCGTACCACCGGGCAACCTGCGCGTCGTTGCGATACTCCTCCGAGCGGATCAAGGCGATCCGCGCGTTGCACGGCCCGGCCCGGTACTCGAGGACCATCCGGGCGGCGAGCTCGAGGAGCCGGTCCTGGCGGCGGGTGGCCAGCGTCGACACGCGGCCCCGGGTGGCGACGTCGAGCCAATCCGCGCCACGGGCCCGCAGCCGCTGCACCGGGGTCCGATACCGCGGGTCCCGGCTCTGTGGCGCTCTGCGGGCTACGGGGCTCGGGTCGGGCAGCAGGGCCGGGTTCAGCCCCATCTCCGACCTTCCCCCCACCCAGGCCCAGTGCAGCAGGCCGGCGTGCTGGCCGCCTCCGAGCGGATAGGCGGCTTGGAGGTCCGGACGAGCCCGGTAGGCAGTGTGCACGTAGCGGTTCACCGCGATCGGGCCCCGCACCTCGACCGGCTCACGAAGCCAGGCGATGAAGGCGTCGGACGCACCCGGGTCGGAAAAGATGTCGTCCCGCGAGGGCGCATCGGCGTGCAGATAGCAGGCCAGGTTCATGGCTTCGTCGAAGACCATCCCGTTGGCCAGCTTGCGTGGCTTCCAGAGCGGTCCCACCGAATCGAGGGCGATGAGCAACGACACGCGTTCGCCCGCCGCCTCGAGGATGCGGGTCATCTCGAATGCCACGAGGGTCCCGAAGCATCGGCCCCCCAAGATGTACGGCCCGTGTGCCTGGATGCCTCGGATGTCTCTCACGTAGCGCCGAGCGAGCTTCGTGACCCCGACGTCGATGACGCGCCGGCCGTCCATCCCCCGCGGCTGGAGGGCGTAGAACGGCTGTTCCGGACCGAGTCGCCGGGCCAATGCGCCGAAGCCGACACTGTTGCCGTCTCCCGCGGTCACGAAGAACAGCGGGGACCTCGATCCGGTGACGGTGAGGGAAGCAAGAGGTCGGCCCGGAACATCCCAGCCGTTCGACCGCAGAACCTTCTCGAGCTCGCGCACCGTCGGCGCCTCGAAGATCGTGGAGAGCGGGAGTCGCACCCCGGTGTTTTGCTCGATCCGGGCAAAGAGAGTCACGGCCAGCAGGGAGTGCCCGCCCGAATCGAAGAAATCGTCCTCCGGACCGAGCGCCGGCACCCCGAGGACCTCTCGCCATGTCTCGAGCAATTGCTGCTCCAGCGCGTCAGCGGTTGCCGATGCGCCGTCTCGTGTCGACGACGGACCCGAAGGCGGCGGCGGCAGCGCGCTCTGCTCCAGCTTCCCGTTCGCGTTCAACGGAAGGGCGTCGAGAGAGATGATGACCGAGGGAAGCTCGTAGGGCGCGAGCCGCTGGCGAAGCTCGTCGCGGACGCGTCCCGTGGTGTCGCCGTCGAGTGACGGCGTCACGTAGGCGAACAACCTCCGGCCTTCGGGGACGTCCTGCGGCACCACGAGCGCCTCGCGGACGGCCGGATGCTCCAACAGGGCCCGCTCGACCGCCTCGGGTTCGATGCGGAAACCCCGCACCTTGACCTGGCGGTCGATTCTTCCCAAGAACTCGATCGTCCCGTCCGTGCGCCACCGCGCCCGGTCGCCCGTACGGTACAGACGGCCTCCCCGGTCCGGTCCGAAGCGATCGGGGACGAAACGGGTCGCCGTCAGCGCGGGGTCGCCGAGATAGCCGAGCGCCAGCCCGTCGCCGCCGATCACAAGTTCTCCCGGAACGCCCCGCGGCACCAGGGCGCCGCCGCGATCGGTGATGTACACGCGCGTGTTCGCAATGGGCTTGCCGATTGGTACCACGCCCTCCACCGAGGATCCCGCCTCCATGCGATGACAGCATGTGAACGTGGTCCCTTCCGTGGGGCCGTAGCCGTTCACCAGGACCGCGCCTGCGGGAAGCGCCCTCAGGGCGCGCGCGACGGCCTCCGGCGCCAGCACGTCTCCGCCCGCCAACAGCTGGCGCAGCCGACCGAACGTGGCCGGCGCGTGCTCCACGACCTGGTGGAACAGACCTGCCGTCAGCCAGAGGGTGGTCACACCCAATCGATCCACCACCTGGGCGAGCTCGTCGGGCCCGACCGGCCCGCGTGGGGCGACGGCCAGTCGTGCGCCGTTCAACAACGGCCCCCAGATCTCGAACGTCGACGCGTCGAAGGCGATCGGAGCGAACAGGAGGAACGTCTCCGAGCGGTCGAAACTCGCGTAGTCGGTACCGCGCACGAGCCGGACCACGGCGCGCTGCGGCACGGCAACTCCCTTCGGCACGCCGCTGGTACCCGAGGTGTAGGCGACGTAGGCCGGATCGGGGGCGGCGACGCCGCGGGGCGGGTTTGTCTCGGGCTGGGCGTCGAGAGCCTCTGCGTCCACCAGGAAGACAGGGATGTCGGACACGGGGAGCTCGGTCTGGACCGCCGACGTGGTGCAGATCACGGCGGGCCGGGCGTCGTCGATCACGGCCCGCAGTCGCGAGGGCGGTTGCGACGTGTCGAGGGCGACGTAGGCGGCGCCTGCCTTCAGGATGCCGAGGAGGACCTCGACCATCGGCGCGGAACGCTCCATCGCCACGGCCACGCACGTCCCCGGCCCGACGCCGAAGTCGGCGAATCGGTGCGCCAGACGGTTGGCGCCCCGATTGACCTCGTCGTAGGTCGCCGAGCCCCCATCCCACGCCAGCGCGGGCGCCTGCGGATCTTCCGCGACACGTGCCTCGAAGACCTGGGCGATCGCCGACTCTCGTTCGTAGGTCGAGGTCGGACCCGCCAGCGTCGTGACCACGTCGCGTTGCTCCCTGGAAAGCATGGGAACCTGCGAAAGTCGTGCCGAGGGGTCGCCGAAGAGCACTTCGAGCAGCTCGAGGTAGCTGTCGAGCATCGCCTGTGCAGTGGTCTCGTCGAACAGGTCGGTGCTGTACTCCCACACGATGCTCAGCGATCCGGTGTCCGCCCGGCGGTTCACGACGACGACGTTCAGATCCGCCTTCGCCGAGTCGTTGCCCACGGTGTCGTCGGGCACGACGGTGACCCCGGGCAGGTCCATGTCGACGACGGGCGGATCCTGGAAAGAGAACAGGACCTGGTACAACGGCGCCGTGCCGGCTTGACGAGCGGGGCGCACCGCCTCCAGCACATCTTCGAAGGGCAGGTCCTGATGGGCGAACGCGTCCAGAGTCGACTGCCGCACCCGGAAGAGGAGTTCGTCCACGGTGGGGTCGCCGCTCAGGTCGGCCCGCAGAGCCACCGTGTTCAGCAGCATCCCGATGAGGTTTTCGAACGGCGGGAGTCTTCGGTTGGCCACACCGCTCCCCACCACGATGTCCTCTTGGTCCGAGTACCGGTGCAGCAGCACGTAGAACGCCGTGAGCATCGACATGAACAATGTCGCCCCGAGATCCCTGCTCTGTGCACGCAGGCGATCCGCCAAGTCGTCCGGCACCGTGAACAAGATCCGTGAGCCGCGGTAGCTCATGCGCCTCGGGCGCGGACGGTCCGAGGGCAGGAGCAGCGGTGGCCCTTGGTCCCTCAGCCGCTCCTTCCAGTAGGCAAGCTGGGCCTTGCCTGCCTCACTGGCTCCTATTCCCGCTTGCCATTGCGAGAAATCACGGAACTGACACTCCAGAGGAGCCGGTGGCCGCATCGAGGCGTCGACGCGGGCGGAATAGGCAACCGCCAGGTCCCGCAAGAAGATGGTCCACGACCACCCGTCGTGAACCAAGTGGTGCTCGACGTGCACCAAGACGTGGTGATCGTCGGCCAGGCGCACGATCCTCCATCTGACGAGAGGCAGTGTCCCGATAGCGATACGTTCGCTGACGAGTTCGTCGACGATCCTCTGAAATTCCACCGAGGGATAATCCGCGGTACGCACGTCGACCACCTGCACCGGGACCCTCAACTCGGGAACGACGATCTGACGCCACCCGCTCTGGCGACGCACGAAGCGCGTGCGGAGTAGCTCGTGCCGTGCGACAACGCCGTTGAGAGCTTCGACCAGCGCCTCGACATCCAGACGGCCGTGAAACGCGATGCACGCCTGGAATTGGTACGGCAGCGCCTCCTCTGCCATCTCCGAGATCAGGCAGGTCTGTGCCTGCGTCTTGGTGACGGGAACACTGCCCCGGTGCCGCCGGGCCCGCGCCAGGCCGGGAAGCGCCCCGAGCGGCGCGGTCCCTCCTCCCTGATCGATGCGGCTCGAAAGCCTCTCGACGGTTCCGTCGTCGAAGACGTCTCGTAGTGAGAGCTCGACACCGAGCTCTTCACGTACGGCCACCACCACACGGACAGCGAGCAGCGAGTCGCCACCGAGTTCGAGGAATTGTTCTTCGATGCCGAGTTCGTCGAGCTCGAGCACCCGCTTCCAAATGTCAGCGACCACGCGCTCCGTCGTCGTCTGAGGAGGACGCCGCTCGCGGTCCGCGTCAGCGTCGGAGGGCCGGGGCAGCGCGGCCCGGTCGACCTTGCCGCGTGGCGTCAGGGGCAATTCGCCCAGCGCGACGAACGCTGAGGGGACCATGTGTGCCGGCAGCCGGCTCGCCACGTGCTCCCGCAGCGCGGCGAGATCTCCCCGTTGGCCGGCTTCAAACACGACGTAAGCGACCAGCCGGCGGTGACCTGGAAGGTCCTCGCGCGGCACCGCGACCACCTCGGCGACCCCCGGCGCAGCGCGCACACAGGCCTCGATCTCGGCAGGCTCGATTCGAAACCCCCTGATCTTGACCTGGTCGTCGCTTCGTCCCAGGAATTCGAGCGCGCCGTCCGGCCGCAGGCGGGCCCGGTCGCCCGTCCGGTACATCCGGGACCCGGCTGCGTCGTCGAACGGATCGGGCAGGAACCGCTGCGCCGTGTCGTCCGGTCTGTTCAGATAGCCGCGTCCGACGCAGGAGCCTCCGATGAAGAGCTCGCCCACCTCCCCGTCCGCCACCGGCGTCCCGGTGTCGTCCAAGAGGTAGAGCAGCGTGTTCCCGAGGGCGCGGCCGATGGGCACCGCCTCGTCAACCGATTGCCGCTGCACGTGGTGGAAGGATCCGCACACCGTCACCTCGGTTGGCCCGAAGAGGTTCACGAGGGGCGTCCGCGTATGCGTCTCGATGAATCGCTGGGCATGCACCGGCGACATGACGTCGCCACCCACCAACAGCAGCCGCGGGAGCCCGAGCTCCTTGAGGTGGGTCTCGACGAGCTGCCGGAACAGCCCAGGTGACAGCAGCGCGACATCGACCGACTTCTGGTCGATGAGCCGGGCGATGTTCTCGGGATCCGGATAGGTCGGCGCCACCACCAGGCGCGCCCCAGCCGTCAGCGCGCCCCAGATCTCCCAGGTCTGGGCATCGAAGTCCAACCGGCTGACCTGCAACATCGCCTCACCACGGCTCGGCATCAGGGAGGCCGCCCCCTCGACCCGACGCAGAACGTGCCGGTGCTCGATCATCACCCCCTTCGGGCGTCCCGTCGATCCCGACGTGTACATGACGTATGCGAGCGCGTCCGGTGGCACCGCGCGCCCTGCCAGCACGTCGGCCGACTCCGTGCCGCGGCCGTCGCGCCCGCGCCCGCCGCGGCTTCGTACGGCATCGAGCTCGAAGGGCAAGACCGGAACGCCGTGGGCCCCGAGTGCGTCGGCGGAGGCGGCCCGTGCGACCACGATCCGGGCACCGGTGTCGGAGAGGACGAATTCGACGTGTGCGGGGGGATCGGCCGGATCGACCATCACGTACGCCGCCCCGACCTTCAGCGCCGCAAGGAGCCCAACCACTCCCTCGACAGAGCGCTGGACGGCGACGACCACGCGGTCGCCATGAACCACCCCCGCGCCGGCCAGACGACGGGCCAGGCCGTTCGCCGCGTCGTCCAGTTGGCGATAAGTCAGGGCCTCCTTCTCCGATTCGACCGCAAGCTGATCAGGAGTGCGCTCCACCCACCGCTCGAAGACCGAGACCAAATTGTCCGCGCAGGAGGACCCGGCGCTCATCGCGCTGTTTCGAGCCCGACGGCGTCGGGGCGCTGACCCTGCTTCGAGAGGACGTCGCGCGGTCTCACACCTTGGCCCTCCAAGAGGCCTTGACAGAGTCGAAGGAGTTCACCGGCATACTCCGAGGAGTCGTGGTGCTCGAGCACGTACAGTCGTCCTGCCGCACCCACCCGCTCCAGCTCGGCCTCGTCGAGTCCGAGGACTCGATGCAGGGTGGACACGAGGGCGTCCAGATCGTTGGCTTCGAAGAGGAACCCGGTGTCTCCGTCAGTCACCAGTTCAGGCACGCCGAATACCGAAGCGGACACAACGGTGACCCCGAAGCCCATCGCCTCGAGCATGGAGCGCGGAACCGACTCCACGTCGGAGGCCGACAACAGGACATCGGCCGCGCGATACCAACGATACGTGTCACTGTCGATCGGGACGATTCTGCAGCGGTCCGTCAATCCCACCGTCCGGATGTACCTCCGGAGCGCCTTTGAGTACTCCGAGTTCGTGTCACCGACGAAGACGAGATCCCATTCGCGGTGGTCGCCTGCGATCCTGGCAAAGGCTTGCGCGATCCGCGTCTGTGCTTTGCGTTGTTCGATCGTGCCCATCACGAGGATCATCCGGGATTCGGGCCTGACATCGACCTCGGTCCTCGCTGTGTGCCGAGAAACGAGTTGTGCGTAATTCCGGATTTCCCCCGTGTCCACGCCGTAAGGGACGACGACCGAATGACCCGGTTTGGTCCAATCGGCGTAGAGGTCCCGCGTGGCCGCCGCCTCGAACACCAAGGCGTCCGCCGCTTCCATCGCGCCTCTCGCGGCGTCCAACACCGCGGGGTCCATCGGCGAGCCGAAGGCAACAGTCATGAGGACCGGGGGTGTGAAGCTCTCGTGGACCGCCCACACCGTCGGAAGCGAGAGACGGGCCGCGACGTCCGCCCCGCTGAAGACGTGGGCCGTGTTGACGAGGGCAACGTTGTGCCCTCCGGCCGCCACCAACGCTGCCAGCTCCGTGATCCGGCCTTCGTAGCGTTCTGGATCATCGACCGGCGGCTCGTCCGTGACGTGCACCACGATGCCCCGAGACTCGGCGGCTTGCCGCAACGGTCCGTCCTTGAAGGAGATGACTGTGCAAGCGAACCGTGTGCCGGCTCCGGCCCTCTTCAGGAACTCGTCGAGCCACAGCTGCCCTCCCCCGAAGTCCAGCTGGTGCGTGAAGACGACGAGGTTGAGGTCGGGCGACCATGGTGCGTCGATCCTCGAGAGGAGCCGTTGGCGGAAGCGGGCATGCACCGCAGCCCGTTCGGGTCGATCGGTCGCCGGTGCGGGCGCGGCCGATCGCACCCGCAGGACCCGTTCGAAGAGCGAGACTGGTCGGCCGTCCGAGGATCCGGCAACCAGCTGCAACTTCGCCGTGGACGCGGCCGACGATACCGAAGACAGGTCGACCCAGTACTCGAAACCACTGATGATGCGGCCGGGCTCGGGCCGCTCGACCTCGAGGCCCGGGCTCGGAAGACCAAGGCGCGCGCGCCCGACGCACTCGCCGTTCACCAGGACGTCGAGCCGACCCACCGCATCGTGGCCGCGCAGCGCCCACCCCCGGACGGGGAAGACCTCACCCACGGAGGCGCCCGCTCGCGGCTCGTGCAGGTGGCCGAGATATTCCTTGAGCGGAGTCTCGCCGTCCCCCGCCGGTTCCGTGCGCTCGTCCGCGACGATCAGGGGGAACTCGTCGAGGACGACGGGTGGAGCGTCGACGTCACCCCAGACGAGCACGGAGAGATGGACAGACTCTCCGGTCCTCCGTCCGCCGAGACCCACGAAGATCTGCCATCCGGTATCGGCCAGCGTGTCGTTGTGCGTTGCGTCGGCAACATCGGGCCGCGCAACGGAGCCCACGGCCGAATGTCCGACGACGACGCCGTCCAGGCAGATCGCGACAGCAAAAGCAGGGCGGTCCCCCCACGTGCACCAGCCGCGGACCGTGAACCCGAGCTTGTCCACCGGCGCGCCCCGGGCCGGCTCGTCGATCTGGCCTCTCAGGTCGGGCACCGAGCCTCGAGCCGACACCACTGGAAACTGAGTGGTCCGAGCGGAGCGACGGCGCGCCCAAAAACGGATCCAGATGTGGTGTACCCGGACGAGCGGGTGCCGACGCATCATGCTGAACGACCGTCCCAGGCCGATGGTCCGATCCGCGACACCAACCGGCTGTCCAACTCTTCCAATTGCCTGCCCCTTGCAAAGTTGAAATCGCAGGTTACCTGGCCCCGAACGAGGGCCTAGGGACGAGCGGCCCCACACGGCCCACGGTTCTTCCACCACACGGTCATGACCCGCCCGTCGGGCAGCCGCACGCCGGCCGCGGGGACGAAGGCGTCCGACCGCACGGCTTGGATCGTGGCGCGGTCACCGACGTGGGGCGAGAAGTTGCCGCTGGCGGCCGCCTGCCTCCCGGTGATCACGAGATTGGGTTGGCCGAGGTTCGGGTCGTTGAGTTGCCGCAGCGGTGCCTCCCCCTCCACTTGGTAGCGGGGTTTGAGGAGCCCCGTGGGAAGAGCTGTGAGGTACCTGAGTTGGTAATCGAGGTCGACGGTGTTCGTGTTGAACAGCGGGTCCTGGATGGCGAAGAACACCACGGGGTCACAGTCGTGTCGTGCCGCGGTGTCGTGCAGCAGGGTCGCCATGCGCTGGCTTGGCGCCAGCCACTCCGCCAAATAGGTCGTCTCTCCCGGCGTCGTGCCCGATCCCACGCATGGCGTCTGGGAGCGGCAGGCCCCACCCGTGCCGGAGGCGTAGCCGAGAAGCGACCCGCGTCCGTCGAACGCAGTTGCCGAGAACGAGCCGATCGACACCGTCCGGGCCGCCGACGAGACGCCCGGCAGCGCGTCGCTCATACCGGCGAAGGAGATCGCAGCGGCAAGCACGCACACGGTGGCGAGATACGGGCGCATTCGAGGCACCGATCGGCTCGCGACATGGACCGCCAGGACCACAACGGCGGGGATGAAGGGGAGCTCGAACATGAAGCCCGAGTTGTCGGTGGTCGAGAGGACGAGATAGCCCCACACGACGAAGATCACCACGATCGCCTCGGGCGTGCCCAAAAAACGAAGTGCGCGCTGCCCCCTGGCGCCGCCGTCTCGTTGCCGACGCCGGTGTACCCACCAGGTGACGAGGCCACACGCGATGCATGCCAGCACGGCAAGCGTCATTGGTACGAACAGTTCCGTGTCGACGGCGCGGTGCAGGCGGTACGTCCACCAGCCGATCGAGAGCACGGAACGTGACGCACCGTAACGGTTCGCCTCGGGCCCGTAGCCGTACGAGGTGAGATACCGGAGCACGAGATGCCAGGTGGCCGTTTACCACGCGCCGGC
>Ga0210399_10002674_pt1 | contig 13867 bp, 7 predicted proteins | sample IncBWC14MmetaG_FD_150865 | JGI IMG/M metagenome (GOLD analysis project Ga0210399, IMG submission 150865) | Forest soil microbial communities from Barre Woods Harvard Forest LTER site, Petersham, Massachusetts, United States - Inc-BW-C-14-M | ecosystem: Environmental > Terrestrial > Soil >... | reverse complement strand
GAGCCACCATTCACCAAAAAGGTGATGCTGCGCACAGTGATAACGGATGACATTGTGTACGCTCCAGCTATGATGTACCGCATCGCTAAAGACAATAGGGGTACGACCCTCGTCTGTCTTGCCTGCACTCACAGAGAGCGCACCCAAGACTTTGACGGAAGAATTGGAAACCCACGAACCCTGGCCGCTCACGCAATGCTGAAGCACGTTCACGCCGAGCACAGCCGTGAAACTCACATACGGGCAATGGCGATGGTCATGGAACGACAGCACGCGTCTCGATAACCTACCGCAGTTTGGAGCGGAGAGAGGTCCCGAAGGAAAACCTGGCTTGGGGCGTTGTTAGATAAGGACTGATCGCATGCGAAACGTATTTGTAGAGAAGTGGCAGTTACTCGTGAAGATCGTGCTCGTGGCTGGTGCGGTGTTGTTCGCAATGATTCGCTGGGCCTGAACAGAAGCCAGTCGATGCCTGCGCGGGCGGTCCTGCGGTTTTGTGCTCGCTTTCCTCCAAAAGTACACGCCGGAACCCAAGTCTTCCGCTCCAATCCCCTCCCGCGACGTATCGAAGCAACAAGTCGCGCGGTAGGGCAGAAAGGCTACCCGCTTGCCCGCCCACGCTAGTGGCGGTTGCGGTTTAGCTTTCGCGAACACCACAACAAGTTCTGGAGCCTGCCACTGGTGGGCAACTCCATCCTCAGCCTTCAAGGCGTGGGCCAAAACATGGCCACATGCAACTAGCCGAGCATTCGCTTCCCGATTTTCACTTGACGATGAGCGTTACAGGCAGTGAGTGTCGCAAAGCGCCCGAAGTTCCTGTGACTGTGATCGTGTAGGTTCCAGGAGTTGTTCCAGACTGTGGCAGCGAAACGATGCCGGTTCCTCCGGCGCATCCAGACATGTAGATCAGAGCCCCGCTCACAAGAACTAGCAGGATGATCATCCGAAGCTTTCTCGACCCAGCCCGGGAACCCACCAGAATAATTCCGAATAGGCCAACGGCTTGTAACTGGATCCATATTGCAATCGGACGGTCATGGGTTGAACCAAAGTTAGCTGCCTGCGCGGCAGCTGCCGTCGTGGAAATGCTCAGTGTGACCGTTGCGGGGTTTCCGCCCGGAGTCACCTTAGTTGGCGATAGGCTGCAGTTCGTCAGAGCGGGCGCTCCGCCACAGCTCAGCTGGACAGCACTGTTGAACGGTCCACCCAGTGGACTAAGAGTCAGTGTGTAGCTGGCTGTTATGCCAGCCTTAACGGTGTCGCTGCTCGGAGAACCCGTCAGCCCGAAATCCGATCCCGCGCCGGACAGTCCGACCATCTGTGGAGTTCCCAGAGCGCTGTCATTGATGGTCAGGGTCCCGTTGCGTATTCCAGAAGCTGTGGGAGTGAACGTAATGCTGATCGTACAACTGGAGCTAGCGGCTATTGCGATCGGGCATGTGTTGGTTTGCGCGTAGTCTCCAGTCGACTGGACGCCGTTGATGCTCAATGGCGCGTTACCACTGTTGGTAAGGGTTACGGTTCGTGCTGCACTGGAGATTCCCACCTGCTGTCCTGGAAAGGCCAAGCTCGTGGGGGTAACGGTGGCGAAGGGGGCGGAGGCGCCCGAACCAGTCCCGGTAAGAGTCACAGTCTGAGGGCTGCCCTGAGCGTTGTCACTGAGGGTCAGTGCTCCGCTTCGACTTCCGGTTACTGCTGGTGTGAAGGTCACGTTGAGGGTACAACCGGAGTTGGGAGCCAATGTACCGGGACAGCTGTTGATTTGGGCGAAGTCTCCCGCAGACTGGATGCCGTTAACGCTCAGAGTTGCGTTGCCGGTGTTGGTGAGGGTCACAACTTGAGCCGCACTGGAAGTTCCCACTGTTTGAGCTGAAAAGACCAAGCTTGCGGGACTCAGAGCGGCAACAGCACCGGAGCCGCTGCCGCTCACGTTGATGACATGGGGCGATCCCGCTGCGTCATCTTGGATCAGGATTGATCCCGAGCGGGGCCCCACGGAGGTGGGGGTAAAGGTCACAGAAAGCGTGCAGCTACTTGCAGCCGGCACGCTGGTTTGGCAGCTATCCGTCTCGGCAAAGTCGCCGACGGTCGTGATCGATGAAATCGACAGCGGCGAACTGCCCATGTCGCGCAGCAGGACAGTTTGGGGCTGGCTGCTTGAGCCGACCGCCTGACTGGCGTACTGCAAAGAAGCGTGACTTACGGCAACGGCAGGCGCGGACGCGGCTCCCATCTTGAGAATGAAGGCGTCAGTATTCCCCCCCAACACACTCTGGAACGCAGACTGTGTGACCGGGAAATCGCTGGAATCCGTCAGGCCGGTTATATAAAGATTGCCAGTCGCATCGAGAACCATTCCTGCCGGCGCCGGCCGTTCATTTCCGCTGCCGCCGAGATATGTGGCGAATAGCTGTGTGCTGGCGGTCGGGTCAATCTCCACCAGTAAAATATCATTTCCGCTAGAGAAGCTTTCGATCCCATTCACCGTGCTGAATAAGCCGCTTCCCGTGAGAGCTAGAATATAGGCATCATTGTTTCCGTCGAGCACGATGGCCTGCGGGACGGCATCGTTGTTTGGACCGAGGTACGTCGAGTACAGCAGCGTCGCACCGGCGGCGTCGAACTTAGTTGCGAACGCGTAGTTGCATTCGAATCCATAAACGCTGGGGTCACAAATGCTGGTCGAAGTAATGGGGAAAGTTCCGTTACCGATCGTGAGTCCTGTTACATAGACCGAACCAGACCCATCTACTGCTAGCGCCTCTAGCTCGGTTATCAGCCCGCTGGGATCAAAGAAATATGTTGAATACTGGAGGCCTCCGCTGATGTTGAATTTGCTGACGAATCCTACTGTGGCACTCCCCTGTTGAGTAGAATCTGTGGTCTGATAAGCGCCCTGCGTGACAGGGAAGTTGTAAGTATTCGTAGTGCCGGTGACATAGGCGTTACCCGCGGTGTCCAGCACCATGCCGAGAATGAAGCTGGCAGGTGGTATCCAGCAAGGAGTTCCCCCGCAGTTGAGCGGCAGATTCGAATTGCCACCGAAATAGGTGGAGTAAGACAGGGACGATCCGTCCGGGCTGAACTTCGTCAGGAACCCGTAGTTGCCGTACATCCCTCCAAGGTTGGCCGAGACGCTGGGTTGATAAGCGTTGGCGACCGGAAGATTTGTTGACGACGTGTATCCGGCGATGATCATTTCTCCCGCAGGGCCAATGGCAACGCTGGACGGCAAATCCGAACCATTTCCCCCGAAGTAAGTCGAGTACAAGAGCGACGAACCATCCGGAGAGATCTTCGTGAGAAAACCATTTGATGATCCGGGATACGTTCCCTGAAACGGATTGACCATCGGAAAGTCGGCTGATGCCGTACTGCCGGTGATGTAAACGTTATTTGCAGAATCGAGTGCTAGGGCGTAGCCAAAGTCCTGATTGCTGCCGCCGACGTAATCGGCATATACGAGATTCGACCCGGTCGGGTCGAGCTTCGCCACGAACACGTGATCCACTCCGGTTGGAAGTGAGCCCGGAGTCGCCAGCGGAAAGTCGGTTGAGTCTGTAGACCCTGCCACGTACACGCTGCCCGTGCTGTCCACAGCGATTCCCGCAGGCTGGTCGGTGCCGCTTCCTCCCAGGTATGTCGAGTAGACGAGCACGGGGTCAATCACCAGCGGCTTCGCTCGATCGTAAGAAGCCACGTGGAAACTGACGTGGGTCGGATCATTAACGACGTATCCTCCGTCGACGACGACGCGCTGGCCGTTGGACTCTTGGTAGACAACGGGGCTCTCGAAGTGCAGCTCTCCACTGTCTGTCTTCAGCAACAGGTTGCCTGCTTCGTCGACTCGAACCTCTCTGGCGCCAGTGATTTCGAATTGAATTCGATTAGGGTTCGCTCCCGGCGAGACGGCAAAGTCACACTCCAACTGCCGGCTGTTTCCGTAATAGACGAGATCAATTCCGGGATAAACGCTCCTGTATCGAACTTTGGTATAGGTCGGTACATTGGTTCGCCACTTAGTGGGATCATTGCCGATGAAATAATTTACCTTGCCGGGTTTTCGATCTTCCCCGATGACTACGGGACTCTTGGCTGCTCCCGACAACCGAAACTGGATGGTTGTATTCGAAGCCGATGCGACGTTGCTGGCTGTAGGCAAATTGCCCGTCGGGGGAATCGGCACGACGTTGGTCGGACGTAAAGAAAGCACCATACTGCCTGAAGTGAGAAACGCCGTATATCCTCGGCCACGGAACAAGTACTTGACCTGCGGGTCGGCCTGGCCCTGGTTCGCTTCGAATACGGGAGACAGCTTGCCATAGTGGGTGTTGGTTCCCGCGCTCAAAGCGCTGCGGACATTCGGCGGCAACGGTCCTGAGGTCTGCTGAGCGAACGATGCCATCGATGCCAACACGAACGAAAAGAGAACCCACGCAATGTTCCTGAGTCGCATCATTGTCCCTCGCACTTCGAATAGCTTGATTTAAGCAAGCGGCAAGGGGAGCCGTTCGCCAGAGCTCTCGCACTCGTCAGTTATTGCACGATGACTGCCGAAGAGTTCTGATGTGAGGGATGGCACGTAGCCCTAAGACCCAACGGAGATTAGGGGTTTAACCCGGTTGAAAGCTTTTTGCGGAGGCCGCTTGAGCGGAGGCTCGATTCGGGAATACTGTCCCACTCTTGGACATCACGGGCGCTGCTTGCTTACTTCTCAGGTTAGTTTGGTCAGGTCTGGGCTTAGGGACCAGTTTGGCGAGTACGAGGATTTGGAATCGTCTCGCATCCTTAAAAACTGTACGATGTACCGCACTATCCCTGCCACACGTATTTACCGCAGCAGCACGGTACGGTGTCGGTCGGCTGTTGCTTGGTTAATTGCTTTCTGCAGATGGGGCACGGTTTAGTCATCACGTACTTCATACTCATATTCCTCGGTGAGGTTCCTGTCGACCGCTAATGAGCCTGGCGACGGCGTCTTGTCTTGAACCTTGTTCTGTTTGGGAGTTCGCTCTTGCGCTCTTCGGTCCGCGTTGACGCGGGTTACTCACTATCAAATCAGCTGGCCAGTTATCGCTGCTTGTTGCCCGGTTTGAAGAGCGGCTCCCAATAACTCTTCTCTGGAGGCGACCAGTGAGTGCGTAATCACGTGTACAGAAAGCAGGACTCGGTTCGGTACCCCGACTTTTCTCATAAGCTTGGCCACGTGCGCTTTCACCGTGCGCTCTTCGATTCCTAGAGGAGCAGCGATTTCCTTGTTCGAGCAGCCCGCCACCAGCATCCTGAGTACTTCTTTTTCCCGGCGAGTGAAAGGTCGATGGCCCACAGAAACACCGCACGCCGAGGATCGGTATGCCTGCTCGACGAACATGGCGAGAACCCGCCTTGGAGCCCAAACCGACCCAGCCTGCACAATTCGAATTGCCCGCACGAGTTCGCCGACCGATGCAGCCTCGTCGACGCAGCCTTTCGCGCCAGCTACGATCGCCGCGAGGATTGCAGCTTCATCCATGTTGCATCCCGTCACGATGACGTCCAAACGGGGGCAGAGTGCCTTCAGAGTGGTCAGCATTTCGAGGATATTCCTGCCGGAGTGACTGCCCAGCAGACCGACGTCTACTTCCTGATTTGTGCCGATTTCAGCGAGAGACACGGCCCGAAGCTCGAAATCGGTTTCTGAGCTCAATAGAGCGCGGAATCCCAAAAACCGAAGCGGATCGCTGTCGATCACCGCGATGCGGACGGTTGTCTTCTTGGCTGGAGAGGTTTCCATGAATTTCCTTATGATTTCTCGCGCTTGCTGTGAGATCGGTGTTGCATGCAGCATTGAGTTCGTACCATTTCGACGCAAGTGTGATGCCACAACCGATGGCTGAAATACCTCTGTACTTTGAGCACGATAACCCGCACCCGTTTCAGCCGCTTTGTCTGTAGGTCTGTAAAGATGCTCTGAAACCAGACGCAGCGTGCACGGCTAGTTAAGAAAGCGTCATCGTCAAATAGGCCATGCCCTTATGGAGCTGCACTCTCGCCGTGTCATCACGTGAGACACGGTCCCCTTAGGTTGCCCGAGTGTCTAAGCGCTGTCTCGTAAACGGACATCAATCCTTGAAGCAGACACCCGCGCGCAGTCCGGCGGCAATGAGGTTTGTGAACCATGTTTATTCTCTCGCAAGATGCTCCCACGACAACCACTTACCACGTCTCTCAGTTGTGAGGCATTAAGCCCCGCCTGTAATCGATGGCAGGGTTCGTGCACAAACATATTTCGATCCACTCGTGCTCCATGTCGAAGCTCAAAATTAGCCAGCGTCAGTCGTCTGCTTTTGGCGACCGCGTCTGCCCGCGGCAGGCGAAGGTGCCATTATCTTGCGTCGGCGCTTCTCCAGAAGGCCGCGGTCCGAGAGATTCAGGAGCTAGAAAAACTAAGGAGTAAAGCGTGAAACTACTGATCGCAGAAGACGACCTGTTTTTCCAAAAGATGCTGCAACGTGTACTCACGCCTGATCATGAACTCGAAATCGCCCATGACGGAAATGAGGCTTGGGCGATCCTCCAGCGTCCCGATGCGCCACGGTTAGCGATCCTTGACTGGGTGATGCCTGGACTGAGCGGGCCGCAGGTTTGCCGCAAGGTGAGAGAATGCGCAGCTCTATCTCCTATGTACTTGATCATCCTGACTGCGAGAAATAATGAGGCGGACATCGTCTCCGGACTCCGTGCGGGTGCGGATGACTACATAACCAAGCCCCCCATACCGGCGGAACTCCGAGCCCGGGTGAGAGTAGGGGAGCGGATCTTGGAGTTACAGGCCGCGGTCGAGGAGCAATCGGTCCTCGCGAATCAGGCATCGGGTCGGGAAAACCATCTTCGCGACTCACTCGCGGGTTGTCCAGTCCTCCATAGACTGCCTGAGCAAGAGCATTTGTCTGGAATTGAAGCTTGCCCAGTTCAACACTTCGAACCCGGAGACTACTGCTCAGTTTCCGGTGGGAAGTCCGCTAGCGTGATGCTTCGGCCCCTGAACCACTTACTGGAGAATCGCAATCCCTATCGCTGAGAAAGACGGGATTCTTGTTCCGGAATCCGAGCCGCGCAGTTGGGCTTCCGAAACCATCTTTGTTACGGAAGACGATCCCATTTTTCGCCGGTTTCTGCGACTCTCTCATGCTTGAACAACGCGTCACCCTTCGCCACGCTCTTCTGTCCGTTGCGTTCGTGCTGGTATTTCTTCTGCTCAACCGCCCGGAAGTCATTGTAATCTCCCGCCTCGGTGCCGTGGTCTGGTATCCGGCTACGGGGTTGGCCCTTGCGATCTTGCTGGGGATTAGCCCGTGGTACGTGTTCCCGGTCAGTTTTTCTGTCGCTCTTGCGGGGATACTGATCTACGACCAGCCCATCCTGACATTCGGCGGAACGGTCGAGGCTGTGGTTGGTGCGGGCATTTACTCTGCGGCCGCATACACTTTACGCGGCCCGCTGCAAATCGGTCTTGGGTTACGCCGACGGCGAGACGTCGTTCTGTACATCTCTGTGACTACGGCGGCCGCACTGGTATCAACCGGCGTTGGTGTTGTCTGCCTGGTTGCAGACCGCGCGATCCATTGGAGCGAATTCTGGCCGTCCGCTTCGATGTGGTTTCTTGGCGACGAGATCGGGTTGCTGGGGGTTGCCCCCTTTCTTCTCATTCACGTGTTTCCCTGGGTGCGCAGGCAACTTTCTCCAGAGTCATTTGAAGGTGATCCGCAGAAGAGGCGTTCTGGTAAGAGGACGTGGAGTTTTTGGACGCTGGTGGAATTGGGAGCGCAAGTCTGCGCACTGCTACTTTCTTTATGGATGTTGTTCGGGGCGCCATTCCTGCACTTTCAGGTTTTCTTTATCACCTTCGTTCCTATCATCTGGATAGCGATGCGACAGGGAGTCCAAAGAGTTGTCTCTGGTTTGCTGGCACTCAATTTTGGCATTGTAGTCGGGCTGCATTTCTCGACGCCGACGGCCGTCTTGCTCCCTGAATACGGCCTCCTCATGTTTGTAGTCTCGGCTACAGGACTCATAGTGGGGTCGGCGGTAACGGAGCGGCAACGGCTCGCCGTTGAGTTGCTCGAACGCAGCGCCGAATTGGTGGATGCCAATACTCAGATGATTGCTGCTAAATACAAAGCGGAGGGAGCCAGTCGGATCAAGAGCGAGTTTCTGGCGAATATGAGTCACGAAATCCGCACGCCGATGAACGGGATTGTCGGTATGACGGAATTGGTGCTCGACACGGAACTAACCCATGAACAGCGGGATTACCTCCTGATACTGAAATCCTCGGAGGATTCTTTGCTCGGTGTGATCAATGACATACTTGATTTCTCCAAGGTGGAAGCTGGAAAGCTGGAACTTGACCCTGTTGAATTCAGTCTGCAGGACATGATCGGCGAGACGCTGAGAGGGTTGGCCCTGCGAGCGCATGAGAAAGATCTCGAACTCGCGTACCACGTTGATCCCCAACTGCCCGACTATATGGTCGGCGATTCCGGGCGACTGCGCCAGGTGTTGGTCAACCTCGTGGTCAATGCCATCAAGTTCACGTCCCAGGGAGAAGTTGTTATCCGGGTACAGATGGATTCCTGCAGCAATCATGAACTTGGCCTGCATTTCAGCGTAGCCGACACCGGCATTGGCATAACCGCGGAGAAACATTCTCTTGTTTTTGAGGCGTTTGCGCAGGCCGATGGCAGTACAACGCGCAACCACGGCGGCACTGGTCTGGGACTAGCCATCTGCTCACGGCTGGCTGGACTAATGGGTGGGCGAGTCTGGCTGGAGAGCACAGTGGGGGAGGGCAGCACATTTCATTTCACGGTCGTTTTCAACATTGCTGAAACGCAACGCACTCCTAGAGTTCCGACTCAAACCGCTGCGCTTGGGAACCTTCACGTGTTGCTGGTTGATGACAACGCGACGAACCGGCAAATTCTACTGGACATCACGAAAAGTTGGGGCATGAATCCGACCGCTGTGGAGAGTGGCAGCGCGGCCATGGAAGCTATCCACCAAGCCGAGGCGAGTGGCTCCGGCTTTCGCATGGCGATCATTGACAGTCACATGCCCGAGATGGATGGATTTCAGTTGGCGGAACGAATCAAGCAGAGTCCGCGTCTAGCCGGCACGATTGTCATGATGATGACTTCTGACGACCGGCGCGGCAAGGCCGAACGCCGCAGCGGGATGAGGATTGCAGCGTATCTTCAGAAACCCATACGACAGTCGGAACTGCTGTCAGCCGTCCTGGTGGTTCTCGGCCAAACATCGCCGGGTTGCCGACTCGGCTCAGTGACAAGATACAGCCCACCCAGGACATCAATACAGCTCCGGATTCTGGTGGCCGAAGACAATCCGGTGAACCAGAGGGTAGTCGTGCGGATGTTGGAGAAAATGGGACACTTGCCGACAATCGCTCACAACGGGCGGGAGGCGTTGTCAATGCTCGAGGCGGGGACCTTTGATCTTGTGTTTATGGACGTGCAAATGCCCGAGATCGGTGGCCTGACGGCGACCCGGAAGATCCGCGAGAACGAGATGCAAACGGGGAATCACATTCCGATCATCGCCATGACGGCTCACGCAATGAAGGGCGATAAGGAGCGATGTCTGGAGGCCGGCATGGACGCATACATCAGCAAGCCCGTGACCAGCCAGGGAATCGCAGAAACGATCGCCGAAGTCTTCCACGTGGAAGCCCAAGTCCCAGTGATCTCGGTCTCTCCGCCTCTTCGTGACGCTCCGCCGATATGGGATCGCAGCGAGGCACTGGAGCGCGTGGATGGCAACGAACCGCTACTGCGCGAACTTCTGCAGATTTTCCTGAGAGAAAGTCCCAAGCAACTAGCCAGCTTGCAGCAAGCAATCGAAACAGCCAATCTGGAGGAGATCGAGAGAATCGCACACAGTCTAAAGGGAGAATTGGGCTATCTGGGACTGCCAGATGCCGCGCAGAAAGCCAAGGACCTTGAGCATCTCGGGCATGAGCGCACATTGCAACCTGCGGCTGACCTGTTTCCAATATTTGAGGCCGGGGTGTCTGCGGTTGCAGCAGCGATGCAAGATATGCTGGATGAGAGGCGCGAGCCGGTTGATCCTTAGTCCAAGCTAAAGATGAATTTCCTTGCGAGACGGACGCGCAGGGGTTTCACCTCCTGCAGCCCCACCATCAGAGCGGACATCTCACATGCTATCTCAACCGGACATATCATGTGCTACCGACACACCAGAATTTGCCTCTTGACTCGCCTCCGGTATTTGCTATAAGCGTCCTATCAGGTTCTTTCCCCGTGCGGAGGGGGCGTGGTTCAGCACGGCTACGACGTGACCCAGGCACCGCTCTTTTGACTGCAGGAGCCTTACTTTCGATACGGAAAGGTGAGATTTGCATGCTGGCATGCTGTGTTTCTCAACTCCCGCTCTCGATTCCCGCCATTCGCAGCTCCACTCAGACGTGCTCAAGCTGCCATCATTGTCAGAGGAATAGTCTCAAAGGCCGGAGTGCCAAATGACTTTATCGACTACTCTCAAGTTGCTGGCGATTGACGACGATGTCCAGAACCTCGAGATCATTAAGTTGGCGCTCCAGCGTCAGGGCCTGGAAATTATGACGTCCGACGATCCCGAAGAAGGTTTCGACATATTCTTGCGCACGAGGCCGAGGATTGTTTTGTTGGACCTGGTGATGCCGAGAGTCAGCGGGATTGAGATATTGGAACGCATGGTGGGCGTTGACCCTGGGGTAGACGTGATTTTGATTACTGCGCACTATTCCGCTGAGTCCGCGGTAGAGGCAATTCAAAAGGGCGCTTCTGACTACCTGACGAAACCGATTAATATCGACAAGCTCCGGTCCCGGATTGCCGCTCTACTGGAAGAAGCTCAGACGCGACAAAGGACTTTGCGCCTGGATCAAGAACTCATTGATGCATATCAATTCGAAGGAATGGTTGGGCGCAGCCCTCTTATGCTGGAGGTCTACGCAAGGATTCGAAGAATTGCTCCGCACTTTAGAACCGTGCTGGTGACAGGGGCTACCGGAACGGGCAAAGAACTCGTGGCCAAAGCGCTGCATCGGCTCAGTCCAGCTGCACGAGGCCCGTTTGTAGTTTGTAACTGTTCTGCACTGGTGGATAACCTCGTGGAGAGCGAGCTCTTCGGTTACGTCCGGGGAGCGTTCACGGGCGCCACTCAGGACAAAATCGGCATGTTCGAACACGCGGACGGTGGAACGATCTTCCTGGATGAGATCGGGGAACTTGCGACCGGGGCACAGGCCAAACTGTTGCGGGCCATCCAAAACCGACAAGTGCAGCGCGTAGGCTCAGTGACCCCCCGAAATATCGATGTGCGAGTGATCGCAGCTACACATCGCAACTTGAAAACAATGGTCCGCGACGGTCAGTTCCGTGAAGATCTGTACTATCGTCTGGCGGTTGTCGAAATCCCGCTCCCAGTGCTGGCAAGCCGCCGCGAAGATCTGCCACTGCTGGAACGATACTTCGTTGAAAAGTTCTCCACGGAATACAACAAACCGATCGCAGGACTCGTGCGAAGAGCGCAAACTCGATTGGCAACCTATCCCTGGCCGGGAAATGTCCGGGAACTCGAGAATGTGATCGGCAATGCGTGCATGATGGCGGATGGAAACTTGATCGATATTGGCGATCTGCCGGAGAGGCTGCGCGGACCGCTGAGTGAAGACCTGGGAGGAGACGAGACGTTTCTCTCTCTCGAAGAGCTGCAACGCCGGCATATCCTGCGCGTGCTGGAGGGTGTCGGGGGCAATAAAGCGCGAGCGGCAGAAGTGTTGGGCATTGGTCGCGCAACCATCTATCAACTCCTGTCGAGAATGAAGATTGAAGAGCCCAAAAAAGGGACCGCATAGCTGTCAGGCTGGGTCTCTAACGGTTCTCTTTCGCCGACTGATCCGGCGAGGTTCACGCCAAACCATAAAACCCGTGTCCAGTTGGCGGACACGAGTCTGAGACAAAGACGATTCTCGCTGCCTGAGTGCGTTATCTTCTGGGCCATTTTGACTTAACTCCCACGCACTCATAGCCATGGAGGGGATCCGGCAGGCGAGTGTCTTTGGCCCCCACCATGCATGCATGTGCTTGCTGATCCGTTCCAGCTGTTCCCCCAAATGATCGGCTGCCCCAAATCCCTTAAAGGAGAGATGCTCATGGGAGGGCATCCCATCTTCCATTCAATGACTGACGACTCTCAACCCGGGTTTACCGCAGATCACACTCCGATCCCTATCCGCCAAGTAGAGGGTCGCGAGTGGTGGCTATGGGGGTTCGCCGTAGCAGTGACTCTGGTCCTGACATGCGGGATACTGTCTTTGACCTTCCCCGGTTTTCATTTGCCTGGGGACGACTTCCGTTCCCAGACTCTCAAGGAGTGGGTACGCGGGCTGGCTGCGCTGGTTTTGCTATTCGACATCTACACCGTCTATCAGCATCTACAACTCCAGCGTATCCGCCGCCGGCTTGCTGAACGGGAACGGCTCTTTCATCTAATCACTGAAAACGCGGCTGACATGATCGCGGTGGTCGACAGGCGGGGAAATCGTCTGTACAACAGTCCCGCCTACGAAAAGATACTGGGATACAACTCAGAAGAACTGGCGTCCACTTCCTCCATAGAACAGGTTCATCCCGACGATCAGGCGCGCGTTCTGCAGGTCGCTCAGAAGGCTTATTCCACGGGTGGCGGAGAGCGTCTCGAATACCGCATCCACCACAAAGATGGCTCCTGGCGCGTTCTTGAGTCCACCTCGAGTGCGATTCCCGGCCCGAATGGCAAGGCGGATGGCCTGGTCATCGTCAGCAGGGACATCACTGAACGCAAGCGGGCTGAAGCCTTGCTGGAGCATCGCGCCTTCCACGACGGCTTGACGAACCTTCCAAACCGAACCCTATTTCTTGATCGACTGCAACGGGCGATCGCGGTCTCGCAGCGGCACAGGGAGTTCAAATTCGGTGTCTTATTCATCGACATCGATAAATTCAAGGTCTTCAACGACAGCTTGGGTCACGCGGCCGGAGATGAACTTCTGATCCAGATTGCGCGGCGCCTGACAGCCTGTATCCGGAGTGCTGACACTTTCGCACGAGGAACTGACGACTCACAATCCACCGCCGGCGACAATACGCTGGCCCGACCCGGAGGCGACGAATTTGTTGTGCTGGCCCCGGAGTTGCACGACCCCAGCGACGCCATCCGCATGTCCGAGCGCCTTCAGCAGCGTCTGGCCACCCCCTTCGCCGTGAAAGGTCGCGAGATTGTCATCACCGCTAGCATCGGCATCGTTTTCAGCGGCAGCAGTAGTGCGGATGCCGAAGATGTACTGCGTGACGCCGAGATTGCTATGTATCGCGCTAAGCATGCCGGAAAAGCTCGCTGTGAAGTATTCGACAATGCGATGCAAGCTGACGCCGTCAAACGGTTGCAACTCGAAACCGATTTGCGCAAGGCACTGGAGTGCGATGAGTTCCGCGTCCATTATCAGCCTCTCGTGTCATTGCAAGACGCTCGGATTGTGGGATTCGAGGCCCTTACCCGTTGGCAAAGGCCGCAAGGCATTGTAATGCCGGGGGAATTCATCTCTGTCGCCGACGAAACTGGTCTAATTCTGCCCATGAACCGCCAATTGCTGCGAGAGGCTTGCCAACAAATTCGCCGTTGGCAGTCACTGTTTCCATCCGATCCGCCACTTTGCGTGAGCGTAAATGTGACGGCCAAGGAGTTTGCACAGCCGGACCTGGATTCCCAGATTAAGGAGATTCTTGAGCAAACGGGGATGGATCCCAGCTGGGTAGATCTCGAGATT
>Ga0210399_10002673_pt1 | contig 13867 bp, 10 predicted proteins | sample IncBWC14MmetaG_FD_150865 | JGI IMG/M metagenome (GOLD analysis project Ga0210399, IMG submission 150865) | Forest soil microbial communities from Barre Woods Harvard Forest LTER site, Petersham, Massachusetts, United States - Inc-BW-C-14-M | ecosystem: Environmental > Terrestrial > Soil >... | reverse complement strand
CATGCCGTTACGCAAAACGTGCCAGTCCTGGCGAGCCAGCAGACAAATACCACTAACGGGCAGGACTTCAACACGGCCTTTTTCCTCTCGAACGGGCCCGTCACGGCGAATCCAGCGACAGCGCTCGGCGGGACTCTGGCGACAAGCAACTGCAATGCGATCACGGACCCGAGCGGTGTCGTCGGTGGTGTCTTTACTCCGGACAAAGCGCAGTGCGTCGGGGTAAACGGCCGGCCACTCTTGCCGGATGGCCTCAATGCCTTTGTGCGTCCGTTCAATAACAGGCTGCCGAGTGTGGACGCCTGGAACGCCACCGTACAGCGGCAAGTCACATCAACAATCAGCGCGACCGTTGCCTACGTGGGCAACAAAGGGACGCACACCATCGGTGGCGGTCCAGACTACCCCTTCAACAATCCGAAGTTAGCGGGGTACGATCCCACCCTCTCAGGCGCAGCCGCAACGCTAGCGCAGAATCTTCGCAGACCGTATTACTCCCTATATGGCTGGACGCAGGGCTTCCGTTACTTCGGGAACGACTTCAATAACAAATACAACGCGCTGCAGTTGACGGTGGAGAAGCGCTTTGCGTCCGGGCTGTCCTTCAATGGGAACTACACTTGGCAACATGCCCGGGCGGACCTCGATGGGGGGACGGCTGGCTTTGACAAGAGTGTTAACTACGGGCCGAACGACAACTATCGCAACCACGTGTTCATCTTCACGCAAGTCTACCAACTGCCCTTCGGCAAAGGAAAGAAGTTCGCCGGAGACGTGGGGCGGATTGGCGATTTGCTCATCGGGGGTTGGGAGTTGAATGGCACGACGAACTTTTCAAGCGGGTTGCCCTTCACCCCCAGTCTTAACAATTGCCACGCCTCAAGCGACACTGGGCCTTGCCGGCCGGACCTTGTTGGCCCAGTCAAGGCCGGTGCTCGTTCCGGGCATCCGGAGACGCCCGGGTATTGGTTCCAAACTACGAACGGAGTTGCCCTTGTAACCGCGGGACAATCTGCCGGATCGTGGGCACAGCCTAAGGTGGATACTTTCGGCAACGTCGGGCGCAACACGTTGCGTGGACCGAGGTACTTCGATTCGGACCTCGCCTTGTTCAAGAACTTTAGCATCACGGAAAAGGCGAAAGCTCAGTTCCAATTCCAGTTCTATAACATATTTAACCATGTGAATCTCGCGAACCCGAACGGGTGCGTGGACTGCGCGAGCGGTGGCAATATCACTGGTATTGCTGCCAACTCCCAACTGCGCTCGTTAACATACGGGTTCAAACTCAGCTTCTAACAAGGACGAAGACAGCCCACCACCCCGACGGGGAGCCTTTACCGGCTCCCCGTTTTGTTGTAAGCACCTTGCGAAGCAGATTGTCGATATCGGTTAGAGTGCTGAGGGGTTGCGCAGTGTCATGCCAACAGAAACTGATTCGGATCCCATTCGCGAGCCTCCTGCTCTGTGCGCCTGCCTTCCTCGGTCAATCGATCCCGACCCTCCCAACTAACGGAGCGCCCAGTGGCTACGTTGGCAACGAAGCTTGCGCACGCTGCCATTCTTCCATAGTCGAATCCTACAAGCGCACGGCCATGGCTCGCGCCAGCGGCCCCGCAGAGGCGAACCTCATTTCAGGCGATTTCACCCACCAGAAATCGGCTGTCCACTATCGCATCTACAGCGAGAATGGGCTTGTCTGGTTAAGCTTCGAGCGTCGAGGTGCTGCGTCTGTCAGTGGCAAGCGGCAACTGCTCTTCTACATCGGGTCAGGGCGCCGCGGTCGCAGCTATCTCTTCGCCACAGACGGCTTCCTGTTCGAATCGCCAGTGAATTGGTATGCCGACGAGCATGTCTGGGATATGACGCCTGCTTATCAGGAGGTGAAAGAGATCCCGCTAAATCTTCCCGCCAGCCCAAGTTGCTTGCATTGCCATGTCAGCGGAATGCGGCCGCCTTTGAAGGGGACGGAGAATCGTTATGGGGAGCCCATCTTTGCGTATAACGGCGTCGCCTGCGAGCGGTGCCATGGACCGGGCGCTGCTCATGTCAATGGCGGACCGATCATTAATCCCGCAAAGTTGTCACCAGCGCAGCGGGATTCCATCTGCATGGAATGCCACCTCGAGGGCAACGTGGCCGTCGAGCGCGCCGGGCGGCATGCTTATGACTTTCGTCCCGGTGACTTGCTTACTGACTATGTCCGCCATTACGTCCTCGCCAGCACAGAACAGAAGAGTTTGGGTGCGGTCACCCAAGTAGAGGCGCTGTCGCAGAGCGCATGCAAAAGAAAAAGCGGCGAAGCAATGTCTTGCACCAGTTGTCATAATCCGCACGCGTCGCCTTCTGCAGAAGAGCGTATCTCCTACTTCCGCGGAAAATGTCTTGCATGCCACGGCGAAGCATTCGGGGCCAAGCATCACCCTGAGCAGGCGGATTGCACGCGATGCCACATGCCGGCGTCGCTCAGCACGGACATTGCCCACACCCAAGTCACAGATCATCGCATTCCGCGGCGGAGTGATACCCAGGCGTTGCATCCGTTGTTAGATTCAAACACGAGGCCGTACTCACCACGTTTGGTCCCGTTCCCCTATTCCGAGGATGCGGAGCAAGATATTCGAGACCTTGCTCTTGCCTGGGCATTCTTGGCACAAACTGGGAAGGATGGTGCTGGGTCGGAAGCCCAGCGGCTACTCCACATAGCGGTGATGCAATCACCAAATGATCCCGCTCTTCTTTCGGCGCTTGGTTTCATCGAGCAGGAACGCGGCGCGGTTGACCGCGCGCGCGAGTTATACCAGAAGGCGCTCGCCTTAGAGCCTGATTTGATCGACGCAGCGGCAAACCTTGGGGTGATCGAGGCAAACCAGGGGCGCTTGCGCGAGTCGCTCAGATTGTGGCAAAACGGCTTTGAGAGAGCCCCGGCAAGAAGCGCTATTGGCATGAACGTGGCTCGCGTCTTATGCGGCGCGGGGGAATTCGAACGTGCTCGGTCAAGCGTTTTGCGGGTACTCGAATTTAATCCGGACATGGCGGCCGCAAAGGAGATGTTGCAGCATCTGAATCGCACGCCTCCTGTGTGTGAGCAGTGATTCTAACGCGCGTTTGACGATGCGCGAGAAATCGAGGTCTAATCTTTCCCGGATACCGGTTGTGGATTTTCTCATGAAAAAAATTGTTTGTGGTTCTTTTCTATTATTCGTGATTCCAATGATTTCTTTCGGCTACGTCGCGTTCGCGCAACTGTCGCCTGGGATCGGTTTTGCACAGTCCAATCCATCCGAATCAGGCGGCCTTGAGTTCAGTGAGCCGCGGCGGCTCTTGGAACAAGGCAGGTACGACGAGGCCCTCGCGGCGCTCCATGAACTGGAGACAAGACTTCCCGCGACGAAGGGGCTCTCGCATGAGTTGGGGCTGGCGTATTACAAGAAAAGCGACTATATGAACGCAATCGCCTGCTTCAAGAAAGCTCAAAGAGAAGATCCCGGCAACAATGAAGCGGTGCAGTTGCTGGGTCTGTCCTATTATTTCGCGGGCAGGCCTACCGAGGCGATTCCACTTCTCGAAAAAGTGCAAACGTGGTTTCCCAGCGTAAATGTCGACGGGTCGTATGTTTTGGGCATTTGCTACATTCAGACCAAAGATTATCCGCGTGCGCGCGGCGCGTTTGCGAAAATGTTTGCGGTGCCAGCTGATTCGGCAGCCAGCTATTTGTTTACCGCTCGGATGCTCTTGCGGCAGGATTTTGCCCCCATTGCGGAGGAGTATGCGAAGAAGGCCGTGGAACTCGATCCGAAACTTCCGCGCGTGCATATGTTGCTCGGAGAGATCTACCTCTATAAGTCCCGCGTCCCGGAAGCCATCGAGCAGTTTCAGAAGGAGCTGGAACTGAATCCAGGGGAAGCCGCGGTGTACTACAAACTGGCCGATGCTTATAGCCGATTGCAGAAGTACGAAGACGCGGAAAGACTCCTGCAGCGCTCCATCTGGTTGGACGCCACATCGACCGGGCCGTACATTCTGATGGGGAAGGTCCTGGAGAAGAAAGGCGAGACCGCCCTCGCTGTGCGAGCATTGCAGCGCGCTCTGGCCATGGATCCCAACAATCCCATCCCTCACCATTTGCTCGGACAGGCTTATCGCGAACTGGGCAGGACGGAAGAGGCGGAGCGCGAACTTAAGTTGGCGGAGCAATTGCAGATTCATCAAGACGCAAAGCCTTGAGCAACGCAGTCGAGGCGTAACAGAATCAGGGAGATCAATCGTGTTGAACCGCGCAAAGATTACCTTTCCCATTATCACGATCGGACTTTGCCTCGCGGCAGGTTCCGCCCGGGTACAGCAGGTTCCGCCCAAAAGCCCGAAAGCGGAGCACGCTGCTGAGAAGGCGCTGGATCCGTGGTGGAAGCACGCGGTGATTTACGAGATTTACCCGCGCAGCTTTCAGGATTCGAACGGCGACGGCGTCGGCGATATTAACGGGATTACTTCCCGCCTGGATTACCTTCGCGACCTGGCGATCGACGCCATCTGGATTAGCCCCATGTACCCATCACCCTTGATCGATTTCGGTTACGACATCTCTGACTACACGAGTATCGATCCGCTCTACGGCACTCTCGCGGACTTCGATCGATTGGTCAGCGAAGCGAAGAAACGCAACGTCCGCGTGATCATGGATTTTGTTCCCAATCACACGTCGGACCAGCATCCCTGGTTTGCGGAATCGCGTTCTTCGCGCACAAACCCGAAGCGCGACTGGTACATCTGGCGAGACGGGAAGGGGCCAGACCAGCCTCCCAACAACTGGCAATCGTGGTTTGGCCATTCCGCATGGACATTCGACCCCATCACCAACCAGTATTACTACCATCATTTCTACACGGAACAGCCGGATCTGAACTGGCGCAATCCCCAGGTCCGGAACGCGATGTACGACGCCATGCGCTTCTGGCTCGGCCGTGGCGTGGCTGGGTTTCGAATCGACGCCGTGTCGCGCTTGTTTGAAGACCCGAATCTGCATGACGACCCGATCCTGCCCGGAAAGAATGCTTATGGCGATCCAAATATCGCGCACAAATACACGGACAATTTGCCGGAAGTTCATCAGGTGCTCCGCGAAATGAGAAGCGTGGTGAACGAGTTTCCAGGGAATCCGGTCCTGATCAGTGAGGCCGACGAGCCGAATATCGCTGAACTCACGAAAATGTATGGCAGCAAGAACGATGAAATCCAACTGCCGATGGACTTTCAGATTGCCGACGTCAACAAACTCTCCGCGCCGGATTTCCGCAGGCTGCTGGATGAAATCGACCGGAACCCGGCCGGCGGGCAACCCCACTATTTTTTCAGCAATCACGATCAGCCGCGCCAATGGGATCGTTACGGAGACGGCGTCCACAACGATCAGATCGCCAAGCTCATGGCGGCGCTGCTTCTAACCACGCGCGCGACGCCGCTCATGTACTACGGCGAAGAGATCGGCATGCGGACCACCGATCCCGTTCGCAAGGAAGACGTGCAGGATCCCATCGGAAAACTCGGCTGGCCGCAGGAGAAGGGCCGCGATGGTGAACGCACACCTATGCAATGGGACACCTCGAAGGAAGCGGGGTTCAGTACGGCGGAGAGCCCTTGGCTGCCCGTGCCGCCTAGTTCGGCCGAATACAATGTCAAGGTGGAATCGCAAGATCCCAACTCCATTCTTTCGTTCTACAAACGGCTGCTCGCCTTGCGCCGGAGCGAGCCTGGATTGCGAGATGGAAAATATCTGCCCCTGGATCGAGGCAACCCGGATGTCCTCAGTTTTCTGCGCAAGGCTCCCGGAAACGGCGATTCGATTCTTGTGGTGCTTAACATGAGCGCTGAACCAAGGACGGTCAGCTTGGCTCTCGATACTCATGGAGTCAAAGAAAGTTCTGCGAGGCCGCTAATTTCTGCTCCTAAAATTACTCGGGAGTCGGCAGTCCTTGCTCATTTCACCGTTCCCGCTTTCGGAGTCTTTGTCGGATCGGTCCACTGAGAGATTTCGCGATTCCCAGGATAAGCGGGCGGCATCCTCCGTTCAGGTCACTGACAAGCGGCACGGGCTATGGAACTCAGCTTTCCAGCTTGAAAATCCTTTCCATCGGCAGCCACTTCTCCCCCGGCTGCGCATCTGGCAAAGCCTTCTGAAACTTCCACATCAGCTTTTCCCACTCCTGCACCTTTTGATTCTTGCGGTCCGCCTCGGCTTTTTTCTCAAACGAAAAATTCTCGCTCACTTCCATGATCATGAACATTCGTGTTCCACGTAGATAAATCTCCAGGTCCTCGATTCCTGCTTCCTTGATGCTTTTCGTGATCTCCGGCCAAATTTTCTTGTGATACCGCTTATATTCGACAATCAGCTTTGCATCGTCCTTCAAATCGAGCGTCAAGCAGTAGCGTCTGCTCATAGCGGTGTGCTTTCATTTCCCATGGAAGCCCTCTCTAGGCTCGGTATGGCGGCGGGCTTGTATCCTGACAGCCCAAAATAAAGGATAAACACGTAGCACAGCAGCGGCACGACGAACGCCCTCTGAATACTCGCCGCATCGGAAATACGCCCCATGATTGCAGGAAAAAATGCGCCGCCCACAATCGCCATGACCAGCAGCGATGAACCGCGCTTGGTGAGCGCACCCAGATTCTTGATACTCAGCGCGAAGATCGTAGGGAACATGATGGAGTGAAAGAAACCGATGACCACAACCGCCCACACCGGTATTACTCCGGTAGCCAGCAAAGCCACTGTGGCACAAACGAGAGCTGCTCCGGCAAAAAGAGACAGCAAACGCGGTGCGGCAATCTTTTTCATCAGCGCCGAGCCGATGAACCGCCCCGCCATGAATCCCACCTGGTGCAACAATAAGTAGAGCGCCGCCGTTTTCGCCGTTGTTCCCGGGACCGAAAACTGCGCGTAACGAATCACGAAGCTTGCTACGCCAACCTGAGCACCCACATAAAAGAATTGCGCGATGACGCCTTTCACCAGATGCGCATGGGACAGCACGCTCTCCGCGCTCTTTCCCGTCCCCGCAACTCCTCCTTCCACGGCCGTTTCCTGTACGTCGGGCAGGTGCGCCAATTGGATCAGCACCGCGACAACCACGAAAATGGCGGCGATCATCAAGTAAGGACCCTTCACCGTGCTGGCTTCGGCGGCACGGTACGCTCCCAATTGCGCCGCACTCATCGCCGCAATCTGCGCCGGCGCATATTCAATACCCGTGAGAATGAACGTTCGTCCCAGAATCGGTGAAAGTACTGCACCCACAGCGTTGAACGACTGTGCGAAATTCAGCCGGCGCTCTGCGCTTGCCGCGGGGCCAAGGATGGTCACGTAAGGATTCGCGGCGACTTCGAGGAAGCTCTGCCCGCAAGCCATCACAAACAGCGCGAAAAGAAAGAAGCCGTAGACCCGCGAAGAAGATGCCGGCAGAAAGAGCACCGCTCCCGCGGCGCACAAAAAAAGACCCGCAAGGATTCCTTTCTTGTATCCGATCTTCTCCATCACCCGTCCGGCGGGAAAGGCCGCCAGGAAGTATCCGCCAAAAAATGCCACCTGGATGAAAGAAGACTGAAAATCGGTAAGCCCGAAAGCCTCTTTCAGATGTGGGATGAGGATGTCGTTCAGGTTGACGCCGAAGGCCCACAAGAAAAACAGGCTGGTGATGAGAATGAAAGGCGCCAGGAAGCGGCGTTCCGTTATGGGGACAGATCGGCCGCCGTTCGCCGCAGTGCCCGGGGAATTCGTCATCCATCGTCTCCGTTATGTCAGCGCGCGGTCCAAATGCACGTATCCGCCGTCAACGAACAGGTGCTGGCCCGTGATATGACTCGCTTGCTCCGAGATCAGGAACAGCACCACGGCGGCTATTTCTTCCGCTTTCGTCATGCGCTTGCCTAGCGGAATCTTAGAGACAATTTCCGCCAGCTTCTGCTGCGGATCGGGGAACGTCGTCAGCCACTGCTGGTAAAGCGGCGTCATCACTTCCGCGGGCACCACAGCGTTGACGCGAATCCCGTGCGGAAGAAGTTCCGCAGCCCACTCGCGCGTGAGTCCCAGGATGGCTCCCTTTGCGGCCACATAGCCCGAAGTCCCTCCCTGCCCGGTCACGGCGGTCTTCGAGCTGATGTTCACAATCGAGCCGCGCGCTTTCTTCAGAGCCCCCACTGCGTGGTGCGCCATCGCGTAGTAATGGATCAGGTTGCGCTCCAACGAAGCCACAAATTTTTCCGTCGTGCCATGCTCGAGCCCCACGCCGTCGTTGACCCCCGCATTGTTCACCAGCGCATCCAACCGGCCCAATTTCTGGATGGTCCCGTCCACAACGTTTGCACAAGCTTCCGGAGCGGAGAGTTCGGCAATAATCAGCCCGCTTTCCACTCTGCCCGCTCGCAACTCCGCGTGTAACTCTTCTCCAGCGTTCTCATCACGGTCCACGATCACCGGAATCGCGCCTTCCGCGCCGCAACCCCGCACAATCGCCGCGCCTATTCCCTTTGCGCCGCCGGTAACCAGAACAACTTTTCCTTTTAGCCGCAGATCCATGATTTAGCCCCGCAAATTAAAAAAGCCGCCGTCCAGCGGATAGTCGGCGCCCGTAATGAAGGCAGCCTCGTCGGAGCAAAGAAACAATGCCAGTGAAGCCACTTCCTGCGGCTCGCCCATTCTTCCTATCGGCTGCGATTTTGCCAATTTCTCATACATCTCTTTCTCTCGCCCCGGATAATTCTTCCTCAGGTAGTCATCCACAAATGGCGTGTGAACCCGCGCCGGCGAAATGCAATTGCACCGGATATTGTGCTGCACGTAATCCTTGGCCACGGAATACGTCATAGCGATCACTGCGCCTTTGCTCATCGAGTACGCAAAGCGGTCCGCAAGCGCGGCGGAGCCCGCGATGGAGGCCATATTGAGGATCACGCCGCCGCCGCTTGCCTTCATATGCCCGATGCACGCCTGCATGCCGTTGTAGATGCCCTTCACATTTACGCGAAAGAGCCGGTCGAAATCCTCCTCCGTCGTGCTCTCCACCGTTCCAACATGCGAAATCCCCGCATTGTTCACCAGGATCTCGATACGCTCTTTCGCAAAAAGCTCCTTGAATACTCCCCCGACTTGCCGCTGGTCCGTAACATCGCACGCGTGCGCGGTCCCGTGCCCGCCCGCATCGGTGATCTGTTTCGCGATAGCTTCCGCCTGTTTTAGATTGATATCTGCGATTCGCACCGCGGCCCCATTCGCCGCGAAGCGCAAGGCGATCGCTTGCCCGATGCCGCTGCCGCCGCCGGTCACGATGGCCACTTTGCCATCCAACCTGAATTCTTTCGCGCCGCTACCCGGACTCTTCAGAGCGAGATACCTCTTTTCCAGGGAATAAAATCTTCCTGGCCTTTCCCTTCTGCCTTCGTGCGCGCGTCTCCGCTGGCGGTTTGGATGACAACCTCCAGTATCTCTTCGCCCATCTGCTGGATCGTTTTCTCTCCGGAAATAATCCCGCCCGTGTCGACGTCGATGATGTCCCGCATCCGCTGAGCCAGCCCCGAATTCGTCGACAGTTTCACCACTGGCGCGATCGGATTCCCCGTCGGTGTCCCCAGGCCGGTTGTGAACAGAACCACATTTGCACCGGCGCCGACTTGCGCCGTTACGCATTCCACGTCGTTTCCCGGCGTGCACTGCAGGTTTAGCCCCGGCTCGGTCGAATATTCCGGATAGTCCAGCACTGCTTTCACTGGAGAATTACCGCCTTTTTTCGCTGCGCCAGCGGATTTCATCGCGTCCGTCAATAGTCCGTCGCGCATGTTCCCGGGGCTGGGATTCATTTCAAATCCCGATCCCACGGCTCTCGCCCGCGCTCCGTAACTTTTTATCAGTTGCATGAACCGGTCCGCAACTTCCTTGCGCGTGCTCCGGTTGATGAGTTCCTGTTCCACCCCGCACAATTCGGGAAATTCAGAGAGTATCGTTCTCCCGCCGAGTGCCGCCAGAATATCTGCCGTGTGCCCGATGGCTGGGTTCGCCGAGAGGCCGGAAAAACCATCCGAGCCGCCGCATTTCAATCCGAGGCACAAACTGGAAAGAAGTGCGCGCGTCCGCTGGCATCGATTCGCTTCCATCAACCCCAGAAACGTGCTTCGAATGGCCTCCGTCAGCATCGCAACTTCCGTTCCGCTTTGCTGCTGTTCCACGATCACCAGTGGCTTATCGAATTTCGGATTCCGCTTCCGCAACTCTTCCCGTAGGATTCCAATCTGCGCATTCTGGCAGCCCAGGCTGAGCACCGTCGCGCCCGCCACATTCGGATGATGGATGTAGCCCGCGATCAGTCCGCAAAGATTGTTGGAATCTTCCCGCGTTCCTCCGCAGCCCCCTTCGTGCAGCAGAAACCGGACGCCGTCCACATTTTCGAAAACCCGGGAACGCTGCGGGCCCGCCGCGTCTTCCGTCAACGCGCGCGTCTTGATCTCTTCACTCCGGCCACCTGCATAGAGCCGCGCCAGTTCCGCCACTTGCCTCCGATAGACTTGGGGCGGAGCGAAGCCCAACTCCTCTTCAAACGCCTGTTTCAGTACTCCGATGTTTCGGTTTTCGCAGAACACCAGGGGAACAACGATCCAGTAATTGCGCGTGCCAACCTGGCCATCTGAGCGGCGATATCCCAGAAACTCCCGCTGCTTCCATCGCGACACGTTCGGCGGCGTCCAGCGGTACTCTTCGGTTTTCTCCTGAAACGCTGCGGCCTGATGGTGGATGTTGCGCGTGGTCAGCAGTTCTCCTCGCCGGATCGGCGCAACCGCTCTCCCCACAAGCACGCCGTACATGATGATGTTCGCGCCTGTGGCAAGATCTTCCGTGGCGAATTTGTGTTTTGCGGGAACATCCGATTCCAGTGTGTAGGACTGGGAATCAAAAGAAATCTGCTCCCCTCGGCGCAGGTCGGCCAGCGCGATCAGCACGTTATCTTTCGAATCGAGTTTGAGCACCCTGTTCTGCATTTCACACGGACCTGTATTTTCCCTTTTTGCAGTCGTTTACAGCCACGGCCCGCTTTTCCCCCGCATTGTAGAACACGCCACGCGATTAGTCGCGTGCTCGCTTCTCAAGCGGTTTCAACTTCCAGAACTTCGCCGCATTTCCGCCCAGCACGGCATTTTTTTCTTCCGCTGGGTACTTGCTGATGTAATTCTTCACCACGTCCATGACCTGCGAATATGGGGCCGCCACGGTACACACTGGCCAATCCGATCCGATCATCAACCGGCTTGGTCCGAAGCATTCGAACGCCGCGTCCAGATAGGGCCGCAGGTCCTCGGGCTTCCAGGCCTGCCAGTCTCCTTCCGTGACCAGACCAGACACCTTGCAAAAAAGATTCGGAAAAGACGCCAGTTCCTGGATTTCGCGCGCCCAGGAATCAACGGCTCGGCTCTTGATCGGCGGTTTCGCCAGATGATCGAGAACAAAGCGCTGACGTGGAAATCGCGCCACGAACTCCGTCGCCACAGGAAGATGCCGAGGATAAATCAAGATGTCGTAGGCGAGATCAAATTCTTCGAGCGTCGCGATCCCGCGAAGAAAATCCGGTTGCAGTAGGAACCGGTCGTCCGGCTCGCTCTGCACAATGTGGCGGACGCCCACTAGCTTGGAATGTCGCGCAAACGATTCCAATTCGAATCGCAATCGCGGCGACCGCAGATCCAGCCAGCCCACAACTCCAAGAATGAAAGGTGCATGCTCCGCCAATTCCAGGAGCCATCGCGTCTCTTCCAACGTCTGTCGCGCTTGAACCGCAACGCATCCCTGAAAACCGCCGCGCTCCAACTCGGGTTTCAGATCAGCCGGAAGAAAATCCCGGCGCAACGCCGCCATCGAGTCATCGATCCAGCCGTACTCCCGCCGCTCATACCTCCAAAAGTGCTGATGGGCGTCAATGTGCATCGCTCTCGGCCCGCTTTAATACTTGCCGTGACGTTTCTGCCGGACCTAAATTCTCTTTCATCTGTACTCCACAACTTGCTGCCGCGACTCGCCCAAGCCTTCGATTCCTAGCTCCACCACGTCGCCCGGTTTCAAATATTGCGGCGGTTTCATCCCCAAGCCAACGCCCGGCGGCGTTCCCGTGCTGATCACGTCTCCCGGAAGCAGCGTCATGAATTCGCTGACGTAAGCGACCAGCGCCGGAACATCGAAAATCATCTTCGAGGTAGAACCTCTTTGCCGGAACTCTCCATTCACCTTCAGCCACATACCCAGTTGATTGAAATCTTCAATTTCATCCTTCGTAGCAAGGAACGGCCCCAGGGGCGCGAACGAATCCGCGCTCTTTCCTTTGACCCATTGCCCTCCTCGTTCAAGCTGGAAGCTGCGCTCCGAATAGTCATTGTGAAGCACAAAACCTGCAATATAATCCATTGCGTCCTTCCTGCTCACGTAACTCGCTTTTTTCTCCACCACGATCGCCAGTTCCACTTCCCAGTCCACCTTCGCGGCGTTTTTCGGAATCACCAGAGGATCGTTCGGCCCCACCAGCGCCGATGTCGCCTTGAAAAAAATCACCGGCTCCTTGGGAATCTCCATCCCGCTCTCTTCGGCGTGGTCGCGGAAATTCAGCCCGATGCACACAATCTTGCTCGGCCGGCAAATCGGCGCCCCCAAACGCACCGATCTTCGAACGCGCAGCGCGGAAGCGCCTTGCCTCGCTAGCCAGTTCCGAAGTTTGGTCAGCCCATCGGTCGCAAAAAATTCTTCGTCGTAGTCCGAACCAAACCCGGAAGCATCCAGACGCGTTCCGTCCTCGAGCAGCACGCCCGGCTTTTCCCGCCCAATCTCGCCGAATCGAATCAGTTTCATCTCAGGAACGCTCCCATGTGGAGAGAGTTTACCAACGCCCGCAGGAAAAAGGAGCCAACATTTGAGAATGCATTTGCCCGATGGCCGGTTTTCCGTTCACAGTGCGCGTCGCGGCGTTCAGGGTTGGCGATGCGCGGCGGCTTCCACGCGGCCGAGCATCTTGTCAAGTTCGGCGCGGTAAAAATACCGGCCGTTCAGGATGACAGCGGCGATTTTCTGGGTATTGGCAATGTCTTCGAGGGGGTTGGCGGAAAGCAAAACGAGGTCGGCGCGCTTCCCTTTTTCGACCGTTCCGGTCTGGTCTTCCATTCCGAAAAAGCGCGCGGGATTAATCGTCGCGGTTTGCAGCGCTTCAAGCGGAGCGAATCCCGCGGCCACGAAACGCTGCAATTCTTCATGGAGGCTGTAGCCCGGGAAAATATGAACACCGGCGGGCGTATCCGTTCCCGCAAGAAACGGCACCCCGGTCTTGTGCAGCATCCCCACGACCTCGAGTTCCTTCTCGATGAATCTCTTGCGCGTCACGAGGTCATCCGCGCCGTAGCCGTGCGTGATTTCCTCGGTGAATCGCTTCCACGTTTTACTTTTCCATGACGCAGGCACATATTTCACGCGCGTGTCCTTGCTGAAATCACTCACGTCCACGAGGTTACCGCCGCGTTCCCACACCAGTGTCGGGCATTGCCAGGTCTGATTCTTCGCAAGAATCGCAGCCAGTGCAGCAGCGCGCGTCACATCATAAGTCGCCAGAAATTTCCCTTCTGTCTTGTTCCCCTTCAGAAAATCGTCTTCGGCAGGCGAACTTCCTTCAAAAATTCCGATGAGATGCTCGAAGCTATTCATCCCCGCCGCGGACATCTCGCTCGCACGCACCGCATCCGGTACGTGTCCTTCGAACGGTATCTCCTGCTCTTTGGCTTCTTCCGCGATTGCAAAGACCGCGTCGCGCGGAATCAGCGATTGCAGCTTGATAAAGTCCGCGCCCCG
>Ga0210399_10002671_pt1 | contig 13876 bp, 13 predicted proteins | sample IncBWC14MmetaG_FD_150865 | JGI IMG/M metagenome (GOLD analysis project Ga0210399, IMG submission 150865) | Forest soil microbial communities from Barre Woods Harvard Forest LTER site, Petersham, Massachusetts, United States - Inc-BW-C-14-M | ecosystem: Environmental > Terrestrial > Soil >... | reverse complement strand
ATCGTATGCCTCAACGATCACGTCTCCGAGGTTAATGCCGATACGGAATCTAATACGCCGCGCATCGGTAACCATCGGCTCACGGTCGACCATCCCTCGCTGCACCTCGACGGCACAGCGCACGGCGTCCACAACACTCGAAAATTCCGCCAACAAGCCGTCGCCAGTGTTCTTTACAGTACGGCCCCTGTGCTGCTTGATCTTCGGATCAACTAGCTCCCCGAGGTGCGCTTTGAGGCGTTCGTGTGTGCCTTCCTCGTCCAAGCCCATCAGTCGGGAATAGCCCGCGACATCGAGGGCGAGAATCGCGGTCAGGCGGCGGGTGGCGGTCATTCGTCGGGGAACCCCGCTCGGCGTAGGCCCACGTCGAGCGTCTTCGTGCGGAGCGCCAGATACGCTGGGTCGATCTCCCAGGGGTGTTGTGTACGGTATCGTGCCAGCGAGCTAACCCCCGGTTCGAGCTCGATCGCCTTGGTTAGAGCCGCTCTTGCTTCATCGAGATCACCCTTCAACCCGAGTGTGCCCGCAAGCCAGAAGTGAATGTACCAGTACAGCGGATTTGCAGCGCGCCCTCTCCTGAGGAGATCAGCTGCTTGATCCACATGTCCTAAGAGGAGATGACACGCACCCAACTCCGCCAAGACCACGCCCAAATTTGGGCCATGCGGACTGAGACGGATTGCTTTCTCCAGATAGGGAATAGCCGCTTCTGGTTGGCCGCGGAATGCCAGCATGAGACCGAGCTGGCAAGCCGCAAGGTCGTTATTGCGATCGAGCGCAAAGGCCCTCTCCAACTCGATCTGCGCTTCGGTCAATGCTCCCTGACTTCGGCGGAGCATGCCCATCGCAAGGTGGGCCTTCGCTAGGTTCGAATCTTGTTCAATAGCCACAAGAAGCAACTGTTCGGCTCGCGCTTGATCTTGTGGAGGAGAGGGACTCCACCCGTCGAGCAAATTAATGACCAACGTTGTTGCAAGATTGACCTTTGCATCAATCGATTCGGGGTCGATAAGCAACGCGCGTTCGAAAGCCCGCTGAGCTTCTTGGCGGGCCTGCAACGAAGTCGAGCGGATTAAACAGGCCCGTCCGCGCAGGACCAACGCCTGCGCATCGGGATTGGCAACTCCTTCTCGCGCGATCCGGCGGCCAGCCGCCACGGCTAGCTGGAGGTCAAATGTCCGCGCTAGACGGCCCGTAATCTCGCCCTGCGCCTCACCGAGATTGGCGCGGTCGATGGCGAACCTGTCCGCCCAGAGGTGCGCGCCGTTTTCCGCATCTATCAGCTGTACATTAACCTGGAGTTGGTTACCAGCGCGCCGCACGCTGCCTTCGATGGCGTATCGAACGCCGAGATCACGGCCAAGCAGCTTCACGTCGACGGGTTTGCCCTTGTAGGTAAAGGCGGTGCTCCGGGCGATCACGAAGCTGCCGGATATCCGCGAGAGATCGGTGGTCAGATCGTCGGTGATCCCGTCGGCGAAATATTCCTGCTCCGGATCGCTCGAAAGGTTCTTAAATGGCAGAACTACAATCGACAACCGTGGCAGGTTACTCGATATAACCGGTTTCCTGCCCTCTGGCGGAGTTGGGGCTGGCGCTAATGACGCCACTGCCGCGATGCTCATCGCGTAGACGCGGACCGATCGCGCAATGTTCTTGACGCTCTGCTCCCCCATATCCTCGAACGGATAGAGCAGCTTGTCCCGGATCTGGTCACGCACCATCCGAGAGACGCAGATCCCGCCGGGCTCGGCGAGCGCCTCCAGTCGCGCAGCTATGTTGACGCCATCTCCGTAGATGTCGTCCTCTTCGGCGATCACGTCGCCGAGGTTGATGCCAATGCGAAACTCGATCCGCTGATCGACCGGGGTAGCCGCATTGCGCTCAGACATCCCGCGTTGAACATCGACCGCGCAGCGCACTGCATCAACGACACTCGCAAATTCCACCAACAAGCCGTCGCCAGTGTTCTTTACGGTACGGCCCCGATGCTCCTTGATCTTCGGATCAACCAACTGCCCGAGATGCGCTTTGAGGCGTTCGTGCGTGCCTTCCTCGTCAACGCCCATCAGAAGCGAATAGCCCGCCACATCGAGGGCGAGGATTGCAGCGAGGCGACGGGTCGAGGCCATGGCTGCGGCAGCCCACCTTGGGGAGATCGAACAGGGCTCAACTATAGCACGGCACCCACGACCCGGCGAAACCGCCTTCAACCCACCGATGCAATACGATCAGTTTCATCATCGGGGCGATCGCCTTCCCCGGGTTTAGGCTTTCGGACAAGTCCGGGAGCAGTTCAGGACCGTGTGGCCGATGTCGGTCTGACGATGCTCGGTCTCGGCTTGCCGATGTAAGACAATTCCGATTCTTTTATCAGTCGAGGATTTCCGCACCTCTTAACGATGCTTTCAGTTGTGTGAGAGCCTGTTCGAGGCAGTTGCTGCGAGCGGCGTCGAACGCCTGCCGGCCCAGCGCCGATACGCACGCCGCGAGCGATCGCTGCGCGACAGCGTGGTGGTGACCGATCGCGATTGGGCGATGCTCCAAGAGCTGCTCGTATGACCCTACCGACGTAGGTCGGTGCTGTTGCTGGATTAGCCCGGTTTTGTTTGCCTGCTTAGCCCGCGCTCGCTTCTTGCCGCGGGTTGTCCGGTATCGGAGTATAACTATGCACCGGGCGCGATGTTGCCGCTGCATCCGCCTGAGACTTAGGACCACGGGTTCGACATGGAAAGCCAGGTCTTCGACTATATCGTGGTGGGTGCCGGCTCGGCCGGATCGGTCCTCGCCAACCGGCTGAGCGCCGATCCGAAGCACCGGGTGCTGGTCCTTGAGGCGGGCCGGGAAAGTCACCCCTGGTCGCGGATCCCGGTCGGTTTCGCCAGGCTGATCCAGAACCCGGCGGCCAACTGGCTATACTCCTCGGAGCCCGACGACGGCACCGGCCAGCGCCGCATCCCGATTCCGCGCGGTAAATTGCTGGGCGGCTCGTCGTCGATAAACGGCATGGTGTTCGTGCGCGGCCAATCGCAGGACTACGACACCTGGGCGCAGCTCGGCAATCGCGGCTGGAGCTACCGAGAGGTGCTGCCGATCTTCAAGGATATGGAAAGCTACCAGGGCGACGGGGACGACGAATACCGGGGGCGCAACGGGCCGCTGAAGGTCAGCGAAAGCAACGAAAGCGGCCCGCTTTACAACGCCCTGATCAAAGCGGCGGGCCAGGTCGGCATCACCTACACGAAGGATTACAACGGCGCGCAGCAGGACGGCATCGGCATGACGCAGACGACGATCCGCGGCGGTCGTCGCATGAGCACCGCGGTGTGCTACCTCGACCCGGCGCGCCGTCGCCCGAACCTCAAAATCCAGGCCAATGCGCTGACCGAGTGTCTGCTGTTCGATGGAAAACGCTGCGTTGGCGTCCGCTACACTCTCGGCGGACAGCAATACGAAGCCCGCGCCAGCCGCGAAGTCATCGTCAGCGGCGGTTCGATCAACTCGCCGCAACTCCTGGAGTTGTCCGGCATCGGCCGTCCGGACGTGCTCAAGGCGGCGGGCATCGAGGTGCGCCACGAGCTCCGCGGGGTCGGCGAAAACCTGCGTGACCATTACTCGCCGCGCATGAAATGGGCGGTGCCGCACGCGCTCGGAATGACCTACAACGCCAAGGCGCGCGGCCTCGGCATGGCCTGGCAGGCGCTGCGATATGCGACGACGCATAAAGGGCTTCTCGGCCTGCCGGCGGCACCGATCCGCGCCTATGTCCGCACCCGCCCTGGGCTCGATGCGCCGGACGCCGCGATCTCGTGGATCCCGTTTCTGGTCGGCGACAATTTCCAGCTGGCTAAAGATTCCGGCGTCACTGCGATCATGAACATCCTCCGTTCGGAGAGCACCGGCAGCATCCATGTCACTTCAAGATCGCCAAACACACCGCCGGCGATCCGCTTCAATTTCCTCGCCGCCAATCTCGACCGCGAGGTGACGCTCGAAGCGATGCGCATCACCCGTCGCATCATGGCGGCGCCGCCGATGCGCGACGTCGCGAACGACGAGATCGCTCCCGGCGTCAATATCCAGCGCGACGACGAATTGCTTGATTGGGTCCGATACAATGCCGAGACCACCTATCATCCGGTCGGCACCTGCAAAATGGGTTCGGACCCGATGGCGGTGGTCGACGACCAGTTGCGGATGCGCGGCATCGAGGGGCTCCGCATCGCCGACGCCTCGATCATGCCGACGCTGACCTCGGGCAATACCAATGCGCCGTCGATAATGATCGGCGAAAAGGCATCTCGAATGATCCTTGCTGCGGCGGCCTGACCGCGCGGCATCGAATATTGACGGAGGGACCAGATGGCATCGTCACCACAGCACACCACCGGCACGAATACGTATGTCGAGGTTGTCCCGCTGACGCTGCACATCGGCGCGGAGATCCGCGGCGTCGATCTCAGCAAGCCGCTGCCACCCGAACAATTGAAGGAGGTGCGTGACGCCTTCCTGAAATGGAAGGTCGTGTTCTTCCGCGGCCAGAACCTCGATCATGCGCAGCACGTCGCGATGGCCCGCCAGTTCGGCGAGCCGACGATCGGACATGCCGTGTTCGGCCATGTCGAGGGCTACCCCGAGGTCTACTCGGTCGCCAAAAACCGCACCGCCAACGAGAATCGCGAACAGATGATGGTGACGCCGTGGTCTGGCTGGCACACCGACATCACCGCGGCGGTCAACCCGCCGTGTGCCTCTATCCTGCGCGGCGTGACGATCCCGCCCTATGGCGGTGATACGTTCTGGACCAATCTCGTTGCCGCTTATCAGGGGCTGTCGCCGACGATGCGCGGGTTTGTCGACGGGCTCCGCGCGGTGCACAAAAACGTGGCGCGCGAGAACCCCAAGGCGGGGGGCCAATACAACGAGCGCATCAAGCGCCGGCCTCTGGCCAGCGAGCACCCGCTGGTGGCGGTGCACGCCGAGACCGGCGAGCGCGTGCTGTTCGCCAGCCCCTCCTACATCAAGTCGATCGTCGGGCTGACACCGCGCGAAGGCCAGAAGCTGCTCGAACTGATCTGGGAACACGTGACGCGGCCGGAATACACGGTCCGTTTCAAATGGAATGCAGGCGACATTGCGTTCTGGGACAACCGCTCGACCTCGCACCTGGCGCCGACCGACATCTTCCAGTCGGATTTCGATCGCCAGCTCTACCGCATCACGCTGGTCGGGCAGCCGCTGGTCGGTATCGACGGCCGGCCTTCCACGGCCATCGAGGGGCTGCCAATCCTATCCTCGGCGGAAGAGCTGCGGATGATGGCGGCGGCGGAATAGCCGGGGTCTCCCGTTGACGCCGCGCCGCTACGGCCCTCTTCAATATGTGCCGATCACCCACCGCCCGAAGCTGACTTGGCCGGGCGGCGCCAGGGTGGCGCTATGGGTCAATCCCAACATCGAGTTCTTTGGGCTCAACGACGTGATGCCCGGGAACCTCAACGAACGGATGCCGCGCGAGCATACCAAGATACCGAATGTCCGCAACTGGGCGGTGCGGGATTATGGCAACCGGATCGGCATCTGGCGGATCATGGAGGTGTTGACGCGGTATGGCATCCGCGCCAGCGCCGCGCTGAACAGCGAGGTGTGCGATCATCACCCGGAGATCATCGAGGAGGCCGGACGGCTAGGCTGGGAGCTAATCGGCCACAACGAGACCAACGCGCTGCGGCTGACCGAAATGGACGGTGCGCGGGAGCGCGACGCGGTGCGGGCAACAATCGACCGCATCGACGCGGCTTCGGGCAAGCGCCCGGTCGGCTGGCTCGGCGCGGGTCTCGCCGAAACCTGGAACACGCTCGATTACCTAGCCGAAGCTGGCATCCGTTATGTCTGCGACTGGGTCAACGACGACCAGCCTTACCTGTTCGAGATCGGCAACCCGCCACTCGTGTCACTACCGTATTCGGTGCAGACCAACGACGTGCCCGCCTATTTCGAGATGAAGGTGTCGGTGCCGGAATTCGAAGCGATGCTGCGGCGCCAGTTCGACACGCTTTACCGCGAGGGCGAGACGGTCCCCCGCGTCATGGCGATCGCGGTCCACCCCTTCGTCACCGGCCAGCCGCATCGGATCGGCGCTCTCGATGCCGCGCTCGAATACATCTGCTCGCATCCCGGTGTCTGGCGCGCGACCGGCTGGGAGATCGTGCAGCACTTCCTGGCTCAGCAACAGAAAAGAGCGGCGACTGCTCTATAGACCCGCCATCCCGGCACGGCATCTTCTCTGTTCACACCTGGGGTGCGGTGAAACCGACCGGAGCGCCCCGCTTTACTCGCTACGAGGTCCTGGGGTTTGGTGTCGCCAACGGCGCCCCGGCCGTGCGCACCGACCGGATGGGATGGGACCGGATAATTACTGGTTCGGGGCTCGGCCGCACATATCGCTCGAGCGGCGCGGGCCAGGGGTCGATGCAATGATCGAGCAGGTTCGGCTCGCCGTCGCGAACTACCCCTATCCCAATACGTACCGCCCGTGGCCCGGCCCCAACAGCAACACCTTCCTGGCCCATATCGCCCGGCAGGTTCCCGAGTTGGTAATCCAGCTTCCCTCAAATGCGGTCGGCAAGGATTTCCTGCCGGGTGGTCGGCTGTTCGCTACCGCGCCTAGCGAATCCGGCTTTCAGGTGTCGCTCTACGGGCTCGCCGGCATCCTGCTCGCCGGCCGCGAGGGTCTCGAGGTGAACCTGCTGGGTCTCAGTCTCGGAGTGTGCGGCACAAATTATGATAGCATCGGACCGCCCAAGAACGACCGGGGGTGCCGTTCAATGCAGTCTGGGCGCTCGAGCCAGCGCAGCTTCGGCTTCGTCGACCAAATGCCGCATGATTTCAGCTACACTCAGCACCTCTCTGACTCCTCCGGCGGTCTGTCCCGCCCAAACCAGCGTTTCTCGACGCCGTCCCCGTCGGATTCTCTCGGCAATTTCAGCCCAAAGGCGTTCGCCGCTGCGGCGCGCCTCGTCCCGTTTGCTGTTCCATTCATCCAGGAACGGCGTGCGCAGTGTTCGCCCGACGGTGCCGTATCCGACCGTGCCCGGCACCGGAATGATGTCGTTGATGACCTCTGCTTTCACCGCGTCCTCAGAGTGGGCCTCGATGATTGCTTGCTTCCAATCGTCGTCAATGGGGGCTTCTTTGGATGCCAGGAATCGTGTGCCGATGTTGACCCCGACCGCTCCCAGCATGAAAGCTGCGGCGATGCCGCGTCCATCATAGATACCGCCCGCGGCGACAACCGGGATTGGTGACACCGCATCGACGACTTGCGGTACTAGCGCCATCGCGCTTATGACCCCGGTGTAGCCACCGGCCTCGCTGCCTTGTGCGATGATCACATCGACACCGCGATCGGCTGCCTGGATGGCCTGACCGACCGTTGTGACCTGCACCATGACGAGAGACCCGACATCATGGGCCTGGCGGATCAAATCGCCCGGATCGTCTATCGCGAACGAGATTACGGCTGGCCGCGCCCGCAGGGTGTGACGAAAGGCGTCGGCATCCAAGGCTTGCGGGATGTGATTGATCGCGAAATTGCGGTTGGTCAGGGTGGGCAATAGGTCGATGTCCCGCTTCACCGCATCGGTGGCACGAAACAGCGATCCAACGCTGCCTAACCCCCCTGATTGGAGACCGCGGCGGCGAATTCCGCCGAAGTCGCGCCAGCCCCCATCCCCGCGAGTATGATCGGCAGGTCGATGCCGAGGAGGTCGCACAAGCCTGTCCTAAGCATGTTTTCCTCCTCCCTGACCGGCGTGTGTTGCTAGTCGATGCGCTGTCGTCGGAAGCGTCCCCGAAATATTAGCATAATCTGCTGGGAGGGATCATCCGGCCGGAGCGGCGCCCTCCGGGCAAGCACATCATGGATGGTCTACCGGCTCCTATCCCGCTGGCGCGGGCTCGACCACTTCAAGGCCTACGTCTGGTCGGCGGCAGTGGCCCACAACCTGGTGCTGCTCGCCCGCCTCAAACCGGCCTAGCTTCGCCAGCCGCGGCCGGTGACAGCGCAGCCGGCCAAATCGGCCCGTCCGATCCTGCTCGCTAGATGATCCCCTCGCGCTGCGCCGCTACTACCACGTGAAAATGCGCCGGCGTCCCCTCCCCCAACCACCGCCCGCGTTGCTACGCCACTGAAAATCATGCATTTATGGACGGGCACTAGGCTAAGCTTAGCGCCTACAGAGCCGAGCATCCTCCGTGGCTGGGCTGGCCTCAGCCGCGCTCACGGGGTTCCGCGCAGACCCGACCGACCCGCGGCTCCGGCTCAGCCCCGGGGCCCCGGTCCCAAAAATGACACAGGAAAAGGACAGTAAACCCGGATTTCTCGCTGTGGCATTCCGGCACGAACCGCTGCGTTGGGTGTTGAAAATTGGGGAGATCGAATTGGAGCCTCCCATGCGTTCAATTCTTGCCGGTGCCACTGCCCTGCTGCTCTCGGGCAGCGCCGTGGCTGAGCCCGCCAATCCGACACAGCTGGCTGAGACAGCGGCCTACCTGCTAGGCAACGCGCATCGCTGCGGCGTGGCAGATGAGCGCGTCGAGCACGCCGGAACAGCGATTCGCGACTTGATCGTCGTCGCCGCTCGGGATTCTGCTGAGGCGGCGGCCGCAGAGTCGCGATTTGTCGAGATTTTCTTGGCGCTCGCTGCCCCAAGCCAAGACCGGGACGGGTTCCCGTCCTGCAAAGTCGTGATCGCGCGATTCGAACGGCTGGAAGGACACCACCAGGAAGCTGGCCTAACTAATTGACGGCCTCAGCGAGCCTCGCTGCGGGCATCTTCGAAGCATTTCCAGCGGCGCCGCTGCCTCGTGCCGGTCGATACCTTTTTAGGAGCGTATGGCCCGCCCCGTCCGCAAGCGATTTCGCGCAAGAAGTCAAGGACCACCTCGGGTTCCGTTGCGAACAGCTGCGCGTCTGCCGTGTTGGCGAGCGCGCCACCGACGCGGGATGCGACACTGTTGAATAGGCCGACCATGCCGTCGGCGTTGGCCACGGCCGCGATGCGGGGGGCGTTCTGAGCGGTCGAGTTGCCGATCTGGATGACCGGCACCATCGCCGCGGTCACTTGCTGCAGCTGCGCGCACGCATTGAACACGCCGGTCGCGCCCACGGTCACACTGTCCTGCGCGTTGGCGTTGTGGGTGTTGTTGTCGCCGGCAACCATGCACGTCACCTGCTTGTCGGGGGACAAATCCTTCCACGGCGTCTGCGGGCCAACCCGAACGGTCCGCTCATAGCCGTTCTGGATAAAGGGTGCCGGCACCTCGGTGCCAGTTGAGGCCGGGCCGGTCGAGTTGGATCGTGAAGCAGGCCGATGCCCTCGAGGCGGGCGCCGCGCGTATCGGGCTCGGCGCGACTGTTCCGATAAGGGTATGCTTGGCTTCCGCCCTACCGGCTGCCGAGGTCCCGCCATGTTCGAAACGCGACAGATTCATCCGACCTTGGCCCGGGAGGTCGTCGGCCTCAGCCTATGGCAGACGCTGGACGACGCGACCGTCGCCGAACTGCGAGACCTCTACGCGCAATACGGCGTGCTGGTGTTTCGCCGCCAAGCGCTGAGCGAGGCGGAGTTCGCGGCGTTCTGCACGCTGTTCGGGCCGCTGGAGCGCACGGTGCGCAGCGATTGGGCCTCGCCCACGACGCCCGAGGTGACGGTCCTCTCCAATCTCAAGGATGGGCTCGGCCGGCCGATCGGCGGGTTGGGCGACGGCGAGCTGCAATGGCACTCCGACCAGTCCTACATGATGAAGCCGGCGACCGGGGCGGCGCTTTACGCGCTCGAGCTGCCGGCCGCCGGCGGCGAAACCTTTTGGGTCGATCTGCGCGCCGCCTACGCGAAAATGCCCCGCCAACTGCGGACGCAAATCGCCGGCAAGCGCGCCATTTTCGATTACGCAAAGCGGCTCGCGGGGTATGGGCGCGAGTCGGACCGGCAAATTTCGGACGAAGCGCGCCGCCTGACACCAGCGGTGACGCATGCGCTCATCCGCGCCCACCCGGAGACCGGCCTCGGCTCGCTCTATCTGGACTCGACAACCACCATCGGCATCGACTCGATGGATACGACTTCGGGCCTGGCGCTGCTGGACGAGGTCTACGCGAGCGCCACCCGCGACGAATTCATCTACGCGCACCAGTGGCAGGTCGGTGACCTGGTGTTATGGGACAACGGTTTCACGATGCATCGGCGCACGCCCTTCGACCCGGGCGCGCGGCGCCTAATGAAACGGATGACGATGAACCTCGACCGCTACCGCCACGTCATGCCCGACGGCAGGCTTTCCCAATCCGAGGTCGGAATGCCGATTTAGCAATCCCGCCGCAAGGTGGGGCGTGAGCCGTCACAAAGGTCGATGGCGGCGCGGATCGCAGGCTGTGATCCGATCATTGCCGTCGATCGGCTCCTCTCCCGGCTGGTGCTCGCTCGCGAACTGGGTGCCACGCATAGCTCGAAGGTCGCGGCGCCGAGACGCTTGCCGAAATCCGCAAGATCACCGGGGGCGGCACCGATTTCGCACTAGAGACGTCGGCCGTGCCGGCCGTGTTCCGGCTTGCCATAGACGGGTTGCGAGGTCTCGGCACCTGCATCCTGGTCGGCAGCGCTCGCGCCGGCACGGAGGTCAGCTCGAGATGCCATGGCTGCAGGGCGGCCAGACAGTTCGCGGTGTAATCCAGGGCGACAGTCGACCGCGGGACTTCATTCCTCGCCTTGTCGATCTTTTCATGGCGGGCAGGATGCCGCTCGACCGGCTCATCACGCGTTACGATTTTGCCGACATTAACCGCGCTGCCGCCGGTGCCACCTCGGGCGCTGCGATAAAGCCGGTATTGCTGTTGCCGCAGTGACAGCGCGCCGGCCCTGCCAGGATCCCTGGACCAGCTGCGGGCTCAGCATCGGTTTGATGCAGAACGCCTGCGGCGGCGGCCAGCGGATACCGGGCAATCACAAGGTGCCTGGAAGAGGCGGTGTCCCAGCGGCGCCGGTGCCGGCAATGTAGCCCTGACAGGTGGCGCGGGCGAGGCCGTGCTGGCTGAAGCCGCCAGCTGATTCCCCGCCGCAATAGAGGCCCGGGATGACCTCGCCGTTGATATCGATCACCTGGCACTTGGCATTGATGCGTAGTCCGGCGCGGGTGTCGTGCACCACCGGCGTGGCCCAGGCGGCATAGAAGGGGGGTCTGGCGATCTTGTACATCGGCGTGGGCTTGCCGAAGTCCTCGTCTACACCGGAGTCAACAAAGGAACTGTAGCGTGCCACGGTTTCCTCCAGGTTCGCCGACGGCATCGCAACTCGCTGGTATTTCATGACGATCTTCTCGGCGAGATCGGCCAGTCTGTTGGCGCTGAAGAAAAAGCCGGCGGCGATGTCGACATAGGGCGGGGTTGGCGTCCATTCCTCGCGGGCGACCGCGTCGGCATCGAAAATGGCCCAAACCGGGCCGCCGCCATTGTTTCCGTCGTCGATTCCCGCAAGCGCGGCATTCAAGAAATTATTGGGATTCCACTTGAGGTTCTTGGCGTTGAGCCAGCTGCCCTGCACATAGGGATCAAGAGAATTGTAATTGTTGGCGATGTATTGGCCCCCGGTCTCGTCGTAGAAGCGCTTGCCGAGCATATTGACGAGGATGAGGTCTTGCCAATTTGCCACCCGGAGGCCCGTGGCGCGAGCCCGGTCGAATACGGGACTGCCGGGCATCCACTGGAGATGCCGGTAATTGTATGGGCACCCGACGGAACCCGGCTTGGTCACGTTCGAACCAAATTCTCCAGTCTGGTTGTAAAAACCCCACAACGATGCCCCGATCGCCATGGCCGCGAGCTCCCCGCTGGCATCCTGGTCGGACCACGGCATGCCCGCGAGGCCGCAATATTCTTCGGTCAGCCGCGGGTCGAACATGCGTCGGAAGTTGACATTGCCGGTCGAGCCGCCAGTGCCGATGATGACCGCCTGGCGCGCACGGATCTTCACTTCGGCACCCTTGTGCTCGACCGCGATTCCAAGCACTGAGCCGGAGTTCGGGGCCTGCCGGTAGATCCGCGTCATTCGGTGTTCGAGCAGGATCTCGACGCCAGCTTTCCCGGCGGCAATTTCAAGCGATCGCATCAAGCCATTGCCGGAGGAACGGGTCTTTTGGACCGCCGGATCGGCCGGTTCGCCGGTATGGGCATCGGCCACCTCCCGACGGCACAGTGCATTTCGCGAGGCACCGAGTTTCCGACCGAGTTTCCGCCAAGGGCATCAGGGGCTTTGTCGACAAAAACAACGCCATGAGCGACCAGCCACTCAAAGGTGGCAGCGCTATTGTCGGCGAAGGCGCGAACGATTTCGCGATCATTGTACCGGTAATCGGGGAAGCCGTTGGGCCCGACCACCGACCAATCAGTCAGATCGCGGAACAAGAGGTCCGGGGAATCCTCGATTCCGTGTTTCTTCTGCACGCTGGTCCCGCCGCCGAGCGGAATATTGCCGCCGCTGATGATGGCGTGACCGCCGATGTCCTTTTCAGCCTCGACCAGGATCACCCGGGAGCCTGCCTCCCGCGCGACAATCGCGGCGGGAAGCCCGGTCGCTCCCGAACCGATCACGACGATATCGGTCCCGCGGTCCCATTTCGACGAAGGGTGCTGCCGTTGTGAATTCATGGAAGCTCCAAGCGAGCCTAGCCCATTCCTGCTGCCCCGGGGATTCCAGACCATCGGGTGGCCAGACCGTCTCGCCTTCTGCGAGCGGGATGTGGAGGTTTCGAAACAACAGGGAAGATATCAATTGCCCGTGGCGATGACGAACTCGACCTGCTGTCCCGGTCGGCGGCGTGTCTGGCCACCTCAACACGTCGAAGCGCGCAGGCGTGTCGTCGGGGTCGGTCAACAGCGGCAGGTGCAGGTCTCGACGGCTTCCGCTTCTTCGGCTATTCGCTCGGGCACTACGCGCTGTTTGGCGAGCACCGGCCGGGCGTGACAAATCTGTGGGACCGCTTTCGTAAAGGACAAGATGCCCGACAATGCGGGGCGCGCCGGCATCGGTACGCCGGCGCAGCTTCGCGAGCATCTGCGCGGCTACGAGAAGGCCGGCATCGAGCAGGTCATCTTTGTGCAGCAGGTCCCCGTCACGAGCACATCTGCGAATCGATCGAAACGTTTGCCGCCGAGGTCATGCCGGAATTCGCCGAGCGCGAGCCGGCCTATGCCGAGCGGAAGCGTCGCGAGCTGGCGCCGGCGATCGAAGCGGCGATCGCCCGCAAGCCGCGCCTGCCTCCGCTGGCGGAGGCGGCGATCCCGGTGGTCCGAGGCTCTCGGGCGGCAGGGCGCCTCTCCGTTGCAAGGCACCTCGGATCGCGGCGGCGCGATCCCGATCGCGACCGCCGATCTGTTGGCCGAACGCCCCGGCCTGGCCGCGGCGGCGGCAGCCCACGCGCTTACGAGGCAGAGGCAAAGGCGAAGGCGAAGGCGACGTCGAGGTAGCACGGGCGCAGAGTTCGTCCGTCGACTTCCCGTCACGGCGCTCGGGGCCGGCCGTGCCCGTTCGGAGCGAGTCCAAGTGAGTTCGCAACGGACTCGCCGCTGGAGGGAGATGGATTCGAACCATCGGGACCGCATAAGAAACAACCCTTTTTGGCTGCCCCCGTTCGGTCCCGCAATTCGCCTTCCGCAACAAAAACCGGCTCTTTCGTGCCGGGGACCGATGGTTCGAATCCGTCTCCCTCCAGCGCTGAGTCCGCTGCGAACTTCGTTTTCGGGAGGGAAGCGTGGAAAGGTCCGCGGAGACGACAAGGGACGATCCCGACGGTGAGTACCTCAAGCGGAACCGATAGATGCTAT